>Ga0307486_1001998_pt1 | contig 14787 bp, 12 predicted proteins | sample CBIW02metaG_FD_203663 | JGI IMG/M metagenome (GOLD analysis project Ga0307486, IMG submission 203663) | Sea-ice brine microbial communities from Beaufort Sea near Barrow, Alaska, United States - CBIW 0.2 | ecosystem: Environmental > Aquatic > Marine > Coastal | place: USA: Alaska | collected... | reverse complement strand
CGCCGACGAACTGAACGTACTCGCCTGTTTCTCCCATGCAGTCAGCAAGGTTGTCCATGATCTCGGAGCCATACGACGCGTTGTCGAAGGCTTCGATGTCGATGTCGACGTTCTCGATTCCGGTCGCCTCGTGGGTGACAACGATGATGCCCTGGTCACGTGCCTGCTGGAGAACCGACGTCAACGCCTCGGGCGAGTTGGGCACGACGGTGATGGCGGTCGGCTGCTGCGCGATCAGGTCCTGCACGATCTGAACCTGCTTCTCGGGGCTGACATCATCCGCGCCCTCTTGCCGTGCGTCGATGCCGGTACGCTCTGCGAACGCCTTGACACCGACCTCCATGCGCTGGAACCACGGAATGGTCTGAGCCTTGACGACAGTCACCATGACCATGTCGTCGGACGACTGCGAAGAGTCCGTTCCGTCCGCGACGCTGCCTACGGATGAGCAGCCAGTGAGGGCGAGAGCCGCTCCGACGAGTACGGCGGTGCCCCGAAGGGCGTGCTTGTGAATCATTCCGTTAACTCCTTTGTGAACGTTTCGTGACGTGGCCACGATCCTGGAGCGCATTTGTGATGCGCGCTCTTGGAGGAATTTATCCGCAATACGCACATATTGTCAAGCGATAACGAGCATTGTCTGCGCGATTTCGCGCAGATTGCGCGCGGATCGGCTTCTTAGACTGCCCATGAACGATGTCCCCGCGGTCGTGCGCGCTCGAAACGCGGCGGAGAGTCGGCAGAAAATCGGCAGAAAATCGGCGGATACGGGGCTGAGACGCGGCTAACTGGGCGATGCCCGAAAATCATTACTCGCTGTCGAACTCACCAAACAACTCCCCGTTCTGCGCGCTTTCGCGCAGGAAACTTTACTTTGGACCAGCGCCATCGCTAGTATCCATAGGACGAGGTTCAGAGGGGTGCACACGTGTCGAGACAGCCAGAGATTGCTGAGATTCTCCGGAACCACGGTTTTCAGTCAGTCAATAGTCTCGCCGAGCATTTTGCAGTCACGGCATCGACTATTCGGCGGGATCTGGAACGGCTCGAAGCGATGAATCTCGTTCAGCGCACCCACGGAGGCGCGCTCCCCGTTGAACAGTACGAAGCGGCCAGTCTCTCCAAGAACGAGATGCATCTCGCTGAGAAGTCCGCAATCGGCAAGGCGATGGCCGACCGCATTCTGGATGGCCAGACCGTTCTGCTGGATGGAGGCACCACCACGCTCGAGGTCGCCCGACACCTCACCAAGCGTCGTCTTACCGTGGTGACAAACGACCTTCGGGTCGGCATGGAGATCGCTCAGCGTCGATCCGCGCATCTCGTGTTCGTTGGCGGCGAGTTGCTCCCGGACATTTATGCCATGTGGGGGCCCGCTTCGGTGCAACAACTCTCAAATATGCGCGTCGACGTAGCCGTTTTCAGCGCCGACACGGTCAACGATGATGGTCTGTTTCACACGAGCAGCTACGAAGTCGAGCTGAAGCGTTTAATGCGCTCTATCGCAAAGGAGGCGTTTTTCGTCGCTGACAGCTCGAAGTTCGGGCGGGAGGCCCTTTTCAAAGTTCTTGACGTCCAGGACTTCACCGCAGGAATCACGGATGATCTCCTGGACCCGCTCCGCGCATCGCAATTCCCGATTCCAATTATCCAGGTGGGAGCCGAAAACTCGCTCTAGCGAGAGCTCACCTAGGAACGAATGTGAGTGATAGTCACCGTTTTCTCAGCTTAAAAACATACCGTGGGCGGCAATGCGCTTGGCTTCATGGAGATTCTCTCGTCGCATCGACGGATCCTCCCTGTCAATAGACGCAGCAATCCAGCCCCAGATGCGGCTCGGATCGCCTTCTTGTCAGCGCGAGGATGCTCACCTCTGACCGGCGCACAGCGCTCGTCATGACCATGAAAGATGACATCCATGCCTACACCCATGCCCCCGCGCAGTACCGAAACGATGCCGAGCGCCATTGCGTAGCCGCACCACGACCCCTCTCCGGCGAAGTTTCTTCGGAGCCGCCGCGATGGTTCTTACCGCCCTCCTGACCGTCAGCATCTCGCTGCCGGCCCGCGCCGTGAACGTCGATGCATCCTCGACGATCGAGCAGACAGCGCCCTCGATCCCTGTCGCCTCGCAGAGCCTGCCGGTGAGCACCACGGCGAAAAGCATCGTGCGCGAGGGGTTCACCTCACAGGCTGCTCCGCCCGAACCGGTTGCGCCGGTGGTTTCCGCCAGTGTTTCCGCCAGCCCGGTGATCGGCTGGCCGTTCAACGGCAGCGTGCCGATCGCCGGCGGCTACGGTCCCCGTGTTCCGCCGTGCGGTGGATGCTCCGACTTCCACAAGGGACTCGACATGAATCCCGGCGCCGGGACCCCCGTGCACGCGATCGCTGCCGGCGTCGTGCGTTTCGCCACTCCCTACGGCAACACCGGCCTCGGCGTGCACGTGATCCTCGACCACCAGATCGACGGGCAGCTCGTGAGCAGCCTGTACGCCCACATGCAGCTCGGCAGCCTCGCCGTGAGCGAGGGACAGACCGTGTCCGTCGGCCAGACGCTCGGAAACGTGGGCACCACGGGGCAGAGCACCGGCCCGCACCTCCACTTTGAGATTCTCCTCGACGGGGTCACCCCCACAGACCCCTACGCCTGGGTGAGCGCGCAGGCCGGCCAGCCGTAATCGGAGCCGGAGTCGGAACCGGCCAGCCGGGCTGGCGCATCCGCCTGCGCGGTTCCTGACCCTGTACCAAATGGGTACCTGCTAGCCGCGCCGCGCCCTGAAATTCCCACGCCTTGGCCGGACATGCCCCAGTATGAGAGTTGTGACCGACCCCGAGCGCGAGAAACGGATGCGCGACCTCGTCGCGCTGGTCGCCGAGCCGGTGCGCCGCTACCTGCACCGACGAACCGACGCCGCGACGGCCGACGATGTGATGGGCGACACCCTGCTGGTGTGCTGGCGCCGCCTCGACGAGGTACCCGACGACGCCCTCCCCTGGGCGATCGTCGTGGCTCGACAGTGCCTGCGCAACGCCCAACGCGCCGAACGGCGCCGCACGCGCCTGATCGGCCGCATTATCGCCGTCGACCCGCCGTCCGCAGCTGCTCACGAGAACCCCGCAGCATCAACCATCGATGGCGCCGCCGCAGCCCGCGTGACCGCAGCTCTCGCCCGCCTGCGTCGAAGCGACGCCGACACGCTGCGACTCTGGGCGTGGGACGAGCTGACGAGCCCGCAGATCGCCGTCGTGCTCGACATCAGCGCGAACGCAGCGGCGATCCGCCTGCACCGTGCGAAAGCGCGCCTCAAACGAGAGCTACTGAAATCTGACGACCCGACCGGACATATCTCTTACGACGAAGGGAGCGCCGATGCACGACGATAACCGTGCGCTGCGCGATCAGCTGCGCGCCGCCGATCCGGCCCGCGCGCTGCCCCCTGCCTCGCCGACGTGGCTCGACCACAGAATGGAGCAGATCATGTCCGACCAGTCCCCTGCCACCACGACCGTCTCCCCCAAGGCGCCGCGACGTGGCTTCCCGAAGTGGATGCCGGCCGTCGGCGTTGCCGCCGGCCTCGCTCTCGCCGCCGCGATCGTCGTGCCCCTCCTGCTCGGCGGCCCGGAACCCACCGTCGAGGCGCTGCAGCCCCCCGCGGGCGGCGGGCTCGCGAGCGGCAGCTGCCTCGTGCTCGAGCCGGCGACGGTCGCCGCGCAAGAGCAGGCATTCGCCGCGACAGTGCTGCAGATCCAGGGCGACACCGTCGTGCTGGAGGTCACGGAGCGCTTCGCCGGCGACGTCGCCGATCGCGTTGAGGTGACCCAGGTCGACGCGATAACCTCCGACTTCTCCGGCGTGCCTTTCGAGGTCGGCCAGGGTTACCTCGTCGGGGCGAACGGCGGAACTATCACCAGTTGCGGCGTCACCGGGCCCGACACTGCCGAGCTCCGCGCCGTCTACGACGCAGCGTTCCCCGGCTGATCCGCGCCGGCGGAAGCCGCAACCCGTTGCTACAAGCTCGGATCGTCGCGGCGCGACGGGTCACGCTGACCCCGGCGCCGCGTCATCCGCTCAACGCGGTTCTCGCTCAGCGTTGGAGGGTGAGCAGCCGGGTGGTCCACAACTTCATGACGGGCAGCAAGCTGAGCAGCTCGGGGGCGGCGGACTGGTCAAGGGCATCGGAGACCAGGTCGCGTACGGCGTAGATGCCCCCAATGTGATCGATGAGTGGGGCGGGCGGAATATCACTGATCGCAGCTTGTGCGTCGCGGATGAGGGCGGCAAGGCGGGTGGTGCCGGCACGTCGGCTTTTCCGGGCAGCGGCACCGAGAGATTCGAATTCAACGTGGAAGGCGCGAGCTGCGACGAGGTCGAGCTGCAGCGTGCTCAGGTACGCCTCGAGAAAGCTGTTCACGGTCACCGTGGCGGTGGCGGAAGGGACCATGACCGCGGCGAGGCGCGCGAGGAGCACCTCGATGAAGCGCTCATACGCAGCGAATACGCAGGCATCCTTGTCGTCGAAGACTGCGTAGAACGCGGCTCGGGAGATGCGGGCGCGGGCCGTGATTTCTCGCACGCCAACTCCTCGATACCCCTCGGAGGCGAGCAACTCGGTCGCGGCAATCATCAGGCGTTCCCGATGGATGGCCAACACGTCGTCACGGCTCAATTCGTGACGGCCGCGACTGAGCACGGGCGGCATCGTGAAAAAAACCCCGTCGGCAATGCATGCCGGCGCCTGTTCGATGCGCTCGCTCATTCGAGCCATGCTATTTGACCTCCTTCGATTAAAACAACTAATGTTTCTTTAACCGAGAGGTCTCCGTCGATCTGGGCCGCATGACGGCTCCGGTTGCCAGACCGTCCCGGTCACGGCAGCAGCCTGAGCGACCCGCTTCCCAAAAAAACTGGTCCGGATAGGGCCGACCCGACGAACAATGGAGTTCATATGCATCAGCTCGACTCTCCCGCCCGCACGCCCGCGACCCCCACCGCGAACGCCAGCGATCTGTTGTTGGAGCGGGTCGCCGCAACGCCGGAGCTGGTGCTCTTCTCCCGTGCCGCGGAGTCCGGATGGTCGGATGTCACGGCGGCGGAGTTTCTGGCGCAAGTGCAGGGACTCGCGAAGGGATTCATCGCGGCCGGGCTTCAGCCTGGGCAACGCATCGGAATGCTCGCCCGCACCCGCTACGAGTGGAGCCTGATCGACTTTGCGGCTTGGTTCGCCGGGGTCGTGCTCGTCCCCATCTACGAAACGTCGTCTTCGTTTCAGATCCGCTGGAACCTCGGTGACTCCGAGGCGGTTGCCGTGATCGTTGAGGATGCCGCGCTGCGTGCTCGAGTGGGAGATGTGTTGCCGGAGCTGGGGAACGTGCAACAAGTCTGGACCATCGACGGCGGCGACCTCGACGTGCTCACCTCGCAAGGAAAAACGATAAGCGACGACGAGCTCGAACATCGACGCAGCCTCGCGAACGAAGATGACATCGCCACAATCATCTACACCTCGGGCACGACAGGCACCCCCAAGGGCTGTGTGTTGACCCACCGCAACTTCGTCGAGTTGAGCCGCAACACGGCCGCCGAGATTCCGCAGGTAATCGCGCCCGGCGCATCCACGCTGCTTTTCCTCCCCATGGCGCACGTGTTCGCACGCTTCATCGCTGTCGTGAGCGTGTATGGCGGAGTGAGAATCGCCCACCAGGCTGACACGAACAAGCTCATCGAGACACTGGGGGAATTCAAACCGACATTCCTCCTCGCCGTGCCACGCGTGTTTGAGAAGGTCTACAACTCCAGCGAGCAACGCGCTGAGGCAGGCGGGCGCGGAAAACTGTTCCGACAGGCCGCCGAGGCAGCCATCGCCCACTCGAAGGCCCGTGACCGAGGCCACGTCCCGCTCGGACTGCGCGTGCGCTTCGCAGTTCTCGACCGCCTGGTGCTTTCCAAGCTGCGCACGGCGCTCGGCGGTAACATGCGCTTCGCCGTGTCCGGCGGCGGCCCGCTCGGGGAACGGCTCGGCCATTTCTACCGCAGTCTCGGAGTCAGCATCCTTGAGGGGTACGGACTCACGGAAACAACAGCCCCAGCCACCGTCTGTCGGCCAGGGTCGGTCACAATCGGCACGGTCGGACCGGCTTTGCCCGGTGTGTCCGTGCGCATCGCTGACGATGGCGAAGTCGAGATTGCCGGTGTCAACGTGTTCAAGGAGTATTGGCGCAATCCCGAGGCCACGGCTGCCGCGTTCGACAACGACTGGCTTCGAACCGGAGATCTCGGCTCACTCGACGAGCAGGGCAACCTGACCATCACCGGCCGCAAGAAGGAGATCATCGTCACCGCCGCCGGCAAGAACGTGGCACCAGCGGCTCTCGAAGACCCGATCCGGGGCAATTCCATCGTGGGGCAGGCGGTGGTCGTCGGCGATCGCCGACCGTTCATCGCGGCTCTCGTCACGCTCGATGTCGAGATGCTGCCGGCCTGGCTGCGCAACAACGGATTGGACCCGGCGATGGCGCGCGATGTGGCCGCGGCACACCCTGACGTACGAGCCGAGGTGCAGCGGGCGATCGACTACGGCAACTCACACGTCTCCCGAGCAGAATCGATTCGCACCTTCGTCATCCTGCCAACCGAATTCACTGAAGCAAGCGGGCATCTCACGCCGAAACTCTCCACGAAACGTTCGGTCATCCTGGAAGACTTCGCGGGCGAGATCGAGCTGCTCTATGCGGGTGCCCCTGGCCAGAACGATGCTGCGCTCCGCCCCGAGTCGACGTTGTCGACGACCTCCACGTGATCGCAATCGCGATCGGCAGGATGCGTCGAACTGAGCTGCCATGTGCACCCGGAACATTCCCGCGGCGCGTAGCGTTAGACATTGGGTGTCGGCTGTGGCTGGCACCACGCAACGACGAAGGAGAACGATGAACACGGAACGAGCAATTCTGGCCGGCGGCTGCTTCTGGGGAGCCCAGGAGTTGTTGCGCAAGCGCCCCGGTATCCTCTCGAGCCGGGTCGGTTACTCGGGCGGCGACACCCCGAACGCCACGTACCGCAACCACGGCGACCACGCCGAGGCCGTTGAGATCGACTTCGACCCCACAACGATCAGCTACCGGGAGGTTCTCGAATTCTTCTTCCAGATTCATGATCCCTCGACCCGGGACCGTCAGGGCAACGATGTGGGCCGCAGCTACCGGTCCGCCATCTACTACACGTCACCCGCTCAGAAGCAGGTGGCCGAAGAGACGATAGCGGATGTCGACGCCTCCGGACTCTGGCCCGGCCCGGTTGTCACGGAGGTTGAGCCGGCCGGTGATTTCTGGGAGGCCGAAGACGACCACCAGGACTACCTGGAGAAGTTCCCGACCGGGTATACCTGCCACTTCGTGCGTCCCGGCTGGCGTTTGCCCACCCGAGCGGATGCATCCGCTAGCTGACCGCGCCCGCCCGGCCCGCGCCGCCCTCGTCGGCGCTGGCGGCACTCCTCGGTAGCTGGCGGCACTCGTCGGTAGCTGGCGGCACTCCTTAGTGCTGGCGGCACTCCGTCGACCACGTGCCGCCAGCACAAACGAGTGCCGCGATTCACCGAACGACGTCGGCCGGCCGCGTGAGCCCGGGTGCCGCGAACGCTGATCGCAACCCGGAGGAACCTCATCATGATCCGTACCCTCGTTCAGGACTACGAACATATCCACACGACCATCGGCATCACCGGCAACCTGCTCTTCGTCGTGGGTTCGGTGCTCTTCTACAAGGATTTCGATCAGTACTACACGCTGGCGGTGACGATGTTCGTCGTCGGCTCGACCTTTATGTTAATCGGCTCGGTCGGAAGCGGGCTCCGACGCATGGCCCAGCGCCGCGAGGAGCGGTCCCCCGCACGCGCGCGCAGCTGAGGTCTGGCCGGAATGGCCTGGATCAAGCACCGCGTGTAGAGACTGGCTCATCCATGCGGATGTGGGAACGCGAACACCGAGCACGGCGGCGGCCGACTATGGTGACCGATCCGGCAGCGACAGGGCCAGTAGCCCGGGAACTGCAACGTCGGCGCCGGCACTCACCAGGGCGCCCGTCTCGAGACCGTCTGATCCGATCAGTGCCACCGGCCGTCGTGACGACAATGCGGTGGCTACCCACCGGGGCCTCGGAGGGAATATGACTCTCCACGAGCCCGGCTGAGTCGACCGCAGCCGTAGCGTGGAGCCTCGGCGTGGAGTGCCGCCAAACGTTGACTTCGGTACCGGCGCATTCTTCGCCCACCACGACGGTGATCCCGTCGCCGGCCGTGGTGGTCGAGGGTGTTGTATCGCGTCGAGGACTAGCATTCTCGTATTGGGTGGGGCGAGAGACTGCGATAAGCCAGTCGAGTGTTCTCCCCGGAAGGCACGGCATCTCATGAAGCTGGTTGTTGTAGGAGGAGTTGCGGGAGGAGCATCCGTTGCCGCCCGGGCACGCAGATTGGACGAAAGCGCAGAGATCATCGTGCTCGAGCGCGGCCACCATGTGTCGTTCGCCAACTGCGGGCTGCCGTACCACATCGGTGAAGTCATCACCGAGCGCGAGCGACTCGTGTTGCAGACCACGCAGAGCCTGCGCGAATCGCTCAATATCGACGTGCGCATTGCCAGCGAGGTCACCGCGATCGACCGACACGCCCAGACCGTCACCGTGCGCGAAGTCGACACGGGCCGAGAATACGTCGAAAGCTACGACAACCTCGCGCTGTGCACCGGAGCGGATGCGATCCGCCCGCCCCTGCCCGGAGTCGACCTGCCGGAACTCCACGTTCTGCGCCGCATCGGCGACATGGACGTCATCAAAGCCGAACTCGACAGTGCCCTCGCGCTCGCGGCCGGCGGGTCTCGCGGCCCCGTTCGCTGCGTCGTCATCGGCGCCGGCTACATCGGCCTCGAAATGGCCGAAAACTTCGAACACCGCGGGGCGATCGTGGATGTCGTCGAAATGAGCGACCAAATCCTCCCGCCCCTCGACCACGAGATGTCCGTGCCGGTCGAACACCACCTGCGCAGTCGCGGCGTCAGCCTCCACCTCTCCACCGGCGCCGCGGCGTTCACACGGCGCGACGGGGGCGGGATCACGGTGGAACTGACCAATTCGACGAGCCTTGCCGCGGATATTGTCATCCTCTCGGTGGGGGTGCGACCCAACGTAGATCTCGCCCGCGCTGCCGGGCTGGAGTTGGGTGCGCATGGCGGGCTGAACGTCGACACGCACATGCGCACCTCCGATGCGCACATCTGGGCTGCTGGAGACTCGGTCGAAACGCCCAACACCGTTTTGCCCGGGTCGTGGCTGTCTCCCCTGGCCGGGCCCGCGAACCGGGAAGCGCGCGTTGCCGCCGAGAATATCTGCGGGCGTGAGACCGAATACAAGTCCACGCAGGGCACCTCAATTGTGAAAGTGTTCGAGATGGTCGCGGGCGGTACCGGCGCCACCGAGCGGCAGTTGCTCGCAGCCGGGCTGGCCTACCGGGCCGTGCACGTGCATCCGTCGGGTCACGCCGGGTACTACCCAGGCACCGCCATGATGCACATCAAGCTATTGTTCGAGCCGACCTCGGGTGCGGTGCTCGGCGCCCAGGTCACCGGCTTCGACGGCGTCGACAAACGCCTCGACGTGTTCGCCACCGCCCTGCGCGCCGGGCTCACAGTGTGGGACCTCGAGGAGCTCGAACTCGCCTACGCCCCGCCGTTCGGATCGGCGAAAGACCCGGTCAACATGGCCGGCTTCGTCGCCAGCAACGTGCTGCTGGGCGATCTCAACCTCTGGTACGCGCAGGACTACCCGAAGGCAACCGACGGTGCGCGCATCATCGACGTGCGCACGAGCGAAGAGTTCTCGATCTGGCACCTGCCCGGCGCCGAGAACGTGCCGCTGGCCACCATGCGTACCGATACCGCCGGCTGGAACAAAGCCGCCGGGCTGCGCCTGTACTGTTCGGTCGGCTTTCGCAGTTACCTCTCTTATCGCATCCTGATACAGCTGGGCTTCACGGATGTTGCGACGCTGTCGGGTGGATCAGAAACGTTCCGAGCCTGGCACGAGGTCGAACCGCTCGCGGTCGGTCCGGAGGAGCCGGAAACCCCCTACGCCGACGCAGCCGAAACGCTCAACTCCGCTCGCGTCGCCGCCCACGTGGCCAATGGCACCGGCGTTTCCGTCAATCTCGACTGCACGGGACTCGCCTGCCCTGGCCCGATCATGAAGCTCTCTACCGAGATGAAGGGTCTCACCCCGGGCGATGAGATCGTGGTTCACGTTTCTGATCCGGGGTTCGCCAGCGACGCGCCCGCGTGGGTGCGACGCAACGGCCACGAACTGCTCTCCATCGAGCCGGAAGGTCCCGGCTATGTGGCCACCATTCGCAAGGTCGGACCGGAAGCGCTCGCGCTGGCCGGGGCGGCGTCATCAGGAACGGTCGCCGCATCCGTCACCCCGAAGGTCTCCTTCGTGGTGTTCTCCGGCGATCTGGACAAGCTCATCGCCGCGTTCATCATCGCCAACGGCGCCATCTCGATGGGCGAAGAAGTGTCTATGTTCTTCACCTTCTGGGGACTCAACGCGCTGCGCAAAGCCAAGCCGCCCAAGCGTCAACGCAAGACCATGGACAAGCTGTTCGCAGGGATGATGCCCGCCGGCGCCGACAAACTCACCCTCTCCCAGATGCACATGATGGGGGCAGGCACCGCCATGATCAAGAAAACGATGAAGAAGAACGGCGTGCATTCCCTGCCCGAGCTGATGCAATCCGCGGTGGATGGCGGTGCCCGGGTGATCGGCTGCACGATGACCATGGATCTGCTCGGCATCGCCGAGTCTGACCTCATTGACGGCGTCGAACTCGGCGGGGTCGCCACGTTCCTCGGCGAGGCGGCCGAGTCGACCACGACGCTGTTCATCTAGCGGATGCCGGCGCTGACCGCTCGAGTGGGGACGTATTGCTGCAGCTGCCGAGCGCGCTCGGTACAGTTCTCCTCAGGGTTGGCCCATCTCGGCGGGCAAATACTGACGCCACGATGGCCACGAACGAGCCCGATCCAGCAACCGAAGGCCGTGGCCCGCCTACCGGCTACTCGGCAGGAAATCGCGCAGATACGCCCGCAGTGCGGGGTCGCAGGCATAGACGAAGGTGCCCAGGATGCCGCGCGTCAGCAGAACCGCGTAGATGTTGCTGATGTAACGGAGAAGGTCATCGTCGGTGTAGATCTTGCCCAGGCGGGGATTGTTCTCCTTGCCCTTCTTGTCAAAGTACGACGCGCGGTCGACGAATAGTCGGCCTGCGACGGCGTCGTAACGCAGGTCCGGACCGATGATCACCCCGGCGTAGTTGAGGTCATACCCCTGAACTGTGTGGATCGAGCCGACTTCGTCGAGTGATTTCGGCGAGGCGATCCAGTCGGTGGCAACGCTGTTCCACCGCAGCCGAACGCCGTCGATCTCGATGTCATACGCGGTTTTGTCGTTCTTGGTCTTCCACTCCCAGGCGAATCCGGCGACCAACCGGGAGAGCCCGCTCTGGGCATCCTTGCTTCGGATCTCTTCGCGCATCTCGCCGACGCTCTCGAACAGACGCAGGTCGTAGCCCTCGAACAGCTCGCGAGTGACCGGGAGCTGCACCCCCGCGGCAGAGCCGGTGCCCAGAACACGACGCACGTAATTGACATAGTCCGAGCCGGCTTTCACCCGCATCTGCGACAAAAGCGGATAGTGGCGTTTCGCGTCTCTTGCGTCACGAACGAGCTCGGCGAGCAGTTCGGGAGGCACGTCTGCCGGCCGGACACTTTGCGCCGCGTCGAGCAGGAAGATCTGGTGGTTGCTCTGTGCGCGAATCCAGTCGAGCTGGGTTTTGGTCGCGTCGTCGCTGCCGAAGAGCTTCTCGGTGATGATCTGGAATTTCTTGTTCTGCACGCCGGAGGGCTGGTTGGCGCGCTGGTTGAGCCGGTGGGCTTCGTCGACAATGAGCAGGTCGAAGTGTTCGTCCGACAGCCCCACATCGAACGGAGTCAGCACCATCTCCGCGTGTAGCCCGGGGGTCTTCCGGAACACCTTCTTGATCGATTCCCGCAGTGACTGCTGCGGTATGACGAAGCCGATCCGCTTGTCGGCGAGCAACTGCCGGTAGCCGTCAACGAAGAACTCGGAAAACAGGGAGTCGCTGTCGAGGTCCTCGGCGGGAGTCGTCTTCGCGATATCCATCAGCAACTTGAGCATGTAGATGGCGACGACGGTCTTGCCCGTTCCCGGGTCGCCCTGAATGACGATCGTGCTGGTCGTGTCGGCCTCCAGGTCTTGAAACAGCCCCTCCAGAATGTCCTCAACGGCGACCGCCTGATCCTGGCTCAGCGCCTTGAACGGGGAGAGCTTGAAGAGGTCACTGTTTTCGATCTCCGGGATGCTCCGCGTGAATACGCCGTCGAGCCGAAGCTGGTCGAATACCTCCCGGAATGTCTCCTGATAAAGGTCCCGGTCGTAGTAGTCGGCCTCGGTGATTCCGTCGTTCCGGTTGAGTACCTGATAGGTGCCATCGCCGGCAAGCATCCGGATGAGGTAGGACTCGAGGTCGAGGCAGACGGACTTGTTGAACGTGTCGTCGACGATGACCCGCACGGTGCGCAGATGCTGCTTCTCCGGGGAGTCGAAGTGCTGGCGCATTCGCGCTGCCGCGTTCAGCGACTCCCCAACATAGACATCGTTGAGACTGGCCCCGCGCTTCGCCTGGCGACCGGGCTTCGCATCATCGAGAACATAGACAACCGGCCAGTTCGTGTTGCGGTGGTCGCGCTGCGCCCACGCCGTGACGGCCGCCTTGGTGAAGTCGACTCGCTTGATTTCACAGGGCGTCATACTTCGTTGATCGCCCCCGCGCTTTCTCGACCGGATACTTTTCGCGCGTCACTGCGAGCTTGTCGCGCACGACCTGGTCAGGGTCAACCCCGATGCGGTCGGCCAGCAGAAGACAGTAAGTGAGCACGTCGGCCAGCTCGCCCCGAACGCGATCGGTGTCGGCGTCCGCTCCCCACTGGAAACACTCGAGCAACTCTCCCGCCTCAATGGCGATACTCTTCGCGAGATTCTCGGGAGTATGGAACTGCGCCCAGTCGCGTTCGGCCATAAAAGCCGCAATCTCGTCGCGGAGTGAAGAATCGTTCATGTCGCCAACGTATCAGCGGAGAGCTCCGAGCCCGACATAGTGTCGTCGTCGATACAGGCGAACTCGACGCCGCGCCGGCTGCCCACGCGTACGTCAATCTTGAGTCTCACGCACGGCCGTGGCAGAGCTCTGATGCCCCCCAACTACGGCGCTGCGCGGCCGCACGGGTAGGCTCGCCTTCCGACGTCGGTCGACCGTGAGAGGACGGGTGCCGCGAACGCCCACCGAAGCCCGGAGCTGCAGGCCGGGCCGGAGCGACGACACCACCGACCACTCCGACCCCGAGAATCTCCATGGCGTCACTGCCCGGTGGCAGCCCGAACGAGGCCCGGACTATTGGCGTTCGAGGGTGACCATCTTGGTGACGCCCATCGCCGATACCTCATAGCTAATGACCGCGTTATCGTCCTCGTCCTCGTAGGAGAAAAACTTGGTTGGGTCGCCCGAGGCGAGCATCGCGGCTGAGGTCTGCTCCGTGTAATTCTGCGAGTCCCACGAAAAGGCACCCGACTCACTTGAAGCCGCATAGCTGCCCGCCCAGTAGAGGGCCCTTGTGCTTCCGCCGTCACTTACCCAGTTGATCTCGATCGAGTCCGAAGTGATCGTGGCCGACTGGTAGCTGTCCTCGGAGTCCGAGTTGGTCGACCTCCACTCGCCGGTCAGATCCGCAGGAGCCGCCGGAGCCGAAGCCTCGGGAGACGATTCCGGCGCGGCCGCAGTCCCGGATTCGGTGGCTGCCGCGCATCCCGCGAGACTGCCACCGAGCAGTGCAATAGCCGCCAGCGCGAGGATTCTCTTTGCTTGGATTGAGTTCATTGTTGTATCTCCTATATCGCCGAGCGGCCACAACCGTATCAGCGGGACGAACGTCGGCTGGCGCAGCGAACCGTTGCCCAGCGGAGTGATCTGCGGCGTCACAGGGGTCCTGCTCGGTTGCCAGCGATGAGATTGGGGCCAAGGAAACCCCGAGCACCGAGATGTCCAAGAAGACTCCGATCACCAGAACAGCGTAGGTGACCAGTCGCCACAGCGTGTACCCGGTCGAGGGATGGGAGCTGTGCTGCGCGCGCGCCGCGCAGCATGATCGGGCCCGAACCTGCGCCTGCTCAAAGCGCGGCTGGCACTGGCGGGAGAGACGAAACGGTGCAATTCTCACCGGTGACGGGATCAAAAATTGATTGCGCCCGGGTCGAGATGTCACGCCCGATACGCAGCAAAACAAGGCCGAACGCCAACGCCAATTTACGAAGAGGAAGATGATGGCGATCAATCCAAACGACAACAATGTGTTCCGATACATACATTTCCGCCCGGCGTTGCTGACGGACGACTTAGAAGAAGAGATCAAAGCTGAGGCAGTTCGTCGCGAAAAGCAAAAGAAGTCCAAACGTCCCCGACCTGATCAAATCCGCTCAAAGAGCGAAGACCTCATATCGGCGCTAAAAAATCTCGAGTCACTGGATTTGTCCAAAGATGTCAACCTCGACATGCCCACATCTCAACTGATGTTGACCCCCCACGCCAAGACAAAGCTGACAAGTCTCACTCTTGCTACGTTGAAGGCCAACGGCCTGGATGCGTCCAAACCGTACACTGACTTGGTGAACAGCCT
>Ga0307486_1001997_pt1 | contig 14790 bp, 15 predicted proteins | sample CBIW02metaG_FD_203663 | JGI IMG/M metagenome (GOLD analysis project Ga0307486, IMG submission 203663) | Sea-ice brine microbial communities from Beaufort Sea near Barrow, Alaska, United States - CBIW 0.2 | ecosystem: Environmental > Aquatic > Marine > Coastal | place: USA: Alaska | collected... | reverse complement strand
GACAAAATTGATGATGTTCATCGTTTTGGTTATTTTTAACCAAGAAACGCTGCCCAAAACTATCCGCCAATTTAGTGACACAAATTGTCTTTATTTGGCTACGTGCAGCTATCCGAATACACATATTTTATTTTGTGTAAATCCGATTTTCTACCAGTAAGGAGTCAAAAGCATCAAAAGATTTGGTAAACTCAGAGATCGACGCCACTTCGGTCTTTCCTCATCGGTCTTCCAGCTAGTTAATCAAAGAAACTACGGCTACGGGCAAAGAAGCGGGTAATCATATTTTCTTTTCACTTAGGTGAAGTTTCCTATCGCTATTGATCAGAAAGGACATAAAAAAACCAGCTATGAAGCCGGTTTTAATGTTGCATATTAAGATTTAAATTGCTTTCTTAAGATTGTCTTTTGCTAATTCAAAGTTGGGTTCTAGAGAAATGGCTTCTTCGAAGGCAGTTTTAGCTTCTACCTTAGATCCCTGATCCAAATAAATCATTCCTTTAAGATTGAGAGCTGCTGCTTTCATGTTGATTTCTTGAGATTTTCCGTCGACAGTAGGAAAACCTATTTTTTCATCCGCTTTTGAATTCTTAGTAAGCATATTAACAGAGTTGAGCGCTTCCTGGTATTTCTTGAGGGTATACTGAAGAAATCCTGACTTGTAGAGACTGAAGTTGTCACCTCCCAGTAAGTACAATCTTTCGAAGTGAGGAAGTGCTTTATCCAAAGCACCAAGTTGCTCTAAAGAGTATGCTGCAATTTCTAAAGAGGCTACATTTTTATCATCCACCTGCAAAATATCAAGTGCTACCAATGCAGAAGAACTGTATTGCCCTGATTCGAAATATAGATTTTGCAACAGCTCCGCATATCTCATATTCTCAGGGTTCCGCACCATAAGTTGATACAAAGCATCTTTGGCAGCTACGGGATCGTTGTACCTCATAGCCAATTGGTAATTGGTCTGATCCATAGCGTTGAAGGTTCTTTTAAGTGTTGGATCCAATCTTGCGATAGAATCTGTTGTTTGGGCAAAAGTAGTGCTGGCGCAAAAGGCCATAAGCAGCATAAATAAAACGCGCTTCATTTCAATTGAATTTAAAATTAATACTATGAATTAGGATGATTTGACTCAAGTGACAAACCTTTTGTTTTTGCAATTTTCAACATTAATTCTCGGGCTTCTTCGGAATTGTTATGGATTTTGCCCTCTAATATAGCTTCTTTAATTTCCTCTTTAATATCGCCAATGATTTTTGAAGGCTCAATACCGAAAGTTTGCATGATTTCTTCACCGGAAATTGGAGGTTGGAAATTTCTCATTTGATCCTTTTCTTCTACCGTCTTCATCTTCTCTTCTACCTTATCAAAATTTTCAAGGTATCTTTTTACCTTTTTATTATTTTTTGAGGTAACGTCAGCGCGACACAGTTTCATCAGATCATCAACGTCGTCTCCAGCCTCAAAAAGAAGTCTTCGAAGTGCAGAATCAGTCACTTCATCTTTCACCAAAGCAATAGGCCGTAGGTGAAGTTTTACAAGCTTTTGAACATACTTCATGCGATCATCCATGGGCAATTTCAATCTTCTGAATATCGCAGGAGTCATCTTAGCTCCTTTGTCTTCGTGGCCATGAAAAGTCCAACCCACTTTTTTATTGAATCTCTTGGTAGCTGGCTTTGCAATATCATGCAAAATCGCAGCCCACCTCAGATAAAGATTATCCGTGTGCTGGCATACATTATCCAGCACTTGAAGTGTATGGTAGAAATTATCTTTGTGTGACTTGTCATCCACAGAATCCACACCCTGAAGCTCAACCATCTCTGGGAAAAACTCATGCAATAGCTTAGATGCAAAAAGCAGCTTGAAACCGTAGGATGGTTTCTCCACTTCAATGATCTTGTTCAATTCAATGATTATTCGCTCAGTCGAAATGATACTCAGTCGGTGTGCGTTTTCACTTAATGCATGAAACGTGTCTGCTTCGATATCAAAATTCAATTGAGAAGCAAATCGAACAGCTCTAAGCATTCGAAGTGGATCGTCAGAAAAAGTGATGCTCGGCTCTAATGGCGTCCTTATGATTTTTTTCTTTAAATCAGAAAGTCCGTCAAAAGGATCTAAAAGATCTCCGTAATTTGAACTATTCAGAGAGATTGCCATAGCATTGATCGTAAAATCGCGACGCTCAAGGTCTTCCTGAAGCGTTCCTGACTCTACCAATGGATTTCTGGATTCAGCACGATAAGATTCCTTTCTGGCACCCACGAATTCCAATTCCCAATCCTCTAATTTCAACATGGCAGTTCCGAAATTCTTAAAAACAGAAAGAGGAACATGTGTATCAAATTGCTTTGCAACTTCTTTCGCGAGTTCAATCCCACTTCCTACGCAGGTGAAATCTATGTCTTTGCCATTTCTGCTCAAAATCAGATCTCGTACATATCCTCCAACTACGTAAGTTTCAACGCCTAAATCATTGGCTGCTTTGGCAACTTTGGAGAATACTTCGAACTGATCTAGATGTGATTTGAAATTCATCCTTTGATTATTTTGACTTCTCCCTCAGGTCCCAAATACATTTCCTTGCACCCGGGGCTTAAAAGGGGAAATAATATAGGAGTATTAAATGTAGCCTCTGCATTGGATTTAATTTGTACCAAGATGGGTTGAGAGATTTGAAATAACAACTTATTCCAATTAGGCTCCATGATCAGTGAGAATTTTAAATCTCCCTTAATGATAGGCCCATTCTTATCTATTGAGTTGGCTGGACTGTGATAGATTGTCGGTTTGTTGGCGTATTCTACGATGTCTAACGAAACTTCCGAAAATGGCTTGCACAAAGTTCGTATTTGAAAAAGATCAAAAAGCAGGAATATCCAATCGTTACCCATTTCTGGTTTCCAAATCGAAGGGTCTATCAGGGTGATGACATTTCCATTTCCTTCTTTAATATGTAGCGTGTGCGTATCGCGGAATGACGACACCAATGTAGAATGGTCCAAATCGAATTATTTTTTCACAAAAATAACCAGAAAAATGAGAGCAGTAAACAAAAGTCAATAATCGAAAAAACCTCTTCCTTTTTAGGAGAGGTTTTTATAGCTAATATGATTAACCTTAACCGATAGCTAAAAGTCGAATTCAATGCCTAAATAAAATGACTATTGATGGGGAAGGCCCATAGTTTCAGACCTATGACCAAACTTGTCGAGGACATTTAGCAACCTTCACGATGCTGGCAAAAAAGCGCTTGATCATGATAGCTATTTGGCAAGAGATTATGCCTCTTTTTCCACAAGCTTTCTATTAATAAAGAAACTAGCCATAAGGCATATTCCTCCACAAATAAAAATACGTGCTGAAAACGCCACACCATCTTCCATGCCGTTTTGCCTGAATAAAGCCCAGAAAAGAATTCCGGCACCGACACCGATTGCCAAAAGCGAAATGCTCAAAATAAATTGATCAAAACTATACTTTTTCCCTGAGTTGAAGAGCCTTGCATCAGCACCATTTTCGATGAGTGCGAGCCTCTCCTTATTACGAGTGCTTAAGAAAGTAAAGATGATTCCGAAAATACTGGAGAAAATAATCAAAGTAATTAAAATAGGTTGAGCCATGTTTAGTTTGTTTTTTCTTCTTGGATGCAGCCACTAAGGGAAAAGGTTACAAGAAGAATTAAAAATTTGTAACTTTTTTTGGGTATTTGCATCCAATGTGAAAATGAGATTCCAGGAAGACGATCATTATATAGAAAAAACTCTGCAGGGTAATTTGAATGCTTTTGGGCAATTGATCAAAAAACATGAAAAGTATGTATTTACTCTTGCGCTACGTATTCTAAAAAACAGAGAAGATGCAGAAGAAGCTTCTCAAGATGCTTTCATGAAAGCATTCCATTCGCTAAAAACCTTTGAAGGAAAATCAAAGCTTACTACCTGGCTATATAAAATTGTGTATAATGAAGCCTTAAGGAGATTGAGAAATTCAAAAAACTATACGGTACAATTAGATGAGCTAGTTGAGCTAGTTAGTGATCCAGTTGATTATTTGGATGGCTTAAAAGCGCTTCAGTTGATGGAGCGAAAAGAACTAATTCAGCAAGGATTAGATGCTTTGAAATCCGCAGAATCAGCAGTCCTTACTTTGTTTTATCTTGAAGAACAAAGTATTAAAGAAATAGAAACTATTATGAGTCTGAAAAACTCACACGTAAAAATTCTTTTGCATAAAGAAAGAATCTTTTGGATTCATTGCAAAATATCACTAAATGTGAATTAATTAATCTCGTATGAAAAATCTGGGCAAAGAAGAAGAATACATCCGACAGTTCATCTCTGAGTTAGGTACAGAGGCGCCTTCTGTTGACTTTCATAATTCTATATTAAAAAAACTTAATCCCTACAGATCAGTATCAGTCTATAAATCAGTGATTTCACCATTAGCTTGGGAAATTATTGGTGGAGCAGTTACGCTTATGGTTATATCTGTACTGTTATTTTTACCTTCTGGAGATTACCCTAAACCGCTATTTAATCTATCCCCAGCAATCCCTATTCCCCAACTCGTTATAAACCTACCAAAGGTCTATTTACCTGTAATAAAATTATCCACGATTGTCATCCAATCTTTGGTGGTTTTTATTCTATTGATATATATCACTATCGTAGCAACTATCAAGAAACGGAAAGTGTCATAATTTTGGGCAAAAAAAAAGGTAGCCTCTCAGCTACCTTTTTTATGTTTTCAAAAAGATTATCCTCTTAACCAGTTGATGAAGGTCTGATAACCGATTCCGATCTCTCTTGCAAACGCTGCTTTGGTCTTAGTACCTGCAGCCTCTACTTTATTCCATTCTTCTACTATTTTACTTTTTTCCGCTGAAGAAAAGGTTCTTCTTTTCTGAGATTTAGAATTTGTTGTGTTACCGGTAATCAATCCTATTAATTCGTTCAATTCATTTACGAATCTTCCATCATTAAGAGGTAAGCCAGCAGCTTCTAATTTTTTGATAACCTCGTCTTTTGGATTAACGGGTGTCACTGCAATGCCACTTTTAGCTGCCTCGTGAAGATCAATTTGACTTCCGTCAGCAGTCACATAAATAAAACCATCACCTTTCTTTAGGCTAGAAATTGCTTCTTTAATTAATTCTCTCATTGCAAAATATTTTAAGTTTGGTATAATTCGGGTGCAATATATTTAATATTATATAATTAAACCATCATACTTCTAAAAAGATCAAGAAATTTAACAAAAATTAGAGAGTATTAAGACTATTCAGTCCAGAGAATCAATTTTTTGCCGTTTTCCCATTCAAATAAAGGAAAAACTATTTTATTTTGAAGAATATAATACAATTTCTCATAGCTATTATCGAACAATTCAGCCACTAAATCCCCAAATTTTCTTACCTAAAAAAAGAATGTATTAATTCCTTGAATATTCAAGGATCCTATTTCAGTCACTCATATTTACTTACAGTGAAGAAAGATCTTGAACTAATTAAAATAAGAAACCCATCATTGGCCACCTCTATGGTATTAGAGAGAAATAAAAATTCATTTCTAATTCTCAACAAACCCATGGTTTCAATAGATTCCTTTATTTCAGTAACTTCAACTCGTCTTTGTATAGGATATTGCATTAACTCCAGCTTTAAAACTCCAAGAGGACAAGAATAGTTTTATCATTCTTTGAGCCGCTCACGATATCGCAAATTTACAGCTGAATTCTAGCTCAATTACAAACACTCTAAATTTAACCTATACCATTCCCATGAATAGCGAAATGCTGTCAACAACATTGTGTGTTTTACCGTTCAATACTATAAGCATGAATTATAATCCCGATCTTTTTATAGATAGTTTCAACACTATTATCATAACCAACTCAAACAGTGCTATCAAATTAATTTATAGGAACTAAAATAGAATATTTTTCAACTCCACACGTTTGACCCATTCCTTGAAATCTGAATCTTCAAATGCATAAACTTATATTCTGCCTTTCAAGATTCTCTCTTTTAACCCTAAATTAGTGTTGATTGTCGGTAAACTAAGTAGAATTTCGATGTAATTCTGCTTCCTATAAAAATATTCCTATTACACTAAAATTTTCCCAAATTGACATCTATTGTCATCTATTTTTCAACGCTCATCAATCCGATCTTTTCAAGTTAATTCTGCATTCTCTAATAAAGAAAGCCGAAAACCGAGAATTTTCCATAATTTTGAGCCCCATAAGAATCCTACCAACTTCACATCTCTTCCATTCTTATGGCATCCAACACCAAATACATCTTTATTACAGGAGGAGTGACCTCCTCGCTTGGCAAAGGCATCATTGCCGCCTCACTTGGCAAATTACTACAAGCCAGAGGATTCAAGGTTACTATTCAAAAGTTTGACCCATATCTCAACATTGATCCAGGCACACTCAATCCCTATGAGCATGGCGAATGCTATGTAACTGACGATGGGGCAGAAACAGATCTGGATCTGGGTCATTACGAGAGATTTTTGAATATCCCTACCTCTCAAGATAACAACATCACGACAGGACGAATCTACAACAACGTCATTACCAGGGAGAGAAAAGGCGAATTTCTGGGTAAAACGGTGCAAGTAATCCCGCACATTACTGATGAAATCAAAGCCAATTTTTACAAGCTGGGCGAAGACGGGAAATATGATGTAATAATCACTGAAATCGGTGGATGCGTTGGCGATATAGAATCCCTACCATTTATAGAAGCTGTGAGACAGGCAAAGTGGGACTTGGGATCTAATAATTTCTTAGTTATTCATCTCACACTTATTCCTTATTTGAAGGCTGCTAAGGAGCTCAAAACAAAGCCTACACAGCATTCTGTGAAGCAATTATTAGAAGCAGGCATCCAGCCTGATATTCTTGTCTGCCGAACTGAGTATCATCTGCCTCCAGATGTAAAAAAGAAACTTGCCTTGTTTTGCAATGTGCAGCTCAACAATGTAATTGAGGCCATGGATGCAGATTCTATATATGACGTACCTTTGTTGATGAAAAAAGAGAAGCTTGACGAGAGAGTGATGACCAAGCTCAAGTTGACTTCTAAAGAAAACACTGATTTAGAAAATTGGAAAGATTTCTTGGGAAAACTTAAAAATCCAACCCAAGAAGTGACCATTGGTTTAGTAGGAAAGTACATATCCCTTCCAGATTCGTACAAATCGATCATTGAGTCATTCACACATGCGGGAGCATCAATAGAGTGTGAGGTCAACTTGAAATTGATCTCTTCAGAAGAATTTCCTCCAGAAAATCTCAGTGCCAAATTAATGGATCTTGACGGCATACTAGTCGCACCGGGATTTGGTGAACGAGGATTTGAAGGAAAAATAGCGACAGTGAAGTTTGCCCGGGAAAATAAGATTCCATTTTTAGGAATCTGCTTAGGAATGCAAGTCGCTGTGATTGAGTTTGCGAGAAACGTAATGGGTATGAAAGATGCTAATAGTACAGAAATGGATCCAGACACTCCGAATCCGGTGATCGCTTTGATGGAAGATCAAAAGAAAATCGATCAAATGGGTGGAACTATGCGATTGGGTTCGTATGATTGCGACCTCAAAAAATCAAGTAAGGCTCATGCTGCCTATGGGAAATCAAAAATTCAAGAAAGGCATCGACACAGATATGAATTTAATAATCAATATCTCGAAGAAATTGAAAGAGCGGGAATGATTGCAACAGGTAAAAACCCAACCACTGGATTGGTTGAGATTGTAGAAATCAAAGATCATCCTTGGTTTGTAGGGGTGCAATTTCATCCTGAATATAAAAGTACAGTACTAAAACCTCAACCTTTGTTTGTGAAATTCATTCAGGCTGCGGTTGCGAATAAATTAAAATAAACTTCACCCGAAGTCTAGGCCTCGGATTTACGATTAAATTTTATGGACAGAAATCAAGCAACGGGTTTGATTCTATTTGCAGGAGTAATCTTGATCTATTCGCTTTTCTTTGCGAGTTCTCCAAAGATACCTGAGGCAGAAACTACCTCTCCGGCGCAGACTGAATCAGTCCGATCCAGTATACCCGATCAGAATCTTTTAACAGAATCCGTTACGGCAAGTGACAGCACACTTGAGGTGGGTCGCATCGCCAAATATGGCGCATTGGCAAGCATGACTATAGGAGAAGAGAATGCTCTTGTTCTAGAAAATGAGTTAATCAAAATGAGCATCTCTACAAAGGGAGCCCGGATTGAAGAGGTGATATTGAAAGAATATAAAAGCTGGGACATGACTCCTTTGACGCTTTTGAACAGAGAAAGTTCTACCATGGATTTCCAGATTGAAAGCAGCAATGGACCTCTGGATCTTAACGATTTATTCTACACTTCCTCGATTGAGAGTAGCCAAGATGAAGAAGGTGTATCTAGCCAAGTTCTTATACTTCGCTCTGGAACCGATAATGGACAGATCGTACAGACCTTTACTCTGCCGGACAATAGCTATCAAGTAAAGAAAGATATCTCTATTGAAAGATTCCAAGGACTATTTACTGGTAATTCTATTACCGTAAACTGGAAAGATGATTTGATTGTCCATGAGAAAAACCTTCCTGAATCAAGAAGACAAGCCAAACTAAACTACTTCACCAATGAAGGTTCGTTTGACAATTTAGGCTCCGGAGATGATTTAGAAGAGGAAACTGTAGTAGAAAATATCAAATGGCTGAGTTTTAGTCAGCGATTCTTTACCGCAGCAATGATTGCTGACACTGATTTTCAAAATTTGAAAATTGCGCAAAGCACTCCTGAGGACACCTTGATTGTCCGTAACATGGAAGCTACGATGAGTATTCCTTTACAAGATGGAAAAGCAGGACTGACCTACTACTTCGGCCCTGACAAATACAAAACCTTAAAAACGGTAACTGAAGGATTTGAGAAAAATGTGGACATGGGTTACTTTTTTGTAAGCTGGGTCAACAAATACATCATCGTCAATTTATTTGCTTTCTTACAGAAATTCATCAGCAATTATGGGGTCATCATTATCATCATTGTATTCCTGATCAAACTCGCTTTATTCCCACTCACCTATAAGTCATACATCGGAATGGCTAAGATGCGAGTGATCAAGCCTGAGATAGACGAGCTGAAAGAAAAATATGGGGATGATGCTACCAAAATGCAGCAAGAGCAGATGAAGCTTTTCTCCAAACTGGGTGTGAGTCCAATATCAGGATGTCTACCAATGGTGTTACAAATGCCTTTTCTCTTTGCAATGTTCTTCTTTTTCCCAAATGCAATAGATTTACGACAAGAATCATTTCTCTGGGCAACTGATCTTTCTACGTACGACACCTTCATCAGTCTTCCTTTTACGATACCTTTCTACGGTTCGCATGTCAGTTTATTTACTTTGTTGATGACTGTGTCTCAAATTATCTACACGCACTTCAACAATCAACTGACCACTGCTACAGGACCGATGAAGAATCTCGGATACATCATGCCGGTTATGTTCATGTTTATCTTAAATTCTTACCCTGCAGGTCTAAGTTTTTACTACTTTGTATCAAACATGGTGACATTTGGTCAACAGGCACTGATAAAGCTTTTCGTGGACGATGAAAAGATTAGAGCGAAAGTAGAGGCGAGTAAGGCAAAAAATGTCGATAAGAAAAAATCAAAATTCCAGCAAAAACTGGAAGAAGCAATGAAAGTTGGAGAATCTAGCCGCAAAAAATAAGTAGAAGAAAGAGCCTCAAAAGGGCTCTTTCTTCTATAATCAAAGCGCATCATGAGTGATCTCTACTTGTTTAAATATGCACATGCGCTATTCTGCCAATAAGAAATTGAATCCGTAAAGAATATATGTAGCATCGGTCTTAGTTTACCAACTTCAAAAAAACATGTCAAAAGGTATTGCTACGGTTAATTATAGATAAAAAAATATGATTATCCACTACTTTGCCACTAGCCGTAGTTTCTTTGGTTACTTGGCGAGATGACAGTTACTTCGGCAAGGTCAGCATAAATATCGGGTAACCGAAGTACCGGCTATACTAGTGTTTACAATTAATTAAGTCGCTTTTACTGGTGCAATTGCGGATATACAAAAAAAAATACTTTGGCAGGGCTTCTACTCGTTTTCATTGGAAGGATGTGGATGATTACTAGTGTAAGTTAACTATTTTTCTTAGCTGCAATTTCTATTTAAAAAGCATACGAAAGAAAGAAAATTTCAAGTGAGTAGACCACACACATTTTTCAAAGGGAAAAAAAGCAAACGGATCAGTCAGAAAAGGATTGATTTTGCTTAATATTGAAGCTCAGTTACACATTAAATAAAACCATGGGAAAAATCATTGCCATAGCCAATCAAAAAGGCGGTGTAGGCAAAACCACTACAGCGATGAACTTGGCAGCCAGTTTAGCTGTGTTGGAATTTAAGACCTTGGTAATTGACGCAGACCCACAGGCAAATACGACTTCAGGATTGGGCCATGATCCCAAATCAATCAACACTAGCATCTATGAATGCATGGTTGATGGTATTGATGTAAAAGACATCATACTCACTACATGCATTGAAAAACTGGAACTAGTACCCTCTCATATCGACTTAGTAGGTGCTGAGGTAGAGATGATAAACATGGACAATCGGGAGGAAAAGATGAAAGAAGTGATCAAAGACCTTAGCAACAACTACGACTTTGTGATCATCGATTGCTCACCTTCTCTCGGCCTGATCACCATTAATGCACTAACCGCAGCCAACTCTGTCATCATTCCTGTACAATGCGAATATTTTGCACTAGAAGGTCTGGGAAAACTGCTGAATACAATAAAGATCATACAGACTAGACTCAATCCCAATCTTGAGATAGAAGGGATATTGTTGACGATGTATGATGTGAGACTTAGACTTTCCAACCAAGTAGTAGAGGAGGTTAGACTTCATTTTAAAAACATGGTTTTCGATACCATTATCCCAAGAAATGTAAGGTTGAGCGAAGCACCTAGCTTTGGTCTCCCTGCAATCTCCTTTGATGCTGATGGAAAAGGTGCACTGGCTTACTTAAATTTGGCTAGCGAGATTGCGCAAAAAAATGAGGTGAATAAAGTGACCAACTAATTATGTCTGATCAGAAACCGAATCGAAAAAAGAGTGCATTAGGTAGAGGGCTTGGAGCATTGCTTGAGGATAGTCCTGCAAAGCACAAGTCCGAAGATATTTTGCCTGAGGTAGTAAAAACCGGAATATTTGAGATTCCACTTGATCAAATTCAAGTCAATCCATTCCAGCCAAGAATGCATTTTGACAAGGATACTTTAGGTGAATTGGCAGAGTCGATCAAGGTTCAAGGTATCATTCAACCCGTGACAGTACGAAAACTGGATAACAACGAATACCAGTTGATTTCAGGTGAACGAAGATTTCAAGCTTCCAAGATAGCCGGCCTCACAAAGATCCCTGCGTATGTACGCACTGCAAATGACCAGCAAATGTTGGAAATGGCATTGATCGAAAATATTCAGCGTGAGAATTTAAATGCGCTGGAAATCGCTCAATCTTATCAAAGATTACTTGCAGAATGTAACCTCAAGCAGGAAGAACTGGGAGATCGAGTGGGTAAAAATAGAACTACGGTCAATAATTATCTGAGACTTTTGAAGCTTCCACCTACCATTCAGGGAGCGATTAGGGATCAGCGATTATCTATGGGTCACGCAAGAGCACTAATTAATATCGAGGATGTAGATAGGCAGTTGGCTATTTTCAAAAAAGCCTTAGACGAAGAGTTAAGTGTAAGGAAGGTTGAGGCATTGGTAAAAGCACTCAATGAAGGAACTCCTGATAAACCCGCTCAGCAAGAACTTGATCCTGTCAAGAAATACGAGATCAATAAACTACAGGAAAAACTGGCCTCACACTTTGGCACCAAGGTAAACTTGAAGACCAACCAAAGAAATAAAGGTGAAATAAAAATTCCTTTCCACTCCACTTCTGACTTGAACAGAATCTTGGAGATTCTAGATCTCATCTAAGGTTGAAACTATTCATAGAACATCTGAAATCTAATCGCATGGTCCCACTGAAGGTAGTGGGTCTTTTGCTTTTATATTTCTCTATTACCACCTTAACTTTAGCTCAGGACAGAGACAGTACCTACAGTGAAGTAGAAACTCAAGAATATTCTGATCTTCCTAAAAACCCTAAGAAGGCAACTATTCTGTCAGCGATTCTCCCCGGAGCAGGTCAAGTTTATAATGAGAAAGCATGGAAGGTTCCTATTATCTATGGGGGATTTATCACGGACATCTACTTCATTAGTTACAATAATCGTTATTACCAATCTTTTAAAGTAGCATTGAAAGCATTTGATAAGGAAGAGCCTAATGACTTTCCAAACCTCAATCGACAGTCGCTAGAGAGAAATGTAAATTATTGGAGAAAAAACAGAGACCTCTGTTATCTCCTAATTGTTGGAATATATGCCCTCAATCTAGTAGATGCAAATGTAGATGCGCACTTATCAGGATTTGACGTCTCCGATGATATCTCCATGAAAATAGAACCACACTATGAGAGCTTCTCAGCGAATAACAACTCCATGGGATTCTCTATTAAATTGAATTTTTAACTATGAATATTTTACTCCTTGGTTATGGCAAAATGGGCCAATTGATTGGTCGGCTTGCTGAAGAAAGAGGACACACTATTGCTGCCAAAATTAATATTGAAAACAAAGAAGAGTTAGGGTCAATTAACGCTGATAAAGTTGACGTAGCAATAGAGTTTAGTCAACCAGAGGCGGCAGTCGAAAACATCAAGTGGTGCATAGATAATAACATTCCAATTGTTTCTGGAACTACTGGATGGATGGATCAAAAGCCTGAAATCGAACGATTGACATCTGAAAAAAATGGTGCGTTCTTTTATGCCTCAAACTACAGTATTGGCGTAAATCTGTTTTTCAAAGTAAATGAATTTCTGGCAAAGCTAATGAACGAAAATTCAGGCTATCGGGCCAGCGTAGAAGAGATTCACCACACGGCCAAAAAAGATGCTCCGTCAGGAACTGCTATCACGCTGGCAGAAGGAATTTTAAAAAATATTGACACTTTAACTACTTGGAAGATGGCCGATAGTTTGGCCGAAACCGAACACACTCTTCCTATTACATCCAAGAGAATAGACCCCGCTCCCGGCACTCATATTATTCGCTATCAGTCAGCTATCGATGATATTGAGATCACTCATACCGCACATAGCAGACAAGGATTTGCCCTTGGCGCAATTTTAGTTGCAGAGTGGATTCAGGGAAGGAAAGGGGTGCTTTCCATGGATGATTTTCTATCTTTCTGAAATTAATTTCAAATCATGAACAAATCAAAAGTAAAGAAATCAGTGGCCCGGGAATGGGCAGATGCACTGATTTTTGCAGTTGTTGCAGCCAGCTTAATTAGATGGCTGATCTTAGAACCATTTACCATCCCAACGGCTTCGATGGAGAAATCACTGCTGGTAGGCGATTTTCTTTTTGTAAGTAAAATGCATTATGGAACGAGGTTCCCTATGACTCCTGTACAAGTTCCCCTAACTCACCAGAAGATCTGGGGCACCGATATTCCCTCCTATTCTGATATTATTCAACTTCCCTATTATAGACTTCCCGGTTTTTCTGAAGTACAGAGAAATGATGTAGTAGTATTCAACTATCCAGTTGAATTTCAATATCCGACGGATTTAAAAACTAACTATATAAAAAGAGCGGTAGGCGTAAGTGGCGATATCATGGAGGTGAAAGATGGTGAGCTATGGGTGAATGGAACTGTCGCAGATAAACCTGTGGAAATGCAGTATTCTTATGATGTGAAAACCAATCGTCCTCTGAATCAGCAATTCTTCAAAGACTATGGTATTAACCAAGAAAGCTTTTTAACCTATTCTGATGGCTCAGGATACATGGTTTTTGCAACCGAGAACATGATAACCAATTTGAAAAATTCGCAGGTAGTCACCTCCGTCACCAAAAGAATTCAGAAGAATGGTGGTGAGGCAGGAATATTTCCTGACGGATTATTATTTGGATGGAATAGAGATAATTTCGGACCTCTTCAAGTTCCGGCTAAAGGCTGGACCGTAGAGTTGACACTTGAAAACGTCGTAAAATATAGTTTCCCTATCCAGAAATATGAAGGCTTGGACAATGTTGAAATCCGAGAAGGTGAACTCTTTATAGACGGTAAAAAAGCTGAGAGCTATACTTTCAAGCAAAACTATTACTTCATGATGGGTGACAACAGGCACGACTCATTGGATTCTAGGTATTGGGGATTTGTCCCTGAAGATCATATCGTTGGAAAAGCGTGGTTTTTATGGCTTTCACTTGACAAATATGAATCGATGTTTAGCAAAATAAGGTGGAGTAGAATTTTCAAATCGATCGACTAAAAAATGAGGTTTTCTCATAAGTCATTTCAACAGCCTGAGGGTTGGCTGTACGGAAATTGAATTAAGTAGGGTCTGCTGAAAAACTCAGGTTCTACAAGTTATAAAACCCAGTCCAGAATCACATTTGGACTGGGTTTTTGATTTTATGTAGGCAAAGATTACGTTTAGGTCAATTAAACACAGGTAGTTGACCCTCTTCCATGCTGAAAAACCCAGACACACCAGTGCCATCCCGGCCAGTTTGACCAGGTTCAGCACTAGGATGATGGAGGCGATCCACGATTGGCTGGTGTTTTTTAGTCTTGCCCTGATGCGGTTCATCCCG
>Ga0307486_1001996_pt1 | contig 14791 bp, 15 predicted proteins | sample CBIW02metaG_FD_203663 | JGI IMG/M metagenome (GOLD analysis project Ga0307486, IMG submission 203663) | Sea-ice brine microbial communities from Beaufort Sea near Barrow, Alaska, United States - CBIW 0.2 | ecosystem: Environmental > Aquatic > Marine > Coastal | place: USA: Alaska | collected... | reverse complement strand
GGCGACGACCGCGGGGACGCGATCGCTGGCCTGCGCACGGCGTCGCTGGCCGAGATCGCCTGGTCAGGTGAGGCTCGCGCCTTCCCCGGCATGCGGGACTGATCAGACCGAAAGCTTGGCGACGATCTCGCCGAGTGGCACATCCTCGCGCTCACCTGTGGCGCGACGCTTGAACTCGACAACACCGTCGGCGATGCCACGGCCAGCCACGACGGTCAGCGGGACGCCAATGAGCTCGGCGTCCTTGAACTTCACGCCCGGCGACACTTTGCCGGGGCGGTCGTCGAACAAGACGTCCAGACCTGCAGCTTGCAGATCGGCGTACAACTGTTCGGCGGCATCGATGATGGTCTGATCCTTGCCGGCCACCACCAGATGCACGTCGAACGGAGCCAGCGCGGCCGGCCAGGACAGACCGAGGTCGTCGTGGGCGTACTCGGCCACGGCGGCCACGGCACGCGAGATGCCCACGCCGTACGAGCCCATCGTGACGGTGACCAGCTTGCCGTTCTCGTCGAGCACCTTCAGGCCCAGCGCCTCGGCGTACTTACGACCCAGCTGGAAGATGTGGCCCATCTCGATACCGCGGGCCAGCGACAGTGGACCCGAGCCATCCGGCGCAGGATCACCGGCGCGCACTTCGGCGGCCTCGATGCTGCCATCGGAGGTGAAGTCGCGACCGGCCACCAGATCGATGACGTGCGATCCGGCGACGTTGGCGCCGGTGACCCATTGGCTGCCGTCGACCACGCGCGGATCGGTCAGGTAGCGGATGCCGGACGCGCTGTCGGCTCCGAGGACCGCGCCGGACTCGGGCGCAATGTGTACAGGTCCGATGTAGCCCTTGACCAGCGCCGGGTTCGCGGTGAAGTCTTTGTCCTCGAACGGCTCGACGTCGGCGGGAGCAACCTGGGTCTCAAGGCGTTTGGCGTCGACTTCCCGGTCGCCGGGGAGGCCGATGACCAGTGGCTCACGGGTGCCGTCGGGGTGACGGAGCATGACCACCACGTTCTTGAGGGTGTCGGCGGCCGTCCACGGGCGGTCGTCACGTGGGAACGCGTCGTTCAAGTGGTCGACCAGCGTGTCGATCGTCGGGGTGTCCGGAGTCTTCTCGGCGTGAGCTGTCGGGATGCCGTCGCATGGCACGGGGTCGGGCGCAACTGTGGTGACGGCTTCGACATTGGCGGCATAGCCACCGGGCGAACGCACGAAGGTGTCCTCGCCTGTGTCGGAGACTGCCAAGAACTCCTCGCTGGCCGAACCGCCCATGGCGCCGGAGTCGGCTGCGACGATGACGTACTCGAATCCCAGCCGATCAAAGATGCGGATGTAGGCATCACGGTGCGCGCGGTAGGACTCCGCCAGACCTGCGTCGTCGATGTCGAAGGAGTACGAGTCCTTCATGATGAATTCGCGACCCCGCAGGATTCCGGCGCGCGGGCGTGCCTCGTCGCGGTACTTGGTCTGGATCTGGAACAGGCTCAGCGGCAGGTCCTTGTACGAGGAGTACAGGTCCTTGACCAGCAGGCTGAACATCTCTTCGTGGGTGGGACCGAGCAGCATGTCGTTGCCCCGACGGTCCTGCAAGCGGAACAGGTTCGGGCCGTACTCGGTCCAGCGGTTCGTGACCTCATACGGCTCACGAGGCAGCAGTGCCGGGAAGCGGACCTCCTGGGCGCCCATGGCTTCCATCTCCTCGCGGACGATGGCCTCGACCTTGGCCAGGACTCGCAGGCCCAGAGGCAGCCACGAGTAGATGCCGGGGGCGACGCGACGGATGTAGCCGGCGCGGACCAACAGTTTGTGGCTGGGGACCTCGGCATCGGCTGGATCGTCGCGCAACGTACGAAGGAACATCCGGGACATGCGCATGGGGCGAGCCTATCGGCGCACGGTGTGGTCAGCGGCCACGGGCGGCACGCAAGGCAGCCCGCATCAGCGGTACCTGCAGCGGGAGTCGCACCACGGTGCCAAGCACGAGCCACCACGGCTTGCCTTGACGGACCGCGTCCACGGTCATCTGCGTGTTGGCAGGCCACACTCCGACAAACAGGCCGAACGCCACCAGTCCCCCGGCCCGTCGCGTTCGGGGGTGCACCAACAAGCCAGCCGCAGCCAGTTCGACTCCACCGGACACCAGGACGAGTTCGTGCTTGCGCGGCAGTGGTCGGGGCACCATCGAGCGGAACAGCCCGGGCCGAGCGAAGTGCAGAGCGCCGGCGCCAGCCAGTAGTCCGATCAACGCAGCGCGTTCACGAGGCGATCCACTCACAACAGCACCGACGCGAACGTTGCGGTCTGTTCGAAGCCGGCACGCTCGTACGCCCGCCGCGCGGCGGTGTTGTGGTCGTTGACGAACAACGTGACGACCGGGGCGATGCTGCGCCGCGCCTCCTGCACCACCGACGCGAGTGCCGCTGCGGCGACACCTTCGCCGCGCCGATCGGGGCGCACGTACACGCCCTGCAGTTGGCACGCTTCTGGGGACACCGCTCCGACCTCAGCCTTGAACAGTACTGATCCGTCTTCGATGATTCCGAATGACCATCCCTGGGCGACCAACTGCGTGACCCGAGCCCGATACCCGCCGCCGCCTGCTTCCGGGTCGACACCGACTTCCTCGGTGAACATCGCGACGCTGGCCGGGTAGAGGGTGTCGATCTCGTCGATCATGATGCGCCGGACTCGCGGATCGCCTTCGATCGGGCTGTCGGTCGCGATGGTCATGAATGGTTGGTCAAGCCGTGGGGAGCGCGCCGGTCCCCAATCGGCGGCGACCCGGTTCCACAGGTCGAGCACCGGTACCTGCGGCCCGACAATGGAGGCCGGGCGGACACGATCGCGTAGGAGACGGTCGGCAAAGGCAGCCACGGCCGGTTCTGTCGCTTCCACCGGGACGATGTTGGCGCCGGCATGACAGGCCGACACCAGCTCGCCGTTCTCGAAGTAGCCCAGCACCTGACCGCCGAGCCAGCGCGGGTTCAAGCGGGTCGCGTCGACGCGTGAGCGAACGAACAAGTTGATGAGCGGATCTCGACGGATCAGCGCGAGGAGGTCGGACAGGTCCTCGGGCCCGAGGGGGCGCATGGTTGCGGAGGTCTGCAGCACCCGATCACCTCCCGCCACAGTGTTGGCTCATAGTCACAATGTTGGCCCACAATGTCGGCCCATACTGTTGGTTCAGCCTACGGCCACGTAGATCACCAGGCCGTCAGCGGTAGGCGACACCGTCCCTTGAATTGGGGTCATCCGCGTCGTCCGTCTACGATGAAGTGACAGTACGCACAGGATGGGGCCCTGCCGATGAAGATGGACCACGTGATCACAATGATCGCGGCGAGCATCTTGGCTGGAACACTGCTCAGCGGTTGTGGCAGCGACGATCCCGGCCCTACCCCTGAGATCGCGATCGGCACCAGCAGCGACAGTCCCTTCACTGCAGAGCAGCAGGAGGTCGTCGAAGCTGGTAAGGCATTCTACGGGGCCATCTACAGCCGCGGAACCAAGGACGTCGAGCAGGCGATCGAGGGACGAGTCACCGACGAACTCGCCGCACAGCTCGCGCCCGATGAGCGCGCATTTGTCGAAGGCGCCGGGCTGAAATACTTCGGCAGCCCCCAACTCAAGCCGGACGCCGTGAAAGTCGACGGCGACACCGCCACACTGACGGGCTGCCTCGACGGGGCCGATGCCTTCCTCATTCGCCAAGACGACGACGCCCCGGGAATCGGATCCAAAACCATCGGATCCCTAGAACTGACCATCAAGCTCGTCCGCCAGGACGACCGCTGGCTGGTCGATAACCCCATCGGAGAACAGGTCGATTCATGCTGAAATTCCTCCGCACTCCCCTGATGATTGCGGCACTCATTGCGGGCACCTTCGTGGGTGTCGTCGCGCCGGCTTCGAGCGCCTCTGCCGGCCCCCCTGCGTGCCCGCCACCCTCCGTCAATGAGTACCTCGGAAACGGGGCATACTCCGCGTGCCACCCCCCTGCCGGAGGCAACGACCCGGAAACCCCACCCGCCGAGGGAGGTGGGAACGGCACGCCCACCTGCAACCTCAACATGTCTGGTGGCTCGCTTCCCGGCAAGGCAGACCGAGGCCCGAACTTCTGCATCGACACAGACACTTGTTTCAACACAGGTCAGGTCGTTCCGATGGCGCCACCCGTGGGCGAGCCGCCCAACGAGGATTCCGAGGCAAGGATGACGTGGTGCTACACGATGTTTGGCACCTTGGAGAATGTCCGCACGTTCTGGTCTGACGATGAGGAACCGCCCACGCGGCTGCAACAGGCCCAGGAGGCTATCGGCAACATCGACCTCGGAACTCCGGCGCTGGCAACCAGCCCGACCGGTCGCACCTTGGTCAACCTGGACACCTGGTTCTGGATGGATGGGGCACGCGACAACGTCACCGGATCGTCGGCATTCGGACTGGTGGCTATCGCGACCTTCCGCAGCATGAGCGTCAACCCCGGAGACACTTCCGGCTCCTTTGGGTGCCCGCTGGTCACGAGCGCAGACGAGGCCGAGGAGTCATGCTTCCACGAGTACCGTCGCGCCTCCAACCGAGGCAGTGCCACGGTCGGCGGCCGACCCGCCTACCAAGCCTCGGTGACGGCCGTCTACGACCTTCGCTTCGAAGTCAACGGCACCTCGGTATCCGTCCCGGGAGCTCCCGCGACACTCGATGCCGCGCCGGCAGATGCTGCCGTCCGGGTCGACGAGGTGCAGTCGCGGGTCACTGCGATCGGTTGATCTGACCGGCGGCGACGCTCAGCTGACGCTGACCGAGGCAGTGCCACCCTCGACCGGCTCCATCGTCTCGGCGATACGCATGGCTTCTTCGATCAGGGTCTCGACGATGTCCTTCTCGGCTACGGTTTTGATGACCTCGCCCTTGACGAAGATCTGACCCTTGCCATTGCCCGAGGCGACACCGAGATCGGCCTCGCGGGCCTCACCGGGACCGTTGACGACGCAACCCATGACTGCGACGCGCAGTGGCACCTCGAGACCTTCGAGTCCTGCGGTGACCTGCTCGGCGAGCGTGTAGACATCGACCTGGGCGCGGCCACAGGACGGGCACGACACGATCTCGAGCTTGCGGGGGCGAAGGTTCAGCGACTGCAGAATCTGGATGCCGACCTTGACCTCCTCAACGGGCGGAGCCGACAGCGAAACTCGGATGGTGTCGCCGATGCCTTGGCTGAGCAGCGCACCGAAGGCTGTGGCGCTCTTGATGGTGCCCTGGAATGCCGGACCCGCCTCGGTGACGCCGAGGTGTAGCGGCCAGTCGCCGCGTTCGGACAACATCTCGTAGGCCTGCACCATGATGACCGGGTCGTTGTGCTTGACCGAGATCTTGAAGTCGTGGAAGTCATGCTCCTCGAACAGGGAGGCTTCCCACACGGCGGACTCGACGAGTGCTTCGGGGGTGGCCTTGCCGTACTTCTCGAGCAGTCGCTTGTCCAACGAACCTGCGTTGACGCCGATGCGGATCGACGTGCCGGCGTCCTTGGCGGCCTTGGCGATGGCGCCGATCTGGTCGTCGAACTTGCGAATGTTGCCCGGGTTGACGCGTACCGCCGCACAGCCAGCATCGATGGCCGCGAACACGTACTTGGGCTGGAAGTGAATGTCGGCGATGACCGGAATGTTGGAGTGTTGGGCTATCGCGGCCAACGCATCGGCGTCATCGGTGCTCGGGCAGGCGACACGCACGATGTCGCAACCGGCCGCCGTCAGTTCGGCGATCTGCTGCAGGGTGCTGTTGACGTCCGAGGTGAGCGTGGTGGTCATGGACTGCACCGAGACGGGTGCGTCGCCGCCGACGTCGATCGAGCCGACCTTGATCTTGCGGGTCTTGCGACGCGGCGCCAGGACCGGCGGCGGCGCTTCGGGCATACCCAGGGACACGGGAACGCTCATGAAAGCCTCACTGGGTTGACGATGTCTACATACACAAGGATCACACTCATCAGGATAAGGACCATGCCCACGCCGTAGGCAACGGGCAGCCCTTTGGCAACGTCGACGAAGCCAGGATCAGGGCGTCCGCGGACCTTCGCCCACCCGCGCCGCAGCGCTTCCCACAGTGCACCGGCGATGTGTCCGCCGTCGAAGGGCAACAACGGGATCAAGTTGAACAATGCCAGGAACAGGTTCAATCCAGCCAGCAACGACAGGACGCGCGTGGTGCGCTCGGCCCACGACGGGTCGTCGAAGGTGACCAGTTCGCCGGAGATGCGGCTGGCGCCCACGACGCCGATGGGGCCTTCAGGGTCGCGCTCGGCACCGAAGGCAGCCTTGGTCACGTCGACCATGCGGGCGGGTAGTTTCACGATGGCAATCGCGGTGTTCTGCCCGTACTCACCGACCGTAGATGCCACGTCAAGCGGGTTGCCGCGTTGGTTCTCGGTGTCTGGGCGGACGCCGAGGAAACCGACTTCCACGGTCTTGTCGGGGTTGTCCAGATCAGCGCGGGCGATGACTGACGGTGTGATGGAGACCTGCTTGGCCGTGCCGTCGCGGGTGTAGCCCAGTTCGGTGGTGGCGTTGCCGTTGTCACGGATGGATCGGCTGAGTTGTTCCCAGGACGTGACCGGCTCGCCGGCAAAGGATGTGATGACGTCGCCGGGCTCCAGGCCCGCCAGGCGCGCTGGGGTGACCGGATCCGCGTCGGTGCACGCCCGCCCTGCGTCGGCGTCGCTGATGGCGCAGTCGGAGACCGCCCGCACCGTGGTGGTGGGCTGCAAGGCCCCGAAGCCCATGATCACGATCGCGAACAGCACGATGGCGATGGCGACGTTCATCATCGGCCCGCCGGCCATCACGATGACCTTCTTCCACCACGGCAGGCGGTAGAACATGCGGTGCATGTCGGCATCGGTGACGGTCTCGTACTCGGCGTTGCGAGCGTCGGTGGCCAGCTGGGTGAACAGTCCCGTGTTGGTGTCGCGCACCTCGTGCGGGTCGGCGTCCTTGGCCGGCGGAAGCATGCCGACGAGCTTGACGTAGCCGCCGAGCGGGATCGACTTGAGCCCGTACTCGGTCTCGCCGCGCTTGGTGGACCAGACAGTGTTGCCGAAGCCGACGAAGAACTGGGTGACCTTCACGCCGAACTTCTTGGCCGGATACATGTGGCCGAGCTCGTGCAGGCCGATCGAGACGGCGATGCCGACCACGAAGGCCAGGACGCCCAAGGCGTAGATCAACGCGTTCATCGGCTGCTTCCTATGAGTTGTGCCGTGCGCTCGCGCGCCCACCGGTCGGCTCCCAGCACGCTGTCGAGCGTGACGGAGTCGGTGAACCACACCGGATCGGCGAGATGTTCGTCCAACACGGCGGCCACGGTGTCAACGATGCCGAGGAACCCCAAATGGCCGGCCACGAACGCATCGACGCAGACCTCGTTCGCGGCGTTGAACACCGCCGGGCCGGTGCGTCCGTACTCGCCGGCACGGCGAGCGAGCGACACCGCCGGGAAAGCCACTTCATCGAGCGGGAAGAACTCCCAGGTGGCCGGATTGGACCAGTCGCAGCCGGCGGCCGCGTCCGGCACACGATCGGGCCACGACAGGCCGAGGGCGATCGGCAGCTTCATGTCCGGGGGCGACGCCTGCAGCATCGTGGCGCCGTCGGAGAACTCGACCATGGAATGCACGATCGATGGTGGGTGGACCACGACATCGATGCGGTCGAAGCCGATGTCGAACAACAAGTTGGCCTCGATGACCTCCAGCCCCTTGTTGACCAAGGTGGCGGAGTTGATCGTGATGACCGGGCCCATGTCCCACGTGGGGTGGGCAGCGGCCTGTTCGGGAGTGACGTCGACCAGCTGATCACGAGTGCGGCCGCGGAAGGGTCCCCCGCTGGCGGTGACGATGAGACGGCGGACATCCTCAGGACGTTCACCACGCATGGCCTGCGCAAGTGCCGAGTGCTCCGAATCGACCGGGATGAGTTGGCCGGGCTTGGCTGCCCCGGTGACGAGTTCGCCGCCGATGATCAGTGATTCCTTGTTGGCCAGGGCCAACGTCGTGCCGGCCTCGAGGGCTGCGAGCGTGGGCAGCAGGCCCACGGCACCGGTCATGCCGTTCAGCACGACATCGCAGGGCGTGCGGGCGATGTCGATGGCGGCGTTCGCTCCGGCCAGCAGGCGCGGAATTCGGTGCTCGCCCTGGGCGTAGCCACGCTTTTGCGCTTCGGCGTAGAGCGCGAGTTGGACGTCCTGGGCCGTCTGAGCCTGGGCTACCCCGATCAGCGGGACGTCGAACGCGATGGACTGCGCCGCCAGCAACCGCGGGTTGCTGCCACCGGCCGCCAGGGCCACGACCTCGAAGCGATCAGGGTTGGCGGCAATGACCTCGAGGGCCTGGGTCCCGATGGATCCGGTGGACCCGAGAATGGCGACACGCTTACGCATGCCGCCATTCTCTCGCATCACACCCCACAGGGTGGGATGACGCTCTACTTGACCTCGCTACGCAGGATCAGCAGCACGCCCGCGGTCAGCGGAATGACGAACCAAATGAGGCCCGACGTACCCAGCTGAGCCCATTCCTGGCCGGTCATGTTGCCCTCGAACAGAGGTGTCTGCGCGAAGTTGAAATCGATCCACGGCTGCAGGTCCTTGAACCAATCCTGGAACGCAGCCAGGATTCCGAAGACGGCCGGCAGCACGAATCCGTAGACGAAGTACCCGACGATCGCCGCGGCCGTATTGCGGAACAATGCACCGAGCGCAAAGCCGAGCAACAGAGCCAGGATGAACGACAAGCTGATCGTGAAGAACTGGGCCAGGTCGATGTCCCAGACCGGATCAAGGCCGTTGATGGCTGCTCCGACGATGTTGCCGAGCGCACCGACGACGAACGCGAAGACCACCGCGACCAGACCGACGATCACGGCCGCCGCCACCTTGGACCAGATCACCGACGCGCGGTGTGGCACCAACGTGAAGGTGGTCAGGCCCGTGCGCTGCCCCCACTCGGCGGTGACGGACATGATGGCCACCACCGGGAGCAAGATGTTGAGCGGTACGCCGAAGGCGGTGCCGAAGGTGCCATACGTGATGGCACTGTCGGGCGCGAAGGCAATGACCGAAACCGCTGCGATGACAGCGAGGACTGCGATGCTGATCATCAGCCAGCGGCCAGCGCGGGTGTCGAACATCTTGCGCAGCTCCACGCTGAGCAGTCGTGTGAACGGGATACCGGGGCGGTCGGTGCTGATGCTCTCGATGGCGGTGGCACTCATGCCACACCTCCTGTGGTCTGTTCTGCTGCGAGTGGGGTGACGCCGTCGCGCTGGGTCTCGGACGTGAGCTGGAGGAACATCTCCTCCAGGCCGGCACCATCGGCTGCGCGCAACTCGGTCAGCACCAAGCCCTTCTCGGCGGCGAGGCGACCGATCTGGACCGGGTCGGCCTCGATACGCAGGCCCTCGCCCGACGGGAGGACGGTGAGGCCTGCCGAGGTGGCGGCAGCGCTGAGAGCCGAGGCGTCCTCGGCCTGCACGTAGGTACCCGCTGTCTTCAACAGTTCGGCCTTGGTGCCGCCAGCCACGATCTTGCCCTCGCCGATGACCAGGATCTCGTCGGCGATGACCTCGATCTCGTGCAGCAGGTGCGAGCTGAGCAGCACGGTGCCGCCGCGATCGGCATAGGTGCGCAGCAGGCTGCGCATCCAGTGGATACCGGCCGGGTCGAGACCGTTGGCTGGCTCGTCGAGGATCAGGATCTTCGGATCGCCGATCAGCGAGTTGGCAATACCGAGCCGTTGGCGCATGCCGAGCGAGTAGTTCTTGACGCGGCGCTTCGACTCGCTCGGGCTGAGACTGACCAGCTCGAGCATCTCGTCGACACGCGTCATGGGCAGACCCATGGTGAGCGCGCTGAGCGTCAGGATCTCGCGCCCGGTGCGTCCGGCGTGCTGGGCCGAGGCGTCGAGCAGCACGCCGACCTGGGTACCGGGGTTGGGGATGTCGCGATAGTGGACGCCGCCGATGGTGGCATCGCCCGCGGTGGGCGGGGTCAGTCCGGTGATGATGCGCATCGTGGTGGACTTGCCGGCGCCGTTGGGCCCTAGGAAACCGGTGACGGCTCCGGGCTTGCAGGCGAATGACACGTCGTCGACGGCCCGGTAGGGCCCGTACGTCTTCGTGAGGTTGGTGACTGTAATCATGCGCACCAGTCTGTCACTTGGATGCCGTGCGACCAATCAGGGATCCACCTGATCTCGCCCCGAGCGTCACTGACCGCCACGCCCTACGGTTGAGCCATGTCCCGTCCATTGACCGCTGCCCTCGACACCGTTCTCGACAAGTCGCTGTTGCTTGGCTACTCCTCGATCGGCCCCGCGCTGCGACGACGCTGGTGGCCAGCTGATGTGCCAGCGGGATCGTTGGCGGGTCGGCACGTTCTCGTCACAGGCGCGAGTGGCGGTCTCGGCCTTGCTGCAGCCGCCGGTATCGCCAAGCTGGGGGCCACGGTGCACTTGCTGGGTCGTACTGAGTGGAGTTTGGTTCAGGCGGCCGAGACGATCCGGCGCGGACAACCCGCTGCCGACGTGCTGCCAGAAGTATGTGACGTCAGTGACCTGGATGCCGTACGGACCTACGTGGCTAATCTGGCGGCGCGAATCCCGGCCCTGCACGCGATCGTGCACAACGCCGGAGTCATGCCGCCCAAACGCACCGAATCTGCGCAGGGACACGAGTCCTCGCTCGCCACACACGTGATCGGACCACTGCTACTGACCGAGCTGCTCCGTACGAACCTCGCCGCCTCGGCGTCGCCCCGCGTGGTGATCGTGTCATCTGGTGGCATGTACTCCGCACCGCTGAATGAGTCGATCGGCGATGACATCGAGTACACCCGCGGCACGTACGACGGGATCCGCGCCTACGCCCGCACCAAGCGCATGCAGGTCACGCTGGCTGAACTGCTCGCGAAGCGATACGCCGGCGACGGCATCACGGTGCACAGCATGCATCCGGGCTGGGCCGACACACCCGGCATCAGCGACTCGATGCCACGGTTCTCCAAGATTCTCGGGCCTGTCCTGCGCACCCCCGAGCAGGGTGCCGACACGATCGTGTGGCTGACCGCGGCCGACGAGGCCACCGACACCACAGGTCAGTTCTGGTGCGACCGATGCGCTCGATCCACCTACTACGTGCCGCGCCGCGCCGACGATCCCGAGGCCCGGCGTGCGATGTGGGCAGGCGTCTGCGAGTCGGCCGGAATCCCCCACATGCCTGCCTGAGGCTCAGTTCGGCTCAAGCTCCATCTGACCCCACGGGCTGCCGTACTCGGTCAGCAGGTCGAGGAACGGGACGGCGTCGAAAGCCTCGGGGCCGAGTACGCCGGTGCCAGACCACGTGCCGTTGGCGAGCAGCTCGAGGGCAACCACTGGATTGACTGCCGTCTGCCAGACCACACACTGGTGGCCGTATTCACTCATCGACCAGTCGTTGTCCACAACCTGATACAGGTACGTCGACCGAGGCTTGCCGTCCTTGCCCTGGCCCGTGACCCACAGCCCGGCACACGTCTTCCCGTGCATCTTGTCGCCGAGCGTGGCCGGATTGGGCAAGCACGCGGCCACCACGTCGCGCGGACTGACCTGGACTCCCCCGACCGTCACCTTCTCGGTGGAGTCCAGGCCCAGCTTGTGCAGCGTCCTGAGGACTTCGATGAACTCATTGCCGAGGCCATACTTGAAGGTCACGCGCTTGGCGTCGACCCAGCGCGGCATCAGCAGCACCTCTTCGTGCTCGACGTTGACGCACTCCACCGGTCCGATGCCCTCGGGAAAGTCGAACACTTCTGGCTCGCTGAACGGTTCAGTCGTGAACCACGCGCCCACCCCATCAGCATCGGTTTGCCAGATCACGGGCGGATTGAGGCACTCCTCGATGGTGGTCCAGATCGAGAATGAGGGGGCAAAGTCATAGCCGTCGACCGTCAGGTTGGCGCCGTCCCGGGTGCCCAGCTCCTCGATCTCGCCGAACAGGTGATCTGCGGCGTAGCGGGCGAACACATCGGACAGACCTGGTTCAACGCCGATGCCGACGAGCGCGAGACGGCCTGCGGCCTCCCATGCATCCGCGGCAGCGTCATCAGCACTGAAACGTTCGTGTACCTCCGGCTGGAGAAGCAGACCTACGCCTGGGGCGTCAGGTAAGGGTGTCGCCAGCGATCAGGGCGATGAGAATGTCGCCGTGAGCGGTGGCGAGACGCTGCTCGTATCCCTCCGGGTCGGTCTCTGGGGCCGGGGCCGGATCGATCCGGCCTGCGCGCACCAGGACATCCCACGGAACCTCCGTCACTGGAGTCCTCAAGATCACCGGCTCCCCGGATAGGACGAAGTCGGCGCCCTCATCGAGCTCGGCTGCCAGGCGCACGCAGGCCATCAGCGCGATGACGTGCTCACGACGTGCCGAGATGTCGAGCCGGACGGTGGTGCCTTCGGCGACTCCGATCTCGCGCATGGCACCCGCGATGCATGCGGAATCGTGCAGCAACTGGGCATATGTCATGGGTCGGCCGTGCCCGGCGAATGCGATCTCATCGGCCTGGCCGTGGATGACGTGCCGGTCGAGCGCGCGGTAGGCAAGGCTCTGCGGAACGGCCATGGTCACTCCCCCGTGAAGATTGGTGAACGCTTCTCGCTGCGGGCGGCGGCGGCCTCACGGACATCCGCGCTGGCCCACACATGAGTGAAGCTCTGCTCGATGACGGTCTCGTCACCCGCGGATCCGTTCAGGACCATCTTGTTGTGCGCCAGCGTGAGCGGCGCAAATGTCGCGATCTCATGTGCCCAGGCCACAGCAGCATCGAGCGTGCCTGCGCGGTCAGCCAGACCGCATGCCAACGCCTGCTCCTGATCGAGCAGTTCCGCGCCCAGCATGACGCGGCGGGCAGGACCGGTCCCGGCGAGTTTTTCCAGGGTGCGGATCGTCCAGGCATCGACAGCCATGCCGTTGCGTGCGGTCGGCACTCCGAAGCGAGCTGTGGCAGCGGCAACCCGCAGATCACAGGCCATCGCCAACTGGGTGCCCGCACCAATGGCGGGACCGTTGACAGCCGCGATCAGCGGCACAGACACTGCCGTCAGGTGCTGCAGCATGCCGTACAGAGCCTCGAGGAACTCTCCGCCATACACACCGTCCAGATCGGCGCCCGAACAGAAGGCCGTGCCCTCACCCGTCACGACGATGGCTCGCGCACCCGCAGAGATCGCGTCGTCGACCCCCGCATGAATGGCGCGGCACAGGTCGAGGTTGAGCGCATTGCGACGATCGGGGCGGCGCAGCGTCAGGACAGCGATGTCCCCATCGTGCTGGAGCGTCAACACCTGGCCGGCCTCAGTCATGGTCCTCCTCGGGTCGCGCCCACGCTATCGGCCGCGTCGGTTTACCACGCTGGCAGGGCAAGGCACGTCCAGGCGGGGGAAACTTACCGCGCTAGGACAACGTTTGCTGCGTCCAGAGCCGCGATGGCCAAGACATCCTGACGGGATAACCAGGCTTCGCGACGCCGCAGGTCCAGGCACAGCAAACACCCTCCGGGCGCGGAATGTTTGCCCCTCTCGGACGACCGTTGCCCTGCCAGCGTGGTAAACCGAGCAGTCAGATCAGGGAGCGGAGGACCGCGGCAACGCCGTCGTCATCGTTGGACGCGACCACCTCATCGGCGGCCGCCAGCACGTCCGGATGGGCGTTGGCCACCGCGACCCCGTGCCCGGCCCACCGGAGCATCGGCAGGTCGTTGGGCATGTCGCCGCACGCCACGACATCGGTCGGACCGAGATCACGCTCGGCGCACCAGGCAGCCAGACCCGCCGCTTTGGTCACCCCCGGAGCCGTCATCTCGGCCAATCCCATGGCTCCACTGAAGCCGATCTCCGCACGGTCACCGACCACCTCGGCCACGACCCGATGGAACACCTCAGCACTCACCTCGGTAGAGCGAGCGAGCAGCTTGCCGACGGGGTGGCGGGTCGTCTCGCCGTGATCCATCAGGAGGTATTCCTCCTGGTACGGATCAACGAAACCAACCTCGCGACCCATGCCATCAGCCCGCTCGGCCGCGAATCCTATGCCCGGCACCGCGTCACGCAGGTCGCGGACCAGCGGGAGCAGCGCGTTGGTCGAAAAACCGCGTTCGGTCACAACTGTACGGGCAGCGACGTCATAGACGAAGGCGCCATTGCCGCAGATCGCGATGCCGTGGTCACCCACGTGGTCCACCAGTTCGTCCAGCCACCGAGGCGGCCGGGCGGTCACAAAGACGGTCAGCACGCCCACTGCCCACGCGGCTTCGAGCGCCGCGCGGGTACCCACCGAAACGGTGCCGTCTGACCGGAGCAGCGTGCCGTCCAGATCGGTGGCGAGCACACGTCTACGAGAAGGGTCAGACCAGTCTGGAGTCACTCCGCTGCGGCGAGCTGTCCGCAGGCGCCATCGATGTCACTGCCGCGGGTGTCGCGAACCGTGGTCGAGATGCCCTTGGCCTCGAGCCGGCGCACGAACTCTGCTTCGTCCTTGGGATCTGAAGCCGTCCACTTCGAGCCTGGCGTGGGATTGAGCGGGATCAGGTTGACGTGCACCCAGCTGCCGGGGCGATCGGCGCTGCTGCCAAAGGACAGCAACACGTCAGCCAACATGTCCGCACGCCAAGCCTGGTCGTTGATGTCGCGCATCATGGCGTACTCGATCGAGACGCGACGGCCCGTGAGCGTGGCGTACTCCCACGCCGCCTCGACCGTCTCGTTGAC
>Ga0307486_1001994_pt1 | contig 14795 bp, 13 predicted proteins | sample CBIW02metaG_FD_203663 | JGI IMG/M metagenome (GOLD analysis project Ga0307486, IMG submission 203663) | Sea-ice brine microbial communities from Beaufort Sea near Barrow, Alaska, United States - CBIW 0.2 | ecosystem: Environmental > Aquatic > Marine > Coastal | place: USA: Alaska | collected... | reverse complement strand
CTCACGCAGCAGCACCGAATCATCGGCAACAGCAACACGCAAAGGGCTCATGCGCTCAAGACTAGAGGGCAACCGAAGCTCGATCCCCGCTTAGCTTGGGCAGCGGCAAAAATGCCGCAACCTCGGTAGGTCCGCCCGCGGGGCTTTCGATTTCGAAACGACCCCCGACACCGCGAACACGCAACTCTTCGAGTGCCTCCGACGACTGCGCTTGAGCCTCGGCAAGCAACTGACGCGCGTGCTCAGGGTTGGTATCGAGTTGACGCTCGGCCGCAGCGAGGTCCATCCGCAAACGCACCAAGCGCTGCTGCGGACCGTCGTGGATGTCACGCTCTAGTCGGCGAAGCGAGTGGCCCTCTGCTGAGAGGGCGGCCCCGCGCGATGCTTCAAGGGACTCAACTTCACGACGCAGGCCGTCCGAACGGAACGCCGTGAGCGTTCCCCGGGCGAGCCACCACTGGGTCATGACGAGACCGCGAGTGACGAACGGCAGAGTTGCGATGAAGATGAGGCCGACGGTGAAGGCAACAATGTTGTCGGCGACTTCGAGGTTCCAGCCAGTGGTGTCGAATCCGACGAATCCGACGAGTCCAAAGAACCATTCGCCCAGTGACCACTCCGAGCTGTCGCCGTCAACCCTGCTACGAATAAACCACGCTGAGAGTCCGATCAGCCCGACGACGAGCCAGACGAAGGAGATGGTCCACGTGATGATCGTGAGCACAAAACCGAGCACCGCGGTGTGGAGCAAGTACAGCCAATAGTGGGCGTTGCCGAGAACCGCTGACAACCAGCCGCCGAAGCCTGTCGCCGCAAGATCGTCTCGCCAATCGGGGCGTTCAAGTCGTTTGCGTCCTGTCCACTCCAGCAGGTTGACGTGCACGAGTCCGAATCCGCGGCCCACATACAGCGCAAGGATGAGCACGAACACCCCAATGAGGAATACAGCGAGCGTGCCGATGCCCGTTGCGACGAGCGAAATGGCCACACCGAATCCCGTCACTGCGATAGGGAACCCCAGCATCAGGTGCAGCACCTCTTTTGGCGTGCTGCGCCAGAGTTGCCAGTACGGGTTTACGGGGTTTTACTGCGGTCTGTGTCGTCATAGGTCTCTCGCTTTAGTCTCGCGCATCACATGGCAGATGTTCGCCTTATTCAGCATCGCGAAATCGAGAGACAGTGAACAGAGTGGATGCTCACAGATCGAAGGTGGGGTTAGCCCCCGTGGGACGGAGTGAGTCTGGTTAGCGTTGCCTCAGCTTCCTTGTGAAATTTTTCAACAGTCGTAACGTTGTATCTGAAGAACAACGAAGGAGCACAAATGACCGAGACTAAAGCAGTTCCGCAGACCTCAGCCGACCCTGACGTCACCTCGGGTGTTGCCCAATTTTTGGGTCCGGTAGTCACCGACCTCACCGCGCTGTCGATTGACGGCAAGCAGGCTCACTGGCACGTTCGCGGAGCCAACTTCCAAGCCGTGCACGAACTCCTCGACGTAATCGTCGACCATGCTCGCGAGTGGGCAGATACCGCCGCTGAGCGTGTCGTGGCTCTCGGCCTCCCGATTGATGCCCGCACGCAGACCGTTGGCTCGAAAGCAACGACCCCAAGCATGACCGCTGGTTTTCAGCAGTCCGACGAGGTTATTGCTCAGGTTATCGCCGCAATCGATGCAACGCTCGTCACCGTGCGCACCGCAGTCGATGAGCTCGGTGACCTCGACAAGGTCAGCGAAGACGTCGCGATTGAGATCGCTCGTGGGCTCGAGAAGGACCGCTGGTTCCTCTTCGCCCACATCGCAACCAAGTAGGTTTTCTGGCGGTCGCTTTGCCCACAGCTAGTTGTATCTACAACTCGTTGTGAGTGAAGCGACCATCAAGAATCGTTGCGTCAACCCGCATCGCCCGCAGCTCATCACCGTTGCAGTCGAGCGGGTTTTTTCGTGTCACGACAATGTCAGCGATCTGACCGACCGCAATCGTTGATTGCGTCGACGCTGCCAATGCTTCTTCTACTGTGATGCGCTGTTCCGGATGCCACGGCTCGCGCCCGTCACGACTGCGGCTTACAGCAGACGCGATCGTCGCCCACGGGTCGAGCGGTGCCACGGGCGCATCGGAGCCCATCAGGAGTTCGGCGCCGGAGTCAAGAAGTCTGCGAAGTGCGATTGTGCGGTCGGTACGTCCAGCCCAGTAGGCGTCGGCGACGTCGCGGTCATCCATCGCATGTTCGGGTTGAACGCTTGCCGCAATTCCGAGCGCCGCAAAGCGGGGAAAGTCCTCGTGAGAGAGCAACTGGGCATGCTCAATGCGACCCCGGCATCCGACCGCTTCAAAAGCGTCAAGCGCGAGTCGATTAGCGTCATCGCCGATCGCGTGAACGGCCGGTGACAGCCCGGCATCGCTTGCGGTGCGAATCCAGTCGATGAGTTCTTCGGCGGGGATATTGAGCATGCCCCTGTTGTTTCCGTCGCCAGGATAGTACTCGACGCAATAGGCGGTTCGGGTATTGAGCGAGCCATCGGTTATGACCTTAAAGGGACCAACTTCGAGCAGTGGAGCCAATCGCTGACCGGTCGCCAGACCCTCAGTGATTGCGCGCTCCAAGTACCGCGGGTAGACGCCTACCCGCACTCGAAAGAGATCGAAACCGCCGAGCATACGCCGGTACCAGTTATCGAATTCCCACGTCATTTCGAGATCTACGATGCCGACTACGCCTCGGGATGCTGCTTCTTTTGCGCCGTCGAGAATCCAGCCGTCGAGGACGTCGGCATCCACGCGGCTGAGCGCGCTTCCCACCGCGAATGCCTCTTCTTCACGCAAGAATCCGGTGGGGTGGTCGTAGAAACCGAATCGTTCGAGCGCCAGGCTGTTAAGCCAGCATGAATGCAGATCGCCGCTCACGAGGACGACCGCGAAGTCGGAAACTGCTGAGTCGAGGAGTTCACGGGTGGGCAGATCGGGCCAGAGGGCATCTCGAAAACCTTGGCCGACGATGAGCCCCTCGGAGTGGGCAAGCACTGACGTCGCGATCGTGACTGCAACCTCCGTCGCGGAGGTGGTGTGACTCAGGTCGAGGCGTTGCGATTGTTGGGCCCACATGCTGGAGTGCACGTGCTGATCCCAGAGGCCGGGCATAATCCAGCGACCGTCGAGGTCCACGCTGTCGTCGTTGCTCTGCGTGATCGCGCTATCGTGCGGCTCGATCGCAGTGATCTTTCCCTCGGTGAGGGTCACGTCTACGAGACGTGATGCATCGTCCCCGACGATGCGGGCGTTACTCAGTTTCACTCGGTCGTGCCCTTGTCATTTCTGCGGCCAGTTCTGGGCTAGCGTACGTGCCATTTGAGCGCAGTTCATCCACAATGTGTTCGCGAACTTCTGGCTTCTTGTTCTGGCTCATTTTCATTCGCGCGTCGAAGCGATCGATGACGATGCGCAGGCCAACGGTTCCCTTGGCAGTGCGGCGAGCGCCGGCTTCGTCATCACTGAGGCTGACGGGATGCTCGACGTGGTGCTCAAAGTGATCTACGAGTTCGCTCAGCACTCGAAAGTTCTCTTCTTCGCTGAGAATTTCTGGGGTGCCGTAGAGGTGCGCGGTGGCGTGATTCCAGGTGGGAATGTCGTCACCTTCGGGGTACCAGCTCGATGAAATGTAGCCGTGCGGGCCTTGGATGATGACGAGCACTTCGTGCTGCCCGATTTCATGGAATTCGTCGTCGGGGCGCCCGAAATGCGTGACAAGACTGATCTGGTCGTCACGGTTTTCGAGCATCACGGGATAGTGCGAGGCGACCATCCCGTTTGAGGTTGGCGACACGATTGTGGCCCACGGGTGCTCGCCAATGAGGCGACGCACTTCCTGCGGGTCAGTAATGACATAGGTGGGAGTGTGACGCATCTCAGCCTCCTCGGGGACGACTGCCTAGTGGTGCCTGACAGCTGGGGCACCAGTACAGTTTGCGTGCTGAAGCGAGTTCCATGGCGATATTCGTTCCACAGACCCGACAGGGCAAGCCTTCGCGGTGATAAACCCAGTGGCGATCGGCGCGATTGGCAAGTGCCGCCGTGTACTCGCCAGAGGTGAGACCTTCCATGGTCATCATTTGCCCAGTGGTGACGCCGATCTCCAGCAGCCGCGCCCAGTCGCACCATAGTTCGCGCAGCAGTTCCTCGGGAATGAGCTTTCCGGGAGTGTGCGGGTCAAGGCGCGCGCGAAACAAGATCTCGGCGCGGTAGACGTTGCCGATGCCGCTGACGACCGACTGATCCATGAGCAGGATGCCGATAGCGGTCTGCTTTTTGCGCACGGTGGCGACGAAGCGTTCTTCAGCTTCGCCGTTGTCGTCAACGAGTGGATCGGGCCCCAACTTGTTGAGGGCGATCTGCACTTCGTCAGGATTCAATACTTCGCAGGCGGTGGGCCCGCGCAGATCAGCGCAGGTCATATCTGTGAGGAGTCGAACACGCACGGCGCCGATGGGCTGGGGCGGGAATTCCGAGACTTCGTCGCTGGCTTTCTCTTGCTCAGACATGCGCAGACGTGTGCGTCGCGGGGCACCGATGCTGGCGAGGGAGTCTTCGTGCTCCCCCACGACGGTGCCGCCACTAGCTGCGCCGCTAGCAATCGAGCCAGCGGGAGCATCCGCACCATCAACAACGGTGCCGTGCTGGTTGGTCTGCCCCATGCGCCCGGCAGCGGATGCCGTGGTCGCGTCCGCGGTGAAGTTGCCCGCGAAATCCCAAGCTCCGTAAAGCCCGAGGTGCACGCGCAGCCAGCGGTCGTGCTCGAATTCGAGGAACATCTGCTTTCCCACGGCTTTGGCGCTGAGCATCCGCAGTCCATCGATGCGTTCAGCACCGGCAGCGAAGCGCCCCTGAGGTGACGACACCGCAACGTGCTTGCCGACGAAGTGCAGCGCGAACTGCCGCGCAATGCGATGTACGGAGTGCCCTTCGGGCATTAGTTCTCGAAGGGGTGCGCGGCGATGGTGCCGGTGGTCTCATATTCGGCCAGCTGCGCGATGCGGCGAGCGTGGCGTTCGTCTCCCGAGAAGGGTTCGGAAATGAAGAGGTCGATGAAACGGGTGGCTTCATCGACGGTGTGCTGACGTGCGCCAATCGAGATGACGTTGGCGTCGTTGTGCTGGCGAGCGAGTGCTGCTGTCGAGTCGTTCCACACCAGTGCAGCGCGGATGCCCGTGACCTTGTTTGCGGCGATTTGCTCGCCATTGCCTGAGCCGCCAAACACAACACCGAGGGCCTGAACTCCTCCCGACTGGTCCGCAGCAACACCGCGCGCTGCGGCGATGCAGAATCCGGGATAGTCGTCGAGAGCGTCGTACTCAACGGGGCCGTGGTCGATGACTTCGTGACCCGCATCCGTGAGGTGTTGTTGCAGCGTTGCACTGAGCTCAAGGCCGGCGTGATCGGTCGCGATATGAATGCGCATGGCATCAGTCTACGGTCGCTCGCGATGGCTTTTGCCTACATCCATGGGGTGCGGCATAAGGTAGGTAGGTGCGGTCACAAACCGCCCCAAAACGAAGGAGTTGTACGTGCCCGGAGAGAATCTCACCCGAGTCGAAGCCCAAGAGCGCAAAGCGATTGTCAATGTAGACAATTACGAGATTGCGCTCGATCTGACTACGGGGGCCGAAACATTTAAGAGCAGCACAACTGTTCGCTTTACTGCCACCGAAGGGGCATCCACGTTCATCGATGCCATCACGCGCACCGTGCACTCGGTGACTCTCAACGGCACCGCGCTTGATGTTGCAGTCGTCAACGATGGCGTGCGCATCCAGCTCGACAATCTGGCCAAGGACAACATTCTTGAGGTTGTTGCGGATGCCGAATACACGAACACTGGTGAGGGCCTGCACCGCTTCGTTGACCCTGTTGATGACGAGGTGTACCTCTACTCGCAGTTCGAGGTGCCGGATTCGCGTCGCGTGTTTGCTGTCTTCGAGCAGCCTGACCTCAAGGCGACGTTCCAGTTCACGGTGACCGCACCGGCACGCTGGGCCATGATCAGCAACTCGCCAACGCCTGACCCCGTGGTGGATGGCGAGAACGCCACCTGGGAGTTCCCGCCGACTCAGATCATGTCGAGCTACATCACCGCGATCGTGGCCGGTCCTTATGCTGAGGTTCGCGATGAGCTCACTTCGAGCGACGGCCGCGTCATCCCCCTCGGTATCTTCACTCGTGCCTCACTGAGCGAGCACCTCGATGCCGACTACATTTTTGAGAAGACTAAGCAGGGCTTCGAGTTCTTCGAGAAGCACTTCCAGTACCCGTACCCTTTCGAAAAGTACGACCAAATGTTTGTGCCGGAGTTCAACGCTGGGGCCATGGAGAACGCGGGCGCTGTCACGTTCACCGAAACCTATGTGTTCCGTTCGAAGGTGACCGACGCCATCAAGGAACGTCGCGTTGTCACGATCCTGCATGAGCTGTCGCACATGTGGTTTGGCGACCTCGTCACCATGAAGTGGTGGAACGACCTGTGGCTCAACGAGTCATTCGCCGAGTGGGCGTCGACGATTGCGACCGCCGAAGCGACCGAGTGGACCGGCGCGTGGACGACGTTCCAGGCGATGGAGAAGAGCTGGGCTTACAAGCAGGACCAGCTTCCCTCGACGCACCCCGTTTACGCCTCCATCAATGATCTGGATGACGTGCTCGTCAACTTCGACGGAATCACGTACGCGAAGGGCGGCTCGATCCTCAAGCAGCTCGTTGCCTGGGTTGGCCTCGAAGCCTTCATGGCTGGCGTTGCCGCGTACTTCAAGAAGCACGCTTTCGGAAACACCGAGCTCAAGGACCTTCTGGTCGAGCTGGAGAAGACCAGTGGCCGCGAGCTCATGGAGTGGAGCAAGCTGTGGCTTGAAACCGCTGGTGTGAACACGCTGCGCCCGGATGTTGTGGAGGCCGAGGACGGAACTGTCGAAAGCTTTGCGGTAGTTCAGACCGCACACCCCGACTACCCCACGATCCGCCCGCACCGGTTGGCAATCGGCTACTACTCGTTGATCAGCGGCAAGCTCATTCGCGACCACCGCGTCGAGATCGATGTTGAGGGTGAGCGCACTGAGGTTCCCGAGCTCGTCGGCACGAAACGCCCCGACCTCATCCTCATCAACGATGACGACCTTGCGTACGCGAAGATCCGTCTCGACGAGGCGTCGCTGAACGTTGCGATGACCCACCTTTCGGACATCACTGACCCGCTGGCTCGTGCCATCGTGTGGGGTGCTGCGTGGGATGCTGCCCGCGATGCCGAAACGTCGGCAAGCGACTATGTCGCGCTCGTGCTTGGCAACATTGCGTCGGAGACTGAGTCGACAACGATCCGCACCACTCTCGCGCAGCTCGTGTTGGTTGCGAAGCAGTACGTTGCTCCTGAGCGCCGTGCGGCGACGCTTGAGAAGATCGGCGACACTCTGTGGGGTCTCGCTCAGAGCGCTGAGGCTGGTTCGGATGCTCAATTCCAGTTCGTGAAGTACTTCGCGAATGTGGCTTCCACTGAAGAACACGTCACTCTCCTGCGTGCCCTGCTGGATGGCTCGACCACTCTCGACGAGCTGGAGATCGACACTGATCTCAGCTGGGAGTTGCTTGAAGGCCTCGTGCTCAACGGTGCTGCCGGTGATGTCGAGGTTGACGAAGCTCTCGCGAAAGACAAGACGGCGAACGGCCAGCAGGCTGCCGCTCGGGCACGGGCAACGATCGCAACCGAAGCGGGTAAGCGTGCGGCGTTCGATTCGCTCGTCAAGAGCGACAAGTCGCCTAACGCGATCGTGCGCAACGTGACCATGGGTTATACCCACGTGAACGACCCTGCGGTACTCGAGCCGTTCGTTGCTCCGTACTTCGCGGCGCTCAACGATGTGTGGAATGACCGCAGCTACTCGATCGCTGAGACGGTCATCCGCGGGCTGTACCCCGCACCGTTGGCGAACAAGGAACTCGTCGATGCCACCAACGCGTGGCTTGACGCGAACCCTGATGTTCCGGCACTGCGTCGCTTGGTCATCGAGAACCTTGCGGGTGTTGAGCGCGCACTGATCGCTCAGGCACGCGACAACTCGTAGCATTCAGCCGCCACTCGGCGGGCATGCCGGGGCCTAGCGGCGACTATTCAGCAGTCGCTCGCTAGGCTCCCTGCATGGAAGATTTTTCGTGGGACGGCCTGCGAACGAACATCACAGAGTTTCTTGCCGCCTGGCCGATCATCAAAGGGCTCGCAATTGTCGCGGGTGCTTGGCTGATTCGCTTCGTTCTGCTTTTCGTCATCAAGCGTGTTGTTGACGGGATCGTCAACGGCGTCAAACATAAAGAGAACATCCACGACACTCAGGTTCTTCTTACGTCACCGTTTGCTGCGGTTCGAGTGCTTCAGCGCACGCGCACTCTCGGTGGGGTGCTCTCGAGCATCGTGACGGTCATCATCGTGTTGATCGTGCTGCTTCTACTGTTCGACCTCTTTGCCCCGGATGCGACGGGGGCGTTCGCGCTCATCACGGCCGCGACGGGAGCCGGTCTCGGTTTCGGTGCCCAAAACGTCGTGAAAGACGTGCTTAATGGTCTCTTCATGGTGGCCGAGGATCAGTTGGGTGTTGGCGACATTGTTGACCTCGGGCCGGCCGTTGGCGTTGTGGAGTCTGTCGACATCCGCACCACGCAGGTTCGCGATGTCAACGGAACGCTGTGGTTTGTGCGCAATGGTGAGATCACCCGGGTTGGCAACATGTCGCAGGGTTGGGCGCGCATCATTATCGATCTCGCCGTTCCCTACGAGTCCGATGTGGATGCCGTTCAGGAGCGCATCTTGCAGACCGCCATTGAGCTCTCGACAACCCCCAAGTGGGCAACCCGCATCTTGGAGAAGCCCGAGATTTGGGGCATCGAATCCATTTCGGATGAAGCTGTTGTGGTTCGTTTGGTGGTGAAGACGGCATCCGCGACGAAGGATGATGTGGCTCGCGAACTGCGCAGTCGTCTCAAGAAGTCTCTTGATGAGGCGGGTGTCAAACTTCCCGCATTGAACTCCATCGTGTTGAGTGGGTTCGAGGGTGCTGCGAGTGTGCGTGGTGCGCGTCCGCCGCGCACGCGTCCGGTGCCGGTGAGTTTTCCTGAGGAGAAGCCCAAAAAATGACTGATTCTGAGAACGTGACCGAGTCTGCTAATGCCGCAACAGCGAGCGAGCCGGCGAAGCTGCCCAAGATTCGGCTGATCGCGAAGCCGGCGGTGACTCCGGATGCTCCGGTCGACTCGATGTGGGAACTCATTGGTGGCCGCGACACGTTCGAAAAGCTCGTGCGCGAGTTCTATGTGGGGGTTGCAACGGATGAGGTTCTGTTGCCGATGTATCCGGAGCAGCCAGACCTTGAGGGCGCCATCCAGCGCCTGACGGGCTTTTTGGAGCAGTATTGGGGCGGCCCGAACACGTACAGCCAGGAGCGTGGGCATCCCCGCCTTCGCATGCGTCACATGCCGTTCAAGGTGAATCCGGATGCCCGAGACCGCTGGTTGCACCACATGCGGGCAGCTCTCGACACTCTCGAATTGCCGCCGCTCTACGATGCCGAAATCTGGGCGTACCTCGACCGTGCCGCGCACGCGATGGTCAATACGTTTGAGGATTAGGGCGCTCCGGTTACCCACCATAATTAGTCTCCCGGGTGAGGACAGCAATTGCTCATGACCCTCGTTGCTATCTGCCCCTGCCCCGAAGTCTTAATCGACCATCGTGCTCAGACCACTCTCGCGCGCACGTTGACGAGATTCCCACGAGAACAGTTTTCTCCGTTCCCGTTGCGCCGAGGGGCCGCCCGGGAATCCGGCGGCAGTTTCCACTGGCACCAATATCAGGGTTCTTTAGCAGCCAGACGCGCTTCACTCTCGGCGTTCATTGCAGACAAGAACTCTTCTACGGCTCCAACCGACTGACGCTTATCGAGTTCGGGATTGTCGCCTGAAAGGAATCGTGCGTAACTCGCTGGCCCCACCTGATCCACATTGCCGAACAAATCACCCAGCCTGCGAAGGCTGGCCGCTGTCACATCATTGAAGGTAGCTCTCTGAGCGAAGTTTGCGGCCGCCGCAGCTGGTCCTTCTGGCCAATTCTCGATCAGCCAGACGATGTCATATGCATCTTTGGGTTTGTCCCGTTGGACAAGGGCATCCAGCTTTGCAACGAGAAAGGCGATCGGGCCAGTGACCCTAAACTCAAACTGGATTTCTCCCTTGCCGTCTGGAAGCACGACTTTTCTCGTGACATGTTCGATGTCAGTAGCTAGCAATTCCCCTGCGTCTAGTGCGAGTGCGGACAACCGCCCTCCCAGATTCTTCTTAGCGACAGGGTTGTCTTGCGAGTTTGGCCGAAATGCTCGCCCGGCTGGCCTATTTTCTGCAGCTGGACAAAAGAACTCAACAACTATCTTCAGCCCGGAACGTCGAATCCACCGGAAGGAGACATCTGAGACCTCAAAGTCGAGGCTTTTTAGTACCGCTTCCAAACGCTCGTACTCCTCAGTCTCACCTTTAACCAGGGCCATGCTGAGACACAGGTCGATGTCTGTCGTACCGACGTGCGGACGACCTCCAGGGTCTACGACTGGGACGAGAAGGTTTGGTACTAGTCCTCCGATGACCACGATGTGCTCAGCGGCGAATCCGCTCGCACGGATCACGTTCGCCGCTTCGGACAGAATCAGATCAAGGGTCTCAGGATCGTACCCGTTGATCAGTTTGCCGTCATCCTCACTCAAAGGAGCACCTCTCGCAATGCATCCGCGCCGTCTCGTTCTCTGCCGCCTTGCCTAATCAGATCGAGCCACACTCGCACTGCCGGCGCAACCCACAGACCGTCAACGAGCGACGCATCATGCGTTCCAACCTCACCTGTATCGGCCCAGATAGCTATGTTGGCCCCTCTTCCGGCTTCATCCGCATCAAGATATTCAAGCCCTAGAGCGAGTCGCGCGTCTTCCGAGCTGTCAGCCTGAACTCGCACATAGGTCAGAACTGATGACGTAAGGATCGGCGCACCGAGCAACTTGGCTGCAAAGCTTGACGTGAACGCATACTTAACTCCACGCTCTGCCGCGATCTCCCCAAATTTTCGCGCCCGGTCAACCTCATTGCGAGCGTACAAATACGTCCACGTCCCCATAGGCGCGCGACGACCACCCTCTATGTCATAAAGCCAATCGAGGCACTTGTCCCGACTGCCGAGCACGCGCCGCTTATGCGAGCCTTGACCAACCGTTTTGAGCAGCTCGTTCTTTTCCATGAGAGTGAGAACTGAATGTGCCTGACCCATCGACACACTTGCCTCTGCTGCGAGGTCGCTAACTGACCAGCGGCGGTCCTGCCCGTCGAGAAGCATGCGCTGCACTGCCCGAGTGCCAACAGGGCCGAGCCTGCGTTGTTTTTCCTCAGAGTGATTGGTCTTCCTCGGCGGCCGTTCTAAGTGAACGAGCTTGTTGTCGAGGACGATGTGCATCGAACCGCGTAGATCCCACCAGGACAAACCTGCATCTTCGAGCGGTTTGCGTTCGTTTTCCGGGATCAGCGCCCCGACCACGAGCCCGACGGAATCTTTGGGAACTGCCGCGCCCAAGTTCTGCGGGAGAGCCGAAGCGCGTTCAATAATCCAGACACTTCGACGTTCGCTATCCACTTCGACCCAGGGCTCGTTTGTAGTGCTAATCACTCTCAGTTCGGGTATAAGTGTCGCCGCGGAGTACCAGCGTGCATCACGATTGGGGAGATTCAGCGTTACTTTCATTGGATGTCTACTTTCAGCCTTGAATGAAGACTGCCACAGAATGAAACAAAAATCGAGAACTCAAGGAATGCAGCGAATGTCCAACCGAGCCTTTTTGTTCTCCGAAACGGCGCGATTTTGAGGGCGCGTCTAGCGTTCGCGGTGCACGCCCGCCGCGCACCCGTCCGGTGCCCGTGAGTTTTCGTGAGGAGAAGCGCAAAAAATGACCGATGCTGAGAATGTGACTGAGCCAACTGCCGATGCTGAGCCAACCAAGCTGCCGAAGATTCGGCTGATTGCGAAGCCGGCGGTGACCCCGGATGCTCTGGTCGATTCGATGTGGGAACTCATCGGTGGTCGCGACACGTTCGAGAAGTTGGTGCGCGAGTTCTATGTGGGCGTGGCGACGGATGAGGTTCTGTTGCCGATGTATCCGGAGCAGCCCGACCTTGAGGGTGCCATCCAGCGCCTGACCGGCTTCTTGGAGCAGCATTGGGGCGGCCCAAACACGTACAGCCAGGAACGCGGACACCCCCGCCTGCGCATGCGTCACATGCCCTTCAAAGTGAACCCGGATGCTCGTGACCGCTGGTTGCACCGCATGCGGGCGGCCCTCGACACTCGCGAATTGCCGCCGCTCTACGATGCCGAAATCTGGACATCCCTCGACCGGGCCGCGCACGCCATAGTCAATACGTTTGAGGAGCAGCGCCGCATTCACCACTCTCGCTGGATCTCCATCGGGTGCTGAACTATTCAGTCCGCCCTTTTGGGATGTGCAATTCGGTGATTCCGGTATTGCAAAGCCAAGACTTGGACTGACCGATGTGAAGCTTGCTCCTCCGGTTGCGTAAAGAACCCTCAGCAAAGGCGAGAAATCTTTATCGAATTCGGGCATACTCTACGACAAGCGCCGCAACTGAAAGTTGGCTCCATTGTCAAACCACCTAACGATCGTTAACTCCGAGCTAGAGGCCCGAGTTGCGGAGCAAGCCTCCCCGCGGCCGCGCAGCGAAGTCTTCGACGTTCTCGCAGCAGAGGTCGCGCTGAAACATCTCGACTTAACTCCTGAAGAACTTGAGGGCGGCCTAACCGATGGAGGCGGGGACGGGGGAATAGATGCCGCGTATGTCTTTCTAAATCAAGAGCTTGTGACTGAGGACCACGAAGTGCTTCAGCCAGATTTTGAAGCAGATGCGTCCTACCGCAGAGCGTCACTCTCCCTCTGGTTAGTTCAAGCAAAAGAAGAGAAAAATTTCAAATCCGGAACACTTATTACCGCAGCCGCGGGCCTCGGAGACCTCCTCGATCTGCAACAGAGCCGCGCAAAGCTCGCCCGGGATGGCTATTCGGAGCTTATCTTGGATCGAATTTTCGAGTTTCGAAATGCATTATCGACGCTTAGAAGCATGCATCCCGTTCCGAGTGTCAACTTCAGCTACGTGTGTCTTGGGAACCCGCAGGAGGTCGCGAAAACCGTTGAAGTTAAGGCGAAGGCACTTCAAACGTTACTCAAGACCAAGTTGAGCATGGGCGACCCGGACGTACGACTTCTAGGGGCGAAAGAAATTTGGGACGCTTTGAAAGAAACCCCTAGCTATGGGTCCGAACTTCGAGTACTTGAATCGTTTGCCCACGAGACAGCCGATAGCGACCGAAGCTACGTTTGCCTCGTCACGCTGAAGGAGTATCTTTCGTTCATCAGCGACAAACACGATGGCTCATACCGAGATTATCTTTTCGACGGAAATGTTAGACATCATGAAGGATCCAGAGCGAGCGTAAACCGAGAGATAAGCAACTCGCTCGCTGATAATGATGCGCCCGAATTCTGGTGGTTGAACAATGGCGTTACGGTTATTTGCTCTCTAGCCTCATCTCAAGGCAAGACTTTTGCTCTCGACGACGTTCAGATCGTCAATGGTCTTCAGACATCACGAACCATTTACGACGCTCTAGGTGGGGCTGCCCCGACATCACCCGCGCTCTCTCGGCACGTACTAGTGCGAATTATCGAGTCCGATGACCCATCGACAATCAACAGGATTATTCGTGCTACAAACCGTCAAACCCCGGTGAAGGAAGAAAGCCTTAGAGCGACCGACGAGGTCCAGCTCTTAGTCGACCGCCATATGCTCGATCAAGGCCTTTTTTACGATCGACGCCGCAACTACTACAAAAACATTGGGAAGCCTCGCGCAAAAATTGTTTCGGTTAAAGCGCTAACTCAGGCGATGCTCGCAATCGTGCTGGGCAAACCTGACGACGCCCGAGCACGACCGGGGGACTATCTCAGCGATGATGACCAGTACGAAACTGTTTTCAACAATCATGCGAAAGTCGAAATTTACCCATGGGCCATTCGCGCTCAAAAGCTAGTTGAGGGCTACCTGTCCAAAGCTCCCGGAATGACCACAAGTGAGAAAAACGACTCTCGTTTTATCGTCTCGACAGACATTGTCAAGCGAAAGCTAGGTTATCTGCCCTCTGCTGCTCAACACGTCTTAGGACTCGGGGCTGTGGACGAGGTCATCACAGAGGAGGAAGTAGCCGCATCACTATCCGACCTTCGTGGAGCGTTCGCTAAAGAGATGAAGATTTCTGAATCGGCACGAGACAAGCTCTCAAAGAACCGAGGGTTCACTTCACAATTCCTCAACCGAAAAAAACCGTCTATGGTCCCGTTGGTTTCGCCGAGCAAAGCACCTTAGTCACACCCGCGTCTATACCGCCGATGAAGTAGGAGATGAACTCCAACGATATCCTCCGTGGTCGCCGACGAACGTGCTAACCCTCGCGCAACCCCGCCCGAGCAACAACACACTCCGCATGCCGCAGGATGGGCCCGTCGACCATTCGGCCCTCGAAGCTGAAGACGCCGGGCTGAGATTCCGCTGCGGCGAGAAGTGCCCGTGCTGACGCAATTTGCTCGACCGTGGGCGCATAGCTTTCGCGCACGATAGCGACTTGAGAGGGATGAATGCAGGCCGTCGCCGTGAACCCGAGCGCAGCCG
>Ga0307486_1001993_pt1 | contig 14798 bp, 17 predicted proteins | sample CBIW02metaG_FD_203663 | JGI IMG/M metagenome (GOLD analysis project Ga0307486, IMG submission 203663) | Sea-ice brine microbial communities from Beaufort Sea near Barrow, Alaska, United States - CBIW 0.2 | ecosystem: Environmental > Aquatic > Marine > Coastal | place: USA: Alaska | collected... | reverse complement strand
ATTGATAGGGCCTCTACTTCTGTACCTGGATTTAATTCCTTGTACCAAAAGTTAAAGCGTTCTGTTGAACTCGCCGGTAAAAGTCAAAGCACCCCGACCAATTATGCACGTTGCCTGGCGCACATTTCCCTTCATTTCAAATGCAGTCCACTGGATCTGGATGAAGAACAAATCCTCGATTACCTGCACGTATTAAAATCCCAGCACAAAACCCCATCAGACAGTTTCTTTAAGCATACTGTTTACGGTCTTAGATACGCTTACCGTATCTACGGGATGAAAGGGATGCGGGTAATGCTTCCCTCCATTGAACGGCCTCAGAAACTTCCGGTGGTACTAAATCGTAATGAGGTGAGGCAACTGCTTAAAACCCCAAAACTGCTCAAGCACCGATTGGTACTCGCGATGCTCTACGGCTGTGGCTTGCGTTGTTGAACTTCGCAACCTTCAGCTCAAAGACCTTGACTTTGATCGTAGGATGCTTCACGTCCGCCAGGGAAAAGGTCGGAAGGACCGGTATGTTCCTTTGGCAAATCTACAGATTCGTGGCCTTAAAAAATACATTGCAGCAGAGAATCCATCTATTTGGTGCTTTACCGGCAATGACAGGAAAGGGGATCCCGTTGCACTATCCACCACGGGAGTGCAATGGATCGTACGGGAAGCACGCAAGCACAGCGGGATCCAAAAAGAGGTGACCACCCATAGTTTGAGGCATAGCTATGCCACACACCTTTTGGAAATGGGGCTGGATATCATCAGTGTAAAGGACCTTTTGGGACATGCAGATATCCAAACCACGCTCACCTACCTTCACGTGGCACAGTTGGGTAGGCAAAAGCCGTTCAGTCCGCTGGAGCGGCTTTACAAAGAGCAAGCGTGAAACGTGCTGCTTACGAGGTGGCTCAGGTGTTGGAAAGAAACAATGAATCTCTTTCCAAATATTGTAACAACAGCTGGCAGACAAGAACCCTGCATGCTTTGCGCAAATGCCGCACTGCTGCACTGGGAGGTCACATCGACCGCTGTAACAATCCTTCCTGCCATTCTTTGCACCTGAGCTACAACAGTTGCCGGAACCGTCATTGTCCCAAGTGCCAGGGACACAAAAGAGAATCCTGGATCCGGGCCCGGGAAGGGGAACTATTGAATGTGCCGTATTTCCACGTGGTTTTTACCCTTCCCGGCGAACTGAACTGTCTGTGCCTGTACCGGCCGAAACTGGTGTATCACTGTTGTTCAAAACGGCTTGGAAAAGGATGGTCTTATAAGTAGAAAAGTATTTCCAGTTGTTCCTCCTAAAGTTGAATATGAACTGACGATCAAAGGTAAATCCCTGGAAAAAATATTGAGAAGTTTGGACACGTGGGGAAGGGAAATGTCATCTACTTAATCTGACTAAAATTTTTGTGGCACTTGCGGGTAACTGTTGGGCTATGGTTTCTTAATCAAATCTCTTTCAAAATCCAATCGTCAAAAATTTATTGGTATAAATAGCCAATACTAGACAGGCACTTATTATACTCAAATTAATAAATGCACGTGCTATCCATACTTGCCTTGAAAAATTGTTTTTAAGAGTTCTGGTTATTAAAACCGCTAATCCCATAAATAAAAACCAAATTGAAAAGAAAAATGATATTTTCCCACGAAATATTGTAGTAACAATATCGTGTATCAGTCCACAAATAATAAAGGTAATTAGTAATGAAATGGCAACTGGAAAAATTTTCTTTATAGGTTTGAATATGAACTTTCCCAGATAATATCCGAAAATCGGATTCCAATAGTTCCAAAATGTGGAAAAGTTTTTTGAACCAAGTGAGCGGTAAAGATTATTTCTTAATGATTTCGGACTTCCAATAGGTACTCCATTTCTTTTTTTGATATAGTCCGTCAAAGTCATATTCATTTATAGACTATTTTTTTTCCGCTTGCGCACAACGGGTTTTTATAAGATTTGTGCGACTGGAAAATCAGGGATTTTTCAGACGTAGCAAATCGCTTGTTGAATGTTTGTCAGTTCATATTTAGTTTAAAAGTAAGCATACATTTTATGAGGTGTTATGTGTAGTTTATCATTACTTTTTAGCACAGAACCTATTTAAATCAGACATTGTCATTGCTCCAGCAAATCGTTTAATTTCTTCTCCGTTTTCAATCAGAACAAATTGAGGTAAACCTCTTATTTGGTATCTTTCAATTATTTTTTTATTCAAATCAGCGTTCACTTTAGCAACTCTAATATTTTTCGATTCAGACGCAAATTTTTCAATAATAGAACCCATCATTACACAAGGTCCACACCACTCGGCCCAAAAATCAATTAATATCGTTTTTTCATTGCTCAATATTGAATTAATATTCTTCTCATTCAGTTGAATTATATTTGAACCATCAATACTCTTAAATAATTTTTTAAAAATATATCTAAAAGGAAATGTAAATGCCGCAATAATCATTGATATAAAAAAAGTATAAAAGCGATAATATAATTTATAATCGCTTTTAGGTTTTTCTCTTTTTCAAAGTTTTTTTCAGAGTTGTTTTGGTATTTAATAATCTTCTCGAGCATTTTTTCCGTAATTATACAACTGTTTAGGCTAAGGAAAGTTGCGGTTGGCAATTCCTGATTTTCCGATGTTTTCGTTAAGGTTTAAAGTTACTTTAGTTTCTCTATTCTGCATAATGAAGCAATCTTTTTTAGCCATTGTTGTGTGTGGTTTTTATTGTTTTTTAACATTTAAATCAGGTATTTTAACTATTTCAAAAGTGGCTGAAGCTAGCATTACTTTTCCATTTGTTTTTTCAATTGCTTTTCCAATCAATTCATTTAGAATGTGTTTGGTTATCCTTCTTTTTTTATAATCAACTATATACCTAATATTAAATTCAATCCAATTATCAGTCATTTTTATAGCTAGAGATGGTTCTACTTGAGCATTTTCAATATAATATTTATCTACAACATCTTTCCACTTTGAAATTGAGTCAGACACATATTCGGATAATGTTTCTGAAGCAATTTTTATAATTATTTCTTTTGATAAATCAATATCGGAACCATGTCTAATTGGCAAAGTAATTTCATCCCAGATAAAAGGAAAGTCTTGAGAGTAATTATATACAGGACCCTTAAAAACAAAAGCATTGCTTAATTTAACGATTCTGCCACTGTAATTATCACTTGATACCCATTGCCCAATTTCCATCATGGTCGTATATAAACTATCGATGTCTATTACGTCTCCTTTTATTCCGTTAATCTCAATCCTATCTCCTGGCTTGTAGACTTTTATAAAAAATATAAAAACTGATCCTGCAAAGCTTAAAATTAACTCTTGTAACGTTATAGCAATTCCTGCAGTTAAAAGTCCTATTGCAAGGGTAAAGTCTTTAATATTTCCCGTGAAATAGGATATTGTCATTAGTATGACTAAAATATAACCAATAATTTCAATTCCCTTTTGTGTTTTATATCTTGCAGAAGCAAGGGTGATTTTTTTCCGTAAAAGTTTTTTAATAAATTGTAATAATATTAATATAACCGATAACCATATTAAATATTTAGCAATATTTAAAGAAGTAGGGTGTTCTATTATCCAATTTCTTAATTGTTCTAAAGTTTTCATGTTCAATTCAAATTCTGATCAACGGTAAAGTTTTTACTTTAAAAATACTCAAAAAATTTCATCCATTTGGTCAAGGAATTAGTAAAGTTTGTTTATTTAGAGAATTAAATGCAACGGTCTCGGCTATGAGTAGTTGCGCCCGCCTGCCGGTAGGCAGGCAATTAACTTTGCAAGTAACACCAAGCTGGTCCCTATAGTTATCGGGACCGCAAGAATTTTCAGGGTAGGCGAGAACAAGCAATTACTTATAGCCATTGTTGGCATTTCGTTTTTCCTTTATATTTTATTCTAATCACCAGGTATTCTATTTAAGTAAGTTTTCCATCGGCAAAAAGTCTTCTGATCTCTTTTTTGTCAAATTTACCAACGCTGGTTTTTGGCACTTCATTTATATAAATATAGTCTTTGGGAATCTGATATTTCACAAAGTCTCTCGATAAAAATTCAATTAATTCTCCATCTAAAATTTTATCTTCATTATTCATCAAGACTATTGAAGCCAAAGGTTTTTCTACCCATTTTTCGTCTGGTATCGCAATTACGGCAGCTTCTTTAATTTTAGGATGGGCCATTAATGCAGATTCCAGTGCTACACTGGAGATCCATTCACCGCCACTTTTTATAAGGTCTTTGGTTCTATCCTTAATTTCCATATATCCATCTTCATCAATTGTGCTCACATCACCTGTTTTAAACCAACCATCTTCTGTAAAGCTTTCATGATTGTTCGTTTTAAAATAGGAGCTTATGGTCCATGCCCCTTTTATTTGTAGTTCTCCCATGGTTATACCATCTGTTGGGGCCAAAGTCCCATCATCTGCTACAATCCTTAATTCTACACCTGGAAATGCAGCACCTTGCTTCGCACGAATATCCAGTTTTTCATTTTCTGATAAATAATCATGTTTTGGCTGTATTCGACTTACTGTTCCTAGAGGAGATGTTTCGGTCATTCCCCAAGCTTGAACACCTTTTATTCCGAAATCTTTTTCAAAACCTTCAATAAGACTTTTTGGTAGTGCAGAACCACCAACAAGATATTCTTCGAGCGCTAATTTTTCTTTTGGCGGATTCTTTTTCATGGCATGATACACCCCTAACCATATGGTTGGAACACCGTTGGCTTTATTCACTTTTTCTTCTTTAAGAATTTTAATAATAGCTTCAGGCTGTAAATTAGAAGAGGGGAGCACCATGTTTGATCCAGATAAGAGACACAGGTATGGAAAACCCCAGGCCATGACATGAAATTGTGGTACGATCAATAAAACAGTATCCCTATTGCCAAAATTTCCCGCATTTGGTGACATGATCGTTGTCGCGTGTAAAAAGGTGGACCTGTGAGAATATAAAACCCCTTTTGGCAAGCCTGTTGTTCCGCTTGTATAACACAAACCGCTGGCATCATTTTCATTTAACGCAGGCCACTCAAAATCTTCTGATTGGTCAGCTATTAAATCTTCATAATGCAATGTGTTTTGTAAAGTGGTTGTAAAATCTTCGGGAGCATTTATTAACACGTAATATTCTACAGTTGGGAGTAGCGGGGCAATTTTTTCTAAAAGGGGGACTAATGTAGCATCAACAAAAATCACTTTATCTTCCGAATTATTGATGATATATTCTATTTGATGGCTGGACAATCGAATATTTATAGTGTGACAAACAGCTCCTATCCCAGATATCCCATAGTATAATTCTACATGAGGACCATGATTCCATGCAAAAGTGCCCACCATGTCCCCTTTTGTGATCCCTAATTTCTGTGTTAACGCATTGGCTAACTTTTTACAGCGTTTATACATATCACCAAAACGATACTCATGTCGCATTCCATCTGGTAAATGGCTTATTATTTTTTTATTATGATACACGCTGTTTCCATACTCAAGAATAGTATTTGTTGTGAGTGGGTAATCCATTATTAATCCTTCCATTCTTAAAAATTTAGAATATTATTATTTTCTATTATCCTGCTTATTGCAGAATAAGCAATCAGTTTCCATTTATTAGGTGCTTAAATACCAGTCTTTCTTTTAAATGAATGCCAACGATCTTGTATAAGAATAGTGCGGTTTTGTGTGCGAGGATTTTCCGAAGGAAAATCAGACGTAACAAAAGAGCACTAATTCTTGATTAAACACCTAATTTAGCATTATTTTTATACATCTTAAGTTTACCTAACTAATTCATTTCCGTATAAAGGTTAATTTCTCAATTCCAATACTTCTACCATCTTTTGTATTTCTTGAAAGTCTGCCACGAACATATTTCCACTATCAGCTACCGCTGTATTGCTGTACAAAACAGGGTTATTCGCTAAAACACGAGCAGAGCCGTGAAATTCGTGGGCTCCAGTAGTATCTATTAGTTGTTGAATATTGCTGGAGTTTACCCCGGCACCAGGCATAATGCTAATTCGGCCATGGGCCTGTTGTACCAATTGTTTCAATATATTTACACCAGCAGGGGCAGTAACTGCTTTGCCTGATGTAAGCACTCTTTTACAACCCGCATCTATTAATACTTCAAGAGCAATAAATGGGTCAGGGGTTGCATCTATCACTCTGTTACTGGCTACGGTCATAGGGTAAGCTACTTCCACAAGTTTTTTCATTTTGTCGGAATCTATTTCGCCATTAAGTTTTTGAACACCTACACTAATACCGTCACAACCGATTTGTTTGCACATTTCAACATCCTCCAGTATTATTTTCCATTCATCTTCATCATAATAATAGTTCATACCCCTTGGTCTTATTATTGGAAAAAGTTCAATGTTGATTTTGTTTCTTGCCAATTTTATTAATCCAAACGATGGTGTGGTCCCTCCTTCCAGTGGGTTATCGCAAAGTTCCACCCGTGTTGCACCTGCAATTTGAGCTATTAAACAGCTTTGTATTGTAAATGCACAAACTTCAAATTTGTATTTTTTCATGTTTAATTAGTTTAGGGGCGCTTTTGGTACGACACATCTCACCGTATTACCGCTAACGGTCTTTGTTAACCCAAGTAGCGGGAGTAGGGATGCTCCCGATAGCTATCGGGATTGTCGGCTTTGTTGTTTGTTACTTGGTGTCTAAATTATCACTTTTCACCGGAATACACGCTATTTGCTGGTAACCGATGTTGCCCACAGTATTTATTCAGTCAATGCTTTAAAATCACTTTCAAATAATTTATAATCATTTATATTTAAATCAGATGTTATAAATTCCATTTCGAGTAATTCCGCTTTTTTTGATTCAACGCTCTTTAAATCGGACATTTCGAGTTCTTTTATCTCTTCTTTTCCTATACTATCATTTTCGAACCAAACTTTTCTTTCCACAAGAAAATATTTTGGTCGCTTAATTGTGTCATTTTTTAAATTTTGAACAGGCGCAATTCCGAAATTCCTTGAGTAAAGCACTTTACCATTTTTTAAGAAAAATAACTTTTCCCAATTACCTAATTCAGGCCTTTCATGTTCAGCAGTGAGTTTTGTTAATCCGTTTGAGTGAGTTTTGAATAATTCAATCAGAATATCATTTCCAGAATTATGTTTTATTGAATACTTTTTATCACTCTTTTCAGAGTTCTCATAATTCTGCAATTTTATTTAAGAGATTTGCCTTCCAATCTTTCTTTTGGCAAGAAATCAAGACTAAGATTATTAAGATTAAGTAAAGTTTTCTCATATTGTGTGGCAACGGTCTCGGCTATTAGTAGTTGCGTGGGTTAGCACTTAACTTTGCAAGTACAAACCAAGTTGGAAATTCCTCAGGAATTTCCAAAGTAAGCGAGAACAAGCAATTACTTATAGCCATTGTTGTGCGTTCGTATTTTATTAAACTTCACTTTTATTATGTAATCGGTAATCTTACAAACCAAGTTGCAATTGAATCCCATAACGGAAAGCTTACTTGAAAGAAAAAGAGATAGTGAAATACCATAAATAGTATTAAAAGCAAAGGGAAAACCCATCGACCGCTGGTTTGCTTTCTTTCAATAATGATGAGCGAAATAATCAGTGTATACATTATGGCATCCGTAATTCCCAACCCAAGCATAAAATCAGGTTCTGGTAACAATGTAAGAATAATAAAACGTCCTAAAGTAGGCTCAATAAATACGATACCAGTTGCAATCATAGCACGAGCATGAATTTGCATATTACGTCTGTTAACCATGGCTATGGTAAACATGACACCAATAATAACTAAATCTTTTAATTGCAACCACAAACTAGCCCCTAAACCTTCAGTAACTTCACCGCCAATTCTAAAATGTTTTAGTAAAATTACCGATACGAAGAACAAGGGTAAAATGATAAAACTCAATTTACCAGTTTGTCTATGGATTGAGAGTTTCTTTCTCTTGATAAGAATGGGTTGTACAATCAATAGCGCTATCCATAGTGATGCCATCGCAAAATGAAAATGAAAATAAAAATTGAAGTTGGCTGTGCTATCAAAGAATTTCGAAAAGTAGGTGGGCCAAAAACCTAAAAGTGCTAGAGCTATTAATCCTATAGCATAATATCCAGCTTTATCGAACTTGATTTTTTTAGTCTTTTTTGCGATAGTTTCCGTCATTTTTGATTTCCTTTAGTATTATGATGCTTACTCTAATCGATTTTTAGCTTTCTCGTTTTTTTGCCTATTCAGTGCATCGTTTGACGCTCAACGTGTTACATCAATAGCAATGTAACCTTTTATCCCAATTTGTTACGGGATAAACGCATGTTTTTGTCTTCCTTATCGTTTTTCGCAAGCGATCCCATGCTTACATCCAGGGGACTCCTTATTTTCAAAAGATCCTTTTGTGCCGGCATTTCCCGGGAACAGGGTGTCCGGTTTCACAGGTTCAATTTATCTTGAAAAGGGGAAAAATGGAAATATAAAAGATTTGTATAAGCAAGAACTCAGGGTTGTATTTAGTAATAGGGATTTGTTGGCTTTGAACCGTTAAAAACCTGCACAAAAAAAGACAGCATAAATCCAAAGCGCTATAAATAATATTTAGCCCATTATATCTTTCCTGCTATATTTCAGATTTTAAAAGATGTTTTAATGCAAATGGTATGCAAATGAAAAAGGTTCCAAACTAATAAAAGTTTGAAACCCTTGGTATTGAAGTGATCGCACCACGATTCGAACGTGGGACCGCCTGCTTAGAAGGCAGGTGCTCTATCCAGCTGAGCTATGCGACCATTTTCGCGGTGCAAATATAAGTCTCTTTCCAATTTATACAAGGTTTTTTTAACCTAATATCAATATTTAAAAAACACGCTCGCGCAATCTCTTAATATTCAGTTTGATCGGGAAATAATAATCCCAAAAAAATAGTTGATACTTAGAATAAATTTCGCTCAATGTTCCTGATATCAATTTAGCGATTTTCTGGACATAATCCATTTTTCATTGAATTTTCGAACTTCCCAGGTGTAAAAAAATGATGATCATATTTCAGGTCCCGATAAAATTTAATGTGCTATTCAAGGATTATTCATTTATAGTAGTATCTTTTCTTAACTAAAATTCAATTATTATGGGAAAAACATACACAACAAATTTAAATTTACCAAGTATAGATGCCGCCCTTTTCATTCTTAGGGTGGGCGCAGCGGCCTTGATCCTCACGCACGGAATTCCTAAATTGTTAATGCTGTTTGGCGGTGGGGAAATTCAATTTGCAGATCCTATAGGCCTGGGAATGGAAATTTCTTTAACCTTGTCTGTTTTTGCGGAAGTTATTTGTGCCGTTTTGCTCGGCTTAGGTCTTGCCAGTCGTTTAGCAGCAATTCCCCTGACAATTAATATGGCCGTGGCTTATTTTATTTTCCACGCCCAGGATCCTTTTAAGGCGAAGGAACTGGCCCTTGTCTTTTTATTGATATTTACCACCTTATTGATTACCGGCAGCGGCAAATACGCCCTGGATCACTATTTATTAAAAGGAAAGAAAAAAACGAATTGAGCAAATCTGGATAAAGGGAAGCATAGCTTTCTTTAATCCCTTTAATTAGCATTAATATCCCTGGAATCGAGTAATTTTATAAGAAGAAATCAATACTGAATATATAATCAAAAAAAATACAAATGAAAAAGTTGGGGTTATTGGTAACATTGAAAGCTAAAGAAGGAAAAGAACTGGAACTTTCAAATTTTTTGAATGAAGCGGTAAACCTTGCAAGAAGGGAAGAGAAAACCATCACCTGGTATTCCTTTAGAATTGATCACTCAACCTTCGGGATTTTTGATACCTTCGAAAATGAATCGGGGAGAGAGGCGCATTTACAGGGATCTATAGCCTCCGGGATAATGGGATTGGCGGCAGATTTACTTTTGAAAGCCCCAAAGATCGAAAAGGTAGAGATCCTATCGGCAGTATAATTTGAAAATCCTTACCTGTTTTCTGAAGGTTCGTACCCAAGATTTTTAACAAAATGAAAAGAGGTCGGAATTATTAAATTCCGACCTCTTTTTTATAAAATATTTGTTTAAAGCTAGATTACCAACTATTCTTCAGAATCCAGCAAAGCGAAAAATTTATCCAAATTAGGGATGATCACAATGCGGGTCCTTCTGTTTTTAGCCATATTTTCTTTTGAAGAGTTTTCCACTAGTGGAACATAACTGCTTCTTCCGGCCGCGATCAGTTTTTCGGGAGCAACATTGTATTTGTCTTGTAGCAATCTCACGATTGTGGTAGCCCTGCGCACACTTAAATCCCAGTTATCCTGTATGTAAGAACCGGGAACCAAAGTTTGAGAATCGGTATGTCCCTCAACCATTACTTCCATGCTTGGTTCGGAATTGATCACCTCGGCCAGTTTTTGCATTAGGTTATTGGCTTTAGGGTTAATCCGGTAACTTCCGCTCCTAAATAACAATTTGTCAGAAACATTGATCATCACTACCGTTTTATCTATCGTAATTTGCACATCATCGCTTTCTGTATCATCAGTAATCGATTTTTTCAAATTATAAGAAACGGCAAGATTGATGGAATCTTCAAGGGTTTTTGCTTTGGCAAGTTCAGATGGATCCACCTTTGCAAGGGTAGTTCTCATTTTAGACTTGGTATTGTTGGACATGGCGGTAAGATCGTTCATTTCCATTTTGTCATCATTCGATTCCTTAAGGGAATTGATTTTCGCGTTATAATCTGCTACGCGGACTTCTATCGCATCAAGTTTTCTTTGAGCTTCCTCTTTTTCCATTGCGGTGCGCTGCAAATTGCTTTGAGTATTCGATAGTTCGGTTTCAAGTTCAACGTACTTCTTCTTGGATACGCACGAGGTGAGCATCGTTGCAGATAATACAGTTAATAATAAAATCTTTTTCATATTGGTTACTTTAAAATTTATGACTCCTAATTAATAAATTTTCATGGAGTCTTGAACATAAAACGACTCCTTTTTTTGTATCGTATAATTATTTTTTGCTTTAACAAAACTTTGGCGTTCCTATAAAATTAAAAATTTTCCCTAAATAAATCTTGACCAAATACGTTAATTTAATTATAAAACATTGTTAATTAGCCGATTGCGAGGTGTCATTTTAAAGGTCATTCCTGGAAATTTCATTTCTGATCGTGAAATCAAGAAAGCAGTATTTAACATTTCCTGTTTTTAAATATTTTTTTATGAAACAAAAACATGTGAATGGAAAGTGTGATTTTAAGATATAAGGAGGAAAGTGGTTTGGTGTAGTTTGGGAATAGAATAAATTTTTCAGGAAGCCGAAAAATTAAGGGGAGGAATTAAACTAGGTTAAAAAACCTCCCCTTCTTTATATGTTTTTAACTTTTGCTATTAACTCAATAACCTGTCCCGGCAAGAAAACCAATATTAAGAGGACAAAAATTTAATGCTGAAGTTTCATTCCAAAACATAAATCTCCTGCATCGCCCAATCCTGGAACAATATAGCCGTGCTCGTTAAGTTTCTCATCTATTGTTGCTATCCATAATTTGGAATCTTCCGGAAAATGCTTGTCCATAAATTCAATCCCCGGCTGGGAACCTATCACTGAAACCAAGTGGATCTTTTTAGGTTTCCCCATTGGCTCCAATGCTTTTAATACATTTACAAATGACTGTCCTGTTGCAAGCATGGGATCTGCAAGAATAAGTGTTTTTCCTTCCAGGGAAGGAGAAGCCAAATATTCTACTTTGATCTCAAATTCGGTTTCGCTGGTATAATGACGGTAAGCAGAAATATAAGTGTTTTCTGCAGTATCAAAATAATTCAATAAACCAGTATGTAATGGTAATCCGGCCCTTAAAATAGAGCAAATTACAAGGTCCTCTTCGGGCAATTGGATTTTTGAGGTTCCTAAAGGAGTTTTAACCGAAACTTCCTTATAATTAAGGTTTTTGCTCAATTCGTAGGCCATTATTTCCCCAATGCGTTCAATGTTTTTTCTAAACCGCATTCTGTCGGTTTGAATTGATACGTCGCGAAGTTCAGAAATGAATTTATTTAATACAGAATTTTGTTCCTCAAGATTATAAACTTGCATATTTATCTTTTTTTGTTAAAAGTAGGCAGAAATTTTTGGGTAAAAAATTTAACTTCAGCAGAAAAGATTTTCAATTTGATATTTTGGTTATATTTTTGATTAAAATAGCCCGGGATTATTTTCTAACTTAGCTTGTTAGGCTCGATTTGAGTTATAGAGGCATCCTTAAACACAAAATGGCTGTTGTAGATAGAAGAAAACCATAAAACCACTTATGAAATGAGCATAACTTAAACCCGATGCAAGCACTGAATATGAATTGCGAATTACCCCCGATAGCAACCGAAGGACCATCAAATATAAAAAACATATGAAATGAGCATAACGGAAACTCGATGCAAACACCAATGACGATATGCGAATTACTCCCGATAGTTATCGGTAGACCAATAAAAAACAATAATTATCTACATATGAAATTATTTCTTTTAATAATTATATCCACGATTTTCTCAATCAATGGTTTTGCACAGATTGATATTCCCAGTCTCCCAAAACCTATAGAGCGTTCAGGAAATTCCCCGTTTTCCATTCCACGTGAAGATTCGCCCAATCCCGCTTCAAAAAACCCCTTTATAGGTAGGACCAATGAACCTTCTGATTTTCCGGTTGAAAAAAAGGAAGAACTCAATATGAGAACGGGGAACGATCTGCTCACCGCCGGGGATTTTATAGAAAAAAAATGGACCGAGGACAAAAAGGCAAGTGAAGCATATGCGGCTAACCAATATTTAGGTGATTTTAAAACCAACGGTAATTTTGTGGAGATCTATTGCCGCGATTATCAATATGTAGATGGAGACCGGGTAAGGGTATATGTAAATGGCAAGATGGTTCACTCAAGTATTCTACTTCAGGCAAATTACACGCCCGTTCTTGTAACCCTTGAAAGCGGATTTAACACCGTGGAATTTGAAGCATTAAACCAGGGGACTTCCGGTCCCAACACTGCTTCTTTCAAGGTAATTGGGGAAGACGGAAAAATGATCACCTCCAGCGAATGGAACCTGCTCACCGGTGCAAAAGCCAGTATGATCGTGGTAAAGGAGTAAATTAAAATTGTGGGGAGCTTTAAGTTCCAAGCCTCAAAATTAGACTGAACTATGTTGTTTTATTATATAAAACCGGAATTATCAACTAGCATTTAAACTCTTATGTACACTAAAATACTACAGCACGTTTCCCGCTATATTGACCTTTCGCCTCAGGAAAAAGAAGAATTCACAGGGATACTCACCGAGAAAAAAATTTCAAAAAAACAGTTTTTAATTCAGCCCGGAGATAAGGTCATGGAAGAATTTTATGTTGTGAAAGGCTGCTTAAAAGCTTATTATATAGATGAAATGAGCAATAAACACATACTCCAATTCGCCATAGAAGATTGGTGGATCAGTGATTTTGAAGCCTTTTTTAATGACTTGCCGGCACAACTTCATATTGAATGCCTTGAAGATTCGGTTTTATTGGGAATTCATAAAGATTCCCTCGATACTTTGTATGAACGCATCCCTCAATTTGAACGCTTTTTCCGGCTTAAAATAACCAATGCTTTTGTTTCCCTTCGGAGCAGGATCCTCTCATCTTTACAAAAAAACGGCAAACAACGCTATATAGAATTCTGTGAGGCCTATCCCAATATTGAACAACGCGTCGCAAATTACCATATAGCAAATTATCTGGGAATTAAACCCGAAAGTCTCAGCCGGATTAGAAAAGAGCTGTTACGCACTTAACAGTTTTTAACTTCCTTTCTTAACATACATCAATCGCAATAAGGTAACTCATTCCTTAACTTTGTATATTATTACTTTTTGAGCTTGCTCCCTATGAAGGATTCGAATTGATCAGCAGCTTTATCAGTTAAATATTAAAGATTATTGGCCGAATTTTTTTAGCCGATCATTCAATAAACCATAAAAAAATAAAATTATGAAAAACGTATTATTTGTATTGACCAGTAATGATTCCTTAGGTTCAACAGGCAAAAAAACCGGATTTTGGATTGAAGAATTTGCAGCGCCATATTATCTTTTAAAAGACAAAGGAGTACAGGTGACCCTTGCATCTCCAAAAGGAGGACAACCGCCAATAGACCCGGCCAGCAATACCGAAGATATGAGCACTCCGGCGACCAAAAGATTTGAAAAAGACGAAGTGACCAAAAAGGTATTGTCCAATACCCACAAACTTGCCGATGTAAATGAAGCCGATTTTGACGCGGTATTTTATCCAGGAGGTCACGGCTTACTTTGGGACCTTGTAGATAACGAAGGATCTCTGAAACTCATCGAGAAATTTTACGCCAATAATAAACCGGTGGCTTTTGTTTGTCATGCGCCGGCCATACTTAAAAATGTAAAAGGAACCGATGGAAAACCCCTTGTAAATGGCAAAAAAGTTACCGGTTTCACAAATGGAGAGGAAGAAGCCGTTGCACTTACAGATGTTGTTCCTTTCCTTTTGGAAGATATGCTGAAGGAAAATGGCGGAAACTACAGTAAAATTGGAGATTGGCAACCCTACGCCGTGGAAGATGGATTATTGATCACAGGTCAAAATCCGGCTTCCTCAGAATTGGTTGCAGAAAAACTATTGGAAAAGCTGAAATAAAAGAACCTTAAATAAAGATCTATATTTATGAGTGAACAAGCATTAT
>Ga0307486_1001991_pt1 | contig 14810 bp, 4 predicted proteins | sample CBIW02metaG_FD_203663 | JGI IMG/M metagenome (GOLD analysis project Ga0307486, IMG submission 203663) | Sea-ice brine microbial communities from Beaufort Sea near Barrow, Alaska, United States - CBIW 0.2 | ecosystem: Environmental > Aquatic > Marine > Coastal | place: USA: Alaska | collected... | reverse complement strand
TTTCTCGGAGAAGGCCGGCGCACGCGAGGGGTCCTTCGAGGTGCCGCGCTGGCCGGCGTTGGGATGCTGCCGCTGCGCCGGCGCACTCGGCTGGCCGGCACTCGGCTGGCCGGCACTCGGCTGGCCTGCGGCGGGCTGGCTGGCGGCGGACTGGGCCGAGGGCTGGTGGCCGGGATTCTGTGGGGTAGCACCCTGCGGCTGGCCTTGGTCAGGACCCGCCCGCAGAGCGGATGCCGCAGCGTAGTTGGGCACGCGTTCCTCGTCGGGCGCGTCTATCTCCGGCGGCACATCGTCATCGAATGACGGGGGTACGTCATCGAATGGCGTATCGTCGCGGCCCCGCGGCGCGGCCGAAGGCGCGGTTGCCTGCACCGGCGAGGATTCTGGCGCCGGAGACGAGATCGGAGTCGCGGCAGCGTTCGGAACAGGAGCGTCGAGAATCACGGGAGCCGGGGCATCAGTTTCGTCGTCGGTTGCTGCGGGCGCCGCCGGACCGTTGGGTGAGCCGGGAATGGCCACGGTGGCCCATCCACTGGTCGAGGTAGCGACGGGCGACGCGCCTGCCGTCGCTGCAGCGGCCGGCGGTACTGCGTCGCTCGCGGGGGTCGGAGAAGGCGCGGAAGACGGTGCGGTCGCGGCGTCCGTCACGGCGGCGGTCACGGCGGCGGTCGCGGCGCGAGCCTCCGGCGCGGGCGATGTCGTTGCGTCTGGATCCTGCTCGGCCGATGCGGCAAATGCAGACGACGCAGCTTCAGCTTGTTCTGGCGCGGGGTCCGCTCGCGCAGGCTCCGCGGCGGTCGTCGAGTCGGTCGAGGACGACGCGCTGGCCGGAGAGGCCTCGCGGCCGGCGTCGACCCGCGCGATGAACTTGACCCGAAGTCCGAGAACGGCGACGATCGCGGTGCGCAAGAAGTCGCTCGTTCCCATTCCGGAGACTTTTTGTTGCTTGAAGCTGTCAACGTCGGCCTGGCTCGGGAACGAGAGCGCGAGCACGTCGCCATTGAGGCCGAGCACGTGTGCGGTGTAGACCACGAGCCACGCCGTCGTTTTCTCGGTACGGACGGCTTCGAGGATCTCGGGCCAGGCGTCTTTCAGCTGTTGGAGCGAGACCGGGACTCCGGGGACCACGGCTGGACCAGCGGCCGGGGTCGGGGCGACGGCGGTCTCGACCGGGTTCGAGGTCGAGGACGGGGTCGTGTTGGGCTCGTCAGCTCCGGACGGTACTGCGGCGCCGGCAGGCGCTGTGGGTGCGGTCGCGCTGTCAGCCTGCGAGGTTGCAGCGGGCGCGGGTGCGGGCGCGGCTGCGGCAGACTCCACCCTCCGCTGATCGGCCTTGCCATCTGGGCCAGTCGAGCCAGCACCTGCCGGCTGAGCTGCGGTACCAGCAGCAGATGCACCGTCGGGCACGGCGGGCGCGGCCTCAACGCCGTCGACACCGATACGACGCTCGAGGCGCTCGACTCGGGCCAATGCGCCACGCGTCGTGTCATCGGTTGCGGGAATCAACGCGCGCGCGATCATGAGCTCGAGATGCAGGCGCGGCGAGGTCGCCCCGCTCATCTCAGTGAGCGCAGCATTCAAAATATCGGCTGTGCGCGAGAGTTCTGCCGGCCCGAAGGCGGCGGCCTGGACACTCATACGTTCCAGCTCGTCCTGCGGCACGCCGCGCAGCACGGCCGCGGCCCCCGAAACGCTCGTCGCCGCGACGATGATGAGGTCGCGCATCCGCTCAAGCAGGTCTTCGACAAAACGACGCGGATCTTGCCCGGTCTGAATTACCCGGTCAACCGCGTCGAACGCGGCTGCGGAATCGCGGGCGCCAATGGCGTCGACAGCCTCGTCGAGCAGGGAAGCGCTCGTGTAGCCGAGCAGCGCGACGGCGCGTTCGTACTCAATCGACTGACCGTCGGCGCCGGCCATGAGCTGGTCAAGCAACGACAGGGTGTCGCGCGGCGAGCCTCCGCCGGCACGCACCACGAGTGGGAGCACGCCGGGGGCGACGACCATCTTCTCGGTGTCGCACATGTGCTGCACGTATTCGAGCATCGGAGCCGGCGGCACCAGCCGGAACGGATAGTGATGCGTGCGCGAGCGGATGGTGCCGATCACCTTTTCGGGTTCCGTGGTCGCGAAGATGAACTTGACGTGTTCCGGCGGCTCTTCAACGATCTTGAGCAGCGCGTTGAAGCCCTGCGGCGTGACCATGTGCGCCTCGTCGAGGATGAAGATCTTGTAGCGGTCGCGGGCGGGCGCGAAGATGGCGCGCTCGCGAATGTCGCGAGCGTCGTCGACGCCGTTGTGGCTGGCAGCGTCGATCTCGACGACGTCGAGGGAGCCGCCGCCGTCACGGGCAAGCTCGATGCAGCTGGGGCAGACGCCGCAGGGGGTGTCAGTGGGGCCTTCCGCACAGTTGAGGCAGCGGGCCAGGATGCGAGCGCTCGTGGTCTTACCGCAGCCGCGAGGGCCGCTGAACAGATAGGCGTGATTCACCCGGTTGGTACGAAGCGCCGTCATGAGCGGATCGGTCACTTGGGACTGACCGATCATCTCGGCAAAGGTCTCTGGCCGGTAGCGGCGATACAGGGCGGTAACCACGTTCTCAATGGTACTTGCCCGCACCGACACTCGCCCGCGGGATCAGCCGCCACGTACCCGACAAGCCACGTTTTTGGAGGCAACCGTGCGATCCCGGTGGCGGGGGGGCAGCCGGGACCGCACGTGTCTAAGGGAGAAGGTGCACCTTGCGCCTTCTGACGGCCACGAGCATACCTCCGCCGAGGAGGAGCAGGAGGATGCCAAGACCAGCGGCCACCGTTCCCGTAAATCCGGTACCGGCCAGATCGCCGCCGTCGTTGGCGCCCTGGGCGGAGATGACCGTGGCCACGGGGAAGAACACGAAGTCGAGGGGGTCGCTGGAACCGCCCGGCCCGGTCACCATCACGGGAACCGTTGACGGCACATGCATCGGTGTGGTGATGGTTATCACGCTGTCGGAAACAATCGTGAAGGCCACCGCAGCGCCGTCAATCGTGACGCTGGTAATTCCTGTGAACGCGCTGCCGGCAATAGTCACCGCAGCTCCACCGGTCTCCGGGCCGCTGTCGGGCACGAGATTCGCCGCGATCGGCATGAGAGCGTTGGTGAACACTCCCGGTGCGGAGTTGCCTGTCGGCGACAGCACCACCACATCGGTCGCGCCAGCCGCGTGGGCGGGGGTCACGACTGTGATCTGAGTGTCAGAGTTCACTACGAACCCGGTACCAACCAACCCGTCGAACAGCACACCCGTTGCAGCGGTGAAGCCGCTGCCCGTGATCACGACCGTCGTGCCACCGGCAACCGGACCTGACGACGGAGCAATTCCGGTGATGGACGCAGCCGCCACGATAGTGAATTCGAAGCCCAGAGGAGCCGAATCACCGCCCGGGGAGAGCACCATCACATCGACCGTCGCGGCCACGTGTGCCGGACTAACCGCCGTAATCTCCGTATCGGAGACAACGGCGACATCGGTGGCCGAGACCCCATCAAAAGTAACGTCGGTCGCGTCAGTGAACCCACTACCCGTGAGAGTAACCACAGTCCCCCCCGCCACCAGACCTTCAGCGGGCGTCATCGACGTCAACACCGCGACGGGAACGAACGTGAACTCCCCCGGTACCGAATCACCATTCGGCGACAGCACCGCCACATCGGTCACACCGACCGCATGCGCCGGAGTCGTCACGGTAATCTGTGTCGCCGAGTCAACCGTGAAATCCGGCGCGACAATGCCATCAAAAGTAACCGCCGTAGCCCCCGTGAAACCCGTGCCGGCGATGATCACAGACACCCCACCAGCGACAGGACCACTGCTCGGAGCAAGACTCACCACCACCGGATCCGGCACATCAGTGAACTCAAAGTCCAACGGATCCGAGGACCCACCCGGCCCAGCCACCACAACCGGAACCGTGGCCGGCACGTGGGCAAGAGTCGTGAAGGTGATAGTGCCGTCATCGACAACCACAAACGCCACCGAGACACCATCAACGCTCACATCAGTCACACCAGTGAAACCACTCCCAGAAATCGTGACACCCGTGCCGCCAACCTCCGGACCACTCCCCGGCGTGAGGCTATCGACAAACGGCACCTCCAGGTAGGAGAAATCAACCGGAGCCGAATCACCGCCCGGGGAGAGCACCATCACATCGACCGTCGCGGCCACGTGTGCCGGACTAACCGCCGTAATCTCCGTATCGGAGACAACGGCGACATCGGTGGCCGAGACCCCATCAAAAGTAACGTCGGTCGCGTCAGTGAACCCACTACCCGTGAGAGTAACCACAGTCCCCCCCGCCACCAGACCTTCAGCGGGCGTCATCGACGTCAACACCGCGACGGGAACGAACGTGAACTCCCCCGGTACCGAATCACCATTCGGCGACAGCACCGCCACATCGGTCACACCGACCGCATGCGCCGGAGTCGTCACGGTAATCTGTGTCGCCGAGTCAACCGTGAAATCCGGCGCGACAATGCCATCAAAAGTAACCGCCGTAGCCCCCGTGAAACCCGTGCCGGCGATGATCACAGACACCCCACCAGCGACAGGACCACTGCTCGGAGCAAGACTCACCACCACCGGATCCGGCACATCAGTGAACTCAAAGTCCAACGGATCCGAGGACCCACCCGGCCCAGCCACCACAACCGGAACCGTGGCCGGCACGTGGGCAAGAGTCGTGAAGGTGATAGTGCCGTCATCGACAACCACAAACGCCACCGAGACACCATCAACGCTCACATCAGTCACACCAGTGAAACCACTCCCAGAAATCGTGACACCCGTGCCGCCAACCTCCGGACCACTCCCCGGCGTGAGGCTCGTCGCCACCGGTGGCGCGATGAACGTAAAGACACCGGGACCGGAATCTCCGTTCGGCGAGAGCACGACCACATCGGTCGCACCGGCCACGTGCGCCGGAGTGGTGACTGTGATCTGCGTGTCGGAGTCGACGAGAACGCTCGCAGCGGATGCGCCGTCGAAGGTCACTGCTGTCGCCCCGGTGAAGCCAGTGCCGGTGATGACGACGGTGGTACCACCGATGATCGGTCCACTCACCGGATTCAGGCTGGTGATGACCGCGGCCGGCAGGTAGGTGTATGCGTCGGGCAGGGTGCCCGCGCTGCAGGCGCCAGCACCGACGACGGTCACGTTTCTCGTGCCCGTGCCTGCGGGAGTCACGGCCGTGATGGTCATGTCATCGACCACGACGAAGCTCATCGCGGCCGTGCTGCCGAAGAGCACATCGGTCGCTCCGGTGAAGCAGGTGCCCGTGATCGTGACGGTTTCACCGCCTGCCTCCGAACCGGTCGCGGGATCGATGCTGCTCACGACCGTCACCGGGGTGAACGTGAAGATGAGCGGGTCCGCGGCACCAATCGGGTTAGTGACGACCACGTCGGTGTCGCCGGGCTCGTGAGGCACGGTCGTGAAGGTGATGCTCGTGTCATCGACGACTGTGAAGGCAACGGGTGCACCATCCACGGTGACATCGGTGGTTCCGACAAACCCGGTGCCGGTGATTGTCACAGGCGTGCCACCGGTTGCGGGACCGGCAGGAGGAGTCAGGCTGGTCGCCACGGGCACCATGCCGACCACGTTCGGGCCGACCTGGGCGGCGCCGACGCTGAGGGTGAGGGCGTCAAGGGCGGGCAGCACGGTCACGCGCAGGGCGGTCTCGGTGAAGATGTCACCAGTGTTGGACTGATTGTTCACGGTGAGGCTGAGAGCGGCGCTGAGCACTGGTTCGAGTGCGGGCAGTAATGAGCCGACTACGGGGGTGAGCACGGTGTCACCGACCGCGTTAATGGAGTCGCTGAGCGAGACCAACGGGACCGCGAGCGGAGCGAGTATGTCGGCGAGCGGGACATCGCTCGCCGATCCGAACACGGCGAGTCCGGTGGTATCGCCGGCCAGCAGGGCGCCGGCTGTCGTGTCAACGGTGACGATCTGGGAACCACCGAGCTCGGTCGTTGACCCGCTCACCGTGATGCTATTGACAGCGGCTTGTAGTGCGGCCTCGATGCTGTCGGTGAGCGTTGTGAGCTGGGCCAGAATGCTGGCGCTGATTTGACCGATGACCGCGGAGGTGAGGATCTCGGTATTGGGCAGTTGTCCATTCAGGGCAAGAAACGCATCGAGATCAACGCTGATGGCGCCGCTATCGAGGTCGATAGTCACTCCCCCGCTGGTCAGGGTGCCGGTGGTGAGGCCGTCCACCGTTCCGGCCAGATCGGGCGCACTGACGGCGAGGCTGGTGACCACCGGTCCGAGGCCAAGGCCTGAAAGCGCGGCATCGAGACTTGATTGCATGGCAAGGCCCAGATTATCCACGGTCGGCTGCAGGGCTGCGACGGACGTATCGATCGTGCCTACCAGAGCTGCAATAGTTGCGCTGTCGAAGTCCAGGTTCGCGCCATCAATCTGGTAATCCCCGGTCGGGCCCGCTGGTGCGGCCTGCGCGGCCTGAGCGCTCACGGCCTGCACTGTGAGGTCGAGGTTGGCTAATTCAGCGAGGGTTGCGGCGGGGAGACCCAGGGAATCCACGACCCCGTTGAGGCTCAAAGTGAGCGAACCGGGGGCAACGCCCACGGCGGGAGTGATGCCCGTGCCGATCAGCCCGGCGTCGGAGACGGCCCCGGAGGCGCCAACGCTTGAAGCGTCGGCGAGCGCGCCGGCATATTGTGAAACGACCCCGGCGCTGGCTAGGTCCAGCGGAATCTGGATACCGCCGACGGACGTGATATTCACGATGCCGAGCGCTGTCAGGTCGAGGTTGTTGGCGTTGGTCTGGTCGGCGGTGCCATCACTCGTTGCGGCTTCACCGGCGAGGTCGGCAACAAGGGCGGCGTTGAGGCCGACCAGGGTACCGGAGAGAAACTGGCCCTCAGCATTGGAGACATCCCCGGGAACGGCTAGGGCAGGAATCGCGCCAGCTCCGAGAAACAGCGCCGTGACCGCTGTGACCGCGGCAACGCGTAAGCCGAATCCGATGCGAACGGGGTGGAGTGCAGGACGCAAGTGACGTTTGGCCTGCGAGGCAACGTTCGTTGAGGAGGCAACATTTGTGGGCACGGAGATCCTCCTTGAGCTCTGCCATCTTCGCGACTGCTAGGCCCCCGCCCCACGAATGGTGGTTTCAAACTGGCGCCAGACTACGTGGGTCATGAACCGGAAAGCAATCAAACTCTATGAATAAGTTCCAGCCCCCGTACACGGGGGTACACGTTGTCGCGCGTCTACTCAAATCCGAGACTGAAAGGCAAGTAGTACCGCAGAACGGGCGAGGCAGAAAGGTAAATTCCGCGCAGCTTTGCGCGACTTCTACTTCCCGCCTCGCCCGCCGAGCTCATCATCCATCCGACTCCTTCCGCTTTGGGTGTGCAGCATCGGGTGCGGTGTTGCGGCGGGCGCGGGTCGTCGGTGCTTCGGCGGCGGTGGCAAATTCAGCGTCCAGTCCGGACCGCCACTGCCCCGGAACCAGCCGGTTCACATACGGCCAGCTGGAGGATTTTCTGAGCGAGCCCGCCAACCGGCACCGGCCAGAGGCCAGAGGCCAGAGGCCAACGGTGACAGATCCCGGACCCGGGACAGCACGGATTCGGGACGGCGTGCGCAGGGCGCAGCGGCTGGGCTGGGCCGGGCTGGGCCGGACGCCATTCCTGTAGGGCGTGTCGCAGACTCACCGGCGCTGGATACCGAACGGACCGGCGAGTGGCGGCCGCAATCAGGTCAGGCCACCGTGGCCAGGGTCTGACGTGCGATCTCGAGTTCCTCGTTCGTGGGAACAACGAGCACTGTGACCGCAGAGTCGTCGGCGCTGATCACACGGCATCCCCGGTCGGCAGCGGCGTTGCGCACAGGATCAATCCGGATGCCCATCGCCTCCAGTCCGGCGAGTGAACGCTCGCGCACGAGCGCCGCGTTCTCGCCGACACCGGCGGTGAAGGAGATCACGTCGACCCGGCCGAGCTGCGCATAGTACGCCCCGACATAGCCCTTGATCCGGTGCACGTAGACATCGATCGCGAGTTGCGATGGTCCATCGCCGGCCGACGCTGCCACCATCACATCGCGCATATCGCCACGCCCGGTGAGGCCGAGCAGTCCACTGCCGCGGTTGAGCAGGGCGTCGAGTTCGTCGAAGTCGAGTCCGGCCCGACGGTGCAGGTGAAACAGCGCGCCCGGGTCGATATCACCCGATCGGGTGCCCATAACCAGCCCCTCGAGCGGAGTCATGCCCATACTCGTCTCGACCGAGCGACCACCCTCGACAGCACAGGCAGACCCGCCATTGCCGAGATGAAGCACGATCTGGTTGAGGTCCTCGACCGGCACGCCGACAAAATTCGCCGCCTGTCGCGACACGAACCGGTGGCTGGTGCCGTGAAAACCGTAGCGGCGAACGCGAAACCGCTCGGCCAGATCGGCGTTGATCGCGTAGGTGAAGGCCTCAGGCGGCAGCGTCTGGTGAAAGGCAGTGTCGAAGATGGCCACGTGCGGCACGTCGGCGAACGCCTGAACGGCCGCGACGATGCCCTGCAGTGCGCCTGGGTTGTGCAGCGGCGCAAGCCCCGACAGCTCGTCGATGTCACGCTCAACCTGCGGCGTGACCAGGGTCGGCTCGTGAAAGCGAGCTCCGCCGTGCACGACGCGGTGGCCCACGGCGACCGGCGCGTGCACCGCGAGCGACGGACCGTGAGTCGCGAAGGCTTCGAGCATGACGGCGAATCCAGCCGTGTGGTCGGGAATGGGCAGCTCACGCTTCCATTTCTGGTCAGCGGATGCCGACACCTGCGTCTCCGACGCCGCCGCTAGCCCCCCGGCGATGGAGTGTGCGGAATTGCCGATGACTTCGCCGATGCGCTCGACCAGACCGCTGGCCAAGGTGGTCTCGGTGCTCATTTCAATGAGCTGATATTTGAACGAGCTCGAGCCGGAATTGACGACCAGAACGGCGGTCATCGGATAGCGCCGGCCGGCGTCTCCACCACAGGCGTTGCGGAGGAAGCAGTCAGTCCCGCCGCCTGGATGGCCGTGATCGCGACGGTGTTCACGATGTCCTGCACGAGGGCGCCGCGCGACAGGTCGTTGATCGCCTTGCGCAGTCCCTGCAGCACGGGGCCGATGGCGACGGCTCCGGCGCTGCGCTGCACAGCCTTGTAGGTGTTGTTGCCGGTGTTCAGGTCGGGAAAGATGAACACAGTGGCGCGGCCGGCCACGCTGGAACCGGGCATCTTGGTGGCCGCGACCGCGGCATCCGCTGCGGCGTCGTACTGAATGGGGCCTTCGATCAGCAGATCCGGGCGGCGCTCCCGCACGAGGGCGGTTGCGCAGCGCACCTTTTCGACGTCGGCGCCTTCGCCGGAGGATCCCGTGGAGTACGACAGCATGGCGATGCGCGGCTCGATGCCGAACTGCACCGCCGTGGCGGCAGCCGAGATGGCAATGTCGGCGAGTTGCTCTGCGGTCGGCACCGGGATGACGGCGCAGTCGCCGTAGACCAGCACGCGGTCGGCGAGGGCCATGAGAAACACGCTCGACACCACGCCGACGCCCGCCTGGGTCTTGATGATCTCGAAGCTGGGCCGGATGGTGTGCGCGGTCGTGTGCGCGGCGCCGGAGACCATGCCGTCGGCGAGCCCGAGCTGCACCATCATGGTGCCGAAGTAGCTCACGTCGGTGACGGCTTCGTTCGCCTGGTCGAGGGTGATGCCCTTGTGCGCACGCAGGTGCATGTATTCCTTGGCGAACTTCAAGCGCAGCAGGTCGTCGTATGGGCTCACGACGTGGGCCTTGGAAATGTCGAGGCCGAGGCCGATGGCGCGCGAGCGCACCTCGAACTCCTCACCGAGAATCGTCAGCTCGACGACGTCGCGCGCCAGCAGGGTGGCGGCGGCGCGCAACACACGGTCGTCGTCGCCCTCTGGCAGCACGATGTGCTGGCGGTTCTTTCGCGCTCGTTCGAGCAGCGCATACTCGAACATGAGCGGGGTGACGACTTCGGTCGGGCTCACGTCGAGCCGGTCGAGCAGCGCCGTCGCGTCAACGTACGTCTCGAATAGGGCCAGTGCGGTGTCGTGCTTGCGCTGCGAGTCGGCCGCGAGCCGGCCGCGAGTGCGGGTGATGCGCATGGTCGTGTCGTAGGAGCCGAGCGACGTCTTGATGATCGGCAGGGAGGGCGCGAGGCCCTCCATCAGACGCTGGATCGAGTCGGGCAACTCGAAGCCGCCGTTGAGCACAATACCGGCGATCGACGGGAATGTCGCAGAAGCGTTGGCGAGCAGCACCGCCAGCAGCACATCTTCCCGGTCCCCTGGCACGACGACGACGGCTCCCTCGATGAGGCGCGGCAGCACGTTAACCATGGACATGGCGGCCACGACGACGCCCAGCGCCTCGCGGGCCAGCAGCGCAGGGTCACCCTTGATGAGGGTGCCTTCGGTCGCCTCCATGATGCTCTGCATGCTTGGTGCGACGAGGTAGGGATCTTCGGGAATGGCCCAGATCGGAACGCCGAACGCTCCGCCGGAGCGCGCCGGCTGGGCGTTGGTCGTGGCGCGCACCGCGTCAATGATCTCGGGCAGTGCTGTCTCGTCGGCCCGGTTGACGATGATCGCCAGAATGGATGCGTGTTCGTCGCGCAATTCCGCCAGCGCGACATCGGTCTGGTGCCCGATATTCACGGCCGAGCGGGCGTCGCTCTGGCCGAGGCGTTCACCCTCACCGGGGCCAACACGGCCGCCGAGCACGAGCAGCACGGGAGCACCGAGGTTCGCGGCGATGCGAGCGTTGAAGGCCAGTTCGGTGGGACTACCCACATCGGTATAGTCACTGCCGATGACGACGACTGTGTCGCAGTTGCCTTCGATCGCTTTATAACGCGAAACAATGCGAGCCAGTGCGGCTTCGGGGTCGGTGTTGACGTCGTCGTAGCTGACACCGATGCTCTGCTCATAGGTTTGCCCCGCGACATCGCCCGGGCCGGCATTGGCCTTGAGATGTCGCAACAACAAATCCACGACATAGTCGGGTTCGTTTGCCGTGCGCGCGACCGGGCGAAAGACGCCGACTCGCTCGACGAGGTGAGTCAGGGTGTCCAACACGCCGAGGGCGATCGAGGACTTGCCGGTATTGCCTTCGGCGCTGGTGATATAGATGCTTCGAGCCACAATGTCCATTCAAGCGTATTCGGGTTGTGAAAGTGTCCAGCTGGCCTTAGCGGTCGGGGGTGACCCCGAGAGTCGCGTGGCCGGGTCGCCTTAGACGATGACGGTCTCGGCCGGTTATCGATCCGGTCAGGACACGCGCAGCGGCCGGAAGCCGACCGAGCGCCGGTCGCGCAGCGCGGCGGAGCAGGACTCCGCTACACATTGTCGCTGCCGGTCTCGTCGGCGGAGGGGGAGGCACCCGCTTCGGAAGACCAGGACCAGTCCCGAACTTCGGGCACGTCTTCACCATGGTCGCGGGTGTACTGACGCGCGGTCAGGCGAGCATCCTGCATCTGCTGCCGAAGCAGGCCGGCGCGGGCAGCGAGGCCTGGCGTGCGGTCGATGACGTCCATGACGAGGTGATACCGGTCGAGGTCGTTGAGCATGACCATGTCGAACGGGGTCGTCGTCGTACCCTTCTCTTTGTAGCCGCGGGCATGCAGGTTGTCGTGGCCGTGGCGCTTGTAGGTAAGCCGATGGATCAGCCAGGGGTAGCCGTGGTAGGCGAAAATGATGGGCTTGTCGGGCGTGAAGACGGCGTCGAAGGCGCTGTCGCTCAGGCCATGCGGGTGGTCGTCTTCGGACTGCAGGCGCATGAGGTCAACGACGTTGACGACCCGCACCTTGAGGTCGGGCAGGTTCTTTCGCAGAATCTCGGCGGCGGCGAGCACCTCGAGCGTGGGCACGTCGCCGGCGGCGACGAGCACGACGTCGGGCTCCTGGCCGGGCACCTCGGTGCCAGCCCAATCGAAGATGCCCAGCCCCCGGGTGCAGTGAGCGACGGCCTCTTCCATGGTGAGCAGGTTCGGTGCCGGCTGCTTGCCTGCCACGACGACATTCACATAGTTGACGCTGCGCAGGCAGTGATCGTAGGTGCTCAGCAGCGTGTTGGCGTCAAAGGGCAGATATACCCGCACAACGTCGGCGCTCTTATTAACGACGTGGTCGATGAAACCCGGATCCTGATGGCTGAATCCGTTGTGATCCTGACGCCAGACGTGCGAGCTCAGCAGGTAGTTGAGGCTCGCGATCGGTGCCCGCCACGGGATCTCGGCGGTCACCTTGAGCCACTTGGCATGCTGGTTGAACATCGAATCGACGATGTGGATGAACGCCTCGTAGCAGTTGAACAAACCATGCCGCCCGGTGAGCAGATAGCCCTCAAGCCAGCCCTGGCACTGGTGCTCGCTGAGCATCTCCATAACGCGGCCGGCGCGAGCGAGGTTGGTGTCGCCGGGGCGGAGCTGCGCATTCCACTGCTTGTCGGTCGCTTCGTAGACCGGCGGGGCCAGCCGGTTCGAGGCGGTTTCGTCGGGGCCGAAGATGCGGAAGTTGTCAGGATTCAAGCGGATGACCTCGGCCAGGAAACCGCCGAGCACCCGCGTTGCCTCACTGTGCGTCGCCCCCGGTTGCGGCACGTCGACGGCGAAATCCCGAAAGTCGGGCAGCTGCAGTTCCTGGCGGAGCAGACCGCCGTTGGCGATCGGGTTGGCGCTCATGCGCAGCGGGCCGGCTGGGGCAAGAGCACGGATCTGTGCAACGGGAGCACCGTGCTCGTCGAACAACTCTGCCGGACGGTAGGACAGCATCCACTCTTCGAGGAGGGCCGTGTGCGCGGGAGTATCGCGGGCGTCTTTGAGTGGAACCTGGTGCGCCCGCCAGGTGTTCTCAACCTGCACGCCGTCGATGGTGGCCGGGCAGGTCCAGCCCTTGGGAGTGCGCAGGATGATCATGGGCCAGCGGGGGCGGGCGAAATCTTCATTGTTGGCGGCGGCTGCGGCCGCCGCAGCCTTGATGTCAGCGATCTGGTTGAGCACCAGGTCAAGCGTGTCGGCCATGCGGGCATGCACGAGCATCGGGTCTTCGCCGTCGAAACCGCCGGAGACGATGTACGGGGTGTGACCGTAGCCGCGCATGAGGTCGAGCAGCTCGTCTTCGGGGATGCGCGCGAGCACGGTGGGGTTGGCGATCTTAAACCCGTTGAGGTGCAAAATGGGCAGCACGACGCCGTCTTCGAGGGGGTTGATGAACTTGTTGGAGTGCCAGCTGGTGGCGAGCGGGCCGGTCTCGGCCTCGCCATCGCCGACAACAGCGGCCACGAGCAGGTCTGGATTGTCGAACGCGGCACCGTAGGCGTGGCTGAGGGCGTAGCCGAGCTCGCCGCCTTCGTGGATGGATCCGGGAAGCTCTGGCGAGGCGTGGCTGGGGATGCCGCCGGGAAACGAGAACTGGCGAAACAGCTTCTGCACGCCGTGCGCGTTCTGCTCAATGTCGGTGTAGACCTCGGAGTACGTACCGTCGAGGTAGGCGTTCGCGACCATGCCGGGGCCGCCGTGGCCAGGGCCTGTGATGTAGATCGTGCTCTGGCTGCGTTCCTGGATGGCCCGGTTGAGGTGCGCATAGAGAAAGTTGAGGCCAGGGGTGGTGCCCCAGTGGCCGAGCAATCGCGGCTTGACGTGGTCGCGGGTGAGGGGCTCCTGCAGCAGGGCGTTGCCCAGCAGGTAGATCTGACCGACGGCAAGGTAATTCGCGGCACGCCACCAGGCGTCGATGCTTGCGAGGGCCGCTGCGCTGAGCGGTTTCGGCGCCCGGGAAGGCCAGGTCATGGTGCCGGAAACGTCGATCATCAGTCCTCCGCGTTGTCGCGGCGACATAGCCGCGCTTCCTCCATCCTATTGAGCCACGAAGATGGACCAAGTGCCAAAGGTCCCCACTTCCGCGCAGTCGGCCGAACGGGGGGCGCAATTGGCCCTCACGCCGGAGGGCGAGACGAAACGGACTCGCACCTCGGCACAGGAGCACAGCCTCGGTTACCGACGTGCGACTGGGGGTGGTGGGGACAACAAAGACTCGCACCTCGGCACAGGAGCACAGCCTCGGTTACCGACGTGGGACTGGGGGTGGTGGGGACAACAAAGACTCGCACCTCGGCACAGGAGCACAGCCTCGGTTACCGACGTGCGACTGGGGGTGGTGGGGACAACAAAGACTCGCACCTCGGCACAGGAGCACAGCCTCGGTTACCGACGTGCGACTGGGGGTGGTGGGGACAACAAAGACTCCTCGCGCACCCGCCAGAGCTCGGTTACCCTTGCTACGTTTCCGTCCTGGGGGAGTTGGCCAAGGTGGCGCCACGCGAGGAGCCGAACCTCAGTTTAGGGCACGTGGCGAGGCGGCACCAACCGGGGCCCTTGCGAGGGCAGCTTGCGGAGGGTGGCGTCAGCGTCCGCCAGAAACAGGTAAGATTCACGGTGTCGTTGTTTTATTGGACGGCGGCCAGGAGAATTCGCCTAGTGGCCTATGGCGCACGCTTGGAAAGCGTGTTGGGTGAAAGCCCTCGGGGGTTCGAATCCCCCATTCTCCGCCAAAAGACTCAAGCAGCGTGCCGGGTGACGCACAACGCCAACTCGCGGGGCCCGAACTCCCCCACGCTCCGCCAAAAGACTCAAGCAGCGCGCCCGGTGACGCACAACGCCAACTCGCGGGGCCCGAACTCCCCCACGCTCCGCCAAAAGACTCAAGCAGCGCGCCCGGTGACGCACAACGCCAAC
>Ga0307486_1001989_pt1 | contig 14814 bp, 13 predicted proteins | sample CBIW02metaG_FD_203663 | JGI IMG/M metagenome (GOLD analysis project Ga0307486, IMG submission 203663) | Sea-ice brine microbial communities from Beaufort Sea near Barrow, Alaska, United States - CBIW 0.2 | ecosystem: Environmental > Aquatic > Marine > Coastal | place: USA: Alaska | collected... | reverse complement strand
ACTTTTTGAATTTCGGCGCTTTAACACCCACTCAATTGCTCTAAACGCACTTTGTTTCCAAAAAATAAATTGAAATAATCGATTTTACCTGATTTATGGGGACAGAATTTTCAAGTTGGGTTAAGAATCCTTATTTTTTCACCAATTGGGTTCTCAAAACCAAAATACCTCGCTGTGGCTGCTGTTATTATTGCCTCTGTGGCCAATGAGTCTTTGGTTTGCTTTTTATTCAAAAAGGTTCTTCCTTCTACTACTTCGAGTCCGAACAGACTGGTAAAATTAGCTATGGTACCGATGGTCTGAAAGCTGATCTGTGTATCGGGGGATTTACCTGACCATTCCACGGCAGTGGTACTGTTGTTGACTGTCAAAGGGTTAACGTTTGCCACAGTCATATCGGTTACTGCACTGCTATTTAAAGCCTCACTTTTGAACACATCATAACTTTTGAGCATTCGGTAGGTCGGCTCCAATCGAATCATATTTTCCTTGTCAAACCCAAGATTTTTCTCCCGTATAAAATCCAGCTGAAAATAAATCACCGTACTGAACAGAATAATTCCGATTGAAAGACAAAGCTGTACCGTCATGAGCACCTTTCTGATATTCAGCGAACCATTGAAACTTTTAGTCACTTTGCCCTTTAATATGCTGACTGATAGGAAGACAATACAAATGCGGGATACAATCCTGCAAGGAATGTGACCACAATCAAAAAGCCCAGTATGTATGCCACATCAATGCTACCCAAAGAAAAAAGGGACAGGGATTCATCAATCAAGCTGTTGAATTGGGGTAGTGCAAGTATTGTCCATCCTACACCCAATATAAAATCGAAAAACACGGTGAGAAATGATTCACTCATAAACTGGACAACCAAGCTGCTTCTTACAGCACCGATGGCTTTTCGAACGCCGATTTCCTTCCCCCTCAAGGAGGCCCTGGCTGTGGATAAATTGACAAAGTTTATAACCGCCATCGCCAAGACCAGCAAGGCAATGAGAATAAAAAGCCTGACGTAATCCACTCTTCCGCCGTTACTTTTTCCGTTTTCATAGCTACTGTTCAAATGCCAGTCTGTAAACGGAACCGCTTCATAGCTGATTTTTTCGGAAAGATATTCTTTCCCTATCACCGAGGGATTGTTTAGCTTTTCAGTAAGCACGGCAGCAGATACCATAAACATTGAAAAATTGATACTGGAGATTTTCATCATTGATCCCCCACTGCCGCTGTAGAATAGAAAAAGGCAGTGCAAAATCAAACTGAATGGAAGACTGGGAAGGGATATCTTCAAATACTGCCGCTATGGCCACTTCTTTGGAACCGTCAATTTTGATTGTTTTTCCCAAGGGACTTTCATTTCCATACAGCTCCTGAGCCATTTTCTGAGAAATCGCAATCTGGGCCACATCTTTCTAGGGATTAGGATCTCCGATCAGGATAGGGAAAGTAAAAGTGGAGAACAGGTTCGGACTCGCATATACTCCATTGAAATAGGCACATTCTCCTGTTTCAACTTCCGGCCAGAAACACAATTCATGCGGCCATCTTGTCCCTGTGGAAATATGGGTAACCTCTTCCACTTCAGGAATACCGCTTGCATCTATATTGAACCCCGCGCTGAAATCTGTCTGTAACGATCCACTTGCATCTACATGGCTGATCACCTTATAAAGTTTTTCAGCGCCGTTATGGAATTTGTCGTAAGAAAATTCATTCCCCACCCAGAGAACAATCAGGAAGGTGCAGGCAAATGCAATGGACAAACCAAATACAGACAGTAAAGCGTGGCCGGGATTCCTTCGGAAATTCCTTAAAAAGACAGTGAGATTATTTTTAAAATAGCCGCAGTGATTGTATTTGAATAGGTTTTAGTGCTTTTCTTCCTGATGTTTTTTATTCTGAAAAAACGGATGACATTCCAGACAAAATGCCAGTTGGCAGCTTTTCTACTCTCTTCTGCCTTCCTTTCGTACAGCTCGTACATATCGCCCTGGATTTCATAAAGGAGGTCTTCCGTACAGTACAAGGCGAGGAATCGATCAGCCCATTTGGGAGGTTTATGATTTTTCATCTCAGGACTCAAGTCAATTTGAATTCAAATGCCGGCTTTGGAATCATCGCATACAGCTGGTTTCTTAAGGCCTGGCTTTCATCCATTGCATTTTTGCCCGCAGCGGTAAGTGTAAAAATCCGCTTCCTCCTTCCACCCCGTTCTTCTCTAGGTTCACTCATATAAGATTTTAAAAAACCCTTTTCTTCCAGACGTATCAAAACAGAATGCACCGCACTGATATTCAATGAGCGGCCTGCCTGAACTTTGAGTTCATCCATCACCGAAACGCCATAGGCCTCCGGATATAAAACCCCTACTGTCAACAATATCAGCTCTTCCAGTTCTCCCAAATATGATCTCTTCATCCCGACTCTTTATATATCCTACAAAAGTAAATGTAATGTATATGTTTTATTTTTGTAGGATAAATAAAAATATATTTCTCACGTTTTAAGATCTCATTAAACTGACAAGCTTTTTAAGCAAAAGCCAAATAGTGCTAGATTTGCTCACCAAGAATTGTAACACCCTCCATGAGAAATATTTGCCGACATTTTTTTCTATTACTCTGCTTTACAATTTTCTGGATCTCGACTTGCTATTCCCAGCAGTCTACCACTTACCTAAATCTGACCGTCCAAAATGGTGATTTGATCTTTGTAGGTGCTAAGGAAGAACAGTTGTCTGGGGCTATCAACCGGGTTACACAGCGTCATAGCGACATCTCTTTCGATCATGTTGGCATCCTTGAGGTAAGCAATGCAAAAGTCTATATTCTTCATGCTATCGGTAAAAAGGGATCAGTCCGTGAGCCATTGGATAGTTTGATACTTAGCAAAGCAGGGCAAGAACAGCGATTTGCAGTATATAGGCTTGCCGATGCGGATCAATCCGCCATTCCGGATGCAATAATCCAATCCAAAACTTTACTGGGCAAACCGTATAATTGGAGCTATGTGCTAAACGATTCCTCTTTGTATTGTTCTGATTTTGTAGAGCGTGCATTCCGTCATGCAGGTATCTTTCAGTTGGAACCCATGACTTTCATTAACCCAAGTACTAAAAAGACCGACACCTTCTGGGTGGATTTTTATCAAAAGCTTGACATGAAAGTTCCTGAGGGCCAACTGGGCTGTAATCCAAACGGTTTGGCGGCAAATGAGCACCTGAAAAGAATAGGTTATCTGGAGAATTAGCTAGGATTGTTCATCCTGGATGTGCCTAATTGCAACTGAAAAAAGCCATTGCTGACCTGCTCTACAAGAATCATGGGGGTGATTAACCTATACTGATATAGTAAAGGAGTTTCAGCTTCAATAAGATAGCATGAAGTTCAATTCATTTCCTGAATGGGTGTATTCGCTGCTGAATTTGAAATCAGAACCGCATAATCCAAAAACTCCGTGGTTGATTTCCCTTTTACCTTCTCGCTGTTTGATTTATCATTTTCCATTACGATTTCCATCAACTCAGGTATTCCATCGGAGTAAGGGGTGTTTTTCATATTTAATCTGAAGAGCGTACTTTCTGAAATCTTGGTCTGCTTCAGTTTATCGATGCCAAGAAAATACTCTTTGTCATAATCCCCTATTCCAAATCCTCCTTCCGTGGTAAACGATTCATAATTCCCAGCTTCGTCATACACTAGATCCCAAAGCACTCGGCTCTCTGTTAGGTAACCGATGACAGTAATCACTTTATCCCTGGGATAGATTTGATTCTCAATTAGCCTGGTAAAAAATGAAGCATTATTACCTTCACGCTGCTTTTCTAAGTGGAAAAATCCGAATCTCAAAAACTGTGGTTTAAGGTCAAACCCCAAAGAAATACCCAAATGAACATAGTTTTCATATATAATTTCCTCTCTTTTGGTAGAGAAATCATCAGCATCAAAGGTTCTTTTTAGATTTGTTAGGATGTGTTCAAAAGCAAAAATATCACTAATTGAATTGTTGAATGTGGTTGGATTTTGGCTATAATCCTTCACGAATTGTTTCAGAACATCCTTTGAATAGCTGTCATAATAGGGAGAAAAATCCGTGGTATCCAGCTGAACCATAGTGACTATTTTCTGTACCGATTCTCTTTCATAATGTTTACCGTCCAAGATCTCCAATAAGTGCTTAGCGGTATATTTATAGGTGACCATCAGATCAATCCCTACCACAGTAAGTTTGTCCTCAGTAGAAAGAGAATCATTTAATAACTTGAAAGTCTTCCATTTCTCGTAGGTCTCCACACTTTGTTCTTGCGGTACTCTCACACCATAGTGAATTACCAAATCTTTTATCAAAAGTGTATCACCGGTTTTCAAATACTGATTGAAGTAATGCGCAATGCTAAAATCCGTTTCTGGGAGGTAGTATTTAACCGTCCCTGAATCTGTCAGTGATTTAAGAAGCGCAATTTCGGCCTGTTCTGTTTTGGCACTTCCGTGATAGGCACCAAACCCAATGATGTTGAAGTCTTTTTGTGGAAAGTCAAAACGCGAATCGTTCACATCAAATCGGTTGTTCTCCAAATAGGCAATTTTACCTTGTCCGTAAGTCTGTAACGATATAAACGCCAGTAGAATAACAAATACTTTTTTCATTTATTTATACTTTTTTTCAATGATCATCCCAGTGTGCCCCACGAGAAATAAGCATTTGATGTTAGGCAATTTTTGCAAAAGATTAAGGTTGCTTTTCGCATAGCAGTCATTTATAAAACAAAGCTATCTTATCTGAAAGCCCAAAAATTGTATAATTGGGACAATCAGCCGATTTTCCAAAAAATAGTATTCTTCAGGACGGAAATATCCTGGGTTAACCGTCTAGGAGTCATTGAGGTGATTTGTTTTACATTCTTGATAAAGTCAGACTGATCATAAAACTGAGCCACCGCTGCTTCGGTCAACTTGATATCAGCTGACTGGAGATAAGCTTCCAACGATCTCCTGAAACGAAGGATTTTCATGAATTTACTCGGGCTGCAATCGAGTTCTTTGATAAACAAACGGTAAAGTGCCTTTCTATTTAACCCGTGTCTGTTGGAAACATGTTCCACCGATTCTGTATTTTCTGACTTAGTCAATTCATCTATGATCCCACTGAATTTATGATTGATATTTTCGCTTTTTTGACTTCTTAAAAATACCTCCAGCAGCGCAAGCCTTGAATCCACATCCTCTGTTTTCCAAATTTCCACTGCCAGTTGCTGAAAGTCACTGTCCCACTCCCGGAAAACTGAAATAATACTGTGATGAAAGTCCTGTATGGGTCTATTGATAAAATGATTCAAGCCGTAGGGTTTAAAAATAATCCTAATTTTTTTAAAACTTCCGTGTATTTCCACCTGATGTAGATGATCTCTCACTGTTGAATAGAGGGCTGGAAATGAATTATTTTGTGGCTTGATTATCGTTTTATTTGCCGTTGTCTGAGCTGTGGATCCAAGATAAATCGTTACCGCATGTTTAATATGAGGATAATAAGTAAAACTCAGTTTGCTGTCTGTATGATCACAACTATGGAAATAGACAGAATCTATCTGATGCTGAAATTCCCGGGGAGGTTTTACCGAAATAAAGTTGTCTAGCTTGCTCATTTGCCCAAAGATAAAAAGTCATATGAATAAAAGAGTTAGCCGATTAAAGATCAGCTAATTCAATTTCATAGCGTCTTAAAAAGTCTCTTTATCTCAGGGTTTGGCCTTGATTCAGCTAACCCTATGACTTAAAAAAACCAAACAACTAAGCCCCAGCAGTCTAATAATTAATCATTATTAATCTTAATGATGCTAAACTTCCCTGTAGGTGCAATTTGCACTAATTTCCCCCTAATGGTTTTTTCCTCTTTAGTTCTGTTATTAATCAAGAGTAGGGAATAGCTGGATATACGTCTTCTCATTTCAAACTCACTTCTATATTCAGAATATCCAGGATCGACAGTTATCGTCTCTTTTATCTCAGAGAAATCTGATTTTCCAGACTGCACATATGCTGTATATAAGCCCTTTTCTTGAGCAAAATAGATCTCCCCATCCTGAAACTGTACAGGAATCTTTACTTGGACACTATCGGTTTCTAGCCAAACGAAAGCATCTGGAACCTCACTTATAAAATTATACGTGCTGTTTACGTCTATTCCACCGATAGGAGTAAATTCAATTTCCTGACTGGTCTGAATATTAAAATTCATCGTTGTTCCATTACGCCAATACAAGGAGTCACCATCTCCTTCTTCTAGGTAATAATCAATTTGCTTAAATTCGTAACCCTGAGAAGCTTTCTGGGATACGTTGATTACCCTTTCATCACTTTCTGAGGTTAGAATAATCCTAAACCCAAACTGCTCTCCTGAGCTGTTTTCATTTAGTCTGATTTCCAACTTATCCTGTTCATTTCGGACTATAGTAAATCCTTTATCCAGCCAGATTGCCTCCAACATTCCTTCGTCTTCCAATCCCAGAAGGACATTCTCATGTAGCCTTTCGTTTTGCAGGGAATAAATGTCTCCGAAGATTTTTGTATCGCTTATCACATTTTCCACCCTGTCTATGATCCAGTTACCGGTGGTGAATTCAATAGGCTGAACTCCCCCTTCTGCCTCCATTTCTATCAAATCTACCGACGGTGAAATACGTGGAGCTTCCTGATCTTGGGTGCAGGAAAGTAAACATACAAGCACTAGAAATAAAGAAAAGGAGAAATATTTCATGCTGAAAAAAGGGTTAAGTACTTGTGAGAATTTGCTCATTTGGGTTTGCTAAAGGAATTGGAAAGGTGAGAAAGTGGTGGTTTTCTATTAAAATAAACTAAAAACATATTAATAAATAATGAACGGCTGAATCATTTTTGGGTTACAATAGACCAGCATAATTGGCCAAAAAGATGAAATTCGGTAAATAAGGATGACGAATTAGAGTAAAGATACAATCTGTTGTTTTTTCATCGAAAGGATTTGTTAGTTATTTGCGAAATATGACTTCAAAATCATATGACTAAGTGTTTAGAAATGAAACACATACAAAAATGCAATTTAGAATCTTTCCAAGTGGTGACATAAATAAAATGTTACCAATTAGTGACATAAATGGCACATTCATCATCTAAACAGAAAAATATCACTGACAAATGGCCAGAAAAATACCTGATGGGGAATTCCGGAATAAAGAACGTACCAAGCTAAAGCTGATTGATGCTGTGGGTGAGATTATCCAGACACAAGGTTATACCAAACTGGGAGTTAACAATATTGCCGCTACGGCAGGTGTAAGCAAGAAGTTGATCTACCGCTATTTTGAAACCACCGACAAGCTTATCGAAACTTATGTGAGAAGAAGAGACTATTGGATGGGTTTTGATCATCAGGCGAAGGAACTTGCAGAACAGCATGAGGATGACTATGGCAGAAAGTTCATTGAAACATTATTGAAAAACCTATACGATCATATGGCTGAAGATCCGGAAACACAAAAAATAATCCTTTGGGAAATTAGCGAATCGAGCCAGCTTATGGGAGAAATTAATAAACGGAGAGAAAATTTCGGGTCCGAAATATTTAAAATGACCGACCCTTTTTTTGAGGGGACATCTGTCGATATACGGGGAATATGTGGACTAATACTTGGAGGAATTTACTATCAAATCCTGCATTCAAATACCACAGGAGATAGTTTTTGCGATATTGAAAATAAAAAAACAGAACGTAAAGAGCGCATATTCAAAAGTATAGAGAGTATAATGGAATGGACTTATGATGAGGCCAAGAGACAGAAAACAAGCAAAACTCAAAATTGATCTTAGCATACTTAGGAACTTCTTAACCATATAACAGCTAATTTACTTTCAATTCTAGCCTTCAACTTAAACGTTACTCCATAGGAAACGGAAAAAAGAAGAGGAGAAGATGAAAGAGACTGCGGTGTAAAGCCAGCGCTCTTCCCTCGTGTGGCGGGATCAGGATAAATTGGCGGAAAAAGGGATAGAAATTAAACACTACGGAATAAATTCCGCAGGTTCTATGGTATCAGACTAAAGTCTGACGATGAATTTACTATCTAAAGGAAGTGTTTTTCTTTTCACTCCGTAAAAATTCATCCTATCTCTGAGACCAATTACAAATGAATTTATATACTGCCAGAAGGTGCTGCCTATTCCTGTTTTTGAGGAGTGACAAAACAATTTAATCATCATCTAATTTAAGATTTATCTGTAATTGAGTAAATCATTTCCCCTGCCTCAATTACCATTTCAGAAGAACCGATCAGAAGTGGCGTTCGTTGATGAAGGCTGTCAGGAACAATATCCAAAATCCGTTGAACGCCGTCTGTCGCCATTGCGCCAGCTTGTTCCGCAATAAGTGCCAGGGCATTGGCTTCGTAGAGCAGGCGTAACTTTCCCGAGGGATTCTTTAGCGTCGCCGGATATAAATAAACTCCTCCTTTAAGTAAATTTCTGTGGAAGTCTGCTACTAGCGAACCAATATATCTGGCTGAATAGCCCCGAAATTTGCAAAACGATATATACTTCTTAACTCCATCTTCCCATTCATTGATACTCCCTTCATTTACCGAGTATATCGCTCCGGTCTTAGGAGCCTGGATAGCGGGATGGGAAAGGAAAAATTCACCCAGCGACTGTTCGTACGTGAATCCATTCACACCACAGCCTGTCGTATAAACCAGCATGGTGGAAGAACCATATAAAACGTATCCGGCAGCCACTTGCTCCACCCCTGCCTGCATGATATCTTCTTTCTGGACAGGACTTCCTGCAGGCGTTTTTCTTCTATAAATAGAGAAAATTGTTCCTATACTGATATTCACATCAATATTGGAGCTTCCGTCCAAAGGATCTATAGCCACCACGTATTTTCCTGAGCTGTTCTGTAGATCAATCACAAAATCCTCCTCTTCTGAAACTATCGCGCAGACTTCTCCGCCTTTACTGAGTGCCCTAATAAATCGGATATTGGCGATCACATCCAGTTTTTGCTGTTCTTCACCTTGGATATTTACTTGACCAAAGGATCCACCAATATTGGAAAGTCCGGCACGTGTGATTTCCCGGTTGACTATTTTGGCAGCAAGAGCTACGTCCCTTAGCAGTTGGGATAATTCTCCCGAAGCGAATGGAAAATCACCTTGCTTCAATTTAATAAAGCGGTCTAGTGTAGTTCCGACAGCGTATGCCAAACCACTCTCATCTGGCTGATAGGTACTGATTTTCATAGGATGAACCAATAAAAGTAGATGTGGAATTTATTTTTTTGAAAAGAGAATAGCTACGACAATAAGCTCCGTCAGACAAAACTTTTCAGCCGTCTGACGAAGCTTAATTCCTGTGACTTTTTTGATAGAACTTCCTAGTTGGGTAGAGTTCTTTGCTCAAAAAACATGATTTCTAACTGAATTATGGTGTAGTAAAGACATCAATAAATAAGAAGTTTAAAGTGGAGCTCCTTCTGAAATTGAAGCTTCTGAACAGTCTGAGAATCTCTTGAAATTCAACTTAAATGAGACTGCAAGTTTAAGCGCCCGTCTGTCGTATTCTTCCTGATCCTTCCAAGTAGCTTCATGATTTAAGATCTCTGATGGAACATTGGGACATTCCTGGGGTACAGCAATCCCAAAGATTGGGTGTTTCTCAAACTCCACGTAATCCAACTTTTCTTCCAGTGCTGCACTGATCATGGCTCTGGTATATTCCAATTTCATTCTTTTTCCTACCCCATATGGCCCACCTGTCCAACCTGTATTGATCAGCCAGACATTTGTATTGAATTTCTCCATTTTCTCCCCCAGCAAGGCGGCATATTTCGTAGGATGAAGTGGCAGGAATGCAGCTCCAAAACAGGTTGAAAAAGTCAATTTTGGTTCGATTATCCCTATTTCTGTACCTGCTACTTTTGCAGTGTAGCCAGAGAGAAAATGGTACATCGCCTGACTCTTATTGAGTTTGGAGATCGGCGGGATCACCCCAAACGCGTCCGCGGTGAGAAAGAAGATATTTTTAGGATTACCACCGATAGAGGTTTCAACTGCATTTTGAATAAAGTGGATCGGATAGGCAGTTCTGGTATTTTCTGTTACTGACTTATTGGTGAAGTCCACTTCTCTAGAATCCGGCTTAAATCGGGTATTTTCTACTATCGCTCCAAACTTAATCGCTTCCCAGATTTCGGGTTCTTTCTCTTTTTTCAGGTCAATCACTTTTGCGTAGCAACCCCCTTCAAAGTTGAAAACCCCTTCTTCACTCCAACCGTGTTCATCGTCTCCAATCAGCCATCTACTTGGATCTGTAGAAAGCGTCGTTTTGCCAGTTCCTGATAAGCCAAAGAAAATAGCAGTATCTCCTTTATTCCCCACATTGGCTGCACAGTGCATAGAAAGTATATTTTTCTCAAGTGGCAAAAGAAAATTCAGTACTGAAAAAATTCCTTTTTTTATTTCTCCAGCGTAGCCTGTACCGCCTATTAAGATGATTCTTTCTGTAAAATTGATAATTGAAAAGTTGGGGCTGCTGGTGCCGTCTACCTTGGGATCCGCTTCGAATTCCGGCACACAAAGGATGGTAAATGATTCTGCTTCTTTCACCTGATCTGCAGCAGGTCTGAGAAACATGTTGTAGCAGAATAGGTTGTGCCACGCTTTGGTAGTAATTGCCTTCAAAGGGAGTTGGTGATTGGTGTTCGCACCTGCTACGGCGTCTCTAACAAAGACCTCTTTATCGGATAAGAATGCAGTCATTTTCTGAAAGAGCAAGTTGAATTTTGCTGCATCGAAAGGGATATTTGACTCTCCCCACCACACCTCATTTTTGGTGATTTCGTCTAGTACAATGTATCTGTCCTTGGGAGATCTTCCGGTTAATGCTCCGGTATCCACCATTAAAGCTCCGGTGGAAGTAAGTTTGCCTTCATTTCTTGCTAGTGAAATCTCCACCAATTGGGCTGGAGGAAGATTGTAGTACACTTTACTTTTCGGGAGAGATTCCAGCAAAGCGGAGGCAAAGGTCTGAGGAGCCAGATCTAGGTTGTTCATAAATAAGTTGGGTTTATATTCTTATAATTCTCCCACAAAACTACTGAAACAGATTTGAAAAAACATAAAAAAATCTTTGTTATTTTCTATTACAATCGGTTGCATAGAAAAAACAGAAGTTTATTTCGTGAATGCGTTTTGAGAATAATCAAGAAAAATTCTACTGAAAAGTTTTTGTTAGAAAGGAGAACAAAACTAAAAATGGGTATCATTCTGTGCTAGCATTAATTTTTATGATTATACGCAATAATACCAGTATTCTTCTTTGATTAATTCGACTCCTGTAAGCAGCCAAGGAAGACGAATGAACAAACTCTTCTTACCAAAATCACCTGCTACTTTATTCTTAACTTCAGATTTTAAGCCCTACTTTTACTTTATGAAGGTGTTCACCATTCTTATTGCTATCCTTTCTTTTTGGCTCTCTACACAGCCCTGCTGTGCAGAGGAAGTTGGTGACAAAGAAATCGCTATAGCGCATATTAATGACTCCCCTTCTAATCATCCATGCGGTGATAAATTGCCCTGTTCTCCATTTTATTCATGCAGGGGTTGTGTAGGATTTTCGATAGAAAAATTCACCATTCCATTCTATGAAAGATTGAATGAAGTAGCTATCACACACTTTACTTTTTGGCATGAGATCCATTCAGAAGCGTTTCTCTCAGGATTGATTAAGCCTCCAGGAAGTTATTTGGTATAACTCCTCTTTTCGCCTTTCCAAAGGGCAATTTCATACTCTATTAATTCAAACTATGCTAAAATATATTTTAAGCTTCGTAGCCATGCTTTGGGCTGGGCATGCCTTTTCCCAAAACACATATCAGGCAATCATACAAGAAAAGGAGTCCGGTGAGCCGCTCCCTGGTGCCACAGTCTTTATTCAGCAAATCGAACTCGGGGGAATTACCAATGAAAATGGACTGGTTCAACTAAACAATATCCCTAATGGGTCATATACAATAGAAATCCGATTTTTAGGATACACCACCTTAAAAACATCCAAGACTTTCCCCAATAATGATTCTGGTGAACCTGAGATATTCGAGTTGGATCATTCAGATGAAGAAATGGAGGTGCTCGTAGTGCAGTCCAATCGAAGTTCCAGAGTCATCGAGGATGTTCCCACGCGAGTCGAAATCATAGCTGGAGAAGAGCTCTCTGAAAAAGGAAATATGAAGCCAGGAGACATTAGGATGATGCTCAATGAAAGCACCGGAATACAAACACAGCAAACCTCCGCCACCAGCTACAATTCCAGCATCCGAATCCAGGGCTTGGACGGTAAATACACACAGTTGTTGCGTGACGGATTACCACTTTATTCAGGCTATTCCTCGGGATTGAGTCTGATGCAAATTGCCCCCCTTGATCTGGCACAGGTAGAGGTGATCAAAGGTTCTTCTTCTACTCTTTATGGTGGTGGAGCAATTGCAGGTTTGGTCAATTTGATTTCAAAAACGCCGGGAGAAGATCCTGAACTTTCTTTTATGATTAATGGAACTTCTGCTTTGGGGCTGGATGCAAGTGCTTTTTATTCAGCCAAAAAAGGGAAAATCGGAACTACCATATTCGCTTCATACAACAAAGGCACCGCCTATGATCCTGCAGATATTGGGTTAACTGCTATTCCCAAATTTGACCGCTTTACCCTTAACCCAAAACTATTCTGGAATCTGGATGATCGCTCCAATCTCGTAATTGGCTTGAATATGATGAAGGAAGATCGATTGGGTGGAAATATAGATTACATCGAAGGAAAACCTGTTGCAGCACCTTATTTTGAAAAGAATGAAACTGGGCGTATTTCCACAGAACTTAAGTATTCCTATCAAATTAATGACCGTTCCCAACTGAATGTCAAAAACAGTTTTAGTTTTTACGACAGAAGCATTGAAGTCCCGAATTACGTCTTTGCAGGCGACCAGCAGTCTTCCTTCAGTGAAATCAATTTCAGCACTTCAGGAACAAAAGCGGAATGGGTTACCGGTCTTAATCTCTGGACAGATAAGTTTTCCCAGAAGAGGGGAAATCTGGATGAACCTTTGGATTATACGCTAAATACCATTGGGTTTTTCGCACAAAATATTTGGAATACTTCTGACCAGTGGACATTGGAATCTGGATTCCGATTGGATTATCAAAAAGATTACGGGGTTTTTGCACTTCCAAAGGCTTCAGTAATGTATAAGCCAGCCAAGGCATTGACATTCCGTCTTGGGGGTGGACTTGGTTACAAGTCCCCAACCGTTTTTACCGAGGATGCGGAGCGATTGCAATTTCAAAACATAAAACCAATTGATCCTGCCCTTTATGATGCTGAGAAATCATTAGGAACAAATCTGGATGTAAATTATCGTCTTGCGATCGGTAGTGAACTTTCACTGGTGACTAACACGCTATTTTTCTACACTCAAATTCAAAACCCTTTACTATTGGTAAAGCAAGGCAATCTCTATGAATACCAGCAGCCAACCGGACAGCTTGATACAAAAGGTGTGGAAGTAAACATGAAGTGGAATTACAAGGATTTCAAATTATTCATAGGATACACCTATGCAGATGTCAACAAGCAATATAACGACCTAAAAACCAGGTATCCATTAGTCGCTAAGCATAGGCTAAACAATGTGCTGATGTACGAAAAGCATGAGAACTTTTGGATTGGCTTGGAGGGATATTACTACAGCCCACAGAAACTTGGCGATGGTTCTGAAGGAAAATCTTATTGGATTGTTGGTTTGATGAGTGAGAAAAAATTCGGAGAGAATTTCTCGGTATTTCTGAATTTCGAAAACTTTCTTGATACCCGACAGACCAGTTTTGACACCATTTATACTGGAAACATTAGTGATCCGCAATTCAGAGATATCTATGCGCCAGTAGATGGATTTGTCATCAATGGAGGAGTGAAAATTACGCTTTGAAAAAAACGTAGACTTAGTTATTCAAAGGTAAGAATCATTGACTATAAAAATGCCCCATCTGAATTTATTTGGACGGGGCATTTGTTTTTGAGTATTTACTTAAATAAGATTTTAGCTGTCTTACTTAATCAAGAATTTTAACTCAGTTTTCAAAATAGTAAATTTGTGAATTGTAGGCATTTGACCAATTGAAATCAAGTTCACTGAAAAAAGTATATATGCACGCAATCATCCCTTATTTAACGAAGATTTAATTGTTTTTACAGAATGGAAATTTCAAAATAAAAACCAGAGGTGGATTTGGTAAAATAGCTTAAACTGCTTAAACCAAATGAGAGACATTGATTTTATGCGCTGATTGCCCTGACTTCTTAAATAGCTACACTGTTTTGTTTCCAAAACAAGAAACAAAATGATCTTTGATTATAGAAATACCTTAATAACTTCAAAAAAGAGCATTAAAGCTCTCTGTAATCCGCAAAAGAATAGAATCCATCTACTGTCAGCATCAAGTAACTAATTATATGATTCAATATGTAGTATCTAGAATTTGATGGGCTTGCGTGTAGGGATAGTTCATTAAACTGTGTCTAGGGTTTAAATTTATTCTAACTAGGGGTTGGATGAGGAGGCCGTAGGCCGACGAGACCAACCCCTAGTTAGCTAGTTTTTTTTTAGTGTCATCCGAGTAAAATCTGAACTACCAAATTTGGAGTTCTTAGAATAGTACAAAATGAGAAAAGCGGAACCACCGATTTGGTAAATCCCGCTTTTAGTGGGAAGTTGTTGTTACCACACATC
>Ga0307486_1001987_pt1 | contig 14823 bp, 9 predicted proteins | sample CBIW02metaG_FD_203663 | JGI IMG/M metagenome (GOLD analysis project Ga0307486, IMG submission 203663) | Sea-ice brine microbial communities from Beaufort Sea near Barrow, Alaska, United States - CBIW 0.2 | ecosystem: Environmental > Aquatic > Marine > Coastal | place: USA: Alaska | collected... | reverse complement strand
AAATTTTAAAGAAGGACAAAAAATCATGGTCCAAAATCCCGATGGGAGAAAAACAAGCTGGATTTCCCCCCTCCAAACCTAAAAAAACGCATTTTTCAAACCAAATTTTTAACCTGCGGATTTAAGGTTATAAATAAAAATTTTCCTCGATGTCAAATTACTCTTTAAAAAGGTAAACATCGTCGATCCAAATATTGATATTTCTGTCATCAGTCAAGAATTGTATATAATGATCTCCGCTCTCTACTGCCGTGGTAGTGAATTCAAATTTGGTCCACTCCGTATTTATCACAGTTGGTTCCATTCCAGAAGGGATAGCACTATCGTCACTTTCTTTTACTAACCTTGCACTCAAAACTGCACCCTCTGTATCGGTTTTAGCAATGAAAACTACTCGATATATCACTCCTTCTTCTAATGACATATACGGTCCATGGGCTCTATTTTCCAACAATTCAGATTCTCCCACCGGCCAAAGCAAACTATACTCACCCCGGTATGCATCATTAGAGAGTTCGGTTTGAGAAAATTTGGTAGGGTTTAAGTTGCTCCTCCAATAGGATCCCCAGCCTCCTGTTTCTGAGTCCAGGACATCTTCATCTCCAGGACCAGGTTGCATTTCAGAAGGTTCCATGCTCCCGTAACCGGATGGGAAAAGATTTAATTCTTCATCGATATAAAGGAAAACTTCTTGTATAGGTTGTTCCAGAGGCCGTGAAGCTGGAAAGGAAAGAATATCTGTCGTGGAAGTTAAATTCACTTCCATTAAATTTTCAAAAGGTTCCTGCATAATTATATCCACAATAGAATAGTTTTCTTCAAAGGGATGAACAATCTCCCTTATGGTAAATTCCTCTCCGGCTCCCGTAATAGTAAATTCAGAAGCCTGAGGTAACTCCACCTCCTGATTGAAAGTGATGCGTATTCTTTGACCAATAGCGTTAACTTCTGAGGATAAAAATTCTAAGGGTAGGGAACTGGGCTCAATTGTTATGGCATCCTCAAAAACAACGGTCGAAGCACTCGCAGCAGCCTCGCCTTCCAATCTTGGCCGGGAAGCTCGCAATGTAATATCGTAGTTACCGGCTCTTATCCAGGTAACTTCAGGATTTTCTTCCGTAGAAATAGGGTCACTTGCACCTTCAAAAGTCCACCTCCATTCCATCGGCTCACCAGTACTCTGGTCAATAAATTGTATAGGAACACCTGCTTCCAGATTTTGGCTCGCAATAGCAAAGGCGGGCCGTACGCTATCCAGGACTTTCACAAAAAAGGTAGTGTCCAAGGTTGTCTCGGCGTTGTACTCCTCAAATTTACATCTAATACAAGGCACAGTCGCTCCATCGACCACAGTAGAGTCATCTTCAATTCTTACATACACTAATTCATCCACGTCCAAACTACTAACCAAGCGAACGGAATATTCTCCAGGTTCAGGATAATTCACCAGAAGTTTTTCCTGGGAGGGTACAGTTTCTTCGTTGTCCTGACCCAAAATGTCACCTCCTGAGACATGCCAGTCGCGCTGTTCAACACCTATCGATGCATCAAAGAAAGAAACATTCCCACCAACGTTTAAGAAAATTATGGGATTCCCAACCCTTGCCGAATCCTCATTAACATAAGGGGTCGTTACAACAAGAAAGCCTTTATAGTTCGGCGTTATTTCGTTTTCATCTTTACTACAAGAAAAAAACATTAATGATAGCGAAAAACATAGAAGAATAAATTTACTAATTTTTTTCATGAGTTCTTTTTTAATTATTGCCTTCATTACTGTTATTTAAAAACGGATTACTGGTGAGTTCTGAAGAAGGTATTGGCCAATATCTTCTATCAGCTGTAAAATTGTCCAACCTTCTTTGCTCCCATTCCTGATTGGTGCTTTTTATTCCTCGCCTGTCGTTATTCCAGTTTAAGTACTCGTTTTCAGCTATTCTACGCAAAGCTTCCTCAATTAAACCTCTCCTTCTCAGGTCATGCCATCTTATTCCGAATCCTTCGGCAACAAGTTCCCGGGGCCTCTCATACCATATAAGATAATCTATAAAGGATTGAGCCGTGGGGAAATCGGATAATTCTTTCTCAACAACTCCTGCTCTTCTCCTAATTTTATTGAGATACTCTAAAGCCAGTGGAGTAACAGCACCGTTATTTTCCACTATAGCCTCTGCAGCCATAAGATAAACATCAGCCAATCTTATAACCCTCTCATTAATTCCCGACCTGTAATTCTCAGTATCTTCTGATTCCAGATTATGGTTAATGTATTTTCTCCATGCCAGACCAAAATCATTTCTGTGCCATCCTGCATCCATCATATAACCGTCAAAAAAGGGTAAAGAATCAATTCGTGCCCCAATTGAAGCTTCATACCTAATTGAAAATGACCTATCCCTATTAATTTGGTTTGCCGGATCCAAAGTGTCAAGCCTTAGTAACTCACCCAGGAGTCCATGAGGCTGAACTATAGAAGGCCCAAACCCAACCGCGGCCCACTGGGCTGCCCTCGCTGTAGCTTCGCTTCCAATAGGTGTATCAAATTGTCCATACCACCTGGGCGTAGTTCCTTCTCTCACCGCAGCAGAAAAACCAACTTCAAATATAGATTCCATATTATGTTCTCCTACTACATTGAAATTATTTGCAGGGTCATCAATTAAACTATATAATCCAGAATTTATGACAGAATCAAGGTAGGTCACTGCCATCCCCCAATCTTCTTCATATAAATGTATTTTTCCTTGTAAGGCGGCTGCCGATCCCCAGGTTGCCCTTCCTAAATTCTGGTTGTCCCAGGTCTCTGGTAATAATATCCGGGCTTTTGAAAGATCTGAGTAAATGGTATCGTATACTACTTCTCTTGAAGTTATCTCATTGTAAATTTCATCGGGACTTGTAGGAACCTCCGTAATGTGCGGAACGTCTCCTTCGTTATAGGAAATAGTCAACCAAAAATAAAATAACGCCCGTAGGAAATGAGCTTCCCCTAAGATTATATTTTTATCCTCCTCCTCCATCGGTACATCCGGAACATAAGCAAGCACCTGATTGGCCCTAAAAATACCTGTGTATAGTTCGTTCCACATTTGAGTTACTGTCTCCGTGTTTGAATTCCAGCTATACAACTGAAATAGATCGTCAGCCCTTCTATACCCTCTCGGATACGCCAGATCGGCCATTAAGGTTCTTCGGGACATACCCAGTTCTCCCATCATATTCGGACTTTGAAGAGCACTGTAAGTGGCCATGATAGCAGATTTAGCATGGCTCGAGTTCTGCCAAAATTGATTTGTTGTAGTTTCGTTTGGGTTATCCACTGTCAAAAAATCTTCTTCGCTGCAGGAAAAACACATAGCCAAAACAGCTAAACCTGTGAGAATTACTTTTACGTTTTTCATGATTTTATTTTTATTTAAAACTTCATTTGCACTCCAAACCTGTATTCATCAGCCATAGGATACCGGATATCATCTACACCCCGATTAAGAATGCCTCCCCCGACGTCAGGATTATAACCGGTATATTCTGTAAAGGTAAAAGGATTTATACTGCTTACATACACCCTTAGGTCCATAAAACCCAATCTGTTTTGTATATTTTTTGGTAAGGTATATCCTAAGGTAATATTTCTTATTCTAAGATAGTCACCATCCTCCAACCAATAGTCACTCCAGGATCTTTCATTTAAAGAGGCACTACCTCCCCTTCGCACAGCAAATACCTCACTATTAGGATTTTGCGGACTCCACATATTTACATAATCTTTGTGACGAGCATATCCGTATGCTTGAAACTTTGCACCGTTAAAAATCATGGTACCCTGTACTCCATATAAAACAGTCATAAAATCGAAATTCTTATAGCCAATATTTATATTAAGACCTGCCTCCCAATCTGGTGAACCATCGTCGTAAAAAACCCGGTCATTATCATCCAGGGTGCCATCGCCATTGGAATCTTGATACATTAAATCTCCATACTGTGCGCTACTATTGTAGGTCCGCGCCAGTAAAAGTTCCTCTCTAGTATTGATAACTCCATTGGACGGAATAACAAAAAAGGAACCGATAGGATACCCCTCCCGGATAACAGTTACCGGATCATCGCTACTGGTATAGCGGCCGCCGTAGATGATCTGATCTTCAGCACCCATCTTTAAGACCTCATTTTTGTTTTTAGTGAAGGTTCCGGAAAGCCTGATATCCCAATCCTGACCAAGCTGTGTTCTAAAAAATGAGCCAATTTCTATCCCTTTATTCTGTATATCGCCAATATTTTTTATAATGGAACTGTTTCCCGAAAAACTTGTCCCGACAGATCCTGGAATATCCAATGGGAATAGAAGGTCCATGCTCTGCCGCTCGTACAGATCAACCGTTAAGCCGAATTTCCCCCGGAAAAATTCCATGTCAAATCCAAGATTGTGTTGAATACTTGTTTCCCACTTAAGATCCTGCTCATTGAAGATATCAGTAGTGATCACACCGTTCTCCAAATGCTGGTCGCCAGGCCCTAAAACATAGTCGACATTCGCCCGTACCGTTGGAATATAAACATAAGATGAGATCCTACTGTTTCCAGTTTGTCCATAACCATATCTAATCTTGAATGAACGCAAGAAATTTTCTGAAACTAAGTCCCGGAAAAAATTCTCCTCATGTAAATTGTATCCAACAGATACTGAAGGAAATATTCCATAACGATTTTCTTCCGGAAATACAGACGATCCATCCCGTCGGATACTGGCACTCAAAAGATATTTATTCTTGAAGTCATACTGAACCCTTCCTAACATCCCCGTTATCCTGAGATCTTCTTTATCACCAAGTAACAAGGGAGTTCCAGTGGCATTTGAAAATACCATAGATTCGTTGGATAAAAATCCGGAAGCAGAACCATCAACGACACTTTGTTTAAACTGCTCCATAGAGTACAGTGCAAGAATACTGAATTCATGATCTCCTATTTGTCTGTTGTAATTAGTGGAAAATTCGGCGGTATACCTAAAACGATCCTGAACCCTTCTTTCATATTCTGCGATTCTGTTGGAATTGGTAGTAGCTTCGCCTGTTACTGGATCAGTAAAAATGAATGTAGGCTTAAATATTTCCCGGGAATTATAATCGAAATTACCTCCAATGTTGGCGCCAATAGAAAGCCCTGGTGCTATTTCATATTGCATTTTAATAGCTGCAAAAAGAGAATTTACTTCCATATTTCTTGTGTTTTTGACAGCTCTGGCTAATTCGTCCATATCTCTTACTCCACCCTCTTCTCCAATAAGCTCATCAGCACCAAAATCCTCCACACCTCTAAAAGGGTCCATTCTTAATGCCATATCAAAAAGATTTCTTGTGACATCCTCACTTTGACGCTGCTGTAGGTTCAAACTTGCCGTTGTATGAAATTTGTTCTTTTTGAACGTTGTTGTGGCTCTTACAGAGGTTCTATTGAAGTTGGAGTTAATTATGGATCCCACCTGACGGAAATGGTTAGCGTTAAGATTAAAATTAAGATCTTCACGACCGCCAGACAGGCTAAGGTTATAATTTTGAAGTGGTGCCCAATCTCTCGTAAATTCACCTATCCAATCTGTGTTGTTCAGGACATTTACATTATGCTTGTCCAAAGTATAATCGTAGACATAAGTTCCTCCCCCGTTAAGAGCTGCAAGACGATTGTTATAAATTTGTTCCTGAGTGTTCATCAAAGGCATGGATTCTGAAAGGTTTTGTACTGCGTAATAGCTGGTAAATTCTACCTGCAGTTCTCCTACCCTACCTTGCTTTGTAGTTATTAAAATTACCCCATTAGATCCTCTTGTACCATAAATAGATGCAGAGGCGGCATCCTTCAGAACATCAATTGACTCTATTTCGTTCGGGCTGATATCAGGAGTTCCCTGATAAGGAATACCGTCCACAACATACAAAGGAGAATTTGCCTCTCCAGTGGATAATATAGAGCCCATTCCTCGGATGGTCACCGTAGGCATACTTCCTGGTGCCCCACTTGTACTTGAAACATTAACTCCCGCCATTTGTCCCTGCATACTTTCCTGGAAATTTGAAGTTGATAACCTTCTGATATTTTCACCATCCATGGAAGCAACCGCTCCTGTTACCTCTCTTCGTTCTTGAGTACCGTATCCAACCACTACAACTTCATCCAGGGCTTGGGAGTCTATCTCCAATTGAACATTGATTTGCCTTTGATCCCCCACCACAATTTCCTGTAATACAAAACCTACGTACCGGAAAACCAATACAGATTCTTCTCCTAAACCCCCTATGGAATAATTACCTTCCATTCCAGTAATCACTCCATTACTGGTTCCTTTTTCAATTATAGTAACTCCCGGCATAGGTAATCCATTGGAATCGGTGACCATCCCGGTAACATTAGTTTGCGCCAAAACACCAGAAATACAGAAGAAGCCAATAGTCATAGAAATCAGCGTTCTGGTTTGGAGTTTATGCCAGCTTGGAATAAGTAATTTTGTCATTTGAGTCTATTTTTAATTAATAATCGTTTTTTGCCTCTTTTACAAAAGTTACCTTTGCGAATGAAAACTTTGGTATTATAACATTAAATTTTCCCGGCCCCACTTTCCGGACATTCAATGTTTTTATATTCAATTTGGTGGGAATACTATCATCAGCATCAAAACCTACTGCTTCCTCCACTACATAAGTAGGGACATCATTGAGTTCGAGATCGACTTGCCTCGAAGTTTGTTCCGAATTTTTATTAATCAGATATACCCACAAGGTTTCCCTATTTTGGCTCATAACACCTAATGTCTGAATTCCTTCATCGGAGGAAAAAGATGCGACTTTTTGCTGTCCTAAAATACTTTCGTACATCTTGAACATTTCATACACCTTATTGGGTTCATAATCTCGTTGAGCATCCAAAAGAGCTCTATTGCTCCACTGAGTCTTTTGCGGCCAGGAAACCGGCCAAAAGGTAGCCATCGGCATTCCAGATTGAATAAACTGCATGAACTGTTCTCCAACCATTAAAGCCGCTTCCGCCTCTGTGGGTTGCACATTTCCCGAACCTGTTCTCCCGATATTCCATTCTAACGCTACCAGGTCAATTTCCGGATATCCAAGTGAATCTGCTATATTTAAATAAAAAGATCGCTGATCTCTGTATTTTAAATTTGTACTGCCTTGCTCCATCACTTTCTGGGATTTCCAATTTTCATAAGTAGCATTGCCCCAATTCCAGTAATAGTGAATGTCTATAAAATCAATATTCTCACCTGCTTCTTCGATTAAATTCATAGTATATTCAAAATTTCTCGGGTGACTATTAACGATTATTTCAATTTCGTTGTCAATTTCTTTCATCGCCTTCACATACTGGTTCACCATATCTCCATATTCCTCAGCAGTAAAAACGAAATTTGCCGTTTTGTGGTAGGGCTCATTGTCAAGATAAAAATATCTAACCTTCATCCCTCTGCGCTGGAAATGGCGCATAAGTTGCCTAGCCTCTTCAATACCATCATCAACTCTGTTATATTTTTTCCCTGACCCAAGATTAATACCAACCAAAGGTTCAATTCCTCGTTTCTGACATACATCAAGATATTCATCAATATCCATGAACTCACTCTCCGGGGAGTTCTGTGAAGGATCAAAGGAAGGGTCCCAGTTATCTACCCACCCTTGTCCTGTGGGTTCCTCCCAGTGGAAATGAGTTACGACCGTACCGCCGGGGTAACGCAGAATTTTTGTTCCCAGTTTTTCGAGAAGTAAAGGAATTTTTCCATCTCCCCTATCCCATATTGAATCTGGGGCATAGGAATACACTATATTGAAGCCCATAATTTTGGGATCAACAATTCCTTTTTCTATACTGGGATCAATTTTGACAATGCTTTTCTTCTCCACCGTTTCAGCCGTCCCTGTACCTGGCCCCTTACAACAGAGGAGGGTAGAAAAAAGAATTAAACATAGAAGGTTTTTCATGTTTTACTGTTAAAGCCTTATGATTTGAGAAAAATTAAATTTTTTCAACAACCTTTTAAGACGGAAATATCTAAAATATAAAATAGAAAAATATTAATGTAAATATTACATTTAATTTTCGATTAACAAAATTTTATGAAAACTTTTTTTGAAACCAGGGCAACTGACCTTAAAATGATTAATATACTTAATATAGTATTTTTAGTGGCCTTTAAAATATGTGCAAGCGATTGAATATCTCAGGTTTTCATTCTACCAAATTTAAAAAAAACTCTCTTTTAGAAGATTTCTCTTTTTGTTGAAACGGTTTTATAGCTTTCCCTGCCTCAAGACTAAGATCTGCTTCAATAATGTCAATACCACTGTTCAATATGTTTTGATAGCCGTTTAAAAGTTCCTCCTCAGTGATTTCTCCTGAAATGAATTCCCGATCATATATCCTATGACTACCTTGTATACACATTGCACCACGATTATGAATTTCCTTAATTACATTAGGGTTTTTTGGATAATCGTGTCCTACAAAGGCTATAACATTTTCCCAGGGTACCGGGCTTTTATCCAATTTTTGAACATTCTCAGGCTTGCCCATCATCACCTCCAACATAATATTGGGATTCGTTTCATAAACCATTTCAATATCCTCCATGGAATAGGCGATTAATACAGCGTTGGCCTCTGCTTTATTCTGTTCTATTTTTTCCAACCTCTTTACGATAGGCACATCTTTGGCATCAATAACCAAAATCGTTTTCCCTTTAGCCCATTGAAGAGCTTCATCCAAAGTTGGAATCTGATAATTTGTTAAATTCCCTTGAGGATCTTCGAGTCTTAAAAGCCTTAGCTCTTCAAGCGTATATTCAGAAACTCTCCCCGAACCATTGGTGGTCCTGTCCAAGGTACTATCATGCATCAGAACGATCTTTCCATCTTTAGTGTATCGGGGGTCTATTTCGAGTATGGCTGGGGTATTCAAAAGCGTGTTTTCAAAGGTTGCTATACAATTTTCGGGAAAACCTTTTCTAGATCCGCCACGATGGGCGCTTACAATTGGAATTCTATCGACTGTATATGAAAAGAAGTCTTTTAAATCTTCTGCTGTATTGATGTTTATGGAATGTAAACGATAAGGGAAAAAAGGTGCATCCTTTGAGGAGGAAGCTTCAAATATTTCCCATATTTTTTCCAGAATGTCCGGTTGGTGATTTGCTACATCCACTTTTTCTCCTAAATCATTTTTCAGATCGTACAATTCTATAGTTGGTTCATTCTCAGGACCTGATTTCTTCCAGATTGCTTTCCAATCTCCCATTCTAACTGCTTTACTCTCGAGCCAATTCCTGGGCAACACATTTCCTGGTTTTCCGTAATTCCAATTATAGGTATAATATTCCCAATACAGATGAGTGTGTTTATCCTGGAGTCCTTCACCCTTTAAGGTTGGAAAAAGGGAAATTCCATCAATAGAATCAGGAACAGGAGCACCAGTTATTTCCGCGATAGTAGGAAAAAGATCCCAGGCAGCCCTTATAGAGGAAATTTCCTTGCCTGCCTTAATCCATTTTGGCCAATATGCTATAAGAGGCACTCTGATTCCCCCCTCATATAATTGGGTTTTACTACCTCTTAAAGGTCCATTACTACCGAAAAATGTAGAAAAACCCATATTAGCTCCATTATCACTAGTGAAGATAATAACAGTATTTTCCTCTAGGTCATTTTGCCTGAGTTTTTGCATAATTTTACCTACACTTGAATCGAGAAGTGTGATCATCGCGGCATAATTTTTGAACCTTTCCGGCCATTCCTCAGAAACGTACTCGCTGTTATCTGGAATCACATGGTCTCCATGTGGAATAGTATATGGTAGGTACAGAAAGAATGGTTGTTTCTCGTCCCTTTCATTTAGAAATTCCAATGTTTTTTCTAAAAAAAGGTCATGACTGTAAACTTTTTTTTCCTCGTTTCCATTTTCATGAATAAGAATTTCTTCCCCACTTTCATACAGGTAACTTGGAAAGTAATTGTGTGCATGTATTTGATCCAGATATCCGTAGGAATAATCAAATCCTTGGGTATCGGGACCGTGTCCTTCACCTCCAAGACCCCACTTACCTATCAAGCCGGTGTAATAACCTTTTTTTTTGACCATTTCAGCGATAGTAATTTTATGGGCCGGTAAAGGTATATCTTCTTTATTATCTGTTAGAAAATTACCTCTAACGTTTGTATGTCCCGTATGCCGTCCGGTTAAAAGAACTTCCCGGGATGGAGCGCATATGGGCTCCCTGAATAATAATTCGTAAATCTTAAACCATTCTTGGCTAGTTGATCAATATACGGTGTCCGGATTTTTTCCTGCCCAAAAGAACCGAGATCCCCATATCCCAGATCATCAACCATAATAAGAATAATGTTTGTACTGGATGAGATCGGTATTTCTTTATCTACCTCTCCATAAAAATTGAAGAGGAAACTATAAAAAAAACAAAACGTAAGATATCTTTCCATAGATGTTGCTAATTTTATATGTGTTATTTCTCCATATAGGTTTTACTTAGCTGGAGGAGTATAAATTTATTTTTCTGGGTTGTTAATCCATACCGGAGCAAGCCATGCCACTGCTTCTTTAGGATCAACATCCATATGATCCCCACCCCCTGCGTTCCATACTCTTATAAAAAAATAACTGGCATCAGGATCCTGTATTGTTGGAGTCCAATTAACTGAAAAAGAAGGTTCGGGCTCATAAACCTTTACCACTTTCCCCCAATCCTTTAAAATTTCAATTTTAGTAATCTTATCAAGGGGATTATTTGTGTCAGGATCTTCGATTTTAATATCAAATTTAAAGTTTTTATCAGGTGGAATAGTAGAACCCATAACTTGACCATTTACAAAGTAGATACATTGGATGTTTTTTTCAAGTGATGCATATGTTCTTCTGTTCTTCATCGCTTCCAACAATGAAGATTTGGTCTTTTCGGGAGCAATGACAAAGGTTCTTGATGTATGGTTCGTAATGCCATCAATATTGTGATTGTCATTTCCTGCAATTGGAGAGACTTTCCAACCTTTGTCAAGCGCTTCAACAAATCCTTCAAAATAAATGTTTTTATTTGAGTTAATTACCTCCAACATCGTAATTATTTCCGTCACCTCGGGATCTCTGTGAGCGAAATTATCATATTGGCCAGGACGGGGATGATTAAAAGTGGCAACCACAGAACCTTCTCCATTCGAAGGAACTTTTTTAAGCCATTTGTAAAATGTGGGCAGATCCACATAGGGTTCAAGGGCATTTAAATATTCAGAAGAATTGATTACATTAATATGGCCCAGCCCACCTGGGCCATCATTCTCTGAATGTTCATATCCGGTAAGAGCTACAAAGGCTGAGTCGGTAGCCTTGTATGCCTCATCCTTTACTTTGGACCATGCTTGGTTGTCCTTCAAAGTGGGGCGGAAAGCAGCTTCCTGAGAATGATCGGTAGTTATATAAAAATCATAATCATTCGCTTTCGCTATCGCAAAATGTTCCGATGGTGGGCCTTGATAAACCTGCCAATCATCCTTTAAGGTCATATTAATAAACCTACTGGAATGTGTTGAATCAACTATCATATATTTCCCCTGGTCTGGGATACGTTCTAAATGGTTACCATGAGACCATGTATAACTGGTGTGAGCATGGGTATTGCCATTGTAAAAATTATAATTTATTTGTAAATCTCTATTTTGACCCACTAAAGTGGAAGTCAAACTCAGAAAGAATAGGATGTTTATAAATTTTATTTTCATCATTTAGGCTTTTGTTTTATGGAAATTGTTATGACATAATAAAATGCAATAATGGTAATTTTACCCATTTTTTTTATTCAACAGAATATTGGTGCCCTCACCCTTGAGAAATTCTTACATTAAATTATTTTACATTAAGGTAAGTACCCTGATCAAAAGTAAAAACCTCTGAAGGTGTTCTGGCATTGCTTAGAATCCTCTCCATTTCCTTTACAATTTCGGGATGCTTTGCTGCCACGTCATCCAACTCCCCTTTATCTTCCTCCAAATTATAAAGTTCAAATGGAGCGTCCGGATTTTTAAGGACATCATATTTTACAGCTTTCCACTTGCCTTTCCGAATTGCCTGGCGACCTCCTAATTCATGGAATTCCCAATAAAGATATTCATGTTTCCCTTGTTCCGCCGAGTTCCCCTTAAGAGTCGGCAGCATTGAAATTCCATCTATTTCAATGGGAACTTTAAAACCTCCGACTTCAGCGAAAGTAGGAAGAAAATCCCAAAATGCAGATAGATGATCACTTGTTGAACCAGGATTAATTTCTTGGGGCCACTTTATAATTAAGGGCACGCGAATTCCACCTTCATAAAGATCTCTTTTCTCTCCTCTAAAAGGACCGTTACTATTGAAAAATTCAGGATCAGCTCCTCCCTCCGTATGAGGACCGTTATCGGAAGTAAAGATGATTATTGTGTTTTCAGTTAACCCATGTTCTTCAAGTTTTTTTACAATATCCCCAACTTGGTTATCCAATACAGTAACCATTGCTGCAAACGCCTGACGAGGATTCTTCTGAGACCCGTATGACCCGGTACCATATAGTTCCCCTTCTGCACCGTTATAAGGTTTTCCTTTAGGAAAGGCATTTTCAAACAATTCCATCTCTTCTTGCGGAGCTGCCAATTCTGCGTGCGGAATTATAGAAGGCACGTACAAAAAAAACGGGGAATCCTTGTGTTTATCTATAAAATCCAAGGTCTTCTCATGAATTACTTCGGGGGCATAGACTCCTTTATTAAAGCCTTGGTTTCCCTTCAGCACTATTGAATCCTTATTCAACCATAAATGATCGGGATAATAATTGTGGCCTAAGCGTTGACAATTAAATCCGTAGAAGACATCAAACCCTTGATTTACAGGATCGCCTTCAGATCCCGGAAATCCTAATCCCCATTTTCCAAAAGCTCCCGTCTTATATCCGGCTTCCTGGAGTCCTTCGGCCAAAGTGAAGATGTTATTGGGTAGCGGATATTGGCCTTCAGGCATAACCTCCTTATTTCCGCGGATGAAAGTATGCCCGGTATGCAGGCCAGTCATAAGAACAGATCTGGAAGGAGCGCAAACTGTGCTCCCGGAATAATGTTGCGTAAACATCATTCCTTCTTTTGCAAGTTTATCAATATTTGGGGTATAAAATTTTTCCTGACCGTAGGAACTTAAGTCTCCGTAGCCAAGATCATCTGCAAGAATAAATACAATATTAGGCTTTTCCCTGTTGTGAGAATCTTCTATCTGAACTACCTCAAATTCTTCTCTATCTCTAGCTTTTTTGCATGAGAAAAGGAAAAATAACGCCATATATATTATAACAACTGACCTCATTATGTAATTTTGTTTTTTAAAGGAACCCTCCTTGCCGAATCCCAGAAGATGTCCAAATTAATTTTCGTAAACCGGAATTCATGTCTAAAACTAGTATCCTGGATTTTGAACCATTTGAGTATTATTCAATTCCTCCAAAGGAATAGGCAACAATTCATTTTTACCCGGAGTAAAACCAAAAGGAGATAAAATTTCTGCAGCTCTACCAGTCCTTACAAGATCCAAAAAACGGTGGCCTTCCGAGGCCAGTTCCAATCTTCTTTCGCGGTAAATATTTTCCAAAGTAGGCTCAACAGGATTCAATCCTACTCGTGCACGAACAGCATTTAAAAGAGCAGCTGCCCTAGACAAATCCCCACCTCCATGAACTATGGCCTCGGCTTCCATCAAGTATGTGTCAGCCAATCTTATTTCGATATAATTTTGAGGATAATTCAACGGAGCCGGACCTCCTCCAGTTGCCCGGAATTCCTGTAAAGGGGCGAACTTTCGGATGAATTTTCCTGTATCTTGATATCCTGGCACATAAGTTGCCTCACCAGCTTCCACCAAAGCTTCAACATCTGCAATAGTAGCATCATATCGCGGATCTCCCTGAAGGGCTGCTGTTAGGCCCGGTGTGATTGGAGCGCCTCCCCAACCGGAATAGTATATCGGACCGTTGTAACTTCTCGGACCAAACATTTGTACGGCAATAAGTCCTTCGACAAGTGAAGTATTACCCCACCCAGAGGCGGCAATGGAAGTATGGCCAATTTCAAATATAGATTCTGCATTAAATTTATTATCAGGTCTAAAGATATCAGCAAAATCTGGAAGCAGAAAATTTCCATATTGCGTGGTTCCCCCGGGAGTACCATTCACTTTTAAAAGTTCAGATGCAGCTTGGGCCCATTTCTCCTGGTATAGATAAACTTTTCCCAATAATGCCTGAGCAGCAGGTTTTGTTACCCTTCCACCTTCAGTATCGGCAGGAACCGTTTCCGGCAAATTCGGCTCGGCAATAGCTTCAGTCAAATCTTTTTCAATTTGTGCATATATTTCCTCAGGATCCGCCTGCACAATATCGTAAATCTCCCCCTGATCCAAAGGAGTGGTGATTAAGGGAACGTTGGCGAAGAGTCTGACCAGGTCAAAGTAATAATGAGCTCTTAAGAATTTTGCTTCTGCAATGAAACGCTTTCTCAAATCATCCCCCAAGCCTGGTATTTCTCCATTCAATCGTGCCACAATGGTATTTGTCCTGGAAATTCCTCTAAAATTCTTATCCCAAAAATCGGGATGAGGCCCATTTGCGGGATCAACTTTAAAAGAGTTCATTAAATTAAGGTAAATTACGTCAGAGGCACTACCCCCTCCTCCAAAATGATCATCAGAAGCTGAATTTAGAACAGCAATATTTCCATAACCGCCTGCGCCATCCCAACCAATAGG
>Ga0307486_1001984_pt1 | contig 14841 bp, 16 predicted proteins | sample CBIW02metaG_FD_203663 | JGI IMG/M metagenome (GOLD analysis project Ga0307486, IMG submission 203663) | Sea-ice brine microbial communities from Beaufort Sea near Barrow, Alaska, United States - CBIW 0.2 | ecosystem: Environmental > Aquatic > Marine > Coastal | place: USA: Alaska | collected... | reverse complement strand
AGAAAGTCTTAGAAAAAAACTGTAATATTGTCATTAAAGTATCTTTTTAGACCAAAATCAACAGGGGGGTCAGTATGACCGGAATGGGGGGTCAGCATCACCAGAATATCCAACTGTATTAAAAAATGATAAAACAGGAGAAATTGTTTACACTCCACCTCAGGAAAAGGATGAAATTCTCAACTTACTCTCCAATTTCTTAGAACATTTTAATTTAGAACAAGATGACCTGTCTCCTTTGATAAAATTAGCAATTTTACATTACCAATTTGAAAGTATTCATCCATTTTATGATGGAAACGGAAGAACTGGAAGAATATTAAACATATTGTACCTGATTATCAACGAGTTGTTAGATATTCCTATCCTTTATTTAAGTTCTTATATAAACGAAAATAAATCTGAGTATTACAAATTATTGAATAAGGTAAATATAACGGATGAATGGGAGGAATGGATTTTGTATATACTAAAAGCAATAGAGGAAACATCGATTAAAACTATTTTTAGAATAAATTCAATAAAGGAATTACTTGATGAGACAATAAAATTCACACAAAAAAATGCCTCTAAAATTTACAGAAAGGAACTGATAGAATTGCTCTTTGAACAACCATACTCAAAAATTGATTTCGTAGTAAATAGACTTGGAGTAGAAAGAAAAGCAAGTTCAAGGTATTTAAAGAAATTGGAGGAAATTGGAATATTAGAATCCCAAAAAATTGGCAGGGAGACTATTTATGTGAATTTGAAACTAATTGAAATACTAAAAAACCACTAAACACAGGACATTATAAAGTATAATATTTTTTACTGGATTTTTTTTAAAATATTTTGCATCATCTTGGCAGTTTTTTCGGCAACAGGGGACACTATAATTTTATAGGTCATTATTCTTTTTCAGTTTGGTAAAAAGAACATTAGCATCTGTATATTGTCTTTTGCTGGAATTGACCTGAGTGTCTAATATTTTTTGTTGCTTATTAATTAAAAGATAGGGTTTACCCGTATCCTTAATTAAGGATTTAATTTTTTCAACAAGTGTATAATCCTCTAACTGTGTAATCCAATTTATGATTTTTAATTTATCATTTTGCAATTGCGATGTTTATTTTCTCTACTCTTTTTTATATTCCTATGGTGCCTGAACACTTTTTCTTCGCGCTCTTTGCGTCTTTTTACTTCGCGAACTTAGCGGTTAAAACAATCAAATTTTTTCGTAGTTTTGACTTAAAGAATCAAACGATATGAGCACTCAAAATTCTAAAATAGAGCTAGTTAAAATTATTCTTGATATTGAAAATGATAAATTCATTGAGAAAATCACTGAATTTATCAAGAAAGAGAAAGTTGATTTTTGGAACGAATTGAGCTTGTCTGAACAAAAAGAAATCAAAGAAGGAATAAAACTATTGGATAAAGGTAAAAGAGTTGCTTATACTGACTTTTTGAAAAAGATTACCTAATGAAAGTTTTTTATCAGTCTTAGCTGAATCCAAGCTTCTCACACTAAATGATTTTTTGTTAGAAAATTGGAATTTAAAAGTTAGAAATAACTTTTTTAAAAAACTAACGAACAAAATTGACCAGATTTCTGAGCAGCCCGAAAGTTGTTCTCAATCAACTGAATTTGATGGACTTTTTAAATGTGTCGTAACTAAACAGACAACTTTCTATTACAGAATAAATTTTGACAAAAACGAAATTGAGATTATTACCGTTTTTGATACAAGACAGAATCCAGATAAATTAGAAAAATATTTGAAATAAGTACGAAAGCCCAACAAATTACCGTGCCTTAAAAACATTAATATTTCCAATATCAGAAAATTTTAATAAATTCATTTAATTTGACTTTTATCTCACATCTAACTTCAATATCAAAATGCATTTCTAAAAGTCCCGGTGATCTCTAAAGTTTTTTAGAAGATTTTAAAAAGAATTCTTGCTTTACCCCAAAGGCCCCAAAGTTTTTTCGCAAAGGACGCAAAGTTGATATTTGAAAATCGATATTTAAGGTTGTCTATATTCTATTTTCTCTACTCTTTTTTATATTCCTATGGTGCCTGAACACTTTTTCTTCGCGAACTTAGTGGTTAAAAAGAAACGAAGTAAAATGGCAGTTCTAAATAAGCCATTAAATAATCCACATTGTTCTAAAACATTAGAAGCTCTATTTCTTATTCTCCAGGAGGGCCATATAAAATCCGTCGAATCCGCTTTCAGAGGAAAGGATCTTTTGGTCCCTTATAAGTTTGAAGTTTTTTCCTTCTTCTCTGGCGAGGAATTTCTCAATCTGCTCCTGATTTTCTGAAGGCAGGATAGAGCAGGTAGAATAGACCATTTTTCCGCCGGGTTTTACAATCCGGGAATATGTATCTAAAATTTCCGCCTGGGTTTTTTTGATTTTTTCAATAAATTCCGGTTGCAATTTCCATTTTGCATCGGGATTCCTACTCAAAACTCCAAGTCCGCTGCAGGGAGAATCAATAAGAACACGATCTGCAGTGCCGTAAAGTTTCTTGACCACTTTGGTAGAATCTATTGCACGGGGATCTATGTTGTGAGCGCCTGCACGTTTGGCCCGGCGTTTTAATTCCTTTAATTTATTTTCGTAAATATCTGTAGCGATTATCTGGCCTTTGTTTTCCATTAAGGCTGCGATATGCAAGGTTTTTCCTCCGGCACCAGCACAAGTGTCTACCACCCGCATTCCGGGTTGAACTTCCAAATATTTTGCCACCAGTTGGGAAGAGGCATCCTGAACTTCAAAATAGCCTTTACCGAAAGCTTCGGTTTTAAATACATTCGTCCGTTCCACCAGTTGCAATGCATCCGGAAAGCCTTTTAAAGGCTCGGTGGAAATATTTTCATCTTTTAGAATGCTGCGCAATTTATCTTTTGTGGTCTTTAAGGTATTTGTCCTTAAAACTACGGGAGCCTGTTCATTTAAAGCATGGATCTCTTTTTCCCAGGTTTTTTCGCCTAATTCCTTAACGCCCAATTCATCCATCCAGTCTGGAACAGATTCACGATATTTTCTTATTTTGCTAAGTTCATCAAATTTCCCCTTGATCCTTCTGGTTGGAGTTGGTTCAATTTGCTTCCAATCTGGCAAGGTAATTCCTCGTAGAATGGCCCAGACAGCAAAAACGCGGAATAAATTCTCGCGGGAATAAGGAGCCTTCACATCGGCTATTTCAGAATAAAGACGTTTCCATCTCACTATTTCGTAGGTAGTTTCAGCAATAAAACCGCGGTCGCGGGCACCCCAACGCTTGTCACGTTTCAGCGTTCTTGCAATGACTTTGTCGGCATATTGATCTTCATTGAATATTTCAGAGAGAGCATCGATCACAGCAAAGACTAAATTTCGGTATAAGCGCATAGTTTATTTTTAAAGTTGCAAAGGTACTCAAATTTGACGTCGAATATTTTATATTTGTTTCAAATTTTTAGGATGAAAATTATACTCTATTTACCGCTATTATTGCTCTTTGGATGTGGTTCAAAAGAAAGGACACCGGACAGAAATTATTTTTCCCAAGTTGAAATTCAATCACTTATGGAGGATTCCATCAGTGTTCGCGCGATTGAAATTATGGGAAATAATTTAGCCTTTGCTGCTAATAATGGAGTTTACGGCCTTTATGATTCAGGAGCAAAAAGTATTAAGACCAATGTTCAAAAATATGATTCCATTTTACCAGAATTTAGGGCAGTAGCCGGTACATCCACCGATTTTTTTATGCTGAGTGTCGGAAACCCTGCACTTTTATACAAAACTGGCAATTCCGGTAATATGGAACTGGTATATAAAGAAGAAAATGAAAAGGTGTTTTATGATTCTATGACCTTTTGGAATGATAAAGAAGGAATTGCGATGGGCGACCCAATGGAGAATTGCCTTTCAATCATAATTACAAGAGACAGCGGACAAACCTGGAAGAAACTCAGCTGTGATATACTGCCGGAAGTGGCCGAAGGAGAAGCTGCATTTGCGGCCAGTAATTCCAATATTTCGGTAGTAGGGGATAAGGCCTGGATCCTTTCTGGTGGGAAGAAATCCAGGATATTTTACTCTCCCGACAAAGGTGAGAACTGGCAGGTTTTTAATACTCCATTAAATCAGGGAACTGAAACTACCGGCGGTTACAGTATGGATTTTTATGATGAAAACAACGGGATAATTATTGGCGGGGATTACACAAAACCAGAAGAAAATGTTGCAAATAAAGCAATAACTGAAGACGGCGGAAAAACCTGGAATCTTGTTGCTGACGGTAAGAATCCTGGTTATAGTAGCAGTGTTCGTTACGTTCCCAATAGAGATTCCCGTGAAATTGTAGCAGTAGGATTTAATGGGATCTCATATTCCCGCGATGCAGGTAACACCTGGAAGAATCTTTCTGATGAGAAGTTCCATACGATTCGGTTTTTAAATGATTCTACAGCTTATGCAGCAGGAAATAACCGTATTGTTAAACTGAAATTTAATTGAAATTAGAGGTTAGAAGTACGTAGTTATTTTTGTCTGAAATCTCAAATCTCAAATCTTATTTCTTGTTTCGTTCATCTCCTTTTCTGGCGTGGTATTCTTTTATCAGTTTTTTATTGAAATCAGATTCCAATTTTTGAAGTTTGATAATTTCCTTGGCGGACATAATTTGCTTTAAATTGGAATAAAGCTCTTTTTTTATAGTGTACTCCTCCTTTTCGATATTCAAAAATTCCGTCAACTTTTTCTCGGCTTCAGCTTCGGTAATATTTTCATTATTTTCTGATTGGAAACGCTCTTTTATATGAAGATCCATTTTGGCGCGTTCATATTTATTATAAACAGGCCAGAATTTTTCAGCTAATTTGGCATCCATATTTAATTCCTGGGTAATAAATGCCACTTTCATTGCTTTGATTCGCTCCCAATGTTGCTGTCTGTCTTTGTTTTCCTGGGCTTGCAATGTGAAAATAAATAAGAAGGTCGAAAAGAGTATAAGGATTTTTTTCATAATTAATTAATATAAAATTAAAGCAGGATCTTCAACATTCTCAATAATATAATCATAGACATCATCATCATTAAGATTTGAGGAGTTCATATCATCCAATACATATCCTTCCTCATAAATAAAGCTAGTGATCTCGTTAAAATTCAAATCGATGCTTTCTCCATCAATATATTCTTCAAGTACTGAAATACTCTCTGAATCCAAAGAATTTACTGAATGTGGTTTTAACAGCAAGGTCGAAATAATGCCAATAAATAAGGCTGCAATCCCTGCAACTGCGTAAAGATATTTTTTCCTGAAAATGGAAATGATCTTTCCTCTATGTTCGGGATGATCAACTTTTGCTAATATCTGATCTTCCAAAGCATCAAAATAGTTTTCAGGAATGCTAAATCCTGATTTTAATTTGATCTGATCCAATTCAGATTTTTCACTGGAAATAGTCCGCAGCATTTTGACTTCGAAATCCTCAAAATAATTCGTTGGGACTTCAAAGCCTGATCTATTTTGCTTTGTTGACTTATTTTTTTTCATTTGGTTATTTGACTCTTTTTTCGTACAAAGGTTTAATCCCCATTTAAATAATCTTTTATTTTTTTTGTCGCGATATGATACGAAGCTTTAAGCGCTCCTTCACTCGTCCCTAAAATTTCAGATATTTCCCGGTATTTTAATTCCTGAAAATATTTCATATTAAAAACCTGTTGTTGTTTTTCAGGAAGGCTGGCGATTGCTTGCTGCAACTTCAACTGAATTTCATCTCCTTCAAAATAGATATCACTTTCAATATTCTCAATCAATTTATTCTGAAGTTCTTCCGAAGTGAGATGCAATCTTTTAGCTTTTTGGGTTAAAAAAGTTAGCGTTTCGTTGGTAGCAATGCGATACATCCAGGAAAAGAGTAAACTATCTCCATTAAACTTATCAATATTATTATAAACCTTTATAAATGTGTTTTGAAGTATGTCATCACTATCATCATGATTTTTAGTCATATTCCGGATATGCCAGTACAAACGCTCTTTATTACAAGAAACGAGATCTTTAAATGCTTCATGCCTCGTTTTAGGATTGCGAAGTTTTTTTAATAATAGTACATCCTCCTTTTTCAAAAAAAAAAATTAGTTAGGGATTAAAGTTATTGAAAAGTTTTGGCTTTCACTAATTCTAAAAAAAATCATAATCTGTAGGAATTTGTAGGAATAATTGATTGAAAAAACGACGAAATACATAATAAATTAGATTAAATACATATTTTGGATGGATAATCCATTTATTAGTTTATATTTGATTAAGCAAATTGATTGAACCTTTTTTTGCCCTAATAAATAAGTTGATTATTAGCTTTATTTTCATTTTCCCCGAGGTGGAAATAATTATAAAAATGGATGAACCTACTTCATCCATTTTTTTTGTATGTAATTTTTGAACCACTAAGAATTCAATGATTTACTATATGCATCCTTTAGGCAAAAACATTAATGTCTTCTTAAATTGATTTATATTTCGTTAAACTATCACAAAGGATAAGTCATTTGGACAATAGCCTTTCTTCCTTACCGTTTTTCTACCTATAATTTAATAGTATAATAGTAATATTAATCGTTCGTCTAAAATTAATGGCGACAAATTCAATTTTATGAAATTTAAAAATTTTTTCAACACAGGATTAGTTATATTATGTTTAAGTCTTGTTTTTTCCTGTTCCAAAGATGATAAAGGGACTCCGGAAAATCCAGAAGCATACAATACAAAGGTGTCTATTACCGATGCGCCAATTGACAATGCCAATGTTCAGGCGGCTTTTATCACAATTTCTGAAGTGAAAGTCAATGGGAGATCTATCGAAGGTTTTCAAAAAACTACGGTAAACATAAGTAGTTTGCAGAATGGTAATTCAGAATTATTGGGAAATCTCAACTTGGAAAGCGGTACTACCTCTGAGATTTCTCTTGTTTTGGACAATGAATCTGATGCCGCGGGAGATGCCCCCGGAAATTACATTCTAACAGCTGATAGTGAGAAGAAAGCACTTGTTGCTACCTCCGGAAATATTGAAATTACTGACAATGTGGATATACAGGCAGTAGAAAACAATGAAATTGTACTGGATTTCGATTTGAGAAAAGCAATTGTTGAAGATGAAAGTACCGGAGATTATAAATTTGTAAGTGAAACTGAACTAAGAAACAGCATAAGGGCTGTAAATTCGATAGAAACAGGAATCATTTCCGGGACAGTTTCAAATATGAATAGCAGTGACGCCGAAACGATGGTTGCGTTTGCGTATAAAAAAGGTACTTATACCGAATCTGAGGCAGGAAGTGAAAATAATGTTGGGTTTTCCAATGCGGTTAGCAGTTCATCTGTGAATAAGGCTGACGGTAATTTTGAACTTCACTTTATTGAAGAAGGAGATTACGAACTACATTTCGCTTCTTTTTCTGACACTAACAGCGATGGCAGCTTGGAACTTGAGGGTATGCTGGATGCCAGTTCTGCTACAGCAGTAAATTTACATGAATTTTCTGTAGAAGCTAATGCTGAAATTACTGTGGAAGTAGTCATTGCAGGATTTTTAGGTCTGTAAAAATTTTTTGAATTAGATGCAAAAACAGGCTGTCCATTTATAAGGACAGCCTGTTTTTTGTGTGGAAAATTCAAAATTAAAAACCTAACAGGTTTTTGAAACCTGTTAGGTTTTATTGTGTTTAAAATGTTATGGTTATTCAAAAGACTGCATATCTACCAGTTTCCTGTAAACACCGTTTTGACTTAATAAATGATCGTGTTTGCCTTGTTCCACTATTTCACCCTGATGCATTACAACAATAAGATCGGCATTCTGAATGGTTGAAAGTCGATGTGCGATCACGATTGAAGTTCTGTTCTTCATCATATTTTCCAGTGCTTTTTGCACTAATTTCTCACTTTCGGTATCAAGCGCAGATGTCGCCTCATCCAATATCATTATGGGTGGATTTTTCAATACAGCGCGGGCAATTGAAAGACGTTGTTTTTGTCCCCCGCTCAGTTTGTTTCCACTGTCACCTATATTGGTTTCCAAAATAAGTGGTAAATTTTGAACAAACTCCCAGGCATTTGCAATCTTAAGGGCGTCAATAATTTCCTCTTCTGTAGCATCGCTTTTTCCAAGGGATACATTGTTTCTTATGGTATCGTTAAACAAAATTGAATCCTGTGTCACCAGTCCCATCAACCCGCGAAGGGAATGTTTGCTAATTTGCCGAATATCAATTCCGTCTATTTTAATGCTACCTTGATTTACATCGTAAAAGCGAGTCACTAAATTTGCAATAGTAGATTTTCCACTGCCAGATTGCCCAACTAAAGCTACGGTACTTCCTTTTGGGACTTTTAAGCAGAAATTTTTGAGCACAATTTCATCTTCGTATTTAAAACTGATGTTTTCAATCTCAACCGCTTGCTTAAATTCGGATAATATTACAGCATTGGGAGCATCCAGGATTGTAGAGGGAGTTTCAAGGACGTCCATGATCCTTTCGGCTGCGGCATTTCCTCTTTTGACACTGTATGAAGCTTTTGAGATTTGCTTTGCCGGAGTTAAGATATTATAAGCCAATCCTAAAAATGCGATAAAGGATGCTGCATCTAATGTTTTATCTACCAACACCATTTTTCCTCCAAACCATAATATAATGACAATTACAAAAATTCCTAAAAATTCACTTGCCGGGGAAGCCAGGTTTTGACGGTTGATCAGGCTATTTAAAATGGTATTTAACCTATTGGTGGAATTCTGAAATTTTTGTTGGAACTGTTTTTCAGCATTAAAACCTTTAACGATCTTCAAACTGGATAAGGTTTCTTCAACAATTGACAAAAAATATCCATTTTCTTCCTGAGCCCGACTGGATTGACTTTTAAGTTTTTTTCCGATCAAAGAAATTACAAATCCGGATATTGGAAGGAAAACAAATACAAAAATGGTGAGTTTAGCGCTCAGCATCAACATTGCTATAATGGTGAAAATTATGGTAAGTGGTTCTCTTACAATCAGTTCTAGAATTGATAAAAAAGAATTTTGAACTTCATTAACATCAGCGGTGATACGGGAAATGGTATCTCCTTTTTTCTTTTCAGAAAAATAGGAAATAGGCAGTGAGAGGATCTTTTTATATAAAGTATCCCTGACATCCCGAAGTACTCCGTTGCGAAGAAATGTTATAAAAAACGCCGCTAAATATCCGAAGAGATTCTTTAAAAAGAACAGTACAACTACAATTCCGCATATAAATACAAGCGCTGAAACCTGATCCTCACTCACCCGTTGGCTTATGCTATAATTAAAAGACTCGATTGCGTAATCTTTTAAACCGCCAAGACCTTCCCAGGTTGGTTTCACATTAACACGTTCACTTTCGTCAAATAAAATATTGATAACTGGAATAAGAGCAATAAATGAAAGCGTGCTAAACAGTGCATAAAAGATGTTGCATATAATATTTAAAACGGCATATTGCTTATAAGGTCCTGCGAATTGAAGGATTTTTCTAAAATAGCTCATTTAGGATTTTTATTCTACCTGGAGATCAGATTTAATTTTTTGAATTTTTTCTCCCAGTTGGGCATTGACTTTTTCAAATTCTTCAACAGAATTCAACTCTGAATTTACACTGATATAAAATTTGATTTTTGGTTCTGTTCCACTTGGTCGGGCAGCTATTTTGGTGCCTTCTTCAGTATAATATATCAGGACATTAGATTTAGGAAGATCTATTACATTTTGTGTATGGTCTTGAATGTTTTTTGAAATAGATGATTGATAATCCTCAATTAATACCACTTTTTCACCTGCGATCTCGGTTAAAGGATTTTCCCTCAAATCGATCATCATTTGTTTGATTTGGTTTTCTCCATCCATTCCTTTTTTTACCAGGGAGATCAATTCCTCCCGATACAATCCATGTTCGGTATAAATTTCAAGCAGTTTTTTGTAAAAAGAACTCCCATTTTCCTTCATTTGTGCTGCAATCTCACAAGCGAGTAGGGTAGAAGTGGCTGCATCCTTATCGCGAACAAAATCGCCCACCATAAATCCGAAACTTTCTTCGCCACCGCCTACAAATTTTAGTTCAGGATGGTCCTTAATAAGTTTTGCAATCCATTTAAATCCTGTAAGGACCTCAAAATATTGGGCGCCGTAACTTTCAGATATATTTTTGAGTAATGGAGTTGAGACTATTGTTGATGCCACAAAGGATTTATTGTCAAGCTTTCCCTCTTTTTTCCACTGTTCCAATAAAAACCAGGTCATTACAACCATAGTTTGGTTTCCGTTTAATAGGATCATTTTATTGTTCAAATCCCTTACAGCTACGCCCAAACGATCACCATCCGGATCGGTACCAATCACAATCTCCGCATTCTTTTCTTCAGCTAATTTCAAAGCCATTTTTAAAGCTTCGGGTTCCTCTGGATTTGGAGATTTTACTGTGGGAAAATTTCCATTTGGCTCCGCTTGTTCCTTCACTAAAAAAACATTGGTATATCCAGCTTTATCAAGCACCTGCGGATTTACAGTAGAAGCAGTTCCGTGAAGTGAAGTAAAGACAATTTTAAGATCCTTTTTTGCTGTTTCTGAAGTATCAAAACTACCGTTTTTAACCGATGCTTCAATAAAAGCCTCGTCAACTTCAGAATCTATATATTCTATGAGCTTATTATTTGCTTCAAATTTGATTTCTGAATACTCAAGATTTTCAATCTCTTCAATAATATTGCTGTCGTGAGGCGGAACCAATTGTCCACCATCCTGCCAATATACTTTGTATCCGTTGTATTCAGGTGGATTGTGACTTGCAGTTAAAACAATTCCGCAGTGACAATTTAAATATTTTACAGCAAATGAAAGTTCAGGTGTTGATCTAAGATCGGAAAACAAGAACACTTTAATTCCGTTAGCAGAAAATACATTGGCAACAATCTGTGCCAACTCTTTGCTGTTATTTCGGCAATCAAAAGCTATAACTGCCTTTAATTCTTCCCTCTGAAATTCCTTTTTGAGATAATTTGAAATTCCCTGAGTGTTTTTCCCCAAGGTATATTTATTGATCCGATTTGGGCCAACTCCCATAATTCCCCGCATTCCACCAGTACCAAAAGTCGCATTTTTATAAAAACTCTCTTCGAGTTCAACAGGGTTCTTCTTTATTAAATTAGCAACCTCATTGTGGGTTTCTTTATCAAAAGTTTCAGAAAGCCAGATATTAGCTTTGGAAAGTATTTCGGGTTTAATCTGTGACATAGGATATTATTTGAAAACAAAAATAAGGTTTAATGCGGTAAGTGGTTAATTAATCCCAATAGTTTTGCTAATCAAATATTGGTCTTTCTCTCTTTTGCTCCTTAAGACAAGTTCGCCAAGGAATCCGGCCAGGAAAAACTGCGTTCCTATAATCATTAGGATCAAAGCTATATAAAACCAGGGGTTATTTGTCACCAGTATATTGGGCAAGTGATGATACATTTTATAAAGTTTGGAAAAACCGATCCAGGCCGCAGCGATAAACCCAAAAAAGAACATTAAAACACCTAATGCTCCGAAAAGGTGCATTGGTCTCTTTCCGAATTTTGAGAGGAACCAGATGCTTAATAAATCTAAAAATCCATTGATAAACCGCTCCATTCCATATTTGGTTTTGCCATACTTTCTAGCCTGGTGCATCACTACTTTTTCGGTAATTTTGGTGAAACCCGCATTTTTGGCCAATACCGGGATGTAACGATGCATTTCACCATAAACATCAATATTTTTAATCACTTTTTTACGATAGGCTTTCAGGCCACAATTAAAGTCGTGTAATTTAAGTCCGGAGGTTTTTCGTGCAGCTGAATTAAATAATTTTGAAGGCAAATTTTTAGTCAGGAGGGAATCGTAGCGTTTCTTTTTCCAACCTGAGACAAGATCGTACTTTTCGTTTTTGATAAGCTTGTATAAATGGGGAATCTCCTCCGGATTATCCTGTAAATCTGCGTCCATGGTAATAACTACCTTCCCTTTAGTCGTAAGGAAACCTGCGTGGAGTGCCTGAGATTTTCCGTAATTCCGATTGAATTTTATCCCTTTAACTGAAGTGTCTTTTTTTGAAAGAGCAGAAATGATCTTCCAGGAGTTATCGGTACTACCATCATCTATAAATATTATTTCATAAGAATAGGAATTGGATTGCATCACCGATACAATCCAATTATACAATTCAGTTAAAGATTCTTCCTCATTGAGGAGAGGAATTACTATTGATATTTGCATTAAATTTTATTTATTACCTATGCTTCTTCATAGGGATTTTTATTTCTCATGATTAAACCTGCGGTTAAGGAGATTATAAGACCAAAAAATAAGCTACCAATTAATGAGAATGCCATTATCATCCAGGGAGTACTAAATTTAGAACTCATTTCCATCATCTTATCTATTTGGGCTTGGGTTAGATCCGGTTGAGATATCAACATTTTTTCCCGGCTCACTTCCATTACCTGGGTCATGTAATCAGGTTCTATATAATTCATAAGTAGATATGACCAGATAGCAGTAATTATTCCGCCTATTACGGCAATTCCAATTCCCACCTTTAAAGAGTCCGAAAGGTTGAGGAACCCGCCATTTTCGGTTTTAAAAGCCTTTATCCCTAAGGAAATTACCGCAACAGATATTAAAAACCCAATTACGGCATAAATGAAACTTGGATCCATGTATGCATTGGTAACATACATTATAACCCCGAGTATTACAGAAAGAATTCCCGATAATATCCCATAATTAAGGACGAACTTTTTTGCTTCTACCTTTTGAATTTCCATATTTGGTTAATTTGATTTTATTAATTTCCCAGTTAGTTAACAAATATAGGTAAACGTTACAAACCACAGGTTTTTAAGTTTTATAGTATTGCTTTAAAATTTAATCCGTTATTTGTTTGTAGTTTACTAAAATTGATTAAATTTGCCACTCGAAAAACGAACAGCATTTTAAAGAATAAAGAGATGAAGCAAGGAATCCATCCGGAAAATTATAGATTTGTAGCATTTAAAGACATGTCCAACGAGGAAGTTTTTATTACCAAATCTACCGCAAATACAAAAGAAACTATTGAAGTTGAAGGAACTGAATATCCATTGGTAAAACTTGAGATTTCAAGAACTTCACATCCGTTTTACACTGGGAAATCCAAGTTACTGGATACTGCAGGTAGAATTGATAAATTCAAAAACAAATACGCTAAATTTAAGAAGTAATTCTTATATTTAATAGAACAAAAAAGCCTTCAGTAATGAGGGCTTTTTTTGTTTTAGAGTTGCCTTAGTTGGTTTTATGATGAAGAAATGAATAAGGATGCATAGAACTTTTATTATAACTTCAGATTTTCAAAATGATTTTTTGATAAGCTGTTATGTACTTGGTAAATCAACGTTAAAATTGAATACATTATTCCTTGTATCTTTAGTCTTCTAAATTTCAAAGCTTATGAATTATATTTTATTTGATGGTGCTTCAAGGAACCAATTGTTACCGTTCACTTTTACCAGGCCTGTGGCCGATATAAGGATTGGAATTCTAAGCATTCGGGAAAAATGGGAGCGAATACTTGTAACCACCACATCTACCGTTACCGAAGACTATCTTTCCCAAAAGTGGCCAATGGTGGAAATGCCTGAAAATATAATGATCAATGCATCTTTCTTGCCTACCCCGGAATTTGTAAGTCAAATAGAAAATCTAAAACCTAACCAGGCAATATTTTATGAGGAGGATATCGTAGCATTTTTTTCTTTAGAAGATCAGGAAGTTGATTTTAGTGTATTTACACAGCTTGAGTTAGAAGGCACTGCTTTTCAAATTGCACATACCTGGGATATATTTTCTAAAAATGGAGATGCACTGTTATCTGATTTTAAATTATTGACAAAGAATAGGAAAAGCCAGATAATTCCGACTTCCAATAATGTCATTGGAAGTGAAAATATTTTTGTGGAAGTAGGGGCGAAGGTAGAATTTGCAACTTTAAATGCTTCGGAAGGGCCCATTTATATTGGTGCAGATGCCGAGATCATGGAAGGTTGCTTAATTCGTGGACCATTTGCCTTATGTGAAAATTCATCTTTAAAAATGGGGGCTAAAATCTACGGAGCAACCACCATAGGACCTTTTTCGAGAGTTGGCGGGGAAGTCAATAATTCGGTAATTTTTGGGTATTCTAATAAAGGTCATGACGGGTTTTTAGGAAATTCAGTTTTAGGGGAATGGTGCAATATAGGTGCCGATACCAATAATTCCAACTTAAAAAACAACTATGCCGAAGTGAGGTTGTGGGAATATGAAACTGAAGGTTTTGCTAAAACAGGACTTCAGTTTTGCGGATTGATGATGGGCGATCATAGCAAATGTGGAATTAATACAATGTTTAACACCGGAACAGTTGTGGGGGTAAGTTCTAATTTATTCGGCACCGGATTCTTGCGCAATTTTATACCGAGTTTTAGTTGGGGAGGTACAAATGGTGTAACTACCTATAAAACAGATAAGGCTTTTGAAGTTGCAGAAATTGTCATGAATCGAAGAAATGTGGAATTTTTAGAGGAAGACAAGGCTATTCTTGAACACATATTTGAAGAATCCAAAAAATGGAGAAAAAATTCTTGAAATGATTTGATAATTTGATGATAGGATGATACGATAATTTGATGATTTATAAATGTGTTAATTTGAAAATGTTTTTTATTTTAAAATTAAAACTTAGTAAATCTGACTTCTGATTTTGTATTTCACACTTCTAAAATTCTAGCTTTG
>Ga0307486_1001981_pt1 | contig 14861 bp, 11 predicted proteins | sample CBIW02metaG_FD_203663 | JGI IMG/M metagenome (GOLD analysis project Ga0307486, IMG submission 203663) | Sea-ice brine microbial communities from Beaufort Sea near Barrow, Alaska, United States - CBIW 0.2 | ecosystem: Environmental > Aquatic > Marine > Coastal | place: USA: Alaska | collected... | reverse complement strand
GTTGAGTTCGCATCGGGTCTCCACCGACAAGGCGATGATTCGGGCCGGCCGCGACGCCGGCATTATTCGGGCCCGACTCGAATACAACGGCAGGGATATCCTGGCCGAGGTGCAGTTGAATCGCACCGGGCAGAACCGAGCTCAGGTCAATCGATCAGTCATCAAACCCCGGGACTTGCCGCGCTATTTTTCGAGTGTCGTGTTCGCTCCGGAGGATCTCGCCCTCGTGCGCGGCGATCCGTCGGGACGCCGCAAATTTCTCGATCAGTTGCTCGTGCTGCGCACCCCTCGGCTGGCCGCGGTGTTGAGCGACTATGAGCGCGTGCTCAAACAGCGAAACACCCTGCTGAAATCGGCGCGGTCCTCTGGAGCGCGCGGCACCCAGCTCTCCACCCTTGATATCTGGGATGAGCGTCTGGTGGAATTCGGGTCGGAAATCATCGACGAACGAGCCAAACTCGTGCAGCAACTGGGTGAACCACTGCGGGCTGCCTATCGAGCCGTCGTCAATGAAGATCACGCGCCGGCGCTGGTTGCCAGCTTGAGCATTCTCGGCGCGGATGAAGATGCCGACCTCGGTGTGGATGGTGCTGCAGCGTCCCGCCCGGATGCCGGATCGGTGGAATCGTCTACCAACGAGATTTTTCGCGCTGCGCTGGTGGGTTTGCGCAAACGCGAGCTGGAACGGGGCATCACACTGGCCGGCCCGCACCGCGATGATCTCGTTTTCATGCTCAATGGCCTTCCGGCCAAGGGATATGCCAGCCACGGGGAATCCTGGTCGTTCGCGCTGTCGTTGAAACTCGCATCCGCTCAGTTACTGCGGCAAGATTCGGCCAGTGGCGACCCGGTGTTGATTCTTGATGATGTGTTCGCCGAACTCGATCTGGATCGTCGAGCCCGGTTGGCCGCCGCTATCGGGTCATTTGAGCAGGTATTGATCACGGCCGCAGTGCTCGAAGACGTACCGCCTGCCCTCGTGGCGCATACGATTCACATTCATGCCGGAACAGTTCTCGATGGCTGAGGAAAATGTTCCACGTGAAACAACGGATGCGGCCGACTCGCTGGAATCTTCTTCCAGTGAAGCGGCTCAGGTTTACCTTCGTTTCAAGAGCATTTTCGGCGATCCGAACGCCCGGCGCTCGCGCGGCCGCAAGCGAATCGCGCCGGTCGCCGGTTCGAGTGTTCCCTTTGGAACCGGGCGAGACCCGCACGGTCTGGGCGACACCATCAACTCGCTGACCATGCAGCTCGGATGGAATTCACCGCTGGCGCAATCGGAACTTCTCGCGTCGTGGGCGGTGTTGGCGGGGGAAGAAACGGCCAACCATTCCACGCCCGCGGGCATCGACGATGGTGTTCTCACGGTGCATTGCGAGTCGACCGCCTGGGCAACCCAATTACGACTAATGCGCAATGTGATTATGGAACATATAGCGAACCGATACCCGGATGCCGGAATCCAGTCGATTCGTTTCCAGGGGCCCAACGCTCCATCCTGGAAAAAGGGTCCCAGATCAATTCCAGGGCGTGGTCCGCGCGATACCTACGGGTAACCCGACATTTAAGGTCAACCCCTTGAACAAAACGCGTCAAACGGCGATTATGGCCGGTTCGTCGGCCCCCGTTTGGTAGACTGAATGGTCGCCCGTGCCAGGTCAGGAGCCTAATTTCAGATGACAGTTGAACCGACGCCCGAACGCACGTCCCCAGATCTATCCCCAGTCATTTCCCAGCAAGAGGGGGAGCCTGAGCACGAATACGGTGCCGATGACATCCAGGTGCTGGAAGGCCTGGAGGCCGTCCGCAAGCGACCCGGAATGTATATCGGGTCTACCGGACCGCGCGGATTGCACCACCTCGTATATGAGATTGTCGACAACTCCGTCGATGAGGCGCTTGCGGGGCATTGCGACACCATAGACATTCGTATTCTTGCCGACGGCGCGATTCGCGTCGAAGACAACGGCCGCGGCATTCCCGTCGACATCCACAAGGCCGAGGGACGGTCGACCGTTGAGGTCGTTTTGACCGTGCTGCATGCCGGCGGCAAATTCGGTGGGGGCGGCTATTCCGTCTCCGGTGGACTGCACGGCGTCGGAAGCTCCGTCGTTAATGCCCTCTCCAGCCGCCTCGAGGTCGAGGTTCGCCGGCAGGGCTTCATTTGGCGTCAGAGTTTTGCCAACGGTGTTCCGAATGCTCCGCTGCAACAGGGCGAAGCGAACGAGGAAACCGGCACGACCATCACGTTCTGGCCAAGCGCTGAAACCTTCGAAACCGTCGACTTCGACTACGAAACCCTGCGCGCCCGTTTTCAGCAGATGGGCTTTCTCAACAAGGGACTGCGCCTCACCCTCACTGACGAGCGTGAAGCCAGCCGTACCGACGACGGCAGCGCACTGAGCAATACCTTCAAATACGATCAGGGACTCGTCGACTACGTCGAGTATCTGAACCGGGCCAAGAAGGCGGACCTGGTCAACGACGACATCATTTCGTTTGAGTTCGAAGACCACGAACGCAAGATGGCCCTCGAAGTGGCCATGCAGTGGACCACCGCATACAACGAGAGCGTGCACACCTACGCGAACACCATCAACACGCATGAGGGCGGTACCCACGAAGAGGGTTTCCGCGCCGCGCTGACCACTCTCGTCAACAAGTACGCTCGCGAGAAAGGCATCCTGAAAGACAAGGATGACAACCTCACCGGCGACGACGTGCGTGAGGGCTTGACCGCGGTCGTCTCCATCAAACTTGCGGAACCGCAGTTCGAGGGCCAGACCAAGACCAAGCTCGGCAACACCGAGGCGAAGTCGTTTGTGCAGAAGGTCGCCAATGACCAGCTCAGCGACTGGTTCAACCGCAACCCCAACCCGGCCCGCGAAATCATTCGCAAGTCTCTGCAGGCGTCGAACGCTCGCATGGCAGCCCGGAAGGCCCGCGAAACCGCGCGTCGCAAGGGACTGCTCGAGGGTGGCGGCATGCCCGGCAAACTCAAGGACTGCCAGAGCAAAGACCCCTCCCTCTCCGAGATCTTCATCGTGGAGGGTGACTCGGCCGGCGGTTCGGCCGTGCAGGGCCGCAACCCGGAAACACAGGCGATTCTGCCGCTCCGGGGAAAGATCCTCAACGTTGAAAAGGCGCGGCTGGATCGTGCCCTCGGCAACAACGAAGTGCAGGCCATGATCACGGCCTTCGGCGCCGGAATCGGTGAAGAGTTCAACCCCGACAAGGTGCGGTATCACAAGATCGTCCTGATGGCCGACGCTGATGTCGACGGCCAGCACATCACGACCTTGCTGCTGACCCTCCTGTTCCGCTACATGCGGCCACTGATCGACCTGGGTTATGTCTATCTGGCGCAGCCGCCGCTGTACCGGCTCAAGTGGACCAACTCGCCGCACCAGTACGTGTACTCCGACGCCGAGCGCGATGCGCTCCTCGCCGACGGTGCCGCAGCGGGCAAGCGCATTCCGAAAGACAACGGAATCCAGCGTTACAAGGGTCTCGGAGAGATGGACTACAAGGAACTGTGGGAAACCACCATGGCCCCGGAATCTCGAACCCTGTTGCAGGTCACTCTGGACGACGCGGCATCCGCCGACGAAATTTTCTCCACCCTGATGGGTGAAGACGTCGAATCTCGACGCAACTTCATCCAGAAAAACGCGAAGGACGTGCGTTTCCTTGACATCTGATGACACCACGGGCAACTCCGATTCCACGAACCCCGATGTGACGGACGCAACGACGGCCGCTGCTGCCGCGCATCTCGTGCAGCACGGCAAGATCGATCAGGTCGACCTGCAGCTGGAAATGCAGCGTTCCTACCTCGACTATGCGATGAGCGTCATCGTCGGGCGCGCCCTGCCCGACGTGCGCGACGGCATGAAGCCGGTGCACCGTCGAGTGATTTACGCCATGTTCGATGGCGGCTATCGCCCCGACAAGGCCTTCTCCAAATGTGCCCGCGTCGTCGGTGACGTCATGGGTCAGTTCCACCCCCACGGGGACTCGTCGATCTATGACGCGCTCGTGCGTCTCGTGCAGCCGTGGAGCCTGCGGTATCCGCTCGCCCTCGGCCAGGGCAACTTCGGTTCTCCGGGCAATGACGGTGCCGCCGCTCCGCGGTACACCGAAACCAAGATGGCCCCGCTCGCCCTCGAAATGGTGCGCGACATCGACGAGGACACCGTCAATTTCCAGGACAACTACGACGGTCGTACCCTCGAACCGACCGTGCTGCCGGCCCGGTTTCCGAACCTGCTCGTCAACGGTTCGGTCGGCATCGCCGTGGGTATGGCCACCAACATTCCGCCGCACAACCTGCGCGAGGTTGCCGCGGGCGCCTTGTGGTACCTCGAGAACCCCGACGCCAGCCGTGAAGAACTGCTCGAAGCGCTGATCACGCGCATCAAAGGACCGGACTTTCCCACCGGAGCGCAAATTCTCGGCGTGCGGGGCATACACGATGCCTACCGCACCGGTCGCGGATCCATCACGATGCGAGCCGTCGTCAGCATTGAAGAATTGCAGGGTCGTACCTGCCTCGTCATCACGGAGCTGCCCTACCAGGTCAACCCCGACAATCTTGCGATCAAGATCGCCGACCTGGTCAAAGACGCCAAGATCACCGGAATCGCGGACATTCGCGATGAGACCAGTGGTCGCACCGGCCAGCGCCTCGTCATCGTGCTCAAGCGTGACGCCGTCGCCAAGGTCGTGCTGAACAACCTGTACAAGCACACGCAGCTGCAGGAGAACTTCGGCGCGAACATGCTTGCCATCGTCGACGGCGTGCCGCGCACGCTCGCCCTCGACGGTTTTATTTCTGCCTGGGTTGCGCACCAGATCGAGGTTATTGTTCGCCGCACCCAATTCCGCCTGAACAAGGCCGAAGCGGATGCCCACATTCTGCGCGGCTATCTCAAGGCCCTTGACGCCCTCGACGAGGTGATCGCCCTCATTCGTCGTTCCAACACGGTCGACGACGCCCGTGAAGGCATCATGGACCTGCTCGATGTCGACAAACTGCAGGCCGATGCCATTCTCACCATGCAGCTGCGTCGCCTCGCCGCCCTGGAGCGACAGAAGATCATCGACCAGGCCGCCGAACTCGAACTGCAAATCGCCGAATTCAAGTCGATTCTGGCCAGCCCCGAACGCCAGCGCACGATTATCAGCGCGGAGCTCGGCGAGATCACCGCCAAGTTCGGCGACGACCGTCGCACCGAGATCATGCTCGGCTACGACGGCGATATGTCGATCGAAGATCTCATTCCCGAAGAAGAAATGGTCGTCACCGTCACCCGCGGCGGCTATATCAAGCGCACCCGCAGCGACAACTACCGCAACCAGCACCGCGGCGGCAAAGGCGTGCGGGGTGCCCAACTGCGTGCCGATGACGTTGTCGAACATTTCTTCGTCACCACAACGCACCACTGGCTGCTGTTCTTCACCAACACCGGCCGCGTCTACCGGGCCAAGGCCTATGAGGCGCAGGAATCGGGCCGGGACGCCAAGGGGCAGCACGTGGCCAACCTGCTCGCCCTGCAGCCGGGCGAGGAAATCGCACAAATCCTCGATATTCGGGACTACGAGGTCGCGCAGTATCTGACGCTGGCCACCCGCGACGGCCTGATCAAGAAGACGGCGCTGAGCGAATACGACACCAACCGTACGGGTGGGATCATCGCGATCAAGCTGCGCGAGGGCGACGAACTCGTCTCCGCACTTCTGGTGCAGGACGACTCCGATCTGCTGCTGGTCTCCCATAAGGGCATGTCGATTCGTTTCACCGCAACCGACGAGGCTTTGCGCCCTATGGGTCGCAGCACCTCCGGCGTGATCGGAATGCACTTCCGCGGCGAGGACACCCTGCTCGATGCATCCGTCATCAATGACGACGGGTATGTGTTCGTGGTCACCGAGGGCGGCTATGCCAAGCGCACTGCCGCCGATCAGTACCGGCTGCAGAACCGCGGCGGCTTGGGTATCAAGGTGGCCAAGCTTCACGGCGATCGCGGCGATTTGGTCGGGTCGTTGATCGTGAACTCCGGCGATGAGGTACTCGTGGTTCTTGCCAGTGGCAAGGTGGTACGCTCATTCGTCGCCGAGGTTCCGGCCAAGGGCCGGGACACGATGGGCGTCGTATTCGCGAAGTTTGCGGACGAAGACCGAATCATTTCCATCGCGAAAAACATCGAACGTAATCTGGTCGCCACCGACGAGGGGGGCGTCATGGTTGTAGATGCAGCAGAGGGGGCTATCGACAGCCTCGCCCCGGAGATCGAGAGCCCGAACGTTGATTCAGGAAAGTAGACACCCAATATGAGTAGCGTCGCCGAGAAGCTCGCCAAAAAATCCACTCGCAAAACCGCGAGTAAGCAGGTTCGACTCAAGCTGGTCTATATCGACTTCTGGTCGAGCGTGAAACTCGCCTTCCTCGTGGCGGTGTGTCTGGCCATTGTCACCATCGTGGCGACATTCCTCACCTACACGGTGCTCGTGCAGACCGAGGTCTTGACCAAGGTCGACGAGCTGTACGCAACGGTCGCGGGAGAATCGGCCGACCTGGCCGCCATTTTGTCGATCGGCAACGTCATGGGCTTCGCGGTAGTCGTGGCCGTGCTGAACATGGTTGTGATCACCGCCCTCGGCGCTATTTACGCTGTGCTGTACAACCTGAGCGTGAAAATCACCGGCGGCTTGCTCGTGGGATTCACCAACAACTAGCGTTTTTCGTTACATGGAGGGCTGTTTGGTGTGCCAGACAGCCCTCTTAGCCCGAATTCGAACGTCTTCTTCACGCAGAAGTCCGACTCGATTTCAGGTTCCGGCCAGATTCCGGTAGTCTTCAATCTGCCCAAGAGGGGGATATAGCTCAGTTGGTTAGAGCGCTTCACTGATAATGAAGAGGTCCCAGGTTCAAATCCCGGTATCCCCACGCAGTACCAGCTTCACTCCGATTGCAGCGGCAGCGCTGACAAATCGGCCGCAGATGTTTAGATCAATGACGCGGGGCCATAGCTCAATTGGTAGAGCGCCTGCTTTGCAAGCAGGAGGTCCGGGGTTCGATTCCCCGTGGCTCCACAGTTCACTTGAAAGGCCCGTCTTCGGACGGGCCTTTTTTTGTCTAGCCCGGTTTTGTCTAGCCCGGTTTTGTATGGCCCGGCTCGTTCTGATTGGTTCCGGCTGGTTCCGACCCTTTGGGCGGGGGCCGGGACATCCGTTCAGCGTGACTCGTGCGGCCCTCAGCGGGGCCGTGTGGGGCTGAAGGGCCCTTAACGCCGCAGGGCCCGCATCCGGTGGATGCGGGCCCTGCGTTAGCTGGTGGGCGTTACGGCCCTAGTCTTCCTGCGGCGCGGCCGGTTCGACCTCGTCGTCGGCGACCCACAGTTCGTCGTCGGCGCGGAACGTCTGCCAGACGGCGTAGGCGACGCCTGCAGCGGCCACCACGGCGAGACCGAGTGCAAAGTAGGTTCCGGGTCCCGGCCCCTTGGGCTCGACCACAACGGGCTTTTGCAAGCGGATGCGGCCGAGCGCGGCACGCACCCGCGCGTCGCGGGCCACGTCGCCGACGGACATGACCGTGCCGAGAGCGGTACCGATGCCGGGCAGTACGTCGTTCACAACACGGCGACGCACACCATCGGCGGCCTGGTGCGTGGCGTTCACACTCGATCGAAGGTAGTGATCGTAGCCTTCGCGAACGCGTGGGGCAACTTCTTCGCGAGCCAGGACTCCGGCCTCGTGGCCGGCCTGACGAGCGAGAACGTTCGCTCGTTCCAAAACTTCTTGTTGGTGGCTCCACAGTTCGTCTGCGCTTTTGCGCAGCCGAGTCAGTTCCTTGCGGCGCTTGCGGGACAGGCTCATCTGGACCCTCCATTAATGTCGTGTGGCGAATGTCTACCCATCTTGCCACTGAGTCCCTATCTTGCCACTCAATTGCCGTGTTGCCAGCGAATGCACTGGGAGCGGTTCCGGCAATCAGAGTGGCCCAAGATTGCTGTGCAAGAATCGGTATATGTCTAAGCACACCGCTGTCGCCACCCTGAACACCACCCTCGGACCGATCAAGGTCAACCTCTTCGGCAATCACGCGCCGAAGACGGTCCAGAACTTCGTCGGCCTCGCGACCGGCGAGATTGAGTGGAAGCACCCCGCCACGGGCGTCGCCTCCACCACGCCGCTCTATGACGGAACGATTTTTCACCGCATCATCAAGGACTTCATGATCCAGGCCGGCGACCCGCTCGGCCAGGGTACCGGCGGCCCCGGCTACCAGTTCGATGACGAAATCAGCCCGGACCTCGACTTCACCCAGCCCTACGTGCTCGCTATGGCGAACGCCGGAATCCAGGGCGGCCACGGTACGAACGGCTCGCAGTTCTTCATCACCGTCGTGCCCACCACCTGGCTGCAGGGCAAGCACACCATCTTCGGTGCCGTTGAAGACGAGGACAGCCGCGCGATCGTTGCCAAGCTCGCCACCGTCGCCACCGACGGTCGCGACCGCCCCCTCGAAGACGTCCTCATCCAGAGCGTCTCCGTCGAGTCCGTCTAACTGACCGACACGTACGACCACTACAAAAAATGAGCGATCTGCCAGCCTCGGCGGCGAACTTTTGTTACCGCCATCCGGGGCGGCAGAGCTTCATTCTCTGTCAGCGCTGCGGACGCACCATCTGCGCCGACTGCCAGACCCAGGCCGCTGTCGGGGTTGTTTGCCCCGAGTGCATGCGCGAGCAGCGTAAAAACGCTCCGCGCACCAAGCCGGCTCTTCTGACCCGATTGACCGGCAGCGGCAAGCCGACGGTGACATATTCCATAATCGGAATCACCCTCGTCGTGTATCTGCTGCAGTTCGTGTTCGGTGACCAGATCACCAACCTCCTGCTCTACGCGGGCTTCTACTCCCAGCCCGGCAGCCTTGAACCGTGGCGTCTGCTCACGACCGCCCTTGTGCATGGCTCTATCTTTCACGTGCTGCTGAACATGTTCACGCTGTGGATTTTCGGCCAGATGCTCGAACAACTGCTGGGACGCGGCCGCTACCTGGCCCTGTATCTGCTCAGCGCACTGGCCGGTTCTCTCGGCGTGCTCTTTCTCGCGGATCCGTATACCCCGGTGGTGGGAGCATCCGGAGCCATTTTCGGTCTGATCGGCGCGTTTCTGGTTATTCAGCGCCGGCTCGGGGGCAACGCCAGGCAGCTGCTCGTGCTGGTAGGCATCAACCTCGTGATCGGATTCATCCCCGGGTTCAACATCGCCTGGCAGGCGCACGTCGGCGGCATTATCGGCGGCGCTGCGATCGGTCTGATCTTCGTGCAGACGCGGCGCATCCGGCAGAAATCCCTGCAGGTCGGCCTCATCGGCGCATTGGCCGCAGTGCTCGTGCTGCTGAGCTTCGTGCCCGTCTTCCTCGGCTAGCGCACTATCTGCCGGGCTGTGTGCCGGGCTGCGTGCTGGGCTGCGTGCTGGGCTACGTGCTGTGGACCACGAGCCGAAAAGTTATCCACAGGTCTATCCACATGGGGATAATTACACCCGTGTCATTACCCGCATTACCGCCCGTCGGTAGCCGTGAGGTAACGGTTTTGGAACGGGGCGCTGGCCGTTGTCTGACGTCTCCGCGCCAAACGGGCCCAAGGTGTGGCGTGCTTGCTAGCGCCAGCGAGTGGTCATCAGGAAGCCGATGAAGGCGATTCCGAAGCCCACGAGGATGTTCATGGCGCCGAGACTGGGGATGGGCAGCTGACTGCCGCTGACGTAGAACACGATGATCCAGGCCAAACCGAGCAGCATGAAACCGAACATGACCGGCTTGAACCAGACAGCGTTGGGTGTGTCGTCGTTGGAGCGGGCAACTTCGGTGCGTGTATTCTTGCGAGCCATCCTGTGATCCTAGCGTCTTCACCTGTCTGAGGTTTTGGAGCGGGGGCCGGCTCCGCTCAGGCCGTAGACTCCCAGTATGTGTCCACAGGCCGATGATCCCACCACTCCAGTGCCCGAGGGGGACGAGTCGGCGGTGCATGCGGCTCGTGCCGAGGCGGTTGACAGCGGCGAGGTGACCGCAGACTCGGAGCCACTGGCGGCCGCATCCAAACGCCCACGGCGCGTGAAAGCGGCCAGGATCACCGTCGTCGGTGTACTGGGCGAACTACTCATCACCGCGGCCGTGCTCGTATTGCTGTTTCTGGGGTGGCAGCTCTGGTGGAACGACATGATTATGGCCAATGCGCAATCGGATGCGGCGAGTGAGATCAGTCAGGACTGGATCGCCCAGGTTCCGGCGCCGGTGCCTACCGTTGAAACAGACGATTCGACCGAACCGACCGCGGCGCCGGAACCCGTCGACTACGGTGCTCCCGTCGTGGCTTCAGTTCCAGCCAACGCCAAGGCGTTCGCGGTGTTGTACGTGCCGCGCTTCGGCGCCGACTACAACCGCACCATTGCCGAGGGAACCGGCCACGACGTGCTCAACAGCAATCGGCTCGGTATCGGTCACTACGCCGGCACCGAGATGCCCGGCGAAGTCGGAAACTTTGCCGTGGCCGCGCACCGCAGCGCGTTCGGCGGCGGCATGCACTTGATCAACGAGCTTCAACTCGGTGACGCCATCTATGTACAGACAGCCGATGGGTATTACACCTATCGGTACCGGGACACCGAATACGTCGCGCCGTCCCAGGTACAGGTGCTGGCATCCGTTCCCAATAATCCCGACGGCACGGCCGTCGACCGCATCATTACCCTGACCAGCTGCAACCCGCTCTATTCCACCGCGGAACGCATCATCGCCTACGGCATCCTCGAATCGTGGCAGCCGCTTTCAGCCGGCGCTCCCGCCGAACTTGCACCGATCATCGCCGCTCAGGCGAAGGACTAGGAGGCTCCCTTGTACGCAGCACTATGGCGCGTTCTTCCCGGACCGATCTGGGCGCGAATTCTTCTTGTCTTGATCCTGGTGGCGGCCGTTCTCTTCGTTCTGGCCACGTGGGTGTACCCGTGGATCGACGGCATTGTCAACGCACAGGAAGCGACGGTCGGTGGGCCATGACTCGTATTCTCGTCATCGACAACTACGACAGCTTCGTCTATACCCTCAACGGATACCTGATGGAGCTCGGCGCCGAAACCGACGTCGTGCGCAACGACTCGTTCGAGAAGAGTGACGCAGCCACTCGCATCGCGGAGTACGACGGCGTGCTGGTCTCGCCCGGCCCGGGCAAGCCCTCCGATGCCGGTGTGTCGATAGCGGTCGTCAACGCGGCCTTCGCCGCCGGTCTGCCCCTGTTCGGTGTGTGCCTGGGGCTTCAGGCAATTGCCGAGGCATTCGGGGGCACCGTGACCAATGCCGAAGAACTTATGCATGGCAAGACCTCGCTGATCACCCATGACGGGAGCGACTTCTACGAGGGTGTGCCGCAGCCGTTCACAGCCACGCGGTACCACTCCCTGGCGGTCGTCGCCTCAACCGTGCCGAGTGAGCTCATCGTGACGTCGCGCACGGAAAGCGGCGTCATCATGGGACTGCGTCACGAATCCGCTCCGATTATCGGTGTGCAGTTTCACCCGGAGTCGGTGCTCACCGAAGGCGGCTACCGCATGCTGGGTAACTGGCTGGCCCTGACCGGCCTGGAGAGTGCCCGGGAGACCGCTAAGGACCTGCACCCGCTGCTTCGCCTCAGCTAGGAGCCGGCGCAGTAGGTGAGGGTGATCTCGGAGCGCTGGGGTACGTCACCCGGTGCGAGCGACTGTGTCTTGACTGGAGAGCCGGATTTCTGAGCGCACGTGTAGTCAGCCTCGGATGCGGGCGTAAGGCCGGCGTTGGTGACCAGATCGATAGCGGCAATCAGGGACTGGTCGGTGAGATCTCCGAGGGTCACGAGACCGCTCGACACTATGTAGTTGACCGTGACACCGGCGTATTCGGAGGCTGTGGCAGCGGGATCCGTGCGCAGCACAATGTCGGCGGCCACGGTGGGAGAGTTTTCGGTGGTGACCGAGCCGGAAACGAGACCGAGGGCTTCAACCGCGGCCTGGGCGTCAGCAAGGGGCTGATTGGTGACGTCGGGAACGACGACCGGTACCGGTCCGGTCGACACGAAGACCTTGATCACATCGGAAGGGTTGACGATGGTGCCCGCCGGGGGGTCCGTACGAATGACCTCGTCGGCCGGCACGGATGCGCTGGGCTCCTCGGCCCGGGTGGCCGGGAGGTCCAGATCCAGGAGCGTGTTTTGTGCGGCATCGTAGGTCTCGCCGGTGAGCGTCGGTACCTGGCGGGAACTGTCGGGCAATTCCGTGGAGGGTTGCAGGTTGGCCACCCAGATCATGACCGCCACGACGATGACGACGACACAGACGATACCGGCCCAGACCCAGATCACCGGGGGACGGCGCTGGGTGCGTACCATCGTCTGGTCTTCGGAGAGCTGCTTGAGGGCCAGCGCCGAACCGGTGATGGCTGTGGGCGCGGCGCCGAACAGGCCCGATCCGACTTCTTCTCCGGTGCGGTGGATGGGGATTTGGCCGGAACCGGCGGTTTCGACATCGTTGCGAAACTCGACGGCGCTCTGGTAGCGGGCGAAACGGTCCTTGGCGAGGGCATGCAGCACGACAGAGTCGAGAGCCGGTGACACCTTGGGGTTGAGCGCAGAGGGCTTCGACGGCATTTCACTGACGTGCTGGTACGCGACGGCGACAGGAGAGTCTCCGCGAAAAGGCGGGCGACCGGTGAGCATTTCGAACAGCACCACGCCGGTTGAGTACAGGTCGGTGCGGGCATCGACGGACTCGCCCTTGGCCTGCTCCGGCGAGAAGTAGGCGGCGGTGCCCAGAATCGCCGTGGTCTGCGCGACAGTTGTGGCCGAGTCGGAGATGGCTCGGGCAATACCGAAATCCATCACCTTGACCTGGCCGGACTTGGTGATCATGATGTTGCCGGGCTTGATATCGCGGTGCACGACCCCCGCGCGATGCGAATACTCGAGGGCTGTCAAAACCCCGTCAATGATGCGCACGGCCTCGGCCGCATCGATCGGACCTTCACGAATAATGTCCTTGAGCAGCCGGCCGTCGACGTGTTCCATGACGATGAAGGGAACCTGTGAATCGTGACCGTTCTCGTCGGTAACGGTTTCTTCGCCGGCGTCGAACACCCGCACGATGGTCGGGTGGGCCATGCGCGCTGCGGCCTGCGCTTCCTGGCGGAAACGCGTGCGAAAAGCCGGGTCGGCTGCGAGAGTCGACTTCAGCAGCTTGATCGCGACCGTGCGGCCGAGCCGGGAATCGGTGCCGATATGCACGTCGGACATGCCGCCGTGGCCCAGCAGGGCCCCGACGCGATAGCGGCCCGCAATCAAACGGCCAGAGTCAGGCACGACAGCACTCCCCCACAATCAGACACGGTGTTCGGGATGGACACAGTGAGCGCTACTTTACCGCACCGGGTTGGGCAGTCATCCGTTAAGGGCCGCAGGGACGGCTGGTGTGACCAGGACCTTGTCAGACGACGGGGAGAACTCGGAGCTGACCTGACCGCAGAAGTAGCTGTATTTGACCGTGAAATCGTCGTTTCCGGCCGTGACGGTTGTCGTCAAGACATCGGCGGCGGTAAGACCGTCGCCGGCTACGGTTGCGCCGCCACCTTCGGCGACGACCTTGTACCCGGACAGCGTCTGGCCGGTGGGACACGTCTGGGCACCCCAGGACACTGTGACGGTGCCGCCTTCGGCGACCGTGGCTTTATCTACGGTTGGTTTCGTGCTCGGTGTGCTCGGCGTCGGGAACGATCCCCAGACCGTGAGGGTGATGGTCGTCCCGGCGGGAACCGGGCCGGTGGGGTTGACCCGATAGACCTTGTCGACGTCGTCGCTGGATTCGGCCGCATTTCCGGTGGCGATGTCGGAGACGAAACCCATGTCCACAAGCTTGGCCGCGGCCTCAGCACTGGGCAGTCCGACGAAGTCGTCGGGATTGATCGATGTGTTGGTGGGCGTCGGTGTGGGTGTCGGCGTGGGAGTCGGCGTGGCCGACGGCGTGGGTGTCGTCGACGGCGTTGCCGAGGTTTCCACCGGCACGGGGGTCTCGTTGTTTTGGGCAAAGAGGGTGACGAGCGTGCCGGTCAGCACGATGGCGAGCACCGCGACGAGAGCGATGAGCGGCCAAAACCAAGGGCTGCGCTTCTTCGTCTCAGCCTCGGTCGGGGTCGCATTCGCCCGCTGGATCGGAGCACCGGTGGCAGGCAGCACGGTCGTGGCCTGGTCGTTGCCGGAGCCGGGCATGAGCATGGTGGCGCTCGTGGCCGTGAGACCGCCCAAAATTGACGGCACGGCGACGGCGGCCGCGGCCACATCGCCACGACGCAGAGCGGATGCCGCGCGCGCCAGGTGCGCTGCCGACGCTGGTCGGTCGGCCGGATTCTTGGCCAGGCAGGCGAAGACGAGGTTGCGGACCGGCTCGGACACAGTTGCGGGCAGATCGGGGGCGATCTCGTTGATCTGCGCCATGGCGATGGCGACCTGCGACTCGCCCGTGAACGGACGTCGGCCGGCGAGAGACTCGTACGCGACGATGCCGATGGAGTAAATGTCGGTGGTCGGTGATGCTGGGTGTCCGCTGGCCTGTTCCGGCGAGAGATACTGCACGGTTCCCATGACCTGGCCGGTCGCGGTCAGCGGAACCTGGTCGGCGATTCTGGCGATGCCGAAGTCGGTGATCTTGACCCGACCCTCGGGCGTGATCAGCAGGTTGCCGGGTTTGATATCACGGTGCACGAGACCGGCCGCGTGCGCGGCGTGCAGCGCGGACGAGGTCTGCGCGACGATGTCGAGTACCTTGTCGGTCGG
>Ga0307486_1001978_pt1 | contig 14866 bp, 14 predicted proteins | sample CBIW02metaG_FD_203663 | JGI IMG/M metagenome (GOLD analysis project Ga0307486, IMG submission 203663) | Sea-ice brine microbial communities from Beaufort Sea near Barrow, Alaska, United States - CBIW 0.2 | ecosystem: Environmental > Aquatic > Marine > Coastal | place: USA: Alaska | collected... | reverse complement strand
TTGCCAAAGTGATATTACTGGGGGCACCCAATATATTTATAATATTGTAATTGAAGGAAATAGCGGAACAGTTACCGGAACGGGAGATCATTTAATTGGTCTCAGTAACTGTGATGGAGCAAAATTCTTCGATAATAACTTTCATGCTGATGCCCTAAATCTTGTTTCCACAATTAATTCAGAAATTTATGGTAATACGCATTATTCCGATGGTGGAATTGGCCTTTATATTGAACAAAATTCTAATAATAACAGCGTTCATGACAATACTTTTGTGACTACCTCAGACAATGCCAGCACCGTATCTATTTACGCTCCAAGTTCGGGAAATGTCTTTCAAAATAATATTTTAATAAAACAGGGAAGCGGAGGTAGTATTTACAATGATATGGATGGTGGAAATCAAAATCTGGATGGGTATTAATTGTTCTAAATTAAGAATTACCTAAATTCTATTGCGGCTTTAGTTTTGTGTAAATCATTTTTTTACCAAAGATAAAGCCGTAAAAAATATATCTTTTCCATAATCGTTTTGGTTCTCTCATTAACCTAATTAACCATTCTAGGCCTAAACCTATCCAGAACTTGCCCGGTCGTTTTACTGTGCCTGCATAGAAATCGAACACAGCACCAATTGAACAGGTAATCTGCGCATCAATTCCTTCAAAATTTTCATAAGCCCATTTTTCCTGCTTAGGTGCTGTCATTCCTATAAAAAGGACATCTGGTCGAAAATCATTTACTTCTTTCAATATTTTCTTATTATCGTTATTGGAGAATGAAGATTTAAAAGGAGGCGAATAAAAACCAACTCGAATGTGGGGATAATCCGAGGATATTTTTTTTTGAATTCCTTTTAGTGTTTGTTCTGATGCTCCCAAATAGAGACAACTTCCTTGAGTCTCATTTAAGTATTGAAGCAGGTATTGATGGCAATCTGCTCCAGCTGTTTTTCTAATTTTCTCGCCTTTAAGAAATTTTAGAGCCCATACTATCCCAATTCCATCTGGAAGTAAAATATCCGCTTTGATAAGGGATTCTTTAAAAAGTAGATCCTTTTCCGCAATACAATAAGAGTATTGATTAATTGTATTAATCAATACTCTTCCTTGTTTAGGAAGTTTTGCAAGTTGATCATCGAATAGGTCGTATTCAAAGAATGATCTGGTTCTTATTTCCTTTGTATTTTTCACAGTCTTCGTGATATATAAACGATTCAGGTATTAAAATTTTAGGCCCCCGAAACACCAATTATGTTTTCACAAACATTTTATTTTTCTAAATAAAAATAAAGCTAAATTCTTAAAATTAAAATGATTCTTTTTAGAGTATAAAATATCAGTAATTAACTTTCTATATTTTAATTCATTTAAATTTTGGATATCAATACCTTGATGTGCAATGAGTTTGTAAATTTTCCTTATCCCAACCTTTTTTTCAGAAGGAAGATGTAAAATATCTAAATTCACGTCTTCTGCATCGATATTTCTATACGTAAAAGGATTGGTCCAGCATCTTTTTATATTTCCGTTTAATTTTCCTAAATCCGCATCATATTTGTAATAATAATATGAAAGCGTATGTGCTTCTTCATTAAATTTTAAACACTTATTTTCAAATCGACTTATTAAATCATTCCAAAGTTTGTGAAAATCTTTACATAGGTTTTCGATAAAATCGCTTTTAGCAAATAAGACTTCTCCCCCGCTGTATTTTGGAGGTGTATCGCATTCTAAACCCAATTCGTTAAAAATCGTCTGCATCTCAATCCTGTTTAGGCCATTAATATCATATTTTTCGGGATAATCTATAGTATATGTAAAAGCCGGATGTCTACTAAATTTTAATTCTTTGAATAAATAATCAACTGGTGCATTGAAAACACAATCTGAATCAAGCATCAGAATACGGTATGGTTTAGTTATGTTATGAGATAAATAATCCAAAATTGAAAATTCGTAAAACTGATTGTTCCAACTTTCAAAATATCCCTTGGGAACTTTATATTTATTAGTTACCAGAATGATTTCCACGTTATTTTCACTTAAAAAAGTCTTTATATTGAAATCATCCAATATTGGTATGTGGTCTGTATTAGTAAACAGAATATGCTTTTTATCCTTATTAAACCTAAGAGAGGAAGCAAAAAATACAATTATACATTCCCAATATGTCCGTTGAAATTCCAGATTACTAGATTTTCCAGAGACTTGGGGATATTTCGATTCTTCACCTTCAGCGTCTATATGAATCCAGGTTGCAATAATATCCATTAATTTCAAACTTATATTTTAGTAATTTGTTGAGTAATCTTATCAGGATTTCTGGATTACGATTAGTCGCTCCTTTCTTAACTACGTCAACTGATTCCAAGTTCTGATAATTTGCTTTTGAATTACCCCGAGATACAATTCTTCAAAATATTTTCGAGGTTAATTTCAAATTGGTTATGGGTAAATTTCGCGTCAAACCTTTTTTTTCCTCTTTCCCCCATTTCTGAACACATCCCGGGATTTAAAATAAGCATTTCTAGTTTATTAGCTAGCTCTTTTGAATTTCCCTTTGGAATTAGAAATCCTGTTTCTTCGTTTTTCACTATTTCAGGGATTCCGCCTTCTTTGGTGGCAACTATTGGAAGGGCAAATTGCATGGCTTCTAAAAGAACCAGAGGAAAACAATCATTCAAAGTAGGTAAGGCGAAAATATTCGATTTTAAGAGTAGTTTTGATTTCTCCTCACCTATTTTCTGCCCGTGGATTATGACGTTATTTGAAAGTTTTTTATTCTTGACACAGTTTCCAAATTCTACTTCTGAAATATCACCCCAAGATCCCACAAAATGACATTCAAAATCTACCTTACGCATATGGAGTATTTCACAAGCTTCCAATAGCACCCAAACTCCCTTATCCCTAATCATATTGGATAAAAAAATAATTTTAGGCCGCTTTGGATTTTTTGCTTTGTTGTGAACGGATATAGTATTGTGGCTATTGGGTGGAATTCCATTGTAACAATAATATACATCTTTATCCTTTACGTAACTTTTTATATCGCTGTATAAAAACTTTGAAGTAAGAATACTTCGGGTATTTTTAAAGGCAACTTTATAAAGTAGGTTATCAATAAACCGGTTTGGAGAATTTGATACCCCCTTATTGTGAAAATGATAAACAATTTTTTGACGAAATAATTTTAATATAAACACAACCAACATCTCTTTATAAAATGCGGCTCCTTTGGTATTAAGGGTCATATAGCAAAGGTCGTTTCGGGAAATTAAGAGTTGAGAAATCACCTTAATGTATAAGGCTATAAATCGAAAAAATTTACTGAATAATCCTTTGCCCGTATCAGTTAATTTTCGGGAGGTTTGTAAATTAATGTAATTACATTCAAATGAGCTATTCAATCTTTCGCTTTGGCGAATAAACTGTCCCACCATGGCCGCACCATGAATTGGTGGAGGCAGGTGCAATATAAACAGGACTTTAGCTTTATTCATTATTTATTTTCCTCCAGAAGGCCGGCGTTGGGAAGGTATTTAAAATTACCATTATCAGATATTATTTTAAGAATCCCTTCCAAATCCTCCCATAGGTTAAATCTTTCAATTTCCCATGAATGCCCCCATAAGTGAAAACAACCCCCATAATCATCAATTTGCCTCATATAAAAATCAACCATCTTAAATAGATCTGCTCTGGTACTTGAATTGGCATACAGCCACATAGAGTTAAATTTGAACCGCTTTAAAAGGTGTTTAAAATAAGTGAAACGATCGTGTTTGAAAAGCTGCAACGTAGTAGGCAATACGTTATTTGAATTTAAGCCCGATGTGCTTAATAATTCGGTAGTTCTAAGTAATTTGAAACCTGAATTTAAAGCATATTCCACAGCGGGTTTGTTATACACCCCTCCCGGGAAGCAAAAAGAAAGGGGTTTGGTACCTAACAATTCTTCTAACCATGTGTAGCAGCCTAAAATTTCCCGTTCAAAAAAATTATTTGATGTTGATCGAATTCGAACGTGACTCAAAGTATGCCCGCCAATCTCAAACTGTTGGGCGAGATCAGAGATCGAATTTTCTTTCATTACCTCATACTCATCATTCCTTTTAGGCACATAAAAAGTTCCGGCCATATTATACTTGTTTAGTAACTCCGCAATTCTATTATCTGCGGGATAACCATCATCCCAGCTTGTAGTAATTATTTTCATTTTGGTTGTCCTTTAAAAAGTGGCCCCCCAATTAAGGCGGTTAATTAACAAATACTCAATTCCAATTTATATTTAGGGATCAACTTAAAATATTTGATCTATTTAATTTTTTTTCGCAGTCAAAAATTCAAAACACTCTAAAAGTCCGTTAACCATTTTCTCTATTGGAAATGTGTTTTCAACAGCATATTTTAGATTTTGATGAAATTCCTCTTGCATCTTTTTATTTTTAAGGTAGTCGTTAACTTTTATCGCCATTGCTTCCGCAGTATGACTTTTTATAAGGAATCCAGTTTTATTGTGAATCACATATTCCACTTCCGGGCCATGAGCTGGAAAACCATTAACCTTTTTCAACGTAAGTACGGGACAGTTAAAACAAAAGGCATGATTAACCGAGAGACCCACTGCTCCAGGCATGACCATTAAATCAGAAATAAAAAGCAACTCTCCATTTTGAACATCATTATAAATCGCCCCATGAAAATAAAAATCATCTTCAATAGACTTTCCCTTTACCAAACCTTTGATTTGTGGCAACATAGGGCCATCTCCTATAAAATGAACTCCTACAGCAAGCTTATATCTATCTTTTAGGAGTTCATATAAATCTATCAACAGTTCGGGTTTTTTAGAAGGAATTATTCGACCGATAAAAATTAAATTTATTTCATGCGTTACTCCTAATCTATTTTTAATCTTGCTCCTTCCTTCTAGTTCTAACTTTTTTCTTATTTCAGATGCGGATACGGTGTCCAAAGTGTTGGATGCAATAAATATTTTTGTCTTTGTTAAATATGGTTTTAAAATATCCTTATCCTCCTTACTATATGCAATAATTGCACTTATCCACCTCATTAACAGTAATCTATATCTGTCATAAAACCTGCTTTCAGGTGCAAAACCAATCGATCTATCATAACAGTGTGACCAAAAAGCACATTTAATTCCAAATATTTTACAAATCAGGATAATAATGGGAAGGTTTATAATACCTAGTGAAAAATCCAGCACAACTATTTGCGGCTTGAATTTTAATATCTGGAATAATGGAAATAGTATAAGTGCCGTTTCATTTGAACTATATTGTATAGAAGGAATTCTCTTCGAATACCTAGTCTTTGCCATTGCAATCCCTGAATTGTTTTGTCCATGCAATACAAGAAGATCTACTTGGTCTGACAGTAAATCATAAACTGGTTTTCGGTAATTGGCAAATATTTTTTCAATAATTACAACTTTCTTATCCTGATTCTTTTTCATCTGCGTTATTAGATTTCTCATTAGGATCAAAACATTTCTAAAAATAAAACATTAACAATTCATGGTCATTGCAAGTTTTTTAATTAGTATTACCTTAATATTTCACCTCTATATTATTAATTTAGGATGTTCATTATGCTTTTTTTGAAATCCCCGGGGTCCAAGGAATCAATAATTTCACCCTTTCCATTCAAATCGGGATGGACCATAATTTCGGTGATTTTAGTTTGGTTTCTTTTTTTTGATTTTTCCTTTTCGTAAACTTTCAATGTTTCAAAGTAATCAGTAAAATTAAGGTTATAGTATTTATAAATCTGATTGACCACTTTTCTATAAAGTGGTTTCAACGGATTTTTTCCATTTACCCACATTTGGGAGACCCGTAATTTTATATGATGTTTTTTAGCGACACTCAAGAAAATAGGCAAAAGCCAAGGTAACTCATGAATATCATGGTGTGTATTAATATGTGTGGGATTAATCTCAAATTTGTTAAGGGCTTCCAATTGTGCTTCAACCTCCCTTTTAAAGTAAACTCTCACCGACTTTGATATAAAAACCATTGGCCTATAAACCTGCATTTTAATAAAAAAACCTTCTTTATCAACTAAGGGGGTTTTTGATAGATCTGTTAATGATTTGCCTTCTGTAAAACACGCGTGTAAACCTATGTTCTCTTTAAAATTATAATCGTTAGCCAATAAAACCGCCTCTTTAAATGCAGGCATATTAGGCATTAGTGAGGTACTATTTATCAAGCCTTTTTGAAAGCACTTCATGATCGCAAGGTTTCTCTGGGTATTTAAACCAAAATCATCTGCATTAATAATAAGGTTTGGAGGAATCATACAATATACGTGTAAGCATTATCTATCCTTGGAGTATTCATGAAATTTAATCTTCATTAATCCGGCGAATCCCCCTAAAATTTCTGCAATTTTTAAAAGCCCAAAATATCGATACTTAAATTTAAAGGGAATTAGAAGTAAACAAACCCTATCAACAAATAAATAAAACTTATAATTATTTTTTGAAAGATCTTCCGGTAACATTTTTCCAGTATCATTATGTACATATAAGTATTTGCACCATTATATCTTCTTTTATATAAATCCCGTCAGAGTCTGGCCCACGATGCTCGATCGCATCGTTCATCTTCTGTATAGAAGGTCTCATATCAGATTCCCATTTTATCTCCGTTTATTTATTTAGAGAAATTACTCCGTTAATTCAAGACATAAGTTTAAATAATTTATAGGTAAGTATTTTTTTAGATGTTAACTTTTATAACTGTCATTCAATTTATCAATTTCTAAATGCATTCTGTTTCCAAAAATTTTCCAGGTGTTTCTCTTATAAAATTCTTGATGTTCTTTAACGTTTACCGCTGATTTTTCACCTCCATATTTTTTATGTAGAACCAAGATATCTTCATAGGTTTTATAGGTATCGATGAAACTTAATGATTTTAAATCCTTAAAAGCTCCGACATCAGGTCCAACAATTCTGCTATTCATCCTTATGGAATCAATCAAAGATCCTGAACTTAAAACTGAAGTCGCCTTGTGAGTAAAAAGTATGAAACGCGATTGGCTTGCAAATTCTGCAACATCCTCTATTTGAAAAAAATTATCTTTCAAAATTACCATATTTGAAAAATATGGTTTCAATTTATTTTTATAGCTATCGTCTAAACACCTCCCTACAATTAATATTTTCAAATAGCTAAAATTCTTGTTTTGGCTCACAAAATGTAAAAACTCCAATACACCCTTATAAGGACTTATAGAGCCCCATATCAAGAAGTCATAAGCCTTTTTTGAATTTAAATTCTGTGGAAGAAGTGGTCTTATGGGATGGAAAATATATTGAATCTTATGCGCCTGTTTTGGATAATATTTCTGACCAAAATCAACCCCGCTTTTAGAATGTGTAAGAATAAGGTTGGAACGCTTCATCATCACGGAAAACATCAGATCTGTCCAAGGATTTTTATCTAATGAATGAGAATACTTATTATGAAGTATCCAAATCATCTTTTTATCCATAATTTTACAGAGCAATATAAAAAACTGAAAAACAATCACTTGGACCTTTCCAAATCGGAGAGTCGGCAGGTTTTCGATCCAATTTAAAATATAAATATCAGTTTTAAATATATATATAAAAAAATCCAAAACTCCTCTTCTATTAAATCTTCTATTTACAATCACAAAATTTTTGCATAGAGCATCCTGAAAATCTAATATGTATGGGTTTGGAGATAAAACAGTTTTATTATCCATTTTAGGGTGAAAGTAGATTCTTTTCATTTCCGTAATTTTTGGCTAAAAGGACACTTATTAGTTAGTAAATACATCTTTTAAATGTTGTGGCGAATTACGAACTGTAGAACAAATAATATTTTGAAAATCCAGCGCCACTTTATTTACATCATGTTTTTCTGCCGCAATAGTTTTTGCCTCTTGGGCTATTTCTTGGCGCAATCTCTTGTTTTTCAACAAACTCACCAATTTATCTGCTAGTTTATCCACACTATTCTCTGTGACAATAATCGCCCACTGGTAGCGCTGGGCATATTGAACCAAAGCTGTATCCTGAGGAGCAAAAATAATAATGGGCGTTCCGCTGGCCATATACTCAGGAGCCTTAGTTGGCATAGAGTATTTTATGAATTTTATGGAAGCATTATGAAAATCATAGGGCAAGATTAAAAAATCTGTTTCAGCGAATACTTTAGGAAGATTTTCATAAGCTACAAAATTTTGATGTTCTACATTTTTAAAATCATATATCCATCCTGGGACATCTGCTGTTTGAATTACAAATTTTACTTTTTGATTGAAATCTTTATTTACTTTATCTACAGCATGCGCAATCATTTTGAGCGAATCATCTATACCCAAACCTATTCTTCCGGCATACAAAATGGTTGGGGTTTCTTTTAGTTGATAGGTTTGACGCTGATCTTTTTTCCAGAAGTCCAGTGCAATTGGATTATGAAAAGTTATAAATTCTTTATCATACCGTCGTTTATATTCAGAGGCCATATAATCACTTATGCTCATAGCCACATCGGTATTTTCGAGTAATACCCTGAATTTTTTATCGGCTTTGTCCCTCCAGTATTTTACAAAAACCCCCTTACGATCCAATATTGAAAGCCAGTCATCCATCATATGGAAAATAAATGGCTTGTTGGTATATCGTTTAATCTCCAAACAAAAAAGAATATCGTCAAGGCTGCTGGCCTGGGCATATATAACATCAGGTGAAAATTCATCAATCCAGTTACAGAACTTAGAAGATAGTTTTGTTCGTACCATAAAATTTGAGAATCCAGCAAAATCCAAGAGCGGATACACATATTTATCAATTATTTTTCCTCTGGTTTTAGCTTTATTTTTAACAATATTTTTTGTGGCATTATCAGTAAATATTACCTTTCCTGAATAATATTTTCTCGAAAAAAAATTTAGGGGAAACATCCATTTTCGTTCTTCAGATCCAAGCTGATAGTAATTATTACATACCGAAAAATCCATATCTGGAGTAAGCGCGTATCCAGAACAGGCCACTGCAAGCTTATTCCCTTTCCAATTTGAAAACAAATTGGAAAGGGTAATACCTCCACCAGTATTATTGACAAAGGGTTGATTTATGATTAAGACTTTTGGGAAGGACATACCTGAAATTTTAATCCTTTGGATTTTGGATATTCTGAGATAGTTCGATAAGATTTTTATACCCTCTAAAATAATCAACAAGAATTTGTTCTGGGATATCTCTTATGGTTTTGGAGTAGCAAATCCCAACTGCTATCCACAATAAGACATACTGCATGGTGAAGGTATTCATATTTGACGGATACATATTTATTAAAAACCAAAATATCCAAAGCCCGGCAGTTTTACTTAATAAATTGTGAGAAAAAAAAATTCCTTTAACCATTCCAGGGAATGCTATTAAAAGAAAAAGTCCTAAAGATATAATACCGCCTTTTAAAATGGTGTTTAAATAATCGGTTTCTATAGCGCCTCTATAACTCGTTAAATGATTCGGATCTATACCAGGGCAAAAATATTCTCCATCCATGCCTTTACCAATTATCCAATCCGAGAACCCCATATCCGCATAAAAACACAATTCAACAGTGGAACGGGTATCCTCTAGTCCCCTATCCTCAATTTGATCAAATAAACTTAATTTATCTATATTTAAAAATCCTATAGTAATTAATGCCAAAAATGCCGCGGTCACTAGTGAAAAAATAATTGTGAGAATTTTATTCCCCTTTTCGGATATATAAAGGAGATAGCCAAAAACCAACGGAATTAAAAACATTAAAAGTAAACCTCTCCTTGCTCTAATTATAGCAAACAGGATAGTTAGAATTACGATAGAAAAAATCAAAATTTTTCTCCTCTTGGATTGGTACTTATAAGCAAGTATAATAAATAAACATGGTGCGCTAAGTGATTTGGAGAATTGTTCAACTATTCCTTGACTTCTAAGATTGGCTCCAAGTGTTATTAAATCCTCAAGAAAAAAAATGGCATATATAATATAGAAAACACCCAGTATAACAATAATATCAAACAATTTCTTGTAGTAATAGAGTTTTTTCGAGAATAGTAAAATAATAGGGACGAAATAGATAAAAATACCAAACCAGGCGTCGAAAAGCATTGCTTTAATAAAGCCATATTCAAAAGTAATCCCTCTAACTATTACAACAACTAACCATATTAAATATAGAAGATATAAACCTTTTAGATAATTATTTTCAAATCTATATTTTATCAAAAAGCCTGAAGCTGTAATAAAAATGAGAATACCAACAATTTGAAGGAACTGGCAAACTTTAAAATTTACAGATTCCGTTGTAGAAAGTGTATAGCTCAATGAATACAATATAAACCCAAACCAAAAAAGATTCAACAATTGTCGCTCCCGAGAGGTCACGTTTAAAAAATCATCTAAAGACCGAACTCCCATTTAAAGATTTATTGATTTGAAATTTGATTTATTAAATTTAAATGTTTGTTCATAATTGCGGCTCCATCAAATTGAGGTAAGGCATAACCCTTGGTGTGGTTATCAAGACAATATTTTATTCCCACGGCCAGATCCTTAGCATCTTTATAATTGGCTAAATATCCATTTTCTTTATGTTCAATAAGGTCAGGAATTCCGCCTGTATTGAAAGCAACTACCGGTGTACCGCAATATTCTGATTCTAAAATGGTATAAGGAAGATTGTCAGCAAGTGAAGGTGCTACAAAAATATCCGCTGCATTATACATTAAAGTTGTGGCATATTCACTGGTAAGGAACCCGGCAAATTTAGTTTTAAATGGAACCCTATTCGCCACCTCTTTATTATAACCGCTTCCGAATATTAGAATATGAATATTTTTATAATTTTCATCCTCACTTAAGATTTCCAAAGCTTCCTGCAGATATTTCCAACCCTTATACGGGCTGTCGATAGCAATCGCACCAAATGCTATAACAATTTCATTTTCATCGATATTCAATATTCTTTTAGCTACTTTTTTATCAAAAGGTTTAAACATTTTATCATCTAAAAAATTCGGGATATGATATGAAGGTTTATCCTTTGTCAATGTGGCCTCATTAGTACAGTTATATAGCCATTTGCTTGGGGAAACAAAATATAAGTTGTCATATTTTGGAAATAACTTATGTTTCTTATGAAATTCTTTATATGCTAAGTCCTTAACTTTATCTTTTGGGAAAAATTGACAGTTATTGCATTCAGTTTTGTACTTATTACAAGTAAAACTATAATGGCAGCCACCCGTAAAGGTCCACATATCATGAAGAAAAAATATAATGGGCTTATTGAGACGAAATAATTTTTCCATACTACTTAAACTTAAAAAACCATTAAGTACCCAATGTATATATATCACATCTGCCTTTACAACCTCTTTAATTTCAGAGATATCCGATCCAATAACTGGATATGAAAAATTTCCAAATTTCTCCAATTTATTTCTGGTGAGGTACAATTCTATTCCAGTATTTATTTTTGCTATATATCTTTCTTTTTTACCCAGACTTAAAATTCCCTCTGGCCCTTTAATCATAGACGTCAAAGATAAAAGGCTTGAGCTTATTCCTGCTTTTAAAAAAGCGTTATGAAGCCTATTGCCAGGACTAGCCTCGGAAGTGCCATACTGAAGATGAATTACTTTCATGAATTTAAGCTTTAATTTTTACCCAATTATTTTGGAAAATTCCGGGTGTTTCTTTTCCAATAAGCCATTTATCAGGCATAATTACTGTTTTGTTCTCGTTTTTATTTAACCAGGCCGCCCACCAGCTAAATGTGCTGTTGGATATAATATTATGTCTACATAAACTCATAAGAAACATATCGTTGCAGGACCTTCTACCTGAATTGTGATCTACGAAAGTTACATTCATAATTTTTATATTTTCTTTCACCCATTTTATATCATCAGAAAAAATATAAAAATGAGGGGAATCCACTTTCGATTTAATGTAATTCACCGCATCCAGGAAATATTTTTCGTCCTTTATTACAAAATGAGTTTTCGCCCATTGATCATTTGTATAATCACCACGTCTTACGTGAATACTGACTGCATTTCTGTTTTTTATTTCCCTTATCAGCCTTTTATTGATCTTGTCCTTGGGTTTTTTAAACTGAAATTTTGTTCTTATAATACTTTCAATTTCTTGAAAATACTTTGTGTCTTGCCAAGTGCCGATCAAAAATTTATCTTTTTGATTGAAAATATTTTCATCAAATACAAATTCTTTTTTTTCCCTATAGACAGTTCTTTTTTTTAAGTACATTTTGAGAAAACGGTTTGCAAAAGAAGATACTATTCTGTTCTCCAATAAAATACGGGCATTTTGAATGGTAAAATTATAGAGATTTAGATGTAAGGGTAATTCCAGATCAAAGGCACGACACAGATCTAAACCATTGTGATGACGATTTACCAGAAAATCCAAAATAGATATCTGGGACTTCACCCCTTTCTCATTCAGGGCAACATTTGTAGCATATTGAAACATCTGATTACCCAATCCCCCGTATAACGAAACCTTATTCATTTAATTTTTTTACACTTAATATTTAAAAAGGAAAAATATTTTAGAACTCAGAATATCCTATCTTATCCAAATGCCCCTTTTTCCTTTTACTATAATCATGTAGTATTGAAGCGGAGCCAGTAAATACGCATTAATATTTGCTATTATAGCAGCGATAAACACAGCGTATACACCCATTTCAAAATATTTAATCAATAACAGAACAATCCCTATGTATAAAAAAGGACTAATCATACTAGTCCAAAATTGAAGACGTAATGCACTAATACCATTTAAAAAACTCACATATTTACTCCCAAACATACCAACGCTAAAAAACAGAAAACCAAAAAGCGATAAATAAAAGTCTATTTGAACGGTTCCTTCACCTAACCACAGATTGTAGATAGTATTAGAGCCTAAAAGCATAATAAACCCAATTAAAAACATAGCTAGATTTAATAAATTGTATTTTCCGATCCCATTTTTTATCCAAGAAAAATCATGCTTTGAAAATGCTTCCGTAGAAGCAGACCAGAATGGAATGATAAAAATCATAAAAACCATGTTCAAAACTCCAAAATACTTATAAACAATATTATATGAAGTTACCTCAGCGGGTCCAAAATTTCTTGAAATAATAATGTTTGCAGATTCATATTGTACAACGCTCGCTATCTGTATAACAAAGAATATTCCCCCAAGGTTAAAGAGACTTTTAGCGTGCGAAAATTTCACTTTACCCCATGATGGTCTATAGGACTTATACTTTCCCGAAAATAAAAAAATATTAGCGCAAGCTAAAGCACATATTGGTGCGGCACATAGTGCCAAACCTAAATAAGTTAAAGAACCTTCTGTGGTATATACAAGGGCTACGATTATCAAGAGAGCAATTACTTGCCCTATAAGATCGATAAGCGATGCCTTTGCCGGTTCTTGATCTGCGGTCATAATTGTTGTTATAACCCTTAATACAAACTGCAAGCAGAAGTAGGTAAATACAATTACGGCCAATAAAGAAATCTCGTTAGAAAATTCTGCCGAAACATTGAGCATATCGCTCCAATTCAAAAATGGGTTTATCAAAAGAAAAATCATCCAGACCGCAGTAAAAATAGTGCCCAATACTGCATATGTGGTGCTTACATAAACCTGTGCACTTTCGTCATCTCCGCAAGCCTTAGCTTCTGCAAATTTATTGCGTAAACCCTGGGTGAGCCCGATATCAAAGAAACTGAACCAAGCTACTATAGAGCTTATAGTCAACCAAATTCCATAGCGATCCGCATTAACATAATTGATCGTTAGAGGTACAAGCAGCAAACTAATACCTATACTTCCTCCTTTTATTAAGAGCGAGGTAAGAATATTTTTTTTTGCCCTAATACTGCGCTCCTGTCCCTTATTTAGGAATTTCTGATAAAAAGAAAATAAGGGTACAAAATATCTGTTCATAATAAATTTAAATTTCTATTTTTAGAACAGTATCTCGCCTTTTACCCTGCAAAATAATCCCTAGCTCCACAAGATTTTTCATATAATGAAAACTAATTGCAATTCTAATGTTATTTAATAACAAGAATACACTTATTGGTTTTTCCACGAGCGCATGTCTCCTTAGTAAATTTTTTTTAACAAATGAAAAAAATCTTTTTATGTACTTAACTATTTTTTTTTTAGGTTACCTTCTAAATTAGAGTTCTTAATAGAAGTATCTGCATGTGTGAGTATTTCACTTGAAAATGCGGTGTGATTATATATTTCACGACTTAACTGCTGACCTTTTTCCCCCATTTCTTTAGCCCTTTCTGGATTATTAACCAAAAAGTTTATGGCTTTTTCCCAACCAGCCACATCATGATAATCAACCAATATCCCAATTCCCTCTTTTTCTATATTAAATGGATAAGCCTTGTTATTTGTAGCAATAATAGCTTTCCCAGCTGCCATTGCTTCAAAAATAACAGTGCTGCCAAAAGGTGAGAAAAAGGAAGTTTCTTCAAGAGGAATTGCTACGGCTAAACAATTATAATATTCTTCTCGAAGCTGGCCAGTAGAGGTCAAACCAGGGGTTATAGAACTATCTACATATACATTTGAGGGGATTTCGGTTTTCAGTTCACTTTCAAAATTAGGCCTAGCAGTTATACGCAGATCAAAATTAATATTTTTAACAGCTTTTAATAAGGTATTATAGTCTCGCGCGCTCCCACCGGTTGAATAAATAAAATCTAATTTTGGTGGTTTCATTTGTGCCCTATTATAATTCTGGAAAAAATAATGG
>Ga0307486_1001977_pt1 | contig 14872 bp, 12 predicted proteins | sample CBIW02metaG_FD_203663 | JGI IMG/M metagenome (GOLD analysis project Ga0307486, IMG submission 203663) | Sea-ice brine microbial communities from Beaufort Sea near Barrow, Alaska, United States - CBIW 0.2 | ecosystem: Environmental > Aquatic > Marine > Coastal | place: USA: Alaska | collected... | reverse complement strand
TGACGATAGTCACTGTGTGCAGCACGAAAGGAGAGATAGTGAGATTTGTTCTCGCCATAGTAAGTTTCATTCTCGCGGCCGTAATGATTGGCTTCGGAATTGCGCAGCAGACCATCCTTACGACCCCTGACGAGGTCACGGTGTCGACAGAAACCGACGGCACCGCACCGCTGACGGTGGTCGATGGCGAGGCATTCAACGCGTATTCGGGCAAGCAGACGATCAGTGTCGCTGGCCCTGGACGAATCGTCGCAGCATACGGTCGCACCTCAGACGTGCTCGCCTGGGTCGGTGACGCCAACTACAACTTGGTGACGGTCGACCCTGAGTCAGGCGAACTGGTCACCGAAACTATCAGCGGTGGCGAAGAAGAGGTGCCTGACCCGTACAACGCAGACCTCTGGCTAGATAACTACACCGCGGACCTGAATCTTGCGCTTACCGTCAAGATTCCCAGCGACGTGTCGTTCATTCTTGCCTCGGACGGAATTGAGCCAGCCCCCAGCACTGTCTCGCTTTCGTGGCCACTGGATAACACCACCCCCTGGGCGGGTCCGCTGATCATCGGCGGCGCTGCAGCCCTCCTTCTCGGGTTGATCCTCCTCGTGTTGGCAGTGCACCACGTTCGCCGCGCAGGCGGGCCGCGTCGCAAACCACAGAAGATGCCCAAGGTTCCCAAGAAACCGCGCTACAAGCCGTCACGACGCACGCTCAACACCACATCTCGCATCGCTGTACCTGTAGTTCTGGTGAGTGCACTCGTCTTGGCCGGATGCACGACCACGTCGCCCAATTCCGCAGACGACGCGGGTGCGCCATCGCCGTCACCCACGTCGACCTCGGCTGGCGGCCAAGCGCTGTCGCCGGCGGTATCGGTTCGTCAGGTAGAAAAAATCGTTGCGCGCGTGAGCGCGACAGCTCTCGAAGCCGACGAGTCCCGCGACGCCGACCTCATAAACACTCGCTTCACCGATGCAGCCCTTGAGTATCGCCTCGCAAACTACAAAATGCGCGAGGCCGATGGGACGATAGAGACACCTGTTGCGATCCCCGATGGGCCAGTTCAGCTCACGCTGCCGCAGCAGACTGATTCGTGGCCACGTACCGTATTTACGATCATCCTCGACGAAACCGACAGCACGGTTGCGCCCATCGCATTGTTCCTAGAACAGGCGGCTCCTCGTGACAACTACAAAGTAAGCTACGCGGTCAACTTGGAGCCTTCAGTCGTGTTCCCCGATGTGGTTGCTGCCAGTGTCGGAACGTCACGACTAGCGCCAGACAGTGGACTTCTGCGATCGTCACCAACCGAAGTGGCTCTCGACTACGCAGAAATTCTTGAGCAGGATGTCGATAGCGATTCCTACCTCGATTTCGAGGCCGAAGGAGACAGCCTGCGTGTGAACGTCGGGCTCGCTGTGAAGAAGAAAGAGCAGTCAGAGCTTTCGAGTACAGCGACACTCACTTATGGTCACGAACTTGGCGCTGCTGACCCCATCGCGATGGCAACAGCCGATGCCGGCGCGATCGTCGCAGTGCACCTGTACGAGACTAAGGTGGCAAAACCAAAGGAAGAGGGCTCTGCGGTGACCTTCAGCGGTCAGACGAAAGCACTTTCTGGTATTTCGATCACAGAGACCGGCATTAAATCGACCTACGGGGATCAGCTACTATTTTACGTCCCGGCAGCAGGTAGCGAGGAGAAAATCGTCTTGCTCGGGTACACCCAAGGACTTGTTGCAGCATCGGAGTTGAATTGACTAACGCACCACTAAATGCCGCTAGCTTGCGAGGTGCCGTCGACCTGTCGTCAATGGTTCGACAGCACAATGCGCCCGCTACGCAGCCAGGCACGACTCCTGCCACTGGAGAAGCCCAGGGGACAGGCGGGTTCGCTACGAATGCGGATGACGCCTCGTTTAATCAAGTGCTAGAGCTTTCCAACACCGTTCCGGTGATCGTAGAGTTCTTCGGCCAAGGAATTGATCCAACGCTCGAGCCGGCAATCTCCGCCTATGCTGGCCGGTTCGCCCTCGTGACGGTAGATGCAAGCAACAATCCACAGCTCGTGCAGGCATTTCAAGTGCAACAGGTTCCGACCGTTGCCGCCGTTGTCGGTGGCCGGCCAGTACAACTGTTCACGGGAACACTGACCGAACCCGAACTCAAAGATGTGCTCGAGCAGGTATTGCAGCTTGCCGCACAGAACGACGTGACCGGCACGCTGCCTGCGGGCGAAGCATCCGAAGAGGAAGCGCAGGAGCCGGTTGAAGAGCCACTCCCTCCGCTTCATCAAGAAGCGTATGACGCGGTCGTGGCCGGCGATTTCACTACCGCGATCACCAAGTACGAATCGGCAATCGCGCAGAATCCTCGCGATCAGCAAGCGGTCGCGGGACTCGCGCAAGTGTCGCTACTTGCTCGGCTCGAGAACACCACGGCTGACGCGATACGAAGCGCTGCTGGGCAAAACCCTGACGACGTTGCTGCTCAACTGGCCGTGGCAGATCTCGATGTTTCTGGCGGTCACTTAGGTGACGCATTTGGCCGACTTCTTGACTTCTTTCCTTCCGCTGATGCTGACGGAAAGAATGCGATCCGCACCCGACTGCTGGAGTATTTCGAGATTGCCGGTGCCGAAGACCAGCGAGTAGCTGACGCACGTCGACGACTGACGTTGCTGCTCTACTAGGTTCTACTCGTCTAAGTTCTGCTCTGGTGGCTGCCGCACTAATGACTGCGAGCGATTGCCGCAACAGTCGCTTCGGTAGCGCGCATAAGGTCGCTAGGGGCAAGCTCGATATCAAATCCGCGCTTTCCGCCACTGACAAACACGGTGTCGAAAAGTTCCACGGTCTCGTCGATCACGGTGCGATGTGCGGTCTTTTGTCCAATCGGACTAATGCCGCCAATGACGTAGCCGGTGCGACGCTGGGCGACGAGAGGGTCAGCCATTACGGCCTTCTTCGCGTGCAGTACCGCTGCGAGTGCTTTGAGATCGAGCTTGCCGGACACCGGAACGACGGCAACGACGAGTTGCTCATCCACCTCGGTCATGAGCGTTTTGAAGACCTGCTCTTCCCTGATTCCGATTGCCGTCGCGGCTTCGACGCCATACTCGGTGGCCGCGGGATCGTGCTCGTAAGGGTGCGGGGTAAATGTGATGTGGAGAATGTCGAGAGCAACCGTCGCGGGAGTACCGAGTGCCATCAGCACTTGCCTGCAGCGGTGTTCGAGGAATCTGGGTCGAAGCGAGGGTGCATGCGATCTAGAGTAATGACACGCGGGCATCCATTCGTTGTGAACGCGAAAGTAGCGGAGTTACGGTGACTATTTATCTGGATCATGCGGCCACGACGCCAATGCGTCCGGCCGTAGTTGAGGCTTTTGTCGGGGCGCTCACTGTTGTGGGCAATCCTTCATCGATTCACTCTCAGGGGCAAGCTGCGAAACGGATGCTTGAAGAAGCGCGGGAGGCCGTAGCGGCAAGTCTCGGCGCCGATTCGGTTGAGGTGACGTTCACGTCAGGCGGCACTGAGGCAATCAATTTGGCGATCAAGGGACTGTTTTGGTCCCGTAATTCTGCGGCAGTCGAGCGCCCGCGGATACTGGTGGCGCATGCGGAACATCACGCCACGATTGACGCCGTTGAGTGGATGAAGGACCACGAGGGTGCACTACTCGACTGGATTCCGGTTGACGCTTTCGGACGCGTCGACGTTGACTACGTGCGTGACGCCCTTGCTGACGATGTCGCACTCATCTCGATGCTCTGGGCAAATAACGAGGTCGGCACTGTGCAACCCGTGTCCCAAATTTCTGCGCTCGCCGCCGAGTACGGCGTGCCGGTGCATGTTGATGCGGTGTCAGCGTATGGATATGTGCCGCTCGACTTTCATGATGCTGGCGTCGCGGCGCTGAGCGTTTCTGCCCACAAGATCGGGGGACCGGTAGGGGTGGGTGCATTGCTGATTGCGCGTTCGGCGTCGGTGACCCCATTGCTTCATGGCGGCAGCCAGCAGCGTGCGCGGTCGGGCACTTTGGATGCCCCTGGTGCGGTGGCGTTTGCCGCCGCTGCACAGGAGGTGACTCAACAGCTGGCCGAGAGCGCTCCGCGACTGTCTGCACTGCGTAATTCACTCATAGAAGGTGTTCTTGCAGCAGTGCCCGAGGCAGTACTCAGAGGCGATCCGCTCGATCGTTTGGCGGGTAACGCACACTTCACTTTTCCCGGGTGCGAGGGCGATTCGCTTCTATTCTTGTTGGATGTCGCAGGCTTCAGTGTCTCGACAGGGTCCGCCTGCCAGGCCGGTGTTCCCGAGGCGAGCCATGTTCTGCTGGCGATGGGTCTTGATGAGCCAACAGCTCGGGGCGCTCTGCGAATCTCGCTTGGGGAGTCAACGACGCCCGACGAGATTGCCCAATTCGTTGCGGCGTTGCCGAACGCTTTCGCGCAAGCGAAAACTGCCGGATACTCCGATCGCCTGACTGTTCTCGGGCGCTAGTTCGGGCAGCGAAGACTCCCACCGACATCCCAGTAAGAACTTGCCCAGCACCACGTCTCGTACACTGGGTTTATGAAGGTTTTAGCGGCAATGAGTGGCGGAGTCGACTCCGCTGTAGCTGCCGCGCGCGCTGTAGAGGCTGGGCATGAGGTTGTTGGGGTGCATTTGGCGCTGAGCCGGCAACCTGGCACCCTGCGCACTGGCGCTCGCGGTTGCTGCACAATTGAAGATTCGATGGATGCCCAGCGGGCGGCCAACATCATCGGCATCCCTTACTACGTGTGGGACTTCTCCGAGCGTTTCAAGCTCGACGTCGTCGACGACTTCATCGCAGAGTACTCTGCGGGCCGAACTCCGAACCCGTGTATGCGCTGCAACGAGCGAATCAAGTTTGCCGCCCTCCTTGAGAAGGCCGTTGCCCTCGGTTTTGATGCGGTAGCAACAGGTCATTACGCCAATATTCTTGAAGATGAGAATGGCAACCGCGAACTTCACCGCGCTGCAGCCTGGGCCAAGGATCAGTCCTACGTTTTGGGCGTACTCACTACTGAGCAGCTCGCCCACAGTATGTTCCCGCTTGGAGCGACTCCGTCGAAAGATGAGGTGCGTGCTGAAGCCACCGCACGTGGTCTCTCGGTTGCCAACAAGCCTGACTCGCACGACATTTGCTTCATCCCCGACGGCAACACTCGTGGTTGGTTGGCCGACAAGGTTGGCGCAGAGCAGGGCGAGATCCTTGACCGTTCTGGCGATGTTCTTGGCAAGCATGAGGGTGCACTTGCCTTCACAATCGGCCAGCGCAAGGGCCTGAACGTTGGCTATCCAACGGATGACGGCAAGCCTCGTTTCGTACTGGAGATCCGTCCCAAGACCAATCAGGTCGTTGTCGGACCGCGCGAGGCTCTCGCGCTCGCAGAAATTGCGGGCGACACGTACTCGTGGGCAGGGCTCGATCCGCTCGCATCCGGTCTCATTTCGCAGCCGGGCGAGAGCTTCGACTGCCACGTTCAGGTTCGCGCTCACTCTGACCCGATGCCTGCGGTTGCGCAGGTCACTGTTGCTGGTGAGGATGCCGAAGGCAACGAGGTCGTCTCTGAGCTGATCGTCACACCCAATGAGCCCCTCGATGGTGTCTCGCCAGGTCAGACCGCGGTGCTCTATGTTGGCACTAGGGTTCTTGGGCAGTGCACTATTGCGCGCACGGTTTCTGCGGTTCCTGTCGAGGTCTAGCCTGCGGAATGCGGTGTTGGTGCGCGTGCGGCGCGTCGATAAGTCGTAGGCGCTGTTTACACTTGACTAGTGGCCTACAACACCGATAAATCCGGTTCAGCGAACGTGACTGAAGAGCAGGTTGCCGAGACTACCGATCCGGCACTTGCTGCGGCGAGTGCCGACGTTGACGCCCTCACGACACGCATCCTTGAGCTCCGCGACGCCTATTACGGGCGCGACGAAGTCCTCGTCGATGACGCCGAATATGATGGCCTGATTCAGCAGCTAGAGCGGCTTGAGCGTGAGCATCCAGAGCTGCAAAGCCAAGACAGCCCAACGTTGCGGGTTGGCGGTACGGCAGCGGCACTCTTTGATCCGGTTGATCACGCCGAGCGCATGCTGAGTCTCGACAATGTTTTCTCGCTCGACGAGTTCGCCGACTGGGCAGCCAAAGTCCAGCGTGATTCAGGGCGCCAGGTCGACTTCCTCTGTGAACTCAAGATTGATGGGCTCGCGATCAACCTGCGCTACGTCGACGGTGTGCTTGTGAGCGCGGCCACTCGTGGTGATGGCCGTGTCGGTGAAGATGTCACCGAGAACGTTGTGCGGGTCGAGGGGATCCCTCAGCGACTTTCGGGCAGCGGACATCCGTCAATTGTTGAAGTTCGTGGAGAAGTCTTTATCCCTCTTGAGTTGTTTCGCGAACTCAATGCCGAGCAGACCCGCATCGGCGAAAAGGTCTTTGCGAATCCGCGCAATGCCGCCGCAGGCTCGCTGCGGCAAAAGTCCGAGGGCAAATCTGACGAGAAGCTCGCGCATATGCGTCGTCGGCTGTCGTCGCTTCGGATGCTCGTGCATGGCATCGGCGCGTGGGACGGTGCGCGCGAAGGCCATGCTGCGATCCGCAGCCAGAGTGAGGTCTACGAAGTGCTGGCCGAATGGGGCCTTCCGACGAGCACCCACTTTAGAGTTCTCGACTCTGCCGGCGACGCTGCCGATTTCATCCGATACTTCGGCGAGCATCGTGACAGCGTTGAGCATGAGATCGACGGGATCGTCGTTAAAGTCGATGAGTTGGCACTTCACGACGAACTGGGAGCAACATCCCGTGCGCCACGCTGGGCGATCGCATACAAGTACCCTCCAGAACAGGTCAATACCAAGCTTCTCGACATTGTGGTCGGAATCGGTCGCACAGGTCGGGCCACCCCGTACGCGGTGATGGAACCCGCGCTCGTCGCTGGGTCGGTGGTGCGTCAGGCGACCCTGCACAATCAGGATGTCGTGAAACGCAAAGGCGTGCTGATCGGAGACACCGTTGTGCTGCGTAAAGCGGGTGACGTGATTCCAGAGATTCTTGGCCCGGTCGAGGAGCTTCGCGATGGCAGCGAATACGCCTTTGTGATGCCGACGAACTGTCCAGAGTGTGGAACGCCGCTGCGTCCGATGAAAGAGGGCGACATCGATCTGCGGTGTCCAAACACACGGAGTTGTCCGGCACAAGTGCGGGGAAGAATTGAACACGCCGGCAGCAGGGGAGGGCTCGATATTGAGGTGCTTGGTGAGGTTGTAGCGCGCGCGTTGACTCAGCCTTTGCATCCCGAAGTGCCGCCGCTCGTGAATGAGGCAGCGCTGTTCGATCTCACCGTCGAAGACATCTTTCCTATCGTTGTTGCTGTACGTGATTCCGAAACCGGCGAGGTCGTCACAAATGAGGACGGCACAGTCCGGACGATCACGCCGTTCCGTCGCGCACGCAAGACGTCTGGCGCGGGAGCCGACCCCGCCTTCGAGCCACAGGCGGCAGACTTCGCGGGAGACCAGCACGCAGTGCCATCGAGCAACGCGATAAAACTCATTGGCAATCTTCACGAAGCGAAGACAAAGCCGCTCTGGCGGCTCTTGGTGAGCTTGAGCATCCGCCATGTTGGTCCTGTCGCTGCACGAGCTTTGGCAGATTATTTTGGGTCGCTCGAGGCGATTCGTACGGCCACTCGTGAAGAACTTGCGGATGTCGACGGAGTCGGTCAGATCATTGCCGACTCTGTAGCCGACTGGTTTGACGTTGATTGGCACCAAGAGATTGTGGCGCGGTGGGATGCCTCTGGCGTTCAGTGGTCGACGCCAGGCCACCCCGGCCCTGGGTCGGCGCAGTCACACGAAGGCCCACTTGCCGGTCTCACGATCGTTGCTACCGGTAGCCTCGAGGGCTTTACCCGCGAAGGCGCACAAGAGGCGATTATCGCGGCAGGGGCAAAAGCGGCATCGAGTGTGAGCAAAAAGACCGATTATGTGGCTGCAGGACCCGGTGCGGGGTCAAAACTTACGAAAGCAGAGGAATTGGGAGTCACCATTCTCGACGCGGCCCAATTTAAAAAGCTGCTTAAAGGCGGGCCTTCCGCGCTCGATGAGTAGTCGAAGAGCACTGATTCCTCATGTTTTGCCCCCAACGGGGGGAGTTGTGCCCTAGTATTGGGTCAACGTGATCGCGTCCGGGGATGGCATGCGATCAACGTTCTTGAGGGGATAACCCAACGTTGCTGTTAGAAATCGCAGTCGTTTTAGTCACCTCGGTCGCCGGCTTCACTGTCGCCGCCGAGGTCGGAACTGTGCCTCCCGCAACTTTTCAATCTGTGGTTACAAGCGACGCTCCGCCCGCATTTACGGGCCCAATCGTCGGCGGAGGAGGCAACGCAGTCGGTGGCGCAGCCACCCGCGTTGCGTCATTTGGGGCGCAAACGCTGTCAACGCTTGCGAGCCTTCCCGCAGAAAACTTCACCCAGTACTTTGAGTCTCGCCCGACCGTGGTCGATCAGATACTTGCCGAACAACCGCCAGCCCAAGAAGTTGCGCTGTGGTGGGGCGACCTCAATGTTGATCGCCAGTCAGCGCTCGAGATTGCGTCTCCCCAGCTAGTCGGCAACCTTGAGGGCGTACCGGTCGCGATCCGCGACACGAGCAATCGCACGGTGCTAAACCAGACAATTACTGAACTCACTGAAGTGATCAACTCCGATATTGGCCGAGGCGTGCAACAGGGTGCGCATCAACAACTAAACATGTTGTCGTCGATTTCGGGAGCTCTCGAGCACGACAGGTCCGACCCTAAACGCACTCTCGTCACTCTCGATGTCTCGGGCCAGGGGCGTGCGGCAATCGTTCTCGGGGATCTCACCGAAGCCGATTACGTAAGTTTTCTTGTTCCCGGCATGTTCTTCACGATCGAAAACCAAATGTCGTACTGGGTCGAGGCAGCAAATGAGCTCTATTCTCAGCAACAAATGTGGCTAGAGCACTTTGAATCCCGATCCCCGTTTATTCGCAACGAATCGGTCGCGACGGTGGCCTGGATCGGCTACGACACGCCAAACCTCACCAACGTTGGTACAATCGAAAACGCCAATCAGGGGCGGGATTCGCTCGCCGGAGCAATTTTGGGGCTGCAGGCGCAACGCGGAGCGGATCAGCCGTACATCTCGATCGTCGCCCACTCCTACGGTTCAACGGCAGCGCTTATGGCGCTTTCCGAATATGACTTCGAGATTGATGCTCTCGCCCTCGTAGGTTCCCCCGGTAGCCCTGCACAATCGGTCGATGAGCTCAACGTGCGCGATGGCAACGTTTTCGTCGGAGAAGCTGCGTGGGATCCGATTCCCAATAGCTCCTACTTTGGCCAAGATCCAGGCTCTGCCAGCTATGGCGCGAAATCTCTGGGTGTCGGCGGAAGCTTTGACGTAATCATGAAACAGCCGCTAACCAAATCCGTTGGCCACAACGAATACTTCCAGCCCGGAAGCGAAGCAATGCGAAACTTTGCGCTTCTGAGTATCGGACGCAGTGACCTCGTCATCCCCGAGAATGCGCCTCCGGTAGAACGTGCACTATCAATAGGGGCACCGCGACAGGACCGATAAGCGCGCGGTTGCAGTGCTCAGCAATACTGCGGTGAGTGTTGATGCTCTCGCCTTGGCGCTCATCGCCGCCAGCTAAGCCGAATACACTTATAGGGTTCCCTGTCTGACACCCATCTCCGGAGCTCCATGACTGACACGAATCCCGGCGCGATCACTAGCGAGGTCGTCGCACACCTGGCCTCGCTTGCGCGCATCGCTCTCACCGATGAAGAAATTGAGAAGCTCGCTGGCGATCTCGGAGCGATCGTTGACTCCATTGCCAAGGTCAGCGAGGTTGCGACTGATGAGATTCCGGCTACGAGCCACCCGATTCCGTTGAGCAATGTGTACCGGGCCGACGTGCCAGGAGCCACCCTCACGACTGAGCAGGCCCTTGCTGGGGCACCCGAGCACGATGGATCACGCTTCGCGGTTAGCGCGATTCTGGGAGACGAGCAGTAATGGCTGAAGCGAACGAACTCACCCGCATATCGGCATCGGAATTGGCCGGTCGGCTCAGTTCGGGCGATGTCTCCTCCGTTGAAGCGACTCAGGCGCATCTTGACCGTATTGCGGCCATCGACGGTGACGTCAACGCGTTTTTGCACGTATCGACGGATGCACTAGCCAACGCCAAGCGCATCGATGATCGTCGCACAGCAGGGGAGTCGCTTGGCGAACTCGCCGGTGTGCCCATTGCCATCAAAGATGTGTTGTGCACCATCGACATGCCCACTACGGCGGGCTCCAAGATTCTTGAGGGTTGGGTTCCGCCCTACGATGCAACACCGGTAGCCAAACTGCGCGCGGCCGGTCTGATTGCACTGGGCAAGACCAACATGGACGAGTTCGCCATGGGGTCGTCAACAGAACACTCTGCGTACGGTCCGACCAAGAACCCTTGGGACCTTGGTCGCATCCCCGGCGGTTCAGGCGGCGGCTCTGCTGCCGCGGTTGCCGCGTTCGAAGCCCCGCTCGCGCTCGGCTCTGACACTGGCGGATCGATCCGCCAGCCGGCATCCGTTACTGGCTCTGTTGGGGTGAAGCCAACCTACGGCGGTGTTTCGCGTTACGGCGCGATCGCGCTTGCGTCTTCGCTTGACCAGGTTGGTCCCGTTTCGCGCACAGTTCTCGATGCTGCGATGCTGCACGACGTTATCGGTGGGCACGACCCTCGTGACTCCACGTCTCTCAACGAGCAGTGGCCGTCGTTTGCTACTGCCGCGCGTGCTGGTGCCGCTGCAGAGAGCCTCAAGGGCCTGCGCATTGGTGTTATCAAGCAGCTCGACAGCCCCGGCTTCCAGGCCGGTGTTTCGCAGCGCTTCCATGAAGCACTTCAGTTGCTCACCGACTTCGGCGCAGAAATTGTTGAAGTGGATGCTCCGCACTTTGAATACGCTGTCGCTGCCTACTACCTCATCCTTCCCGCCGAGGCCTCGAGCAACCTCGCCAAGTTCGACTCGGTGCGTTTCGGTCTCCGCGTAACGCCTGAGGGCGGCGGAACCGTTGAAGACGTGATGGCTGCGACTCGCGAGGCTGGTTTCGGCCCCGAGGTTAAGCGCCGCATCATCCTCGGCACCTATGCGCTCAGCGCTGGCTACTACGACGCGTATTACGGCAGCGCTCAGAAGGTGCGCACGCTCATCCAACGCGACTTCGCGGCAGCGTTCGAGAAGGCTGATGTTCTGGTTTCGCCCTCTGCGCCGACTACTGCATTCAAGTTCGGCGAGAAGCTTGAGGACCCGATGGCGATGTACCTCAACGACGTGACCACGATTCCCGCGAACCTTGCTGGCGTCCCCGGAATGGGATTGCCGATGGGGCTTGCTCCTGAAGACGGCTTGCCGACCGGATTCCAGATCATGGCTCCGGCCCGCGGCGACGCGCGACTGTACGAACTCGGTGCAACGCTTGAGCGTTTGCTTGAGCAACAGTGGGGCCACACCCTGCCAAGCCAGGTCCCGTCGCTCGGTTAGTTCTAGTCGTCGGTAGCCTGCCGTTCCCGGTAGGCGATCTGGTTCATTCGGTTCCCGCACCGGATGCCGCAGAATCGGCGTGAACCGTTGCGGGACAGGTCGGCCATGAGTCCTTCGCAGTCGGGTGCTTCGCAACGGCGTAGCTTCCACATGGCGTCGGAGCGTACGACGTCGACGAGTGCCAGCCCGATTTCGGTCTGAATTCGTTCGGCGAGCGGTGCATCGGGGGAGTTGGCATGCAGATGCCAGTCGATGCCGTCGTGCCGATCGAGGAACGGTAGAGCGTTGGCCTCAGCGAGCATCGCGTTGACTTCGATGGCGGCGTCATCACGAGTGAGCTTCCAGACGCCCCGGATTCGTTCGCGTACTTGTCGAACTTCGGCGAGCTCTTTGTCGTTGCGATCGATGCGTCCGCTAAAGCGAAACTGCATGATGATGGCGTAAAGCTCCTCGATTGTGGCGAGTTCGTCGCCACCGCTTCTGCTTGCTAACTCGTGGGTGTTTCCGAGGATTACGGCAAACTCGAGACTCTCGATCGTGTCAGGGGCAAAATGCAATTTGACTCCTTATTTGTTTGAAGACTAGCGTCATCAGAAATACCAGTCAAGACGATCTCAAGGCGGCAATCATGACGCGCTCCTCCACAACTCTCGGCATGCTCATTGCGGTGGTCGCCGCCGCAAGTTTTGGGCTCTCCGGAGCGCTCGTGAAACCCGTTCTAGAAGCAGGGTGGAGCCCCGCCGCTGCGGTGACGCTTCGCGTGCTCATCGGTGGCGCAGTACTCGCGCCGTTCGCGATTCTTGCGCTCAAAGGGCGCTGGATCGCTCTCTGGTACGCGCGCAGCCGCATCCTGCTCATGGCGACAATTGGCGTCTCGGGAACCCAGCTGGTGTACTTTGCGGCAATCGAACGCATCCCGGTCGGCATCGCGATTCTGCTGGAATACATGGCGCCGTTGCTGCTCGTCGCCTTCGCCTGGGTAACGTCGCGTCGTACGCCTAAGGCAGTTGTGCTCATCGGCTCCGTCGTTGCGCTCGGAGGGCTGATTCTCGTGGTCTCTCCTGAGGGCTCTGGAGCCCTCGATCCGCTCGGAATACTCTTTGGCGCGTGCGCCGCTGTTGGTGCTGCGGTTTACTACGTGATTGCGGCGCGCACGAGCGAGGGGCTTCCTGCGGTTGCGTTGGCGTCGGCTGGCTTGTTGATCGGCGGCGTCATCCTCGGACTCGTTGGTCTCGTCGGCATCGTGCCCTTCGATATGCCGATGGTGGATGTCACGGTGTTGGGCTTCGTGGCGCCGTGGTGGGTTCCGCTGCTCATCGTGGGAATTGTCGCGACCGGTATCGCCTACTCGACGAGCATCATGGCAAGCGAAATGCTCGGTTCCCGACTCGCGTCGTTCGTCGGATTGCTCGAGGTTGTCACGGCGGCGATCTACGCCTGGTTGTTGATCGGCGAGAACCTGTCGCTCACGCAGTTCATCGGGGGCGCGCTCATTTTGGCCGGAATCGCCTTCGTGCGTTCGGAGAAATCTGAAGAGTTCAGTGACTTCACGATCGAAGCTGAATCGATCCCGAGCGACGATGATGAACCAATTCTGGCGCCAGCATCTGCGCCGCTCGAACCGGGTACCGATACGGTGCCGCTACGCCACGTACAATCGTTGGGTGGCTAAAGCTGAATTGATGGACTACGACAAAGCTCTCGAACTATTTGAGCCGACGCTCGGTTTCGAGGTGCATGTCGAGTTGAACACTCAAACCAAGATGTTTTCGGATGCGCCGAACCCTGCTGCCTCTGGCGCAGAGCACGGCGAGCCGAACACCATGATCACTCCGGTTGATCTTGGCCTGCCCGGCAGCTTGCCTGTCGTCAACGAAGAGGCGGTCAAATATTCGATCTCCTTGGGGTTGGCTCTCGGTTGTGAGATCGCTCCGAGCTCGCGTTTCGCGCGCAAGAACTACTTTTACCCTGACCTCGCCAAGAATTACCAGATCAGCCAATTCGATGAGCCGATTGCGTTCGAAGGTTCGGTAGACATTGAGCTTGAGAGTGGCCGCACGATCACGATTCCGATCGAACGCGCGCACATGGAAGAGGATGCGGGAAAGCTCACCCACGTTGGTGGCGCAACCGGGCGTATCCAGGGCGCAGAGTATTCGCTTGTCGACTACAACCGTGCCGGCGTTCCTTTGGTCGAGATCGTCACCCACATGATCACGGGAACCGAGGCTGATGCCCCAGAGGTCGGCAAAGCGTATGTTTCTGCTATCCGCGACATCGTTCGTTCGCTTGGTATTTCTGAAGCCCGCATGGAGCGCGGAAACCTGCGGTGCGACGCCAACATTTCGCTGAGCCCGCGAGGTTCAGGAAAGCTCGGCACGCGTACGGAGACGAAGAACGTCAACTCGATGCGGAGTGTTGAGCGCGCAGTTCGATATGAGATCCAGCGCCAGGCCGCAATTTTGCACAATGGTGGCACGATCACCCAGGAGACACGTCACTGGCACGAGGACACTGGTGTCACGAGCGCCGGTCGTCCGAAGAGCGATGCCGATGACTACCGTTACTTCCCAGAGCCCGATCTTCTGCCCGTTGAACCGTCCGCGGAACTGATCGAAGAGTTGCGCGCGGCACTTCCCGAGCCTCCGGCGGAGCGTCGTCGTCGCCTTCAAGAGGCGTGGGGTTTCACCGATCTTGAGTTCCGTGACGTGAACAACGCTGGTCTCTTTAGTGAGATCGAAGCCACGATTGAGGCTGGCACGACTGCGGCGCAAGCGCGCAAGTGGTGGACAGGCGAAATTGCTCGACTCGCGAACATCCAAGGTGCAGACCCGAGTTCGCTGATTACCCCTGCGGATGTCGCAGCCCTTGTTGCGCTCATCACTGATGGTGTTCTCAATGACAGTCTGGCCCGCCAAGTTCTCGAGGGCGTTATCGCTGGCGAGGGAACGCCAAGTGACGTTGTTGAGAGCCGTGGCTTGAAGCTTGTGTCGGATGACGGCCCGCTCATTGCGGCAATCGACGAAGCACTTGCCGCTCAGCCTGATGTTCTCGCGAAGATTCGCGATGGCAAGGTGCAGGCTGCTGGCGCGGTCATCGGTGCCGTAATGAAAGCGATGAAGGGTCAGGCTGACGCTGCCCGTGTTCGGGAACTCGTCCTGGAGCGTGCCTCAGCCGAATAGTTCGGCTCAGCGCATGTCGGCTGCAGGCAGTACCGTTGAGGTCATGTCTGAATCTGCAACGCTTGTCGTCGAAATCCACGTTCCGCTCACTCCTGACACTGAAG
>Ga0307486_1001976_pt1 | contig 14873 bp, 14 predicted proteins | sample CBIW02metaG_FD_203663 | JGI IMG/M metagenome (GOLD analysis project Ga0307486, IMG submission 203663) | Sea-ice brine microbial communities from Beaufort Sea near Barrow, Alaska, United States - CBIW 0.2 | ecosystem: Environmental > Aquatic > Marine > Coastal | place: USA: Alaska | collected... | reverse complement strand
AGAAAGCGGTTAAATCCGTCATTATTTAGTCGTCTTCCATGATTTGAGGGCGCTCAGCTCAACCCCAGTTGCCAGAGATAAGCTGAACTGGCTAAAAATCGGTGTTTCTGGATGGGCACTAGTTAGTAAGACTGGAGTCGTGGCGCTGTCACTCGGCGTCATGATGGTGGCGGGTCCCGTCGCCGCTCAGAACTGGAGCATGGCCACGGCCTACCCGGAGGGCAACTTCCACACGCAGAACGTCAGATGGTTCGTGGGACGGGTCGATGAGCTCACCGACGGCGAACTCACGATAACCGTCCACAGCGGCGCTTCACTCTACGGCATGGCGGAGTTGAAGCGCGCGCTTCGCACCGGGCAGATTCAGATGGCGGAGTTCTTTCTGTCTGCCTACGGTAACGAGGATCCCATCTACGAAATTGATAGCCTGCCATTCCTGGCCACCAGTCAGGAGCAGGCGCGAAAGCTCTACGATCTTCAGAAGCCGATGCTGGAAGAGCGGTTCGAACAGGAGGGGCTAGTGCCCCTTTACTCCGTACCGTGGCCCGGCAACACGCTTTATACTAAGAATCTTGTCGAAAAGGTAAGCGACCTGGAAGGCGTGCGCATGCGCGGTCAGACCGCCATCGTCGCACGACTCGCAGAGTTGACGGGAGCCAACGCGGTAGACGTGCAGTTCGTCGACGTCCCGCAAGCGTTCGAGACGGGCGTGATCGAGGCGATGTGGACGGCCGGCACAACGGGTGTCGATACTCAGTCGTGGGAATACACCAACTACTTCTACGACATGTCGGCTTACCAGCCGAAGAACATGGTGGCGGTGAACGCCGACGCTTGGTCTTCGCTCTCCGAGGACGTTCAGGGCGCGCTGATGCAGGCTTCCATGGAAGCGGAAAAGCGGGGTTGGCAGCGTGCCGCGGAACTCCAGACCGAAGCGAAGGCTACGCTTGCCGAGAATGGCATGAACGTCGTAGAGCCCTCCGAGACTCTCATGGAAGAGCTGCAGGCGATCGGCAACACCATGATCGACGAGTTCCTTGAGGGTGCCGGCGCCGATGCCGAGAAGATCGTCCGTGAACTTAAACAGAATGACTGACAACGAGCGGAATACTTTGCCAAAGAGGGGCCGGCCACTTCGTCGGCTCCTCGATCTCGCCTACATGCTGACCGGCGCGCTAGCAGGGGTATTTCTCTCCTTGATTGCCCTGCTGGTGATAAGCCAGATCGTCGGGAGGATACTCGGGCTGCAGGTTCGCTCGGCAATAGATTTCGCCACGTTCTCACTTGCTGCGTTCATCTTTCTTGGCTTGGCGTACACGCATCGCAGTGGTGCGCACATTCGCGTGACGCTGCTGATCAGATTGTTCCCGCCGAAACTCAGGCACGCCATCGAGATGCTGAACGTGGCCGCAGCTTTGACGCTCTTTTCGTTCTTCACCTACTACAGCGTGCAGATGACCATCCAGTCTTATGAGTTCGGTTCGGTTTCGATTGGAATCGTCCCTTTCCCTTTATTTATACCCCAGGCCGGCATGGCCCTGGGGCTGCTGATGATGTCGGTGGCGGTTGTCCAGGATCTGTTGGCGCTCGCTACGGGAAAGACGCCGAGCTACCTTGCCATTGATTCCTAAGCAGGATCCGCGAGGTCGGTGTTCTGCGAGCGGATACCGCGGACACGGGAGCACTTTGGACGCGGTTTTGAGGAGGTTAGTGTGGATGGCATGACGCTGGCTCTAGTCTTCGGTGCTCTACTGGCGACATTGGCACTCGGGTTTTGGGTGTCAACGACCTTGCTCGTCATCGGCATCATGACCATGGTGCTGTTCACCCCGGCGCCGGTCGGTTCGGTAATGGTTACCACGATCTGGGGTGCTAGTACGAGTTGGGGCTTGACCGCACTGCCACTGTTCATTTGGATGGGTGAGATCCTTTTCAGGTCGAAGCTTTCAGAGAACCTTTTCGCGGGACTGAGCGTGTGGTTGACCCGTATTCCCGGCCGCCTCATTCACGTTAACGTTCTGGGTTGTGCCGTGTTCGCGGCCGTTTCGGGGTCCTCGGCCGCGACCTCGGCGACGGTTGGCAAGATCTCTCTGCCGGAACTGCGCAGCAGGGGATATGACGAGCGCATCAGCGTTGGAACCCTAGCGGGTTCCGGTACGTTGGGTCTGATGATCCCGCCCTCGATAATGATGATCGTCTATGGTATCGCCGCCGAGGTCTCGATCGGCCGCCTTTTCATCGCCGGCATCTTCCCCGGTATACTGCTGGTGGCGCTGTTCATGGGATATGTGATCCTTTGGTCGATAATGAATCCCGCCGGGATACCGGATGTGAGGGAAGAGGATCGCCTGTCACTCCCCGAGAAGATAAGGAAACTTCGCCTTCTGCTACCCGTGATACTGCTCATTGGTGGTGTCATCGGCTCCATATATACAGGGGTGGCTACAGCATCGGAGGCCGCTGCTCTCGGCGTACTTGGTTCGTTGCTGCTTTCCCTGTTCTCGGGCACCCTGAACTGGAAAACGTTTGTAGAGAGCGTCGAGGGTGCTGTTAAGACCGGCTGTATGCTTACGTTCATTCTTGTCTGCGCGGCGTTCCTCTCCAAGGCGATGGGTTTTACCGGAATACCCCAGGCACTGGCGAGCTCGATTTCCGATTTCAATCTGACGCCCTTGACACTGCTCGTAGTGCTCACGCTTTTCTACCTGATACTCGGCTGCTTCCTGGATGGAATATCCATTGTTGTCGTTACTACCCCGATGGTGCTTCCGATGGTGATGGCTGCCGGGATAGATCCACTCTGGTTCGGGATATACATTGTTCTTGTCACCGAAATGGCACAGATAACACCGCCCATCGGGTTGAACCTTTTCGTGCTTCAGGGGATGACCGGGCACAGTATATGGTTTGTATCGAAAGTGACGTTCCCGCTCTTTATCGCCTTACTGCTGGCGATTGTTGTGGTTGCAATATTCCCGGAGCTGGCGCTGTATCTTCCGAGAGCCATGAGCTGACTCCAAGGGAAACGCTGCAGAAATCCCGCCGCTGCTGTCTGACAACCGTCGGCGGGGTAGAGTAGGTCTTCCTGCCACCATCTGACAGAGCTACCCGATGAAGCAGATCTCTTTCGCCCAGGCCGAGCACTAGAACAAGAAGGAGTTCACTCGCCGCGAACGATTCCTAGCTCAGATGGATGCAGAAGATGTTGATGCGGCTGTTCGTTAGGGGTTCGGGTTCCGATATGTCGCGGCTGGACCGCTCCTGCAAAAGGACTTGGCCGGAATTGATATTCATTGCGCCGCAGCGAAGACCATGTACCCATATCTTCACACCAATCAGGAGCATTCAAGGCGCACGCATCGAATCCGTGCAAGCGCGCACTATTAGTATTCCATTGGACAATGCCACATCATTTTCTACCCGTAAGGTATTTGCGCGCGACTATACTGTCGTCAAGATCAAGACGGCCGACGGCCGACGGCCACGAGGGCATTGGCTTTCCTGATTACGTATATGGCTCAGCCAGCTTCAGCAACCGGTAAGGCCTCGGCGGTGTCCTGGCCGCTACCGTCAGAAACCGTGGAATCATGGCTGTGAGGTCATAGCGCCAATTGAAGCGGTACTCGAACTCGGCCAGGTAACGCGGCACGTGCTGGTCTCGAATCGCATGCTGTTCGAGCGTCTGCGGGTGCATCTGAAAAGGACTCCCTTCGAGCGCATGCGCGCCAGGCACCCTGCGGTTGAAACTAGTTAAGGTCGGCGCTGTAATCATCCACAACACCCGCCGAATCCGAGTGTTGATGAGTGATAGCTATCCTTACAAGAAAGACTTCTCGGCACTGGTTCAGCGATTGGTGCCCAGTTAGATGACCGGGCTCCCCCGGCCCGCCACCAACGGGGCGCGGGGGAGTTGTGTCTGGATGTCTGGAATCGTTTAACTTCTGATCAAAAACAACCCGAACGAGACACAGAGCACTGGGACACCCTCAGGCACCCGGACATGATGGGCTACTATGAGAAGTTCTGGCTAGGAGTTTGCGCGGCAGGGGCGTTTTGAGCATCAATCTGCATGGCCGGACCACTGCCAGCCCAGAATAAGGTTTCGCACGGTCAAACGGATTGAACGCACAGTTTTCCCTGCAACCACTTGAAATGGCCCGGGGAGTCGGCAAAAGGGACAACGTCCGCGCAGACTGAACTGACGAAAGCCCAGAATGTTCTTGATCCAACCGTTCACAGCCTCGACCAGATGCTTGCGCTGAGAGTAGATCGCCCGCCCCTCTGGGGTAGCAAGCTTCCGGGCCATTCGTGCCGCGGCCAGATACAGGGTCTCGTCGGGTTTCGCATCCCCTTTACCTTCTCTGCGTAACGAGACATAACCGTTAATGTCCTTCTCTTCCAGGGCCTGAAGATCCTCTTCCTTACGGTAGCCCGCATCGGTCAGACACTGCTCCGGCTGGCCACCCAATTCCTGATGTGGCGCACAAACATCCCCATAGTCTGAAGGCCTACCGAGAGTCGGCTAAGGTGGTTTTATCCAAATACTTTGAAACATGTGACGCGTATGAACATCCACTTCTTTCGACAAGCGAACTTCTTCCTCTCGCATACGCCCATAACTCATGGCCTTGTACTTGCTCGCATTGGCCTTGGTGCCGTCAATCATCAGCGTTCCCAGACTAATGACTTCCGCCTCCCGGGCAATCTGGATGACCTAAACAAACACCTCTCTGAACTGAAAGCACTCAAGTGCTGTTTGCGGAACTCGCACAAGGTTCGATGCGTGGGGAAGTTGTCGGCAGCCAGTACTCGAAAGGTCACGTCCTCTTCGAGTTTGAGGGCAATCTTGCGGGACGAGAAAGTTCCGGTTGCGTAGGCCTAATGCAACACCTACAGCATCATGCGCGGATCAAAAGGCGACTTGCGGCGGCCAGCCCCTTCGTACTGGGCGTAAAAGGAACCCAGATGTTCGGCGTCAACTATCCTGTCCGCCGGTCATCCTAATTGTCGCCGAACACCCAGATCCAGTTCGTCGACAACGTCACTAATGAAGTAGGCCAGATGGCCCTCGGCCAGCCATTCGTTAAGACTAGGAGGCAGCAGTAACTCCTGATCTGGCGAATAAGGTCGAAAACTCGTTCCCATGACGTCTATTCCGTGGCTGGAGAAGATTGGCCTATTATGTCATAACGACGTTTCTACCGCGCAGACTCCTGGTCAGTACTTAGACGCCCGAATACATCTTGCGACCGGGCACCGGCATCGGCGCTGTCAGGATCGAGCCCGACTCTGACTCTGTGATATAGAGATCTTTACGTTGAGGTCCGCCGAAAGCGATATTTGTCGTTAGTTTTCCCAGTGGGGAGTTGATGCGTAGCATGGGCTCTCCACGATTGCTGAACAGCCAAATGGCGCCCAAACCCACATGCGCTACTACCAGATTGCCTTCTTCATCGATAGCTAAGCCATCGGGTCCCCCACCACCAGACATTTGAATAAAAGTGCCAACCTTTGCTACACCACCATCACGGGTTAGCGGAACACGCCAAATGGCGTTTGCCCTCGTCACCGCTACGTACAGAACAGATTCGGTCGGATCTAATACCAAACCGTTAGGACTAGGTATGTTATCCAGAAGACAATCGATACGTCCGTTCGCTCGGCGTCTAAAAACGCGACCCGTCGGATCGTGCCAACCGGTTAGGCCCTGATCAGTAAAATATAGATCGCCATTAGACGAGAACACTAAATCGTTAACTGCCTTGAGCCGCTCAAGGTTAACGCGCTCAATAAGTGGCTTAACCTCGCCAGTTTCTGGATCTAGTATGACAATGCCGCGCGAATAGTCTGCAATAAATATCCGCCCGTCCTGATGAATTTTTAAGCCATTAGGCTCGCCATCGTACTCAGCAACAAGCTCAAACCTACCCTGGGTATCGATTCGAAATACACGCCCCCAAGGAACATCTACGCAATAAAGACGGCCTTGAGCGTCGAATGAGGGGCCCTCCAGTAGGGAATGTGCTGCATGGTGCCCCGGCTGGTACCGATGCCACTCCGAGGTGGCTTCGGGCTTCCGGAACGAGTCGGGCAGGCGAGCGAACTCTTGGGCGACAATAGCGGGCGGAACGGCGTACATAATGTGTCCTCATTGAAACTCGGTTATTGCGTGCATACAACAATCCCAACCTATCTGCATTGCGTCATTCAACAAACAACAAGGTCCGTGATGGTGCTGCAACCAGGTAGGCCGTGGCCTGACGAATTACACCCTATGCTCAGTAAATTCTGTCAGTTGTGCCTACAAATTCCAATGGGCAAAAGAAGCCCCCATGAAACTGAGCTGCTATTGGATCTTCCGGAATATCCTTGGCCAATATCTCTGCTGCAAAAACCTCGGAATCGTCTTCCGGAGCATAGCCCAGAAATTTCTCGCTAGAATTATCCCAACGGCTGCGGAGGTTGTTCGATACACCGTAAACCACCGTAAAGTGGTACGACTCATGCTCGATACAGCGCCGCGCTAATTGTGCCATATCTTTGTGGCTAAGCCAGGTTAGTAGTTGTCGAGCTTCACTCGGGCGGTCTGGAGTGCGGAATGTGCCTATCCTCAAGCAAGCTACTGACATGCCGTACTTGTCTGCATACATTCGGCCTACGGCCTCACCAAATACTTTTGAAACCCCATATCGGGAGTCAGGCCTAGGCTGCACGGTGTTATCCAGAAACTTTTCTCTTCTATGGTAGCCAACAGCGTGATTCGAACTCGCAAAAATAACTCGGCGTACATTTTGGCGGCGGGCTGCCTCAAATACGTTGTAGCAGCCTTCTATATTCATTGGCAGAATTTTCTCCCAACTGTCTTCAGCGGGAATCCCGGCTAAATGAATGACACAATCTATGTTTTGCATGCAATGCTCTATGGAGCTAATGTCTCGCACGTCAATCCTGCAGATTTCCTCGTTATCTTCTGCGGGCGCCTGTTCCGCGATATCGGCCAAGCGCAATAACGCATAGCGGCCACGCAGATGAGAGCGCAAGCACATACCTATGTTCCCGGCTGCTCCTGTGATCAGTACACGTAACTTTTCAGGTTCTCTGAAGGGGGTCATAAAGCGGTCCGTTCTGTTTTAAGGTTGAAAGAGAATATCTAGCTGCTGAGATGACAGGTAAAAACATCATCGTTAGTCAACTTATACTTATAAGAACTGCCATCGCTGTACGATTCTCACCGAGCCCCCACGATCTTTTTAAAAAGATCGTTCACACTGATTGTTTCCTTTCAGCAGGCTCGGTGATGAGTCACCTCTCAGTTCTTCTGCTTGGCATCTATCACAGCGTCATAAAGTTCTTGGCCATTAGGGGCCTTATCGATCAGTTCTTGCGATACTGCTCTCGTTGCCTGGACCAGTGATTCAATATCATTCGGTCGAACGATAACAGTCCCTTCTTCTTCCATCGTCTTCATCCCCTCATCATAAACTTTCTTGTAATAATCGCGGGCATACGCCATTGCTTCATCGGCCGCCTCTCGAATCATTTTCTGTTCATCTTTAGACAGTGAATCCCAACGTGATTTAGACATGATCAATAACGCAGGGAGCATATTGATACGTGTTAGATTAAAGTATTTAGATACCTCAATAAATTTATCAGACACAAACTGATCAGGAGTGGTTTCACCTGCATCAATTACTTCCTGCTGTAACGCCAAGTACAGCTCGGAGTACGCCATTGGCGTTGCTTGCGCACCTAATGCCTTGTAGCTTTCAACGTATCCGGGCGACTGTATAACGCGTATTTTCAAGCCTTCCATGTCTTTGGCTGAATTAATGGCCCTATCACCAAATACATCTCGCTCTATCGCAGAAAACCATCCTAAACCTACCATCCCATACTTAGGCAGAACATCAAGAAACTTGTCGCCTACCGGCCCACTCAGGATTTCGTTGGCTTGCTCAACGCTGTCAAATAGATAAGGGGCATCAAAAACGAGAAACTCTTTTACGGTGTTATTCAAGGTTGGCTGACCTGTGATAAGCAGATCTGTCGTGCCAGCGACAGCACCTTGTATCATGGTTAGCTCCCCTCCCAATTGTGAGTGAGGGAACACTGTGATATTAATTTCTCCATTCGACTTATCCTTCAATATGTCCGCGAATTTTTGTGCGCCAACATGGAAAGGACTGTCCGTGGTTAGAGTATGCCCTACATTCATGTCCAAGCTATAAGCTGAGGATGAAAACATGAAGATGCCAAAGGCGGCGGCTCCTGATAGAACTTTTAGTATGTTCATTTTTGTCTCCTTAATTGTCTTAACTGATATTTTTATATTCATGTTTTTGTAACTCTAATCATATAACACCTTTGTTGTTTTAATTTATAGGAAAACCGTACTGATAAATGGAATGTAGGTTACAAGTAGGACATTCGCAATCAGTACGCCGAGAAAAATAACTAAATACCGAGCTAATTGATGCATTTTCAGCTGGGCGACTTCGCACACTACGAAAAGATTGACGCCAACTGGAGGCGTTACCATGCCAACAGCAAGATTCATAATCACGATTATTCCAAAATGATAGGGGTCAATACCAAAAGCTACACTGATGGGCGCTAAAATCGGAACAATTATCAAGATCGCTGCTAGTGCCTCGATGAACATTCCGGCTACGAGCAGCATCAAGTTCACCAAAAGCAAAAACACAAATGGATTATCTGTTACCGATCCAAGTATGGAAGCTACGTGTTGTGGAACTTGGTTGATAGTCAGCAAGTATGCAAAAACAGCAGCAAAAGCAACAATTAACAATATAATGGCAGACATAACCGCTGCTCGACCAAAAATGGTAAGCAGATTCTTAGATGTTATTTCCTTATATACAAACATCCCCAGGATCAGACCGTAAATTACCGCGATACAAGAAGCCTCGGTAGGTGTAAAAAATCCACCATATATTCCACCCAAGATAATGACAGGCATCATCAATGGTAGCACTGCCTCTCGGAAAGCCATTAACAGCTCTCTAGCCCAGTCCTTGAAGTTTATTGTACTAACCTCGTCAAAGCCTTTGATGCGTGCAATCAAATAGACAGTTAATATTAATGATAAGGTGACGATCAGACCAGGAAGGATTCCAGCGATGAACATAGCACCAACGGACACATTGGCCGTCAACCCATACACTATCATTGGAATTGAAGGCGGAATAATCGCCCCCAGCTCTCCAGATGAAGCCGCAATAGACGCCGCAAATGCCCTCGGATAACCTTTTTTCTCCATTTCCGGGATCAATATGGATCCCACTGCCGCGGTAGTCGCGGATGATGATCCCGACACTGTGGCGAACAACAGAGACGTTAGTACCGAAACAGCACCAAGTCCGCCCCGAATCCAGCCAACAAAAGCGTTCGCTAACCGAATCAGTCTATGTGCGATTCCGCTCGACTGCATGAGATGTCCCGCAAGTATGAAAAACGGCAGGGCCATCAAACTAAATGAGTTCATTGACTGGAATGCCATCTGCACAACGATCAAGAGCGGCTTGTCGGCCGATTGCAACGCGATAGCGGCTGACAGCCCTAGTGCAGTCATAATTGGCGCACCAACCAACAGGATTAAAAAGAATGACAAGCAAAGAATAATGATCATGACGCATTCCCTCCGCTATTTTTGATAGCGGTAGAGTTCATCGTTTCCAGATCTTTCTGGGGCCATGGACCGGCATCCAACAGTTCGCCAACTACATGCATGAAGGTGTTCGCGCATAGAAGCACGCAACCGATAAACATCAAGAAATAGACATAAGACATCGGTACTGCCATCGCTGGCGACCAAACGTTTAAACCGAGCTCAATTAATCGAATTGATTTCCAAACAAGCAATAGTGCAAGTGTCAATGTCATAATATGGGCAACTAAACGCAGCCAGCGGGCAATATGAGCGGGAACGGCACCTACAAATGCATCGAACCCGATTAAACGAAGGTTATAAGCTGCAACCGCGCCGCCAACAAAAACACTCCCAATCATCATGAATCGACCCAACTCTTCTGCCCAAGGTGCAGACAAAGGGATACCGGTATAGGTGTACAACATTCGCGCGAATACGGAGATTGAAATAGCAACAACCATGCCCATAAGAAATAGGCCAGCACATTTTTCAGCAACATTGTTCACTGAGGTCATCATCCGCTGTAAGGCTCGGAACCTCTTGTTGTGCTGGTCTAGGCATTTGTACATGCAAACTTCTCCTTTTATTTATTCTTATTTAACGCTAACCGTGCCACGCGAATGTCATCTGGATAATATTTTAAGGCTGCTTGAATGTTCCTCTTAGTCTGTTTCGGCCCACTTTCGCAGATCCGGCATTACAAAACCGTGGGCATTCAATCGATCGATCAGACTTTTTTGCTGGATTGACGTGAGAGCAACAAGAGGTGGGCGCACGGAGATCCAATCCGGATCATCTCCGTAATAAGCCACAGCGGCCTTCAGCGCTGGAATCATCGGGAAGTCCTGAAAAATATCACGTACGCTATTCAGTGCCGCTTGCTGCTCATCAGCGTCATCCTCCTGCCAGGTGGAATACAAATGGGCGATAGGCGCCGGGTTGATGTTACCGGTGGCTGTGATGCAACCAGCGCCACCCGCCCTGAGCGTAGCCAGCAAAGGAGCTTCGCTTCCGGCAAACACGCTAAACCCCTCCTCCCCGAACTCGGTAATCATTGACTGGGTGTTGTTCCAGTCTCCGGAACTGTCCTTCACTCCAGCAATCGTGCCCGGATAGGCCTTCATCAGCCGTTCGATTAACGCGAGGCTAATGCCCACCTGCGATACCTTAGGGATGTGATAAAGGTAGAGTTGCAACCTATCGTCCCCCGTCCGCTCAATGACTTCCGAGTAGCTCGCAAACAGGCCATCATCAGACACGCCTTTGTAAAAAAAAGGCGGCAACATCAGCACTCCGGGTACACCGTGCTCTACCGCGTGGCGAGTCAAGTTAACAGTATCGGTCAGCGCGCAGCATCCGGTACCAGGCATGACGCGCTCAGCCGGAATTCCTGCATCTAGCAACGCCTCTAGCAACCCCGCTTTCTCAGAAACCGACATGGAGTTGGCTTCGGAGTTGGTTCCAAATACTGCCAGCCCCACATCCTGAGCTAGCAGCCATTTGCAGTGCCTGATCAGACGTTTCGCGTCGGGTTCGAGTGCCGCGTTAAACGGGGTAACGACCGGCGAGTAGACGCCGCTTAAACCTTGAGTTATATCCACGACACCCTCCTTCAATTGTGGTGTTTGCGTTGCATGGAGCTGGGTAGTGGTCGCTTACTAAGACCAAGCATCGATTGCGTAACGCTCAATTGCCGCATCATCGAATCGAAAGCCAAGACCCGGCCCGGTTGGAACGCGCAGTTCACCATTAGTGAATTCCAACTGCGTGTCGACCAGACGGTGGAAATTCAGCACCTGATCGTCAGGGAAAAATTCAACATATTCAGCGTTGGGCGTAGAGGCCACCAGGTGAACGTGTAAATCATGGAACCAGTGTGGGTACATGCTTACGCCGAACCCTGCTGCAGAGGCAGCAATACGGCGCCATTCGGTGATTCCACCACACACAGCTGCGTCCGTCTGCAGCACCATGGCAGCGCGTTTTTCCAGCAATTCCTGGTGACGCCAGCGGCCTGCTTCAATTTCACCGGTCGCAACGGGAACCACCGTGCGCTTCGCAAGCTCGGCATGGTTGTTGATATCATCGGGGCTGAAGGGTTCTTCGATAAAGTAGGGGTTGTAGCGCTCATAGCGCTTCATGTATTCCAGCGCGGTGGGCAAATCTTTCCAGGCATTGTTTGCGTCGAGCATCAGCAATATGTCGTCGCCAATGGCTTCGCGTGCCACTTTTATGCGTGCCTCTTCTTCTTGCGGGCTGCCACGACCTACCTTCATTTTGACGGCCTTGAAACCCTTCGCCACATAGCCGGCGAGTTCTTCGCCCAGGTGCTCGTTGGTTTTGCCGTCAATATAATAGCCACCACTGGCATAGGCCTTGACGGACTCTTTGGCGTATCCGCCCAGATATTGGCTAAGTGGAAGCTCGGCGGCACGCGCATTTCGATCCCAGAGTGCGACGTCAATGATCGACAGCGCGCGCATGGTCGATCCTGCGCGACCATGCAGTAGGGTATCCTGGTACATCTCCTCCCACAGGCCTTCCACGCGCAAAGCGTTTTGACCGATCAACATCTCTTTGAATAGCTCACGAACAGCGTGAGTGACCATGACACCACCTCGACTACCGCCGTAGCAAAAGCCAATGCCCTCGTGGCCGTCGGCCGTCTTGATCTTGACGACAGTATAGTCGCGCGCAAATACCTTACGGGTAGAAAATGATGTGGCATTGTCCAATGGAATACTAATAGTGCGCGCTTGCACGGATTCGATGCGTGCGCCTTGAATGTTAGCCGCTACGTCTCGTTTCATGGGTGCATCCTCTTTTGTTGATATAAACTGCATTTGCGTTGTAAATGATCTTCTAGGCCGAGCTTAGTAGGCGTTAATGCCAAGCTTGCCTAGGCGTAAGCCAAACTTGCGTGATGAAAATGTTAGAAAGACCGTCATTTTTAAGGTGCCAATCAATTCGTGTCTTCTTCATCCGAAAGAATACGCGCAGCCTTAAGCAGTGCTGTTTCGTATCGTTTTTGCTCGGCAGCCGCCTGCTCAGCAGTCCATTGGTAAAACCCGCGACGCGACGCTGCTTTTACCCCTACATCTCCGTTAGCAACCAGTTGAGTCATATAAGCACTTGGCTCCTGATTGGTGTGAAGATATGGGTACATGGTCTTCGCTGCGGCACAATGAATATCAATTCCGGCCAAGTCCTTTTGCAGGAGCGGTCCAGCCGCGACATATCGGAACCCGAACCCATAACGAACAGCCGCATCGACATCTTCTGGTGATGCAAAACCTTCCTCAACCAAGGCAATTGCTTCACGCATCAACGCGTGCTGAATCCGGTTGGCAAGAAATCCGGGAACATCCCGCTTGACTCGGATCGGCTTCTTTTTGACTTCCCGCATGATTTCGCTAACTCGCAAAGCGGTCTGCTCGTCAGATTTTTCGCTACTAACCACTTCAACGGCGGGCACCAAATGAGCCGGCATAAAGAAATGAAGACCGAGCATTCGGTTAAGAGTCGCCAAACCCTGTCCGATCTGGCTTATTGGGAAGCTTGATGAGTTGCTTGTTAAAGGTGTTGGCGCCGGGCACAGGGACTCCAGTTCGGCGAAGAGTGTCTGTTTGGCCTCTAGAACTTCGAAAATACATTCAATGACGATATCAACGTCAGTCCAATCGACATCGGCTAACGCACCGTAAACTGCTGGTGCCGGCTCGCTGCCATTCGCGCCAAGGCTTCGACTGGCTTCACGAATTGTTTCCCGCAACCCAGCACGCACTAACTCATCTGTATCAACCACATGAGTATCCCAGCCAGCTACGCTAAAAATGGCTGCAACTGCAGACCCCATGGTCCCGCCGCCCACAACAACAACTTTACTGCTAGTCCTCATAACTTCTTCCTAGTAAAAGGTTCACAGTCCAAAGTATAGTCAACGTGCTTAATTAGTAAAATTCAATGTTTGCAACACTGTCTTCAATAAAATTGATCGTAGACGAAATAGGTCATAGGATGGAGCATCGATAATGCTGGGTGATCTCAAGCAACTTCGCGCATTTCTCGCGATCGCTCGCCTAGGCAACTTCACTAGAGCTGCGTACGAACTTCACATTTCGCAGTCAGCCTTAACCATGCAAATTCAGCAACTTGAAACACATTTGGACACTCAGCTTTTCGACCGTAACCGCAGGCATGTAAGTCTGACACCGCAGGGTTTGGATCTTCTGCCGCAGATCCAGAATATCGTCGCCGATATTGAAGGGCTGATCATCCAAGCCCGAGACACTAGCGATCCAAAACGGGGCACTGTGACAGTCGCAGCAGTACCATCGCTGGCAGCCGGCTTGTTACCCCGCGCGATATACCTGCTGCATCAAGACTATCCACGTATCACTATCCGCATACAGGACGCTGTTGCTGCGCAAGTTTCAGAGATAACTCGAAATGGAGAAGTTGACTTTGGAGTTGGGAGCCAGATAAAGCGGGATTCGGAATTAGTTTGGGAGAAGCTGATGGCTGACCAATTTTATGCTTTTATCGCACATGATTATCAATGGAAAGACAGCGATACAGTGACATTAAGAGAGTTAGCTAACCACCCTCTCATTCTTCCGGTAAGGGAAAGCAGCATTCGAATGTACATCGAATCTGCGGCTGATAAGCAAAAGGTTGCACTATCCCCAGCGTACGAAGCAGTCTATAACTCAACGATCATATCAATGGCAGCAGAAGGCCTCGGAGTAGCCGTTCTATCTGAGCTGGTAACGCGCGGGGGCGACACGAGCCGCTTGCGGCGTATTTCAATCATTAATCCACCTGTATACCGAGACGTCGGGATCTTACGGCGCGCAGGCCGATCATTGTCCCTGCCCGCCGAGCTATTCATAGAAACATTGCGAAAAATCGCTAATGAGGGCTGATAAAGCTCTTGGCTACGGCACTATTTTTTCGCTGCTGGATTACGGCGTACTGGAGGCAGAAACAGCCAGCGCTGTCGAAGTAGTGGTCGAGAAGACCCTACCAAAAACGCAGACGGTTGCCTTGGCAACATTGCGCAGACTGAATGTTCTAGCAGCCTGTCGGACTTAGCATTGGCATACTCTTCCCCTTGCCTGCCCAGACAGGTTTCGCACTATCGTGGTGCATATTTTTGATCTACAGCGCCCAATAATCTCAAAACGAGCGAAATCGCCCG
>Ga0307486_1001975_pt1 | contig 14875 bp, 15 predicted proteins | sample CBIW02metaG_FD_203663 | JGI IMG/M metagenome (GOLD analysis project Ga0307486, IMG submission 203663) | Sea-ice brine microbial communities from Beaufort Sea near Barrow, Alaska, United States - CBIW 0.2 | ecosystem: Environmental > Aquatic > Marine > Coastal | place: USA: Alaska | collected... | reverse complement strand
AAATATTCGTGCATTCGTGGCTAATAAAACCAGTAAACAAGGATGATTATCGAAAATAATTTAAATAGAAAAAAATGAGCCTTAACAGTTTCCTATTAATGAGACATGAAATTTTACTTCTGGCAATAATATTATTGCTTATTATAGGTGAAATTTTTATACCTAAGCACAAAAAAGGCAGCATTGTACACCTGGCTCTGTTTTTATTTGGAATTCATACCGTTGTGGGGTTCTTAGCTATTGAAGAAAGCAGTTTATTTGGCGGAATGTTTCAAACAAATAACCTGATCCACTTCTTTAAAAATACGCTGAATGTTGGAGTATTAGTATTACTGCTGCAATCGGCTGATTGGATCCAGGAAAAAATAGTTCAAAAAAATAAAGGAACAGAATTTTTTATTCTGCTATTTTCTTCACTTTTAGGAATGTATTTTATGATTTCCGCCGGGGATTTCTTAATGTTCTATATAGGTTTGGAATTGGCAACATTACCGGTAGCCGCTTTGGCAGCTTATGAAACTTCAAAAAGGATTTCCAGTGAAGCCGGGATAAAATTTATCCTCTCTGCGGGATTTGCTTCAGGGATCGCCTTATTCGGAATTTCTTTAATGTATGCTACCACAGGTTCCATTTATTTTAATGAAGTTATGGAAGTTATCACTTCCAACAACCTGACAATATTGGCATTTATCCTGTTTTTTACTGGGCTTTCCTTTAAAATATCCCTTGTGCCATTTCATTTTTGGACTGCCGATGTATATGAAGGGTCACCAATAAGTGTTGCCTCCTATTTATCTGTAATTTCAAAAGGGGCCGCTGCATTTATATTAATGATCTTATTGTTTACTGTTTTAAAACCATTAATGCACGTTTGGGAAAACATCATTTATGTCGTCGCAATTGCAACAATGACTGTTGGTAACTTATTCGCGTTGCGGCAAAAAAATATGAAACGCTTTCTGGCATATTCATCCATTGCCCAGGCCGGTTTTATTCTTTTGGGTCTCATAGCCGGCACACAATTGGGAGCAGCTACAGTGGTTTACTTTGTATTGATCTATATATTCTCAAATCTTGCAGCTTTTGGAGTGGTACAGGCTATTTCATTAAAAACCGGAAAGGAAAATATGGACGACTATAACGGCTTGTACAGAACGAACCCCATGCTGAGTTTGGTAATGATGCTGGCCTTATTCTCACTGGCAGGAATTCCGCCGGTGGCAGGATTCTTTGGTAAATTCTTCCTGTTCACTGCCGCCGCAAGTCAGGGGTATTATTTCCTTGTTTTTATAGCCGTTGTGAACGCGACCATTTCCCTTTACTATTACTTATTGGTTATTCGGGCGATGTTCATAAGAACCAGTGACGATCCTATTCCATACTTTAAAAATAAAATATATATGCGTTTGGGATTATTAATTACCGCAGTTGGGATCCTGGTCCTTGGACTATACAGCCCTTTGTACGATTACATCTATGAATTAAGCAGCATATTCAGTTAATAAACAAAAAATATAAATAACAAATTTCAAGCACCAAAGAAAACAAATAGCAAGCATCAAATTCCAAAAAACAAAACTACCAACTAGTCGAAACTGGAATTTTTGGATTGTGAATTCACTTATTTTGATATTTGATATTTGATATTTATTTTTTTAAGAAAAAAATTATGGCATTAGAAGGAAAACATTCATTTGGAAGCATCGGGGATACACGGGTTACTTTTGTTGAAAAAAAGATTGGTGAGGACCGTAAGGATTTTTTAAAAAAATTGTTGGAACACAACGGGTTTGAAGTATTGATCGAGGAAGAAAAAAGAAAAACCGAAGAAGAACCTCAACTTTATACTGTTGCGGTAACCGATATGGTTTTTAATCCCACCATTTATATTTTTGAACGCAAATTAAAAACCTTCGATGGCAGAAAAGTAACGCAGGATTACTGGTTTCAACGTACCGATGACACAAACCCACGGTACTGGAACAACGGATCTGAAGAAAATTAAACAGGTTTCATTTTAAGTTCTGTGTGATCCTGCTTCGCCAAATTTAGATTTTCAAGATTCAAAATAAAAATATTCAATCTACTCCAACAAAAAACTTCCCTAAAAGGGAAGTTTTTTTATTTCCGGATATTTGGAATTATCAGAATTAAGGAAGTTGAGAACTAATTCCTGCCAGGAAATCCGGGAAAAGAAAACCACCTCCAAATCGGTACTTTCATCGGGTTTAATTTGAATGGAATGTTTCAACTCAACATAAACCCACAAACAGAAACTATTGACAATTCGCTGTTAAAATTCTGTTTATCAATAATTTAAAAACTCTCCACAGCAGAATAATAATATCCCACATCATAATATATTAAACAATTTTAGTATTTTTGAAAACGAAATTATCGGTTTAATTTTTCCAAAAAATTACTGCCGATCAAAAATGGGGAAAGATGAATACATTTCTAAAGCATCTTTTTGTAATTATCTTATTTCTCTCTCCGTTCGCAGGGATTCCCCAACAAGTGCGCTTTAAACATTTAAGCATTAACGACGGCTTGTCACAAAATGCAGTGTTTTCTATCTCTCAGGACCGCGACGGGTTTATGTGGTTTGGTACCAAGGACGGTTTAAACAAATTTGACGGCTATTCATTTACGGTATATCATCACGAACCGAATAACTTAAATTCCATTGATGCAAATTACATTACCGCACTTTATACTGACAGCCGCGGAATTTTATGGGCCGGTACCGAAAACGGCGTGGTAAACCGCTATATAAAATCCTCCGATTCTTTTGAGAGAGTTTCGCTACCCCTGAACAATGCGCTCAGTAAAAACACGAATGAGATCAAAGTGATCTCAGAAGATACAGATGGAGCAATTTGGATAGGTACAGGGGATAACGGCCTATTTAAAGTCCCTGTTTCCAACAACCAGGTACAACATAATGCGATAAAACAATATTACCAGGATCAAAACCAAAAATCCTATTTAAGCAATAACATCATTAGAGGTCTGTATGCAGATGAAAAAGGGTTTTTATGGATCGCTACCAAAGAAGGCCTCAACCGCATGGACATCAACCGGGAAAATTTCACCTCTTTTTATTTTGATATTAAACATCCCGATGCAAAAGCAACTCCTTCAGATTTGGCTGTTACCGCAATTTATCCCGCCGGAGATGGCTATTTGTGGCTGGGCACACTTTCAGGACTGGTGAGATTCAATACAAATGATTTTTCTTATGAAGTATTCCCGCATCATTACAATATTTACAGATATGGTTGGGGCGAGATTACAAAGATCGTAAAAGACAACAAGGATAATTTATGGCTTGCCTCCATGGGGGAATTGATGAGTTTTAATACAAAAACCAATACTTACACCTATTATAAAAACGATCCTCTTGTGCCGGAATCTTTGATCTATAACAGTGTTTCCGGGCTATTTATAGACAGATCAAATATTGTTTGGGTTGGCACAACCGGGATGGGCATTAGTTATTACGACCCAAAAACGCATCTTTTTTCCTTAATAAAACGCCAGGCCGATCAAAACTCCAGAATAAATGGGTTTAGTGTTCTTGCCATTGCAGAAGAAAACGACCGCTATATATGGATAAGCGCCGGGGTGCTCTATCGTTGGGACAGAAAAAAGAATATCTTAAAAAGTTTTGAAACCGATTCTAATCTTTTGAATGCTTTTGGAAATACCAATGCCTGGTCTATTATAAAAAGTCGGGATGGGAACCTGTGGTTTGCCACCACAGAAGGTCTTTTTGTTTTGAATCTCGGATCCGGAAAAACACGCCAATATAAATTTAATAAAAACGATCCTGAAGGGATCACTCAAAAAGGAGTTTCAAATATTTATGAAGATAAAAATGGGTTTCTGTGGATAGTTACGGAAAACTATCTGAGCAAAATGACCAACCGGGAAAAAGGCATTTTTAAACACTTTCAATATCTGAGGGCTCCTGCTTACCAATTGTATGTTCGCCCTGTAATATACGAGGATGGAGACAACAAGATCTGGCTGGGAACCAATGATGGTTTGCTGGTATTTGATCAGGAAAAAGAAAGTTTTTTCACCTACAAAAACCAACCGGAGGACTTCTACAGTTTATCAAATAACCATGTTAAAACTATATGTCCGGATCCTGAAAAACCCGATAGATTTCTCTGGATCGGAACTGCCGGGGGATTGAATTTATTTGATAAATCCGAAGGAAAATTCACCCATTTCACAGAGAAAGATGGTCTGCCAAACAATGTAGTTTACGGTATTTTGACCGATAATCTAAACAATCTTTGGATGAGCACAAACAAGGGAATTTCAAAATTTAATCCAAAAGAGAGAACCTTTAGAAATTTTGATGTCAATGATGGGCTTCAAAGCAATGGATTCAATACCGGAGCCTATTTTAAAAGTGAAAACGGGGAATTGTTTTTTGGAGGCATTTCAGGATTGAACCACTTTTTCCCCGATCAAATAAAGGACAATCCCTTCCTGCCCCCGGTAGTCCTTACCGGGATAAAGGTTTATGATAAACACCAAAATGGGGAAGCTCAAACCTCCTTTTCCAAAATCTCTTTTTTTGATAAAGAAACACTTAGGTTCACACGAAATGAAAATATCATCACTTTTGAATTTGCAGCTTTAGACTTTTCCACTCCGGCAAAAAATCAATATGCCTACAAATTAGAGAATTTTAATGAGGACTGGATCTATATAAACAATGCCCGCAGCGCAACCTTCACAAATTTACCTCCGGGAAAATATGTTTTCAGGGCAAAAGCAAGCAACAATGACGGAGTGTGGAATGAGGCAGGAATTGCTGTCCCTATAGAAGTTCTGCCCCTTTGGACCGGAACCTGGTGGGCCTATTTTCTCTACTTTCTCTTATTGCTCATTCTATTGTATTTGATCAGAAAATATGAGTTAAAACGCTTTAATATCAAAAACCAACTGGAACGGGAACGCATAGAAATAGAAACACTTCGCAGTTTAGACCGAATTAAATCCAGGTTTTTTACCAATATTTCTCACGAGTTCAGAACTCCCCTCACCCTGATTAGTGGGGAAGCTGAGGGCTTGTTAGAAAACCTGGAGGCTGAACATCCCCGAAGACAGATCAGATCCATCGATAAAAATGCCAGGCGCCTACTACAACTCATCAACCAACTTCTGGACGTATCAAAATTGGAAGTCGGGAAAATGGAACTTCATCCCCTTCAAAACAACATTGTACTATTCCTCAAAAATTTGTTTTATTCTGTAGAAGATTATGCGAATAAGAAAAACATAAGCTTATTATTTTCTTCTGAATACGAGAATATCCAGGCATTGTTTGATCCAGAAAAGATGGAAAAAATTATCACCAACCTGCTATACAATGCGATGAAATTTACGCCGGAGAATGGAACGATCTCACTTCAGGTGGAACAAAAAGATCCCAAAACCCTAAAAATATCTCTTTCTGACACTGGGATAGGTATCTCAGAAAAAGACCTTCCCTTTATTTTTGACCGGTTTTACCAGGTTGATAATTCCGACACGCGGGCATATGAAGGAACAGGAATTGGGCTGGCTTTGGCTAAAGAATTGGTGACACTTCATACGGGAAATATCACGGCAACAAACAACCCAAATAGTCCGGGGGCAACCTTTATCATTGAACTCCCAATAGGAAACATAACAGAAACCCAGGTGGCCGTGGAAATTCCGGAGGCAATAAAACCGTTTAACGCACCTGTGGCAAAAACCAATGGCCATAAAGTAATACCGCTTATAGAACCCGATAAAAAGATAATTTTAATTGTCGAGGACAACCCGGACATTCGTCAATTTATAAAAGAACAACTCGACTTAAATTACGAGGTCATTGAAGCCGCAGATGGAGAAAATGGAATAGAATTAGCTCAAAAATTCATCCCCGATTTGATAATCACCGATGTAATGATGCCAAAAATGGATGGTTTCTCTATGGTCAAATACCTCAAAGAGAATGAAAAATCAAGCCATATCCCCATTATTATGCTCACGGGAAAAACTTCTTATGAAGATAAGATTGAAGGTTTGGAAACCGGTGTAGACACCTTTTTGACTAAGCCTTTCAGCCCGAAAGAAATTCGGATACGCATTTCAAATTTAATCGAACAACGGGAAAAACTCAGGGCCAAATATAAAAATGCTTTTTCCATTACTCCCAATGAAGTGCCTGGAAACTCTATCGACAAGGAATTTTTAGAAAAAACCATTCATCTAATTAAAATAAACCTTGACAATGCAACCTTCAGTGTGGAAGAATTGGCCGATAAAATGTGTTTGAGCAGTTCACAACTTCACAGAAAGCTGCAGGCTCTCGTTGACCAGGCTCCCGGCCAACTTTTGCGCAATATGCGCCTTCAGAAAGCAGCAGAACTCCTCAAACTCAAAGCCGGAAGCATTGCAGATATTTGCTACCAAACCGGGTTTAACGATCAGGCTTATTTCTCGCGTGCTTTTAAAAAACAGTTTGGTTGCAGTCCAACTGCATTTAAAAAAGAACGTATCTAGCATTTTAACTTCTTCAGCTTAAAATATACCTATATCCCTGATTTTCAACTACATTAAGCAATAAAAATCCAAATTTTTGCAAGAAAAGTACTAATTATTCCCTGATTTCTATACTAAATTTGTTTCACTTTTAACCAAATAAAATTATAGAAATGAAAAAATTACTTTTTTTAATGTTGCTAATTCCCTTTTTAGCACAATCTCAAAACGACGGCAGTAAACTCTTAAATATGAGCGAAATTACTGTAAAACCCGGGCACGAATCTGAGTTTATTGAAGGAATAAAGCTCTGGAAGAAATGTTATTCGGAAAATAAAGGAACCGACAAATTTAATGTGTGGAGACGTGTACAAGGAGAAGGTGTTGTGTATGTTTTGACCGGAATGATGGATAATTGGGCTGAAATGGACAAAGAGGATGCCCCCGGAAAAGCATGTCGAAAAACAGTAACTGACTTGATAATGCCTCACGTTGAAAAAGTCAATTACAATATCTCCCGTACAATGCCCGAAGTGAGCAGTGCCACTCAAGCGGAAGGAACAAAATTGGTTTGGGTCGGCTTTTTTAGAGTAGAAAACAGCACGGTTTTTAATGACGCGATCAAGGAAACTTCTGCAGCAATTAAAGAGGCTGAAGGATCAATCAGAGGAACCTGGTATTCGTTTATGGGAGGTGGTCCCGATTCTCCGGATTATATGGTCTCAGTACCATATAAAAACTTTGCAGACCTGGACGTCACAAGAAAGGGCGTATGGAAAATCTATGAGGATAAATACGGAAAAGAAAAAACGGATGAATTACGGGCAAAATTCAGGGGATCTCTTAAAAATTCCTGGGCCTATTTGTATTCCCTCAAGGAAGAACTGAGTAACCAATAAAAAATGAAATGAAAAAAATAATTTTTATCATTCTGACTTTTGGGCTGTTTACTTCCTGTCAAAAAACAACCGACGTGCGTTACACCCAAAATTCCCCTGAGATTGATACCTATAAGCAATTGCTAAAAGATTACGAAATGGGCAATTGGGAAGCCATGGCGGCGCATTATGCCGATACGGCAAAGATCTATTACAACGCAACAGAAAAAAACCCGAAAACAATTTCTGAAAGCATCGAAGAAGACAGGAAAAATTCAGCCATACTTTCCTCTTACGGGTATATCCCCGATACTATGGAGTTTGAAAAGGTGATTACCGATGATGGGGAAACCTGGGTGAATTTTTGGGGAGTATGGCAGGGAAGGCTTGCCGCAAACAACAAACTCTTTGAAATACCATCCCACATAACAATTCAATTTGTAAATGGAAAAATAGTAAAAGAATACGGCTATTGGGACAACACAGAAATGGTACTGGAATTAATGGAACTTGAAAAACAACCCGCAGAAGAACCTGAAGAGAGTATTGATAACTAATCATTTATATATCGAACTTATGAAAAAAGTGGGCATTATTGGGGGGTCAGGCTTTATAGGTAGCTACATCACGCGAAAATTTTTAAAAAAAGGATATAACGTAAAAGTATCGGTGACCGATATAAAAAAAAGTGAAAAATTCCGGCATTTGTTTAACCTGAAAAATTCATACAATCTCAACATAAACGAGATGAAAGTTGAGGATATAAGGGATTTGGAGGATTTTATTTACGATTGTGACATCCTGATTCACGGAGGCACACCTTTTCAACTGGATGTAAAAGATCCCAAAACCGAACTTTTTGATCCAACTATTAATGGCACCAATAATTTCCTGGAAGCAATAAGCAATGCAGCATCACTTGAAAAAGTAGTTTTTATTGCTTCGGTGGCTGCATTCAACACCAACTTCCCCATGCCGGCAGGAGGAAAAAGGCCCTCAGATACATTTAGCGAAAGCGACGAACCATTTATGAGTGAGGAAAGTCATCCTTATGCGCAGGCTAAATTTATCGCCCAACGAAGGGTGGAAAAGTTTATAGATGCAAATCCAAATTTAGATTTTGAGATCACAACGCTATCGCCGGTGATGGTGATGGGGAAAGCTTTGTCCAACCGGGAAGATTCCACTTCCACCGGATTGCAGTTTCTGTTTAAAAACAGGATAGCTCCCAATCCGTTCATTGAGATGTTTTACGAAAATGATACTGAATTTGCTTTGGTGGCTGTTAAGGACGTGGCGCGAGCAGTGTTTAAGGCCGCAACCACATCTGGGCTGCACGGTGAAAATTATTTGTTGAGCAGTGAAAGTTATCCGGTTTCAGACATCAGCTTAATGCTGAATAACAAAAGCCCTAAAAATAAGGCTAAAATCCTTTATCAAAATATAAAGGCAGTGCGAAAATTGGGAATTCCTTTTCAACCCGCCCTTCGGTTTTTACAGGATTAAAATTCCTGGAAAACAAACTCCTTCTTGAGAAGGTGAAATAAATATTAACCAAATAAATATGAAAACAATGAAAACAACAATTTTATCGGTAATGATGCTTATAGCCTTCATTTCCAACGCACAAAAAAAGAATGGTTCGATTTATATTGAACATCCAGCCATTGACCTGGTTCAGAATTTTGAAAATGCTTCCGTTGCGGGCGATAAGTCCAAAATGGCGAGCTATTTAACCGACGACTTCCGAGGGTACAATGGCACTTCGAATGATTTAGGCGACAAGGGAATGGACAAAGAAGCATTTCTAAATAACCAAATGGTTTACCATGATCAATTGGATTATTATTCCATAGAAGCATTTCCGGGTTCTTATCCCGATGCCATTGAGTACAAAAAGGACAACCCAGATGGCGAAGTTTGGGTCCAGACCTGGAATTTAGTAAAAGGAGTTCACAAAAGTACTGGCGTAAAAATTAGTGCCGCTGCCCATCGCTTATACACACTCACCAAAGACAACAAAATAAAAGCCATCATAACTTATGGCAATAGGGAAGTAATCGATGAAATAAGAGCCAGTTTTGCCGACAGGACCAACGGTACTATATATAACCACCACGAAAATATTAACACCGTTCGCAAAATGATATATGCTTTTGAACACAAAGATTTGGATAAGGCATATACTTTTTATGATGAAAATGCAAGATTCCTGGACTCCAGCTCCCCAACCTTTGAAGGCATTTCTTTGACCGAGCAAAAAGAGCTGGACAAAAAGATTTTCGATAAATATGATATCACAAGTATAGACATGGTGGGCTATCCAGATTATCTGCACTATGAATTGGGCGATGCACGTGTAGTCCAGTCTTGGTGGAACATAAATCTTATTCGCAAATCAGACAAAAAAGCAATTGTCCTGCCTGTTCACTATTTAAACGATTTTGACAAAGAAGGAAAAATAATCTCAGAAACAGCTTATTACAACACAAAACTGCTTGACTAGGGCACAAAACATCTTGTAACTGCTCCCAGTTAATTATTCAAAATAAATGCTAAACAGTCTGCCATTGGCAGGCACAATCTTAAATATTATGAAAAAAGTAAGTTTTTTGATGCTCTTATTGCCCTTTTTGGCAATATCGCAAAACAGTACCGAATACCTTGTATTCGAAAATGCGCTATTAACGCCTAACCCAACTCAAATAAGCCAGTTTGAAAAAGGAATTACGGCGCACAACAAAAAATATCATGGCGAAGGCCCTTACGGGGTTCGTGTTTATTGGATTTCCAATGGTCCAAACACTGGTAGCTATGTATGGACCATGGGTCCATTCTCCTGGAGCGCTTTAGATAACAGGCCTGCTGAAAAAGAAGGCCATGATACCGATTGGAACAATAATGTAGCTCCATATATGACAGCCGATAGTGGCAAACAAAGCTATTGGCGTCATAATACTGAACTTTCCAGGTTCCCAAAAGATTTTACCATTAAAAATATGGCCGTGGACTATTATGATATAAAAAGAGGCCAAACCAAAGATGTCATGAAACTAATGGAAAAAATCAACAAAGTGTACGCTGAAAAATCCCCTGATGAAACCTTCGGCATATATACCAATGAATTTGGAAGTACAAAGGAAGGAAGGGATCTGGCCGTCATTTCGTTTTTTGAAAAATTGGCCTGGCTGGGTGAAGACCATAACACAGCAAAAAAATATGATGAAATGTATGGTGCCGGAAGTTGGGATCAGTTTTTAAAAGATTGGGTAGCAGCTACCGACGGTGGTGAAAGTGAGTTGTGGATTTTCCGGCCAGATTTAAGTGGTATTAATGGCGAGGTAAAAGTTTCCGATAGAAAGTAAAAAATATTAAAGTATATGGTTCAGCTATGCTGAAGCATATACTTTTCCTTTATAAAATTTCAAACCATTCTTTACACCAAAAAAAATAAAGCGATGAAACCCGAACAGAAACAATGGAACAAGGCAGAGCTGAAAATATATATTTTGCTGCTTTGCGCAAAAGCAGATTTGGTTGAGACCGAGGAAGAATTCATTTTAATCAAATCCAAAACCTCGACAGATATCTTTGACAGAATGTACGAGGAATTTTGCAAAGATGACGAAGATGAATGCTTTGAAAAGATTCAAAACGCCGTGGGAAGACATAAATACTCATACAAGGAACTTTCCGAACTTAAAAAAGAAATACAGGAAGTGTTTTTTTCAGACAAAAAATTACTGATGAAAGAGCAGAATTTGAGTCGGGTGTTGGACAATATTCTTTATTGAGAACAAAGATCAGAGAAAAAAGAATAAAGACTAAATAATTCAATGAGGTGAATTTAGGATCATATTCTACTGGAAATTATAACCCTATAATTATTGAAAATTAAAACAACAAATTAATTTAAAACCATTTATCATGAAAAAATTACTAATTCTTATCGCAATCATGTTGGTAGGCAATAATGGTTTTGCCCAGGACAAACTTTATTTAATATTCGAGTTTATGAAAGTGGACAATGAGCAGGAACAAGCCTATTCAGAAACCGAAGCATTTTGGCAAAAAATTCAGGAACAACGGGTTAAAAATGGAGATATTTTAGGATGGGACCTGTGGAGTTTGCAACCTGGCGGGGAAGAGCAGGGATTTCAATACCTAACGGTAAGCCTTTATAATGATCCTTTAAAAATGATGAGTGGTGCCGGGAATTTTGAGGCAGCCCTGAATGCAGCTTACCCGGAAATGTCTGAAGATGATCGCAATGAAAAATTTAATAACACCGCGAAATCAAGAGACCTGGCGGTACGGGTATATCTTGAACAATTAGCCGCCACTAAAGATAATTTTGAGATGCCTTTAGGTACAGTTGCCGGAATTAATTTTATGAAAGTAGCTGATGGAGATTATGAAAAATACGAAAAATTTGAAACAGAAATTTTCCTGCCTATGCATCAAAAAGAGGTCGATGCGGGAATAAGGGGAAATTGGGGTTTGATGCGGTATATGTTGCCCGTTGGAAGTGATGTTTACGCCTCACATATCACTGTGGATATGTACAAGGATTACAACCAATTTTTTAATGGAGGTGCTGTCCCAGGACCGGCATTGTCTGAAGAACAAATTCAAAAAATTCAGGAAGGTCTAACTTCGCGGGATTTGAAATTTAAATATATGGCTACACTCATTAGAAAAGCGCGATAAAAATAAAAAAATATGGCAAAGCTAATTTCTAGAATGCTAAAATCATAAGTTATTGGAATTAACAGTTAACATCATGAAAAATTTGAAAAAACACCTCGCATTTTTATTATTGTTTGGTTCGATAGTCACAGTTTTTAGCCAGGAAAACGATAAAATTTCCGATCAGGCATTGCTCTATAAAACAGGAAATCCGGCCGATTGGCCTGATTAGGGTGGAGATGAAACAATAATTTAGAAATTATAGTAACCATCAAATAGATTAAAAAATGAAAAGCATAAAATTTTTATCGATTGGAATAGCAGCAATATTCTTCGCCATTATGGCAATTGGCTGTAACCAAAAAGCAAAAGAAACAACAACGCCAATCGAACCTTTAGTTCAAACAGAAACCCCTGAATATTTCCTGCTACGTCCTGAAGTGGAAAAAATGTATGGGTATTCCCACGCGGTTAAAATTGGAAATAACATCATCATTTCTGGTGCTGTTAGTATGGATGACAAAGGAAATCCAACAGCCATAGGCGATTTTGAACAACAGATGAAAAACTGTTATGCTGATTTGGACAAGGTGTTAAAACATTACGGTTGCACTTTTGACGATGTGGTGGTCGAAAATATTTTTACCACCAATATGCCGAAATTTATTGAAGTTTCCGCATATCGGAATGAGATCTATACCAAACAATTCCCAACAGGTTCATGGCTTGGTGTAAAAGAATTAGCATTGCCTGAGTTTATGATTGAAATTGAATTGGAAGTACATAAAGCAGAATAATAAATAAATCACTATCCAAAATCGGGTGTGATTTTTAAACTTCATACCTAAATAAAAAATCAAAACTTATGAAAAATCTATTTTTATTGGGACTTGCAATCGTTCTTTTAACATCTTGTGATACAAAACCAGAACGTTACACACAACAATCACCCGAAATTGAAACCTACAAAGCGGGAATTAAAAATTATATTGACCAAAATTGGGAATCTTTGGTAACTCACTATGCGGATACAACAAACGTATTTTTTAATATAACGGTCCCAATGAGGGCCAGTAAAATACCTGAATTTCATCAAAATAATGAAGCTGTATTTTCTTCAGGAGGATTTGTGGAGAAAGGTCAGGAATATGAAATGGCCACAACAGATGAAGGAAAAACCTGGGTCAACTTTTGGGGTGTTTGGAAAGGCACCTTGGCGGCCAATAATAAAGTGATTGAAATTCCTGTTCATTTAACGGCACAATTTATAGATGGCAAAATTGTAAGGGAATATGGATATTGGGACAATGCGCCCATTATTTTAGCCATTCAGGAAATTGAAGCGGCTGCAAAAATGGCAGAATCACCTTCATAAGAATAAAAATAAACACCAAACTTAAACTTAAAATAAACCAATATGAAAACTGTTAAAACTTACTTCGTAATTCTTATTTTCTTTGCTTTTACCAGTAGTGTAATAAGTCAGGATCAAGAAAAAATTATCAATTCATCATTTGATTATAAAACAGTGAATACATCTGTAAATTTTGAAACCCCTTCAAATTTAATCGTTATTGATAACTTATATAAAGCCTTTGCAGTGGGTGATATGCCTACAGTTCTCGGTGGTATGGATGCCAATATCGTTTGGAACGAAGCTGAAGGCAATGCCTATGCCGATGGCAATCCGTACATCGGGCCGGAGGCCTTACTAAATGGCGTTTTTGCACGTGTTGGTGCTGATTTTGAATATTTCCATCTGGCAGATATAAAACTACACGAAATGTCTAACGACCAGGTGCTTGCCACTTTAAGGTATAAAGGAAAATTAAAGAAAAATGGAGCAATATTCGATGCCCAGGTGGCACATCTTTGGACTCTGAAAGACGGCAAAGTGATTGCTTTTCAGCAATATGTGGATACCAAAAAACTTGCGGATGCTTTTGCCAAATAAGCAATAAATCAAGCAAAATGAAAAAAAACATTTCACTGTCGAAAATTATTTAAAACAATACTATTTAAAAATAAAACGGGCTAAGCCAAAAACCGACCAGAGTAGGCAAAACTAAATATCAAAAAAAATGAACAAAATGAACTTTTTTAAACTTGCAATGCTAGGCCTTGCAAGTTCCATTCTCTCAATGGGGTGTAACTCACAACCCGATAAAAAAACTTCCGTTGAACCTGTTATAACAGAAGAAATAGTGATAGTTAAGCCTGATATGGCCAGCATAAAGGCCGAGATACAAGCCTTGGAAAATGCATGGGCGGCAGCTGATAATGCCCGTGATGCTGATGCTATTCTTGCCTTTTATTCAGATGACGCGGTGAGTATGTCCAATAATGCACCGATTTCAAAAGGAAAACCTGCTATTAAAAAGGAAATAGAAGAAGGCCTGGCAAAGAAAGCAGAAGGCGAAACGGTTTCCTACAATACCCTTGAGGTATTTGGTGATGAAAACATTGTGACTGAGATTGGCACGGCAATATCTAAAGATACATCAGGCAAAGTGATCAGGACAGGTAAATATATGGCTATCTGGGAAAAGCGTGACGGGAAATATCTATGCATCAGGGACATTTACAATGATGATGCTGTAGAAAATTAATGTAAAAGATTGCATTTATACCTGGGGAGCATTTCAAAATACTCACTCGGTATAAATGCTTTTTTTTGTCAAAAAGGATCTTCCTGGACATAAAATATTATGGAAATTCAGAAGTTTTCAAATAGTCAAATTGGGAAGTAGCATCGATATAAAAATTTCAAATTA
>Ga0307486_1001974_pt1 | contig 14879 bp, 17 predicted proteins | sample CBIW02metaG_FD_203663 | JGI IMG/M metagenome (GOLD analysis project Ga0307486, IMG submission 203663) | Sea-ice brine microbial communities from Beaufort Sea near Barrow, Alaska, United States - CBIW 0.2 | ecosystem: Environmental > Aquatic > Marine > Coastal | place: USA: Alaska | collected... | reverse complement strand
ACATTTTTTATATTAAAGGTTACCGTACTAAGTGTCTGAATTTCCAGATTTAGGTCGATTAAAACCTCTTACAAACGCACTGTAGCGGTGCCCTCCGAAGGCAGTGGTCACAGGTTCGAATCCTGTCGGGCGCACCATATTTTTCAAGGCCTTACGTGAAAGCGTAGGGCCTTTTTAATTTTCTGTGTCCAAATTGTGTCCATGGTGTGTCCACGAATTTAAACTGCTTTTTCTTGGTGCAGTAATTGTGACCTTTGCCTTGTTTCAGCACAGAGGCATTTGGACACAAAAATATGGGTCTCAAATGCTCATGCTGCACGCATACTATAGCTATTAAGCTAGTGCTGACCTGCCGGCTACAGTTTTATCTCTATACCAAAGATATCGGCAGAATAATCCGTATTTCGCGCGCGCTGGAATACGGAATGGTAGGGGTCAATGAAACCGGTATCTCCAACCATGTCGCTCCTTTTGGAGGAGTGAAAGAATCCGGCTTGGGGCGCGAGGGTTCCAAGTATGGAATGGATGAATACCTAGAGATTAAATATGTCTGTATCGGGGGACTATAGATCGCCCCTAACCCCCCTCTGTCAGGGTAGATATCGCCCTCGCTGATACACTCTGTTAATGATTCAGGGAGCGACATGCTTCGTTATTCCGATGAGCGACGCCAGGCCGTTATGGCCAAGTTGTTGCCGCCTTACAACCAAAGCGTGGACGAGGTTGCCGAACAAGAAGGCATCTCATCTGCCACCGTCTACCAGTGGCGCAAGGCCGCGCGCGCTGAGGGCCACTGCCTACCTGATGCTCGCGATCAGGGAGCTGACAGATGGTCATCCCGTGACAAGTTTGCAGTGGTGGTCGAACCCGTGGCCATGAGCGCTAAAGAGCTAAGTGCGTACTTCCGTCAACGTGGTCTATACTCCGAACAGCTTCAGCGTTGGCGTCAAGACTGGATATTCAACATATTCCATAATTCCTAGGGAAACGCTGATCAATTAACGAGAGACGGCAACTAATCGCAAACCAACGGAATTCGGCCTGAGAAATAATGTATTTTCTCGTTCAGCACTCAATATTTCTGTTTTAGTGATGAAATCGCCGTTCTTTGCCCTAATTTCGCCTTTTAGGCACATTTTAAGAACATGGAGACGGATTTAGCCTACGTGCCAGTACCAGATTGGCCAAGCCGAACAGCGTAAACAACTGCGCCGTGTTCTTTAGCAGCCCCCGATAGCGCACCTTGCGGTGCCGGAACAGGTTCTTCACCACGTGGAACGGATGCTCAACCTTGGCGCGGATCTGAGCTTTTGCCCGCTCCCGTTGGACGATCAATGTCTTGCGCGGGCCTTCTTCCATCTTCTTAAGCTTGCCGCGCTTCTCAGCCACGTGCCAGACCACATCCAACCCTTGGAACTCTGAGCGTTTGGCCACGCCGGTATAGCCTGCGTCCGCGTAGGCTTCGGTTTCATCACCGTGCAAAAGGTGTTCGGACTCGGTGATATCCGCCACGTTGGCAGCGGTACCCGTCAGGCTGTGAACCAGGCCGGAGTCTGCATCCGTACCGATGTGAGCCTTCATACCAAAGTGTCATTCATTGCCTTTTTTGGCCTGGTGCATTTCTGGCGGTCCGACGATTCGGTCCCGCGCCTTGGCCCGGTTCTTCGTGGATGGCGGCGCCGCAATAATGGTGGCGTCTACGATCGTGCCTTCGCGCATGAGCATGCCGCGCTCGGCCAGGTGGCCGTTGATCTGTTCAAAAATGACTTGGGTTAAGGCCTGCTTTTCCAGCAGGTGCCGGAACTTCAGCAAGGTCGTGGCATCCGGAACCGACTCCACACTCAGGTCGATACCGACAAAGTCACGCAGGGCCTGGCTGTCATAAATGGCATCTTCCCGTGCCTCGTCGGCCAATGCAGACCACTGCTGAACAAAGTACATCCGCAGAATGCGCGTCAGGGGAATGGGTGGACGTCCTCGTCTGCCGCGGGAATCAGGGTAGTAATAGGGCGAGAGCGCTTCTAGCAGCCGTGGCCAAGGCACAACCTGTTCCATCTCGGCCAGAAACCGCTCACGTCGGGTTACCTTTTTCTTGGCGGCGAACTCGGCTTGGGCGAAACTCGTCTGCTTCATGATCGTTCCTGGTCGGTTCGATTGTCGGGGATTTGATTTTAACAAATCCAGAGCTCAAGCTGAATTAATCAGCGCTTCCCTAGGTTGCTAACACGTTGTCGGAACGACAACAACGGGCACTTTGGCACGCTTGATGACGCCCTTGGTTACTTTACCGGCGTAGGTTGATATGTACGTTTTCTTGTTAGCGGCAACAACAATCATGTCAAAATCGCCGCGGTTGGCGAAATTGCAAATGACTGCGGCAGGGTAGCCTTCCTCCACTGATAATGTAATTTCACGCTCTTTCATCGCTTCTTTGAGTTCTGGAAAGCGTCCCCAAAACGCTTCAAGTCGTTCGGCTAATTCACTGCGCCACTGCTCGGTGCGCTGCGTTATCAGCCCCCTAAGCGTTTCAGGGTTGTGGATGTGGGTTCTTAGCGTGCTCATCACATCGTCTGACAGCGACTTAACCACGTGCAAGATGTGGATCTCAGCACCGGTGGCCCGTGCAAGAGTTATGCTCTCTTCAATCACTTTGTCGCAATCGCCACGCAGACCGATGCTGCACAAAATACGCTTTATACTGTGGTCCATATTGTCTCCTAGGCGATTCGAGGATGACTGTGAATCGCAAACAGTATTGCTTATCTCTGTTTATGTCTTTTACTTAGTAGCCAGTCTGCATAGCTCTGGCCTCTGAAACAGGCAAACTAGAGCTATTGTTTAGGGCGTAATTTCCGCGAAAATACACATCAGCATTTAGGGCTTAGCTTGTATCGGCGTCGCCAGTGGCTCGCCAAATCATGAAAATAAAGCTCTCACCATATGTTAGGGCCAGCTAAATAGCCAAACCATCCGCGCTTTTAACGCCACTTTAAATGATAAATTATCGGTATTACTTTTTTAGCAATCAGATACTGCCTCCTAGCATCACTCATTTTCATTAGAATATTGACATAGCCAATAAGAGCTGGCCATGGCCAGCGCTACTTCAATAGAAACTGCGCGGGTCCGCGCACTACGCTTTGTGCCCGGCAGTACAACCCAATTCGGCGGTACAGGAACTGCCTCGCTTCATATACCAATCCTCATCGCTAATACGAAAAATCGGTTTTAAAATTCCTACACCGTATTTTAAAATGAAAATCTAATTTACATTAACTTTACGGGATCAATATCTAGGGCATTAATTGCAGCGTCTCTCTTGATTCTCCTATCTCTGACACTAGACTTAATAAGGAAGAATGTTGTTCCTATCGTCAGAGCCCAGAAAACCCAAGTAATAGTGCTTCTAAATAATATCTCTAAACTACCTCCAGACATCAGCATGGATTGCCTGAAGTTATCTTCCAACAATGGCCCCAAAACAAACGCAATAAGGAACGGTGCAGCTGGCAGATCAGAGCGTAGCATTGCATAGCCAAGACCACCTAATATAAACATGACCATGACATCAAACAACGAATTATTGACGGCAAATCCGCCAAAAACGCAAAGCACCATGATTGATGGAAGCAATATAGATTTCGGAATATCCACTACATGCTTAAATATTTTTATTGCAAATTTTCCAATAAATAGTAGGTAAAATGAGCTAAGAATGAGTCCCATGAAAAGAGCATAAATTAAATCAGAGTGATTTTCGAACAAGAGAGGGCCAGGTTGAATTCCATGAATCATAAACGCACCGATTATGATAGCTGTTATCACATCTCCCGGTATGCCCAGTGCCAAAAGCGGTATTAGTGTTGCCCCACACACTCCACTATTCCCAGATTCGGAAGCCGCAACACCCTCAATCTCGCCTTTGCCAAAATTAGCTTTGTTCTTAGATGTCCGACGTGCTTCACTATAAGATAAAAAAGCAGCAGGAGCAGCCCCAATACCTGGAACTGAGCCTAATACTGCACCGATAACACCGCCACGAAATATTGTTTTGAAGCAACGTTTATATTCAGAAAAAGTCACTGAATCGTTGCCCAGGCTGTGTACTTTCAAATGCTCATCGGATGGCCTTCTGGCATACGCTATAATTTCCGGAATTGCGAAGAGCCCAATCAAGACAACAATAAAGTTAAGCCCCCCCATCAGGTCTGTGTTCCCCATAATAAATCTATCAGTACCATAAACAAGATCAAGGCCAATCGTGGCCAATAGTAGCCCCAATGCTGCAGAAAAAAGGCCATGCAGCAACTTCTCGCCAGCTATGCCTGCAATGATTGTTAGTGAAAAAACAATTAGCGTGAAAAATTCAGGCGGACCGAACTCCAGTGCAAAAGAAGCCAGCCAGCCGGCAAACATTATTAGTGCCAAGTTAGAAATTATATCTGCAGTACAAGACGCATAGAGGGCCATTCCCAGAGCTTTCCCCGCATGACCATTCTTGACCATTGGATAACCATCTAATATAGTTGCGCTAGATGCTGGAGTACCAGGGGTTTTAATTAAAATAGCGGGAATACATCCTCCAAATATGCCCCCTTTATAAACACCGAGTAGCAAAAGTATTCCAACAATTGGTTCAAGTGCAAACGTAAATGGAAGTGTCAGAGCCACAGCCATGGTTACTGACATACCTGGAATGGCGCCGCAAATAACGCCAATCAAAACTCCAAGCCCCAACGCCAAGACAGTTTGCCAGGTAGCAACTAACAGGAATGCATCGCCTAATGTATCAATCATGGCAACCTCATAAAGTCATTTTGGGGAATATTGACGCCCGCAACATGGTAGAAAAATACGTACAATGCCAGTGGCAATAAGATTCCAACAATAACTGCTGTTTTTCTATATTCAGTGCCAGATATAAATATTGAAAAAACAATGAATGCTAAAGATGAACTCCAAACCATACCTAACACTGGCAGTAACAGATAATAACCAGCGAGGAAAGCTGAAAACATGAACACTCTGCCATAAGATTCTTTGGGTTCATCATAGTCGGTCTCAAGTACATCAGGCCTCCTTTCCCAGTATTGTGCAATTAGGATGCCCAGTCCGATAAGAAGCATCATCCATGCAATAACAGTTGGCCAAAAAACCGGTGATAGCACGACACTCCTCACAGATCGGGGAGTATCGATATATTGCGGAATGAAATAAAAAATAAGAGATAACGATAACAAAGAAACTAAAACACCTACCAAACAATCTCTTTTTATACTTATCATAACACTAACCTCAACTATTAAAAAACGCACTCCATTGAAATGAAGTGCGTCAAAGTTAGCCGTCAATTAATACGCATTCCTAATTTATCTACAAGATTACGGAAGGCATTATACTGGGTATCAACAAACGATTTGCTTTCGTCTGGGTTCATATTTACGACCACAGAGCCGAGGGATGTCATGTATTTTATAAAATCAGGATCGGCTGTTGCGCTGCCCAACCATTTACTCCAAGTTGTCAACACCTCTGAATCCAAGGACTTTGGTCCCACAATTCCGGTCCAGCCCACTAGAATGTCTAACTCCGGGTGACCAAGCTCCGAGGCTGTCGGCGCATCAACTCCAGGCAAACGCTCATTACTGGTCACCATAAGCGGAACAAGCTGTCCAGCATTAACAAAATTCATGATAGCAGACGAATTTGTACATGAAAAACTTGCGCTACCATTTAATATCGCCGTAGCAGCACCACCGCCACCACGCATTGGCAAATGCACTGTTGTATCTAAAGGGTTCTCCACACCGAAAGCGTCAAGCACCATAACATTCGACAGGTGCTGCATACTCCCTACGCCTGATGATGAGTATGCTACTTCTCCCGGATTTGTGCGTATTTTGTCAATCAAGTCATCCATATTCTTGATGCCGCTTTCCACACTTGCCGCACAAAGAATAGGATTAAGTTCATATATTCCAACAAAGGAAAAATCTTCTAGAGTATAGGGAAGATCACTTTTCATTGCAGGGCCAACAGATTGAGAACCAACACGCGCTGCCAGCATCGTGTAACCATCTGCTCTGGAGTTAGCAACATGGGCGGATCCCACGACTCCACCGGCACCATCTCGATTTACTAATACAATTGGTTCATTTGAATATTTTGTTAATGCCTGGTTTAGAGCCCTAGCCGATATGTCGGTTGCACCACCACTACCAAAAGGAATAACCAAAGATATGGGCCGCTTTGGGTATTCCGCTAATGCCGCGCCAGAGCAAGTAATACCTATCGATCCAACCAATAAAGTTTTAAAACAATATTTAATTATTTTTCTTGAGATTTTTTTATTATTTCTCACTTTACTCTCCAATTATTTTTAATCTGTTATTTTTATTCAGAAGATTTTATTCCAAACCACACTTAAAACTATACAATATTATTATACAAAAGAGTCATCATTTTTCAAAAAAATAAATATTTATAATATTATTAACCATATATTAACTAAAATAGCGATATTATAATGCCGCTACATAGCATTTTTATCATTTGTTATTAACTCCACCAATTGGACTCCAAGGTTCCGGAATAAGAATTTTATTTTCAATTGACTGCACTAGGGGCCGCATCTGCCTAGCATAGGCCTGCCATTTTTCACTTGCCTGTAACTCCGCACGCAAGCGCTGTCTTTCGTCTAACGATTCGTACCCCCACATATGAACAACTTGGTTAAGAGGGCCTATATCCGTATGGAAATAGCCAATCATATTGCCCAGAATATGCATTTGTACGTCCTTTCCTTCTGTTTCGTACAATTTTAAAAACTCGCCAACTTTTCCATTCTTGAGGGTGTAAATTCTTTCATCAACGTACATGTAGGTCTCCAAAAATATCCAAAAAAAGATTAAAAAATGCTTCTACGAATCAAGTTAACGCCGATAATAAAAAGAACAGCAATCATCACATTTTTGAATACCTTTTGGTTTATTTTATCTCTGAGCAAGCTACCGAAATACAAACCTGAAAATGAAGGTATAATTGCCAATAAGGACCATAATATCTCGGTTGGACCAAGCACTCCCTTGTACGCATAGGCAATAACCATCGGAATACTGCCACAGAACCATATCATTCCAACGGTCCCTACAAACTCGTCTTTCTTTAAGTTTAAGGCTAACAGATACATCATCACGGGCGGACCATGGACTGTTGTTAGACCACCCATGACACCTGCCACTACTCCAGTTAATGGACCAAAAAACTTTTGACTACCACTCGAAACGTTGAGATCCGGCGATAGCACGCTAAAAAGTGAAAACATTACGGCAACAGCACCGATTGCTCCAAGCAGTACATTAGTATCTACTTGAGCTACCGCAAGCCCGCCAATCCAGGTTCCTACGACTAGCGTTACAATAAGAGGCCAGAAGCGCCTAAATACAACAGCATAGTTTTTAGCCTTAAAAGCCTGCCACCCATTCGTTGCCAGCACCGGTATTGAAACAAGCCCAACAGCGACGATAGGATCCATAAATACAGTTAAAATCGACATAGCAACAACGGGAAAGCCGACCCCAACCATACCTTTGACAAGCCCGGCAAAAGTAAGGACTGCAACGGCGAGCGACAAAATTATTATTTCGGCACTCATGCCCTACCCCTTATTAAAATACCTGAAATATTTCTGCCAATCTATAAGCCAGCCGATACCTTCTCGGTTCAATGCAAAACGCTGAATCGCATGGAAAGGTCCTTATAGATATTCAATCAAATGGATACCACTGATATATAGTTCAGCCGTATTCGTTACTTCATAGTTGGCATAGAGAACTGCGATGTGTTGCTACTTTCCTGCCAGCGGGACGTTACTGTTTTCAGTTTTGTGAAAAAGCGGACGCCTTCCATCCCATGCATGTGGTGATCACCGAAAAGCGAGCTTTTCCAGCCACCAAAACTATGAAAAGCCATGGGAACAGGAATTGGTATGTTGATGCCGACCATGCCCGCCTGCACACGTGAGGCAAATTCTCTTGCAGCATGCCCATCCTGGGTAAAAATGGCCGTACCGTTACCGAATTCGTGAGAGTTAATGAGCTGCAGCGCGTCTTCATAATTGTCGACACGCACAACCGAAAGTACGGGTCCGAAAATTTCTTTGTCGTAAATTTTCATTCCTGGCTTTACGTGATCGAACAAACTGCCACCAATAAAGAATCCGTCACCGTGCTCGGGATGAGTTAGCGCTCGCCCGTCATAAATAAGTTTAGCGCCCTCTTGCACGCCACTATCGACAAAACTTTTGACTGTATCTCGATGCTCACGGGTCACCAGGGGCCCCATGTCTGCTTCTGGATGCGTACCCGGCAATATCTTCAGATTATCCAGACGTTTGACAATAGATTCGACCAGTGAGTCAGCTACGTCACCAATCGCAACAACAACCGAGATCGCCATGCAGCGCTCACCCGCGGAACCATAGGCCGCGCCCATAAGAGCATCGACTGTGGTTTCAAGATTGGCGTCGGGCATTACAATAGCGTGGTTTTTCGCTCCACCGAGCGCCTGAACCCGCTTACCGTGCTCTACACACATTTTCTGTACGTATTTTGCTATAGGTGTAGAACCAACAAAACTGACCGTATTGACCTCAGGATGGGTCAGCAGTGCATTTACCGCTTCCTTATCACCATTTACAACGTTGAAAACACCGTTTGGGAGGCCCGCTTCGGTCAAAAGTTCAGCCAGTCTCAAAGTACTGGAGGGTACTTTTTCAGATGGCTTCATTATAAATGTGTTGCCACACGCAATGGCGACCGGAAACATCCACAGGGGAACCATCACAGGAAAATTGAAAGGAGAGATGCCGACGCAGACACCAGCTGGCTGGCGCACAGACCAACTGTCTACCCGTGTACCAACATTCTCGCTGAACTCACCTTTTAGTAATTGCGGAATTCCACAGGCAAATTCAACAACCTCGATACCCCGGGTCACTTCGCCTTTGGCATCATCGAGCACTTTACCGTGTTCTTGCGAAACCAACAGAGCGAGTTCGTCGATGTTGTCATTCAACAATTGCAAAAATTTGAACATGACTCGTGCACGGCGTACCGGGGGCACTGCCGCCCACGCGGGCTGTGCCGCAACGGCCGCCTGTACGGCAGTCTCGACATCTGCTGCTGTCGCCAAGTTTAGCTTCGCTGTCTGATCGCCTGTCGCAGGATTGTAAACTGCGCTGTAGTTATTGCTTTGGCCTTTTGAAGGCTGTCCATTAATATGATGATAGATAGATTGCATTATTCTTCGATCCTTTTTTTTGGCGTGGCGTCTACAAATCTAATAGGCTGTGTATCTGGCTCACCTATGACTTCATCTGCACGATTAGTGGTTTCGCCGTAACGTTTAAGTGCGGGAGGCTTCAAACCCTCATATAACTTTTCAAGCTTTACGTTCACCGCTTTTTCATGTTTTACAAATAAACTGTTCCCCTCTCTGTCATTATCAACAATAAAGGGACCAATCTCGTCAACTTCAAAGATCCACATCGCCTGGGCGATGCCATTTTCTTTGAGCCAATGCACGTCCTTGACCTTTTTTATACCGCGACCCAGCATTGCACCTGCACCGTAACCTGTCGTTGATAAATAGCGTGCACCATTGGGCTTAAAGATTTCGCGATAAGCCTCTTCGGGCATACCGCCTTTACCAATAATTATTTTTGCTCCAGAGACTTCAAACCATTCTTTCATCCACTTTCCGAAGCGAAAGCTGGCTGTAGCCGTGACAGCACCTACGTGGTAACCACCCTTGCCATCCTCTGCAGCGGCAGGCGAACAATGAAAATTGACATTTGATATTGATTTGATATCCACAGGCAAATCACTACCGCCTTCAAGTACTTTTTTATAAACCCCCTCGCGAGCGGTATAAATGACGCCGGTCATATAAACAATGTCGCCCTGTTCAAGGTTGTCGACATCTTCCTGGGATACGGGAACTTTCAGCTTAACGACTCTTAAATTGCTCATTCCACACCTTCCCGACGATAGAAGTCACTGAACCACTGCGGGTCATCTCTGAACTCAACGCGACCATCACTGTAAATTCTCGCCGCGGCGCGACGGGATGAATGGCAGAACGAGTGAATGCTCATAGGCATACCACCGGTGTGGGTGTAGCCAACTTCCACGTGGCAATCCACCACCAAGGTCTGGCCTTCGAACCCCATGGGGCCCATACCCGTGCTGTTTCCTAAGTCTTTTAGTTCACGCTCCAGCTTCGCAACATCGGGATCCGGATTAACATCCCCTACAATACGCAAACAGGCCGCTTCTTTACCCAACCGCATGCAGGTGTCTTTGTTACCACCAAGACCTATGCCAATAATGGCAGGCTGGCAGGCGAGCCCCCGGCGCCCGAACGAAACCATGGTATCCAGGAAGAAGCGCTTGATGCCGTCGATACCATCACCGGGAAACAACATGCGATAGTCCGTTCCGAACAAGCCGCCCTTATGTACTGTAATCAGGTCGATCCAATCGTCACCCGGCTCAAATGCATACTGTATTTCAGGCGCATGAATGCCGATGTTATTGTTGTTGTCTTTTCGCGTTAGCGGATGCACGCGGTTGGGGCGCAAAGGAATGCTATTGGTACCACTAACAACCGCTTTTCGTATCGCTCTTTCAAGGGCTACAAAACCACCATCCACTTGCACCCCATTTCCCGATTTCACATAAAATCGTGGCAACCCTGTATCAGCACACATAGGGCGCCGATCCTGCTCTGCGACCTCGTAATTTTCCAGCATTGTTTTTATAACAAAGCAGGACATTGTTTCCGTTTCCTTACTTGCCGCAGCCTTCAATGCTTTGCGATAGTCCGGCGGTATATCGATGGCTGCACGCGTCATCAATTCGGTTGCTGTCTCCAGTATCAACTGCTCTGGAATTGTTTCTCGCTTAATAATTACGTTTGATGTTGCGCTCATAAAGCTACTCCTATTTCTTCTTGTATTAAGGTCATGCCAGGTTTAACTCGCGTAAATTGCACAGGGATCTCGGTCACTACAGCATTTTCACCATCCATGCTGACCCGTACATAGGTGGACGTATCGAGATTACCTGCATCCGGGAAATCATCGCGGTAGTGAGCTCCCCGCGAGTTTTTCCGCATTTGAGCTGATTTAATAATCGCCAGGCTGACGGTCGCCTGTGAGTGCAGGTTCATCCAGTCATGCCACGTTTGATTGTATTGCCGGCCGGAATTGGAGACACCGGTTGCCATCAGCTCTTGCAGAATTTCCTGCACATCTGCGTAGGCCTGTTCGAGCCCATCCTCGGTCCGAATAATTCCGGCGCCATCCCACATTTTATCCAGTAGTTTCAGACGCAGCGCCGCCAGATCTCCAGGTGTCTGACTGAAAGGAGTGTCCATCAAATCAAGAGAAGTCTGGATTTTGTCCCAATCAGGCTCAACATGGATTCCATGCTGTTGCACCCAATCAGCCATGACATCACCCGCAATGCCTCCGAACACCGTTGAATTGGCAACGCCGTTTCCACCAAGGCGATTACCGCCGTGAACACCGCCTGCGTCCTCGCCCGCGCAATAAAGGCCGAGCATTTGCGTCTCGCAATCAATGCTGACCTCAACGCCCCCCATCATGTAGTGTGCCGTGGGTACCACCTCAACCAGGCCGCCCGCCAGATCGGCACCCACATCCTTACAACGGCTCACCATACCTTTGAATTTTTTACGGACGTCATCAGGTCCCAGGTGCGACATCTTTATGTGCACGCCGCCATTAGGCGTGGTGTTTCCCTTGCGCATTTCACGAAAGATCGAACGCGAGACTACATCTCGGGTAGCCCTTTCACCGCGATCATCATAGGTGTGCATAAACCGCTCACCCAGGCCGTTGAGCAAGTGGCCGCCCGCACCGCGTAAACCTTCTTCCAACACCGTTCCGGTAAGGCGGGTACCTTCGCCGGCCAGCAGTCCAGTTGGATGAAATTGGACCATTTCCATATCGCGTAGATTCAAGCCTGCGCGCAATGCCATTGCCAGGCCGTCGCAGGTCTTTTCACCAGATGGTGTATGGTATCGATACATGGTGGGTCCACCGCCAGTGCCTAGCAGAACGGCCTTGGCTTTAACAAAGAGTGGTTCGCCAGTACGGATATCAATCATCAGAACGCCGGAAATGCGATCGCCGTCTTCAGAGGGAATCAACTCAATCGCGCGATGGTCTTCCAGGCGCTCAATAGGGCGCGACCATACCTGTTCGGCCAGACGGTTGATGATTTCAATACCTGTTAGGTCGCCCTTATGAATCGTGCGATCAAACGTTTGCCCGGCGAAGGCCTTGCCGTGGAGCGAGCCATCGCCGTTGCGGTCAAAAAAGCACCCCACTTCGTTCTCAAGTTCAAGTACACGTTCAGGCGCCGTTTCAACCAAACGCCAGGCCAGGTCCTGGTTCGGAATCCAGTAACCGCCCTTGATCGTGTCCATAAAATGTCGCTCAACCGAATCACCGTGATTCAAGGCAACGTTGTAACCGCCTTGGACCATGCGCGTGCAACCACACTTGCCCAGCAATCCTTTCACGGCCACGGTTATTTTGAGGTCCGGATCGGACTTATAAGCGTGCAGTGCTGCAAAAAGACCCGCTCCACCAGAGCCAAGAATCAAGATATCTGTTTCAATCTGCGCAATAGTCATTTAAATACTCCACCAAATTCGGATATGTTTTTAATTCGTCGAATTAAAAAGCTCTTAACAAAAAGAGGGACCCACACGCGACGGCACTACAACCCGCAATGGTAATAAGATGGCCTTGCCACTCAGCCCAACGAAAAAACTCAATAACTAGAATCCTTATGCCACCCATAAAATGAACTGCCAGAAGCCCAACCAGGCCCGCTTCGGCGAACTTGACCATGGGCAAATCTGTCCAATGTAAAAAACTGTCCAAAACTTCCGCGCCTTGTAGTGCCAGACTAAGGATCAAGAAATGCGCCGGCAAAAATAAAGCAAGAACAACCCCTGACCAACGCTGGACAAAAGACGCCCAATATTCTTTTTTATCGTGATTTCGTTTCATAGCACCAGTCCTATTATTGCAGCCATACCAACAACGCATAAAAACGAAAAGAATGTAAGAATGACAACATTTAGGCAGGTTCCGTTCCATTTTAAAACTTCTTGCGCAACAGTCCTTAAACCAATGGCAGAATGAACGGCGGCTGCTACAACAAATAGTCCGTAGAAAATTGCGACTATAAAATTACTACTGGTTCTTTCCATAATTTCCGCGGCTGATAAGCCTCCCTGTATAACGATCATTATGGTAATAAGATGAATGATAACGAACAAACCCAGGGCCATTCCGGTCAAGCGGTGGGCCAACCACAACTTGATTTCGAGGCGATTGCTCATAACTCCCCCTTTAACGTGGCCATCGCGACAAGCTTTTTTAGCCCCGCAATAGACGCCGTCGGATTAAGCTGCAAAGGGCATCGCGCTACGCACTGGGAGTTGGTATGACAGTTTTGACATCCGTCATCACCGCTTATTGCTATAAGCCTATCGACACGACTGCCATCACGCTCATCGTTCATCAGGGACCAAGCACGATTTAAAGCAGCAGGCCCAAGGTAATTGGGGTTTGTTTCAACGACATCGCAGGCTGAATAACAGATACCGCAATTAATACATTCAATAGATTCATCGGCTAGCTGCCGCATTTTGTTATCAGGCTTAATGGGAGCAAATTCCTTAACCCCAGAATTTTTCGCTTCAAATCGTCCTTTGCCTTTTTGCCACTTATCAAAAAACGGCGCCATATCAACAACTAAATCTTTAACAACCGGAAGATTAGATAATGGCTCCAAACGCAGCACATTATTGGTCACTACTTTGCTAACAAGAGTTCTACACGTCCATCGTGGCTTCCCATTCACTCGCATTGCACAGGAGCCACACATTCCGACACGACAAGCAAATCGATAAGACAGGGACGGATCAACATCACGCTGAATATTCGTTAACAAGTCAAGAATAGTCTGATTATCTACAAGAGGAACCTTAAAGGACTCAAGATCGCCGTCCTCTTTACCACGCCAGATTGATATAGTGATCATTTCTTGTTGATTTGACATACTTCTTCCTACGTATTTTCGGATATCAGCAAAACTTGCTGTGACTAACGGTCTACAAACATCCTAGTATTTAGATTCCCTTATGAAAAGACATATTTTTTTAACACTTTGTTAAGTTTTTGTTATGAAAATAGTTAATAATGTGTACTGTATAAGATCAAGTCCATGCGTCACTTGACTGGTTTGAAGCTAGGGGGCGTTTATCGAACGAGATCAACATCCTCAAGTGCTGTCATTTCCTGGAACGCCACGACCTTGGCAAGGTGCTGCTCAAGGACGTGAACAAGGGCTTAGGGAAACACTGATTTATTCCCCTCACGCTACCAGTTTAGTAAAATGGTAGCTCCTTCGCCGGAATAGCCAGAGACTGTCATGAAGCAAACGAGTCTCGCCCAGGCAGAGTTTGCTGCCAAGAAAAAGACAACCCGCCGTGAGCGATTTTTGGCAGAAATGGAGCAGACTGTGCCCTGGTCGAGGTTGCTGAAAGCCCTATCACCGTACTACTATCCTGATTCTCGCGGTAAACGAGGCCGTCCCCCAATACCTTTAAAACGCATGCTGCGGATGTACTTTGTGCAGCAATGGTACGCCTTGGCGGACGAAGCGCTGGAAGACGCCATCTATGACAGCCAGGCGCTGCGCAATTTTGTTGGGATTGACCTGGCTGTGGAATCGGTCCCGGATGCCACGACGCTGTTGAAGTTCCGCCACTTA
>Ga0307486_1001972_pt1 | contig 14884 bp, 11 predicted proteins | sample CBIW02metaG_FD_203663 | JGI IMG/M metagenome (GOLD analysis project Ga0307486, IMG submission 203663) | Sea-ice brine microbial communities from Beaufort Sea near Barrow, Alaska, United States - CBIW 0.2 | ecosystem: Environmental > Aquatic > Marine > Coastal | place: USA: Alaska | collected... | reverse complement strand
TTTTATTTTTTTATGAATCAAACCCCATAATTAATAAATGCTGTTTATCTATTGCAATTTGACAATATAGAAGCCGCTTTTTTGCATTATCCCAAATAGTTCAGGGCTTAAAGAAGTGGCGGTTTAGGAGTACAATCTTTCAACCGACCTCGACTTTTAATTAGAAGCACTATCATTTGATTTAACATGTCACCCGCCATTTCTTTTAAGCCCTTGTTATACGCATACTCTACTTTCACTTGTAAACGATATGGTTTGAACTTAGCACACATTTTATCCATTTGACAATATTCAAAGGCGCTATAAAAATCCTGCAACTAAAAATAAAACAGCAGCAAGTCCTGCTGCTATAAAATTATCTGGGTTTGCATACTTTAAATATTTTGCAAGGTCTGCATGAGCAATATTGGATGACATATTCACCATTCCTGCGACAGGTGAAGTAACATCTCCGAATGTTCCCCCTGTAATTACTGCTGCCGCACAAAGGGGAATACTTACACCGGATGCAACTGCAAGTGGAATTGCAAAGGGCATGATTAAAGAGGCGGCTCCCCAACCTGAACCGATAAAATAGGTTACGACAGAGGAAATAATAAATATTGAAACTGCAATACTCCACGCAGGCAAAGAACCTCCAAGGGTTTGTTGAATAAAATTATTTAAACCCAAATCTTGTGAGGCAGATGCTAAAGGCCAGGCTAAAGTGAGAATTACCAAAGTGGTCATAATTTCATTTCCACCTGATATAACATCGGAAGTCATTTGTTTAAGATTGTATTTTTGAAAAAAATATAAGATGGCTGTTATTATTACAGAGATAAACAGCGCAACAAGCATTGCTTTATTGGGTTCTGTATTTGTCATTGCAGATATAAAATTGTTATTGCCTGGTTTATCTTTCCCGAAAAACCAAAAGAAAAAAATACTTAACATGATAACAACCAATAGAGGAACAATAAGATTAATCACTCTTGGCTTGATTATCGGTTCTGTTTCTTCCATGTTCATCTTCATGCTTTTCATCTCTGTTGGCACAGGTTGATTAGTTCGTATTATTTCAGGGTTTTTGAATTGATAAAATATAGAAAGAAAAGTTATGATAATTAAAACGATGCTGAAAAATTCTAAGGGAATTGCGTGCAGCCAAATAGTGTAAGCCGAATTGCTTTCAGCAACTCCTGCTGCTTTTAAACCGATGCTGATATTAGCAATATTAAATCCGACAAAGGTTGTTGCAATTGGAATAAGTTCAACGACCGGGCTTGCTGTATTATTAAGCATAAAAGCAAATCGTTCTTTTGCTATCTTATTCTTTTCGGCAAGTGAACGGGTAATGGAACCTGCACTAATAACTCTAAAACCACAGTCTATAAAAGTAACGGGTATCAATGCCCATAGTAGGAAGAATACGCCTTTCTCACTTTTGACTCGCTTGTCGGCTATATCTGAAAACGCTTTTATACCACCCGATTTTCTTATCAGGGAAATTAATCCACTGAACAAATACAGAAACAAAAGCACTTGAAGACTTCCACTATCAGTTAAAGTTTTTACAATTTGGTCAACCGCTGTTTCAAAACCACCTGTAAGTGTTGGATTAAGCAAATAGCCTCCAATTAACAAGCCTATTAAAAGAGAAGGAATGATTTTCTTAGACCAAATGGCAACTGCAATGGTGATAATTGATGGTAAAATTGAAAGCCAGACATTCTGCATATCTTATAATAACTTTTTAATTTTTCCTGCGCATTTTTCTTAATAATATCAGCACAGCAACAATTACAATAATAAAAATTATCCAAAACCCGTAACCCATTCCCCATTGCATACCCCAGGGATTATCGTGCATCATATTATCCATTTTATTCTAAAATTAATTTGTGACTGATTTACCACCTTTAAAGGTACATTATTTTTTTAATGAAATAATCGCAAAACTCTGTTAAAGAGATATATAACTCACTCTTTTAAGGTGTCTAAATTTTTTGCGACCTTTCTTTGAAGCTATAGCCAAACGGTTTTTCCTACACTTTCAGAGCTAGTCAAAATGAACCTTTACATAATAGTTGAATTGAGCACAAAATGAAGAAGCAGAAATCTAGGATTCCTGCTTCTATGGAGTTTTAATGACACTTAAGTAACCACTGCAGATATTCGGTTTATTTTCCCTATAAATCTTGAAAATCCACGATTAAACTGTGCTTGTTTAACCCCCCTCTTTTCGACCCAATTAACAAAACAGTTTCGCTTTATCAATAAAACTATTTGTAACTAATAAGTATCTAATATAGTTGTTTTTAGGGCATAACAAAAAGGCTTTAAGAAATTATGTTTTCATATCATATGGGCGGCAAGTATTTTAGTTCAATGCCTTTTTCTTTTGTACTTTCATGGTGTGAATATCGAGGTGTTTATAAGACGTCTTGAAGCTTTGGAGAAAAAAGTAGAAACCCTTGAAAAGGAGAATGCTTTTTTAAAGGAACGCCTGGCTAAATATGAGAACCCCAAGAACAGCCGTAACAGTTCCATACCCCCTTCTAAAGATGAGAACCGTCCTAAAAAGAATCAAAGCTTGCGCACGCCTTCGGGCAAAAAGCCTGGAGGTCAAAAGGGACGAAAAGGCAAGACCCTGGAAATGACAGTCTCTCCGGATACTATTATCGAATTGACACCAGATTATTGCCGAGGTTGTGGAGCTTCCCTGAAGGGAAAGCCAGCAATCAAAGGAAAATCCCGGCAAATAGTAGATATTCCGCCCATTAAATCTATATGTACTGAGTATCAGAGCTTTCTCAAAATTTGTACTTGTGGATGCCAAAATATTGCGGATTTTCCAAAGGGGGTAAATTCCCCGGTGAGTTATGGAGAAAATATTGAAGCACTTGTTGCCTACTTTCACGCCCGCCAATATCTGCCCTTTGCCAGGTTGAAAGAAACCCTGAACGATGCTTTTGGCATTTCTATTAGTGAAGGTGGGGTCCATTGCTTGCTCCGTAGGTTTGCGCAAAAAGCCACTCCGATATATCAAATGATAAAGCAACGTGTCCAGGATAGTGAAGTGGTTGGTACCGATGATTCCGGAGTAAAGGTCAATGGTTTCAAGCATCTGTTTTGGACTTGGCAAACCCACAAACTCACCTATATAGCCCATTCAAACAATAGGGGAAGCGAGACTATTGACAGGGAATTCCCGGAAGGATTTCCACAAAACGTTTTGGTGCACGATGGATGGAGGGCTCAAATAAAAACCGTTTCCAAATACCACCAAACTTATTTGGCGCATTTAAAGCATATCCTAAACTACCTTAACCAATTATACATCAAGCAAGAGTGGGGCACTAATTTTATAAGCTATTATACGACTCCCAAAAACTAAAGAAGAATATAGACTTTTAAAACAATCAATACAATATAGACCGAACCTTGATGATACAACGCTTTGATTTTCCGACCCACCAAACCAAAAACAAAAAGAACTGTACACCTTTTACAAAAGGATGCTCCGGGAAAAACAACATATTTTCACCTTTCTCTTCATTGAAAATGTGCCACCGGACAATAATGCATCTGAACGTGCCATCCGCAATGTCAAGGTGAAATAAAAAATATCAGGACAATTCAAGGAAGAACACGCAGCACAGAACTTTGCCAAGATACGTTCTGTAATAGACACAACGATCAAAAATGGATTAAATGTCTTGGAAGCCTTGGCCCTTATCGCTAAATTTAATCTTCAAACTACAGACTGATTAGTTACTAAGGCTTTCAATATTGTAGCAAAAACTATCACATTAAACTTCAAATCAATTTTATTTGCAATATAAACAGAAGTACAAATGAATCTGCAGAATCATTTAATGCGAAAATTAAAGCCTATAGAGCAAATTTCAGGGGAGTGAAAAATATAGAATTCATCCTTTATAGATTGAACTAATAAAGTTCCGTTACCTCCAAATTCATCTAATAGTGAGTTGTTTGTCTTTTGTTGTTGATAAATATGAAGCAATAATTTACACATAAGCACAATTCATATACTGATACATACAAACATGTTGTTTTAATTAGCTCAATTTACTTCAAGATTATAACGTATCTTAATAAACACAATTTTAAAACTTTACAGAACACTATAAATTATCCATAAAAAATGAATTGGAATCTTCTAAAAATAATTTGCTTAATGGTTCTTTTTAACACCTTGAGTATTGAAGCACAAACAGTAATTGAGTTTAAACCATCGGAAACCGACATGACATTGGCGGTTAGAAAAGCATTGGAAAATGCCAAGGATAGCAACATAAAACTAGTATTCCAAAAAGGGACTTATAAATTCCTTCCAGATTATGCAATGGATAAATACTGTATTATTACTAATCATGGAAATGGAATAAAGAAAATCATTTTTAGGTTTGATACATTTAATTCGGTTGAAATAGAAGGCAATCGTTCAGAATTCATTTTCCATGGGCAAGTAGCCCCTTTTCAATTCGAAAATTGTAAAAACATAACCGTAAAAAACCTTTCTATAGATTGGGATATTCCCTTTTCATTTCAAGGAGAAGTTATGGCAATTAACGAAAAGGAAGGTTGGCGAGATATAAAACCATTTAAAAAGGGGTTTTCTTGGTCCTTAGATAATGGCAAACTTCATTTTCCTAATATTGACGATTTTCATTTTTTTGAGTTAGGGAAAACTTTGGCGTTCGATAAAAATTCAAAAGCTGTGGCTCATGGTGCTTGGGATTTTAATAGCAATCCGCGTTGGGTTGAAAAAAGACCAAATGGCATTTTAAGATTTCATGAGCCCTTAAATAAATATCCTGCTGTGGGGACTATTATTGATTCAAAAGGGCCTAAGGAGCAGAATCGGTATGCACCTGCTTTTCAGACAGTTTCATCGAGCAATGCAACTTTTGATAATGTAGTTGTTCACCATGCTTTAGGGATGGGATTTTTATTTGAAAGAACTTCTGATATTAATATTTTAAATTCTGGTGTGTATCTTAAAGAAGGTACTGATAGAGTGGTTTCTACCATTGCGGATGCTACCCATTTCGCCAATTGTAAAGGTGCTATTTTAATTGAGAATTGCCGATTTGAGAACATGTTGGACGATGGTACTAATGTACATGGAACTTATGTCGAGGTAGATGCCATTATTGATGAATACACCGTTAGAATTGCTTTGAAACATTTTGAACAAATGGGCTTTGAATTTGCTGGTGTTGGTGATGAAGTTTGGTATATTCAAAAACCTAGCCCGAAACGAGCTGGGGAAAATGAAGTCGTTAAGGTTAAATATCTAAATGATGAATATTCAGAGTTAACTTTCAAAAATAAAATACCTGCCAATTTAGCAAAAGGTGATATCCTGGAAAACAAAACCTGGAATCCTGAATTTACCATGCGTGGAAACACCATTAGAAACCATCGCGCAAGAAATATTATTATCAAAACGCCTAAGAAAATTGTTATTGAAAACAACGAGCTTTCATCAATGATGTCATCAATTCTCTTACGTGGAGAAACTTATTTTTGGTACGAATCTGGAGCTGTTGAAGATGTTTTAATTAGAAATAACAATTTTAACTACGTAGCATATAGTGGTAAAGAACATGCAGTTATGTATGTGACACCAAGATTAAACCAATCATTCAACCAAACTGAATTGTATGATAAAAACATTCGTTTTGAAAACAATACCATAAGAACTTTTGATAGTCGAATTATTATCGCCGATAGAGTAGATGGATTGAAAATTACGGGAAATAAAATCATTCAAGATAAAAGTCAAGGAAAAGCTTTATATCCAGATGCTCCAATTTTTGAACTAATTAATTGTAACAACGTTGAAATTTCAAATAACACCTATGAAGGTACTACTGAATATTCTATTCTAGCTGATGAAAAGTCTTCAAAAAATTTAAAGGTTAAAGGTAATAAAGGCTTTAAAAACCTAAAATAAGCTTCTGATGAAAAAAATAATAGTTGTAATTGCACTTTTATTAGTTGAAATAGTTGCTGCTCAAGTAACTCCAAATTCTTTATTTCAAAATAATATGGTGTTGCAACGCAATCAGCCAATTGCAGTTTTTGGCACAGCCGGTTTGGAAAAAACAGTTGAAGTTATTTTTAAAAACAAAACTTATATAGCGGAAGTATACGGTGGTTATTGGAAAGTTTTTTTAGATGAAACTGAAGCAGGAGGTCCTTTTAAATTAACTATAAAAGGCAAAAATGAAATTGTTTTTGAAAATGTTTTAGTTGGTGAAGTTTGGTTATGCTCTGGTCAATCGAATATGGAAATGCCTGTAAAAGGGTTTTTAGGACAGCCTGTTAATGGAAGTAATTTAGCTGTTTTGAAGAGTGAAAATCCTCTAATCAGATTGTTTGAAGTAAAACGAAAGATTTCAAATGAGCCTTTGTATATATGTGAAGGCTATTGGAAATTAGCTACTCCTGAATCGGTTAAAGACTTTAGCGCCGTTGCTTATTTCTATGGGAAAGTGTTACAAGAAAACTTGAATGTTCCTATTGGGTTGATCAATAGCAGTTGGGGAGGAACACCTGCTGAAGCATGGACGCCAAAAGAGACGATGACTACCGAATTAAAAGAACTTAATCATTGGCACACTGATACATCAATTCCTCAAAAACTACCTTCTCTGCTATACAATGGTATGATTCATCCGTTGATTCCATATACAATTAAAGGTGTCATTTGGTATCAAGGTGAAGCTAATAAAAGCTATCATCAATCGTATACAAAGTTATTTTCGGCAATGATAAATAGTTGGAGGTTCGGTTGGAATCAAGGTGAATTTCCGTTCTATTTTGTTCAAATAGCACCATTAGGTTGGGGAGGAGAGGATCAGGCTTTTTTGCGTGAAAAACAGTTAAAAACAATGTTATCTGTTCCAAATACAGGTATGGCCGTTACGTTGGATATTGGCGAAAAGGAAAGTATTCATCCAACTGAAAAACAAAAAGTTGGAGAGCGGTTAGCGCTTTGGGCGTTGGCAAATGATTATGGCTTTAAGGATATTCAATATAGCGGTCCAGTATACAAATCAATAAGTGTTGAAGGAAATAAAGTTAATGTAGAGTTTGATTATGCGCCGTATGGTTTGGCAACTTTTGGAAAGGAATTAAGTAGCTTTACATTGGCTGGAACCGATAAAATTTTTTATAAAGCAGAAGCTAAACTTTTAAAAGGAGGAGAATTAGTTGTTTGGAGTGAAAAAGTACCGAATCCGATTGCAGTACGCTATGGTTGGGATTCTTGGGTTGATGGTTCTTTGTTTAATACTGCAGGTTTACCTGCTTCCTCTTTTAGATCAGATGATTGGTAGTAGGAACTGATTAATAATCAAAATAATAAATATGCCTGTCCGTAACTTATAACAATGACAATGAATTCTAAAAATTAAAGTTATGAATTTCGGTGAATTTTTTAAACAATATCCGAATGAACAGGCTAGTATAGAGGGTTTCAAAACCAAACGTTTGGAAATGGTATTGATTTGTAAAAAATGCCAATATATAGAACAATATTTTCGTAAGACTGATTTAAAATTTCAATGTAAGAAATGTGCAATCGTTTGAGTTCGCGTTCAGGAACTGTTATGGAAAACGGCAAATTGCCATTTCAATTTAAGATGATTTGTATTGAAATGATGATCTTATCAAAAAAGAGTTTTTCGGCTTTAGAAATGCAATGGATCCTTGGCCATAAACGTTACGAATCCATTTGGCTCCTGATGCACAAGATCCGCAGGGTGATAGTAAAAGGGATGAAAAATAAAAATTGAACGGCTGTATAGAATTTGATGAAGGGTTTTTCGAAAGGGTTCATTAACGATAAAACTAGAGAAACCAACCAGGAACCCATAACATATAAACGAGTAAAAGAAAGGCAAAAGTATTGGTTATGGTTGATCAGAATCGAGTATCAGAGCACCTAAAAAAAGGTAAGCCTGATAGAAAAGTAGGTTATTTAAAAATGGGTGTTATGGAAGATTTAAAAGCAAAAAGCAGTGAATAAAACGGCCTCTGTTTGACCGATGGCTATAAAGGTTATGTGAAATTAAAAGAAAAAATAGTCCATCATCAGGCTGTAGTTGAACCCAATAACGAAATCCGCTAAAGTCTTTCCATGGTAAATAAATCGATAAGTAATGCGAAAAAAGTGCTTTTAGGTATTCATCATAATTGTATATACCAGTACTATGTTCAAAACTATTTGGACGAATCTGTCATAAATTCAACCGAAGATAATTTGGATATAAATTATCTGATAGATTGCTTATTGGCGCTTTAGAAACAACTTGATATTAGTAAAGGATATGCATATAATAGATGCAGGATTATAAAATGATTTGATTATGAAGAGATACAATTAATATACGGATGGATACATTTGGTTTTTAAGAGCGCAATATATTTGAAGAAGAAAGGATTGATTTTAAAAGATTTAATTTGAATTTCGGGATATGAAAAAATATGTGATAAGGAGTATTACGCTTTTGGTACTTTTGTTCCTAGGAGCTTGTCAGGCCAAAAAAAAAGAAAATGAAATTGTAAAAAAAAGACCGAACATCTTGTTTGCCCTGGCAGATGATGCCTCTTGGCGTAGTTTTGGGGCCTATGGCTGCGATTGGGTGAAAACCCCTGCTTTTGATAGGGTGGCCAAAGATGGTATTTTGTTTACACATGCCTATACCCCCAATGCCAAATGCGCACCATCCCGTGCCTGTATGATTACCGGGCGCAACAGTTGGCAGTTGGAGGAGGCTGCTAACCATTCCGCTTATTTCCCCCAAAAGTTCAAATCCTACTCGGAGGCTCTTGGTGAAAATGGTTATTGGGTAGGCAGTACGGGAAAGAGCTGGGCTCCCGGAGTTCCCGGAAAGATCAACGGTAAGGAAAGGGAACTTACCGGACCTAAATATGATTCGGCCAAGACTACCCCGCCTACCTCTGGAATTTCCGATGTTGATTATGAACAAAATTTTAATGACTTTATGGATGCCCGACCCAAGGAGAAACCTTTTTGTTTTTGGTACGGAAGTCACGAGCCGCATAGGAGTTACGAGTACAGGTCCGGGATAGAGAAGGGCGGCAAGCGTACCAATCAAATTGATGAAGTTCCGCCATTTTGGCCCGATGTGGACAGCGTAAGGACCGATATGCTCGACTATGCCTATGAAATTCAATATTTTGATGCACAACTGCAAAAAATGTTGAAGAAGCTAGAGGAAGAGGGTGAATTAAAGAATACCATAGTAATTGTAACCGCAGACAATGGAATGCCATTTCCCCGTATCAAGGGACAGGAATATGAATATTCCAACCATTTGCCCTTAGCTATTATGTGGCCCGATGGCATTAAAAAACCGGGAAGGGTCGTGGACGATTATGTGAACTTTATTGATTTTGCACCAACCTATCTAGAAGTGGCAGGGCTTACTGCCAAAGAGGCTGGGATGAGCCCAATTACAGGGAAAAGCCTTACTGATATCTTTTATTCGGACAATGAGGGTATTGTAAACCCCAATCGTAATTTTGTGCTTATAGGAAAGGAACGGCACGATGTAGGCCGTCCCAACGATGAAGGATATCCCATTCGAGGGATTTTTAAGGATGGCTATCTGTACCTGCACAACTTTAAGACCGATAGATGGCCAGCCGGAAATCCAGAGACCGGTTATTTAAATTGTGATGGTAGCCCTACAAAAACTTATATTTTGGATACTCGTAGAAAAAAGGGAGAGTGGGAATATTGGGACCTAAACTTTGGCAAACGCAAAAGCGAGGAGCTGTACAATATAGCTAAGGATCCGTATTGCATGACAAATTTAGCCGATGATGAGGTCTATGCTGCCATAAAGTTAAAGTTAAAGGATGAAATGATCCAAAAGCTTACTGAACAGGGAGATCCTAGAATCTTGGGCAAAGGTGACATCTTTGACCATTATAAATATTCTGGTAAGGTCCACGATTTTTATAACAGATTTATGGCCGGGGAAAAAATACCTACACCATGGGTAAATAAAAGTGATTATGATTCGGACCTTAAGGGCTTTAAGGATGATCATTCAGATCATAAGGGACAAGCTGAATCGTTGAAATAGTTCCCTGTTTCCCTGGACCTCTGTTTTAAGCTTGTGCATTGCTATTGCCAACATACAGAACATTATTTTCGTAATACGGATTTAAAATCTCAATGTAAGAAATGTGGTAATCGTTTGAGTTTGCGTTCAGGAACTGTTACTTATTAAGCATTTAAATTTTTATCCATAAAAAAACCAATTAATGAAATTTCATACTAAACACCTCCTCATTAGCGCATTTTCTTTTTTAATCATACTTGTAAATCTTTCGTTTAATATTGAAAATAAGAATTCAGATCAGGTTATACTGATCAAATATGATAGTGCTATTAATGATTATACGCCCATTGTCTATGATGCCATTAAGAGATTAACTTCTGGTGGGTTTAAGAAGATTGTATTTGAAAAAGGTACCTATCATTTCTATCCAGAAAAAGCATTTGAAAAGTATACTGCTATTTCCAATCATGATAATGGATTAAAAAGATCAGCTTTCCCTATACTAAACATTAACGGTCTGGAAATAGATGGAGGAGGATCTGAATTTTTATTTCATGGTAAAATTATTCCTTTTATGATTGAAAATTCTTCAGATATCCATATTCATGATCTTAATATAGATTGGGAACGGACGTTTAATAGTGAAATGCAGGTAGTAGCAGTGAATCAAAAAAATAAGACTGTTGATTTTAGCATTTCTGAAAACTATCCTTATCAGATCCGGAATCAACAATTGGTATTTATCGGTAAATATTACAGTCATAGTTTGGAACGGGGAATTTACTTTGATCCTGGTACCAATGCGGTGGTTTATGATGCTGTAAAATATCCTTCATATAAGATGTTTGATGGAAGTTTCCTTACTTATAATCCTAAACCTGAAAAGGAAGTTAATGAGGGGTTTGCTACCATGAATATGGACAATATTAAGCCGCTAAAAATAACAGCTACAGAACTTAAACCTGGATTGGTAAGATTGAAAAATATAAATGGTGAGCTGCCAAAAATTGGCTGGTTTTATATAGCTAAAGGTTATAATTCTGAAAACAGACAAGTCCCTGCCATCAGGATTTATGCTTCAACTCAAACAAATCTTGAAAATATTAACGTCTATCATGCAGGTGGAATGGGTTTAATTGCTGAAAAATGTGATAGCATAAATCTGAATAACTTTAATGTTAAATTAAGAGAAGGTACCAGCAGACACTTAAGCACCACAGCTGATGCTACGCATTTTGTAAATTGTAAAGGCCTAGTTAAAATAGAAAATTGTTTGTTTGAAAATCAGCTGGATGATGCAACCAACATCCATGGAACTTATGTAGAGGTAACTAAAATTTTAAACAACAATCAGGTTGAAGTAAAGCTGGGCCATTTTCAGCAAAGAAATTTTGATTTTGCCAACCCTCATGATACACTAACTATTGTTGAAATGAAAACCTTTGCCAGGAAAAATCAGGTGGTGTTAAATAGAATTGAACATGTGAATGAAAAATATTATCGTTTATCATTTACCAATAATATTAAGAATGACATTAAGGTAGGAGACCTGATTGATAATGGTGACTGGTACCCTGAGGTTATTCTTAAAAACAATACAGCCATTAATAACAGAGCGAGGGGTTTCTTAATTGCCTCTCCCAAAAAAGTAATTATAGAAGGTAATACTTTTAGTAATAGCAAGAGTGCCATTTTGTTGGAAGCTTCCAAGTATAGTTGGTGGTATGAATCGGGAAATGTACAGGATTTAACAATTGATCATAACACTTTTTTGGATGGGACCTACGATGGTGGTATAAGTGGTTTGATAGAAGTGCATGCTCAAAGCCCTGGTATTATCAAAAATATTTATATCACTAATAACTTATTTCATACTTTTAATCCAATGTTATTAAATATAGAGGGAGTAAAGAACCTGGAGTTTAGTGGCAATAAAATTAAACAATCTACCAAATACCCTATATTGTACAAATCTCAAGCCTTATTGAATTTTTTTAACTGCGAAAATGTTTCGGTCTTTAATAATGATTTAGACGGATTTAAATCTTTTCCTTTAGTAAACGGACAATTAGTAAACGATAAGTTTATAGCAAATAATAAAACTAATTTAATCAACAATGAAAAATAAAATATTTTTTTTGGTGGGCATTTTTTGTTTAATGTTTACGCAGGATAATATAGTTGCACAAACTGTAAAAGAAGTAAAAAAGCCTAATGTTATTTTTATTATGGCAGACCAATGGCGAAGGCAGGCCTTAGGATTTATGGGAGAAGACGCCGTAATCACCCCTAATCTTGATCAATTAGCGAAAGAAGGCGTAGCATTTAAAGGGGCTTATGCAACCAGGCCAATCTGCTCACCAAACAGGGCTTCTTTACTAACTGGAAGATACCCTATTAATCATCATATCATAGCTAATAATATGGTACTAGCTGATAGCTTGGCGAGTTTAGGAAACCAGTTTAAAAAAGCAGGCTACCAAACCATGTATATAGGAAAATGGCATTTGGATAGTGGGACCTATGCTTCACCAGGCAAAAGAAGTGGCTTTGATGATTATTGGTTACAAACCATCCATCATAATCATTTTGAAACAAGATATTTTGAGCAGAATAATGAGAAAAGGCAAACAGCAAACAGATGGGCACCTGATTTTTTAACTGATAAAGCTATTGCTGTTATTGACCAAAACAAGCAGCAACCTTTTACAATGGTTATATCTTATGGTCCTCCGCATACAGGTGGCGGAAAAGGTTTTGAAGAAAGTTGGCAACCAGGAAAAAGAATTAATAAAGAAATTAGATATGGTTATGGATATAGCGCCCCAAAGCAATATGAAGCTTTATATCAACCATTTACCAAAATTGAAAGAAGACCAAACGTACAATTGGTAGGTAATGATGATTCTAATTTTGTAATACCAGGTTACTTTGGGGCAATAACATCTATAGATGAAAATATAGGACGATTAATAAAACATTTAAAAGATATTGGCGAGTATAACAATACCATTTTTGTTTTTACTGCCGATCATGGCGAAATGCTTGGTTCTCATGGAAGAATGACAAAAGGGGTTTGGTATGAAGAATCGGTTGGGGTGCCATTAATTATTGCGGGTCCGGGTATTCAGAAGAATATTAAAACAAATCAATTAATCAATAGCATAGATGTTTTACCAACCTTATTAGGCCTGGCAAAACTTCCAATCGCAACTGCAATTGATGGTAAAGATTATTCTGCACTATTAAAAGGTAATAAAATGGATGGCCCAAAAGAGGTTTTTTTATCTTTTGACAGAGGAGCATTACAGGAAGTTGAAAGAGCCTGGAGAACCATTATTACCGATGATTATTCTTTTACAGTAACAGATGCTGCAATTTACTTTAAAAAAAGTGATGATGTTGGCGATGATGGGATTGTATTTTATAAACTCAAATCTGATCCTTATGAAATGAATCCTATTTATACTAAAACAGCTAGCAAAGAAGATGCAATTGTGATGAAACAGCTTTATATAAGACTTGAAAATCAATTGAGTAAAGAAAATGATCACTTTCTTAAAACACATAATCTAAAGTAAGTTACCCAATAAAACATATAATGATATAGAGGTCAGTAGTTAGTTACTTACAATTTGTTTCTGATTTATTTTATCGGCTTGGACCATCCTCACAATTAGATTGTTGAAGATTGTAGCTTTATTTTGAGAACGGCAGTCTGTCTAAAAACCTAGGTTTACTGCCAATTATGGACTAAAATAAGCTTTTTAAACTTGGGATTAGGATCAGGGCAGAAATTAAGGTTTACGGAATCAGTTGGGTATAATGCCATTAAAATGGCTTTATAAGCCCGGATTAAGACAGATAAACAAAGAATCAACTGTGCACACACCTCCTGGATTCCTTTTTTGCCCATCAAACTTAATATTCGTTTGAGATTGTAGGCAATGAAGATAAACCCTACATCTGCGGAGGCTCGTTTTCTGCCTTTCTTGGAAATGATATAATCAAAGCCCTCCCGAGGCTTCGGGACCTTTTTATCGTTCCAAAAGGATGCTCTACAATGGCCTGCCTTCGGCGATACAATTCTGGATCTTGTTCCATATTTTTTCGGTTTTGCTCATAAACCGGAGTGTATATGTTCCTTGACAGGAGCCGCCCGTTTTTGGCCGTGGTGCACAACTCCCGCACCGGGCAACCTTTACAGGCTTTTGTTTTATATTGTTTAAATTGAGTCTCATTGGGTTTTCCCCGGTGGTTGACGTAAAAGGTTCCGTTGGTTTTCAAAAAATGATCCTGAGGGCAGATGTAATGATCTTCCTGCGGATCGTAAACAAAATTTTGAACGTTGTAATTAGGGTCCGGTGCATTGGAGGCCGGGGCAGGAATGGCAACCAAGGTTTTAATGCCTAAACCTTGGGCAATTTCCAGTTCAGATCCGGTATGATAACCTTTGTCAAAAAGTGCGGTGAAATCATTGTTTCCAAGAATGGTTTTTGCCCTTCTCACCATAGCACCCATCGCTTTTTTATCGTTATGGTTCGTGACTTCATAATCGATGGGGATGCAGTGCTCGGCATCCACGGTAGACTGGACATTGTAGGCTACCTCTGTAATGTTGCCCCGGAGGATCATATGCCGGCTTTCCGGATCAGAAGTGGAAATTTGTGGTTCTCCTGTTTCTTCCAATTGTTGCTGCAGTTTTTTATAGCCTTCTTTTCTGCTGCTGTGAATGTTGATATTCTTTTGGGCCTCCTCCTTTTCAGCCT
>Ga0307486_1001971_pt1 | contig 14892 bp, 16 predicted proteins | sample CBIW02metaG_FD_203663 | JGI IMG/M metagenome (GOLD analysis project Ga0307486, IMG submission 203663) | Sea-ice brine microbial communities from Beaufort Sea near Barrow, Alaska, United States - CBIW 0.2 | ecosystem: Environmental > Aquatic > Marine > Coastal | place: USA: Alaska | collected... | reverse complement strand
CATCCTTACTACCATCATCAATGATCAGGCATTCCCAATTTAGATAAGTTTGACTGGAAATACTTTCCAGAGTCTCTGAAATTAAGTGCGCCCTATTCCAGGTGGCCATGATGATTGATATTACTACCCTTTCCTTTTTCACCTTAATTAAATATAGACTTTAATTTTCTGAATGGGAATAACAATCTGTTTCCTGTTTTAAAATCAATGGAAGTTTCCCTCCTGTTAATTTCTTCTTCAGCTTTGATTATTCTATCAAACAAATGATTAATAAGCTCCGGAAAATTTTCTTGATAAAGACCCTGATGCTTTTGGATGATATGTTGAAATTTTATTTGTTTTAAATGTTTGATACGGGATGTAGTAGAGTTTTCCCTTACCTGATAGTTAAATAAAACTTCAGGTAGAACAAAGGCGGAACCACCTGTTTTCAAAAGCTGAATATAAAACTCCCAATCCTCAAACCCTAGAATAGGCAATTTTTCCTCATATCCTCCAACACTTTCCCAGTCTCTTTTACGAAACATGGAACTTCCTAAAGCAGAATTATGAAATATAAAAGAGTCTATCTCTCCACCACGGGGAGTAAAAATATCTATTGTTCTCTTCTTATTAAAACGTCTGGCCTTACAGGTTACAATTTTAATTTCTTCATCAGCTTCAAACATTCTAATAGCCTTTTCACAAAATTCCGGTTCAAAATAATCATCAGAATCAAGGTTAAGGATGTATTTACCTTGAGCTTTTTTAATCCCGTTGTTACGCGCGATACTTTGACCACAGTTTTTTTGAGTTACCAAAGAATCCACATTAACCTCTATTTTCGCGATTATCTTTTTTGTTTTCTCATTAGAACCATCATCCACCAAAATAATCTCTTTATTGGGATAAGTCTGATTTTTAGCGGAATCAACAGCTTTAACCACATCCGGATCATCGTAACATGCGATAATAATGGAAACTTTAGAATTCATTAGTTTTCCTTTTGTATGTTCAAATAGCTTAAACTAAGTCCTTCGGCCTGAATAAATATTTTATCAAAGTTATTCTTTTCAATTGTTTCTACTACTGCCTTAGGACTAAGATATTCATTATAATAGTTTAGAACCTCAACCCTCATCCTTTCAAGCTCTGTTTCTTCTAAATTAAAAAGTCTTTTTATTAACGCATCCAAATCTTCAAAATCCTTGTAGGTAAATGAGTTTTGACCATTTGAAAGCTTTGGATACATAATATCTGCATAGTTCTTATGAATTACCGGTATACATCCCATAGACATAGCTTCCACAAGATTATGACTATAAGGCACTACAACTCCCGGCAAGGCCAGATAGAAATGAAAAGAAGACAAAGTTCTTTTTAATTCTATCCCCCCAATTTTAAACTTTTTAGAAGTATCGATCAATAGAACTTTTGAATCACACCCCTTTAAAACGTATTCATCAAGGTCCTCCATAGTCTCCAGGTCGTAATAATAATCCCTTTTATACAAAAATTCAACTATATCATAGCGACTGGGAAGGTTAAAAAAATTTGAATCTGCAATATCCCTATAATATCTTTTATCACAATTGCCCATCATAAAGAGTGATCTTATTCTCGGCTTAACTAAATTGAAAGATCTATCCCAGCAATTTTTATGATAAAAATATGGATATTCACACATTGGCAAATGAAAAGTCCTTTTGTGATTAATCCTATTGAATAATTCTGAATAATAATCATTACTTAATTGTTCAGCCCCTAACCAAATTTTTACATTTTTCTTTTTCGGCTTTCCAAATTTCACAAAACCTTCTTCAAGTAGCCAGGATATATACTGGAATTCTCCAGATTTTTTAGACAATACATCGATTATTTTTCTGCTTTTGGGAAGATATACCGTATATCCTTCAATCTGAAAGAACTTTAAAAAACTATATAAATACCTGTTCAGAGCAATTTCCGAAACATCTACATAAAGAATCTTATGCGTATCTTCAATGAGAAATGAGCGGAACAACACTTTGTAAAAGTGATATTCTCTCATTATTCTTCTTTGCAGCCTTATCCTGGTTATATAAAATAACATAAGCCTTTATTTAATAAAACCGTTTTCTAGTTGAACCTATATGATCCAGATCAAACTTTACGTAAATTTCTATATATTGAAGAGGTGTCCGCCTTAAAAATTGTATTGCATCCTCTTTACCTATAAATTTTTCATTTAGAAAGGAATTACTTGTTGCAAAATTGAACCTGTATTTATTGAAAGAAATCAAATCCAAATGATTAATGGTTTGAATAGATTCGACAAGAAATTCAGGTAAGTTGGCTTCAAAACTTAATAGTGGAACCGGTGTTTTCAACCCCATTATTACTTCATGTTCATAACCTTCCACATCAATTTTAATATACTTTGGAACCCAGAATTTTTGAATTAAATTTTCAATAATTTCAACTTGTATTTTTTTATACTTTACTGTTGCCATATTCGTGATACCTCTTAAAGTCGTCGTTGTCTCTCTATGCTTTTTATTTAAATGAACTCTAAGCTTCATTATTTCCTACTATATAAAAATCTGATTCGTAAACACAACGGCCTAAAGCATAATTAAACAAAGTTACATTACTATTTTCAAATCCTTTCAGCAAGTAAATAAACAGGTTTTCTGAAGGCTCAAAAGCAACAACCTTTTTTGCGAGCTTTGAAAAAATTATGCTCTTATTTCCCATATTTGCTCCCACATCAAATATTAAGGTATTCTTTAAAGGATAGCTATTTAAAATTTTTTTATAAAAATCAGGTTCTTCCTGTTGTTTTTTAAATTTGACAGGAAATCTAAGTTTTTGATAAAAGTCACTGTTTGAAATCGTCCGCCAAAATCGGCTATTTTTTTATATAGGTTTTAATCATTATTATTTGAATTTTGAAAAAAGTAGGTGGTATTCTTTTGTAACATTTACTGGTAAGTACTTAGTTAAAGTTATTCCGTTTTCAATAACTTCAGTTACCGAAGTTATTGAAAATGGAATAAAAACAGGGAAGTTAAGCTCCTTTAATTGCTCTTCAATGTTCCCGATAGCTGGGCCAGCTTCAACTTTCCCAAATATAAAACCTAAAAAAGCATCTATCATTTTTCTGCCTTTCGGAACCAATTTATTTATTTTTAATTACCTGAATTAAATCTTCATTATTGCTCACCCCATAATAAAAAGAGGTTTTATCATCAAATAACTCTTTATGCTGAATGACTTTTAAATTAAAACCAACATTTTTTAAATCATTAAGAAAATGTTGCTCACTAAAAATTCTGTAATGATCCATCTCTCCATAAAAGAAATCCCTTAAACTATCCGTATTAATATTTTCATCTTCAAAGTTTTTGGAAAGAATTTTAGAATATGGTGTTTGTAAAATTGCAATTCCGTTAGGTTTTAATACCCGATATATTTCTGAAATTGCCGCTAAATAATTAGTGATATGTTCTAAAACATGGTTGCAAATTACCAGATCAAAAGTGTCATTTTCATAGGAAATAGCAGTCGCATCAATCCTTTTTATGTCTTTTTGAGTTGGGTTAAAATCAGCTTTTATATATTTAATAGGATCAAGGAATTCTATTTTTTCCGATAAGTTTTTTTCCGGAGCAAAATGTAAAATTTGAGAATTCGGTAATTGTTCCCAAAAATTTATCTTATCAAAAAACATAAACAAATGTCTTTCTCTGTCATATGCAGGACAAAAAGGACACCCAAAATTGTCCCTGTTGCTATCTACTAAATTTAGCTTAAGTCTGAATTCCGGAATATTTTTTATGCCTCCATGATACTTGTTGAAATGATTAAAAGTATTCCCACAGATATAACATTTATGTTTATTACCCCTTTTATTAAGGAATGATTTAATTCTATGACCTGGATTTCTAAAAAAAGATTTATAAAATTTTCTTATTAATTTTTTTAAAGATGCTAGCGGATTACTTTTCATAATAAATCATTTATTAGATCATCCATTTTTTGAGCAACAGAATTAGGTAAATATTTATTCATTATATTGACAGAATAACTATTATGATCAATTGAAAGTTGTACCCCTTTTTTTAAGGCATTCAAGACAGAAATCTTATGTTTTGGATTAAAAACGGGTAATCCCAGTTCCATCAATGTCTCTTCGATATTCCCGATAGATGGACCCACAACAATTTTATTAAAAGTTAAACCTAAGAAAACCATTCCTGAATTAAAAGTTTGAATTCTTGGAATAAATACTAAGTCTGCCGCAGACATTTTAATCTCTAGTTCTTTATTAGATTGTGTTCCGTAGGTAAATAAAAATTTTGGAGGTTTATGATTTTGTTTAAAACGATCTATCATTATGTTTTTAATATCGATTATTCTTTTCAACTTTATTCTCCCCGGAAAATCATACCTAAGTTCAACGTGCATATTTATGCAAATAAGCATTTTATTCTTAATATCAATAGATTTAAATGCGTTTAAGATCAGATCCCTTTCTGCATAATTCCTTATAGTCCCTGGAACAATTATCACAAAATTGTCTTGTGCTATTTGTAGCTTCTTGCGCGCATCTTCTTTTTTAAAGACAGAAAAATGGTTGGTGTATAAAGGGTGATAAATAATTTCATGACGGGCTGAAGGATACTTTTTCTTATAAAATCTTTTACTGAATTCCCCGAGATGTATAAAAACATCTGCGTTTATTTCTATAAGCTCAAATAATCTGGTGAAATTTATAGTGGTTCCTTTATTTCGCAGATAATCGTGCTTTGTATATATTATTACCGCATTTCGTTTCCACTCGTTTATACATCCTTCTAATATATCCAATTCAGCAGAAGTGGGTTCCTTCCAATTAAAAAGGGCCTCGGGCCAATGTATATTTACAACACCATATATAGGATTGAAATTTAAATAATTATCATAATAAAAAGCATGAGCAGAGTTATTTATTATCTGATCCAAATAAGGATTTAGCTCTTTTTTAAAAGGGAGAAAAACTTTCATTTGTAAAAACTGGTTTTTATTATTCCCGAAACTAAACCTTTTACCCGACTTTTAAAAAATGGTTTAAAATATTTCCCTCTAAACCTATAACCCACTTCTCCCAATAGCTCTTTTATATAATAATTCCTGACCTTTATAAAATCCGGATGATATTTTTTGCTGAATATCATCCTATTACGCATAAAATAATAATGAAAAACAGATTTCTTTATACTGGTTCGATTATAAACTGTTGCATTGGAATTTATTGCCAACCGCCAATTGTGTTTTCTGGCCCTAAAACACCAATCGGTTTCCTCAAAATACAGAAAATATTCCTCCGGTAATTTTCCTATTTCCCTAATTGCCTTGCAATTTAAAAGAATACTGCTGCCATCGATATAGTCAATATCATAATCAATGTTTTTCGGAATCCGTGAAACTTCAAGGTTGTAATTTTTTTGATTTGTACTACATTTTTGATTCATTACCAACATTTCCCCGTCAGTAAATATTTTATCTGGGTTATTCCTCTGAATAATCCTAGGGCCAATTGCTGCCAGGGTTTTATCTTCTAAAATAGTTTTAAGGAGTATAGGAAGGGTTTGACTTTCAACCCTTATATCAGGATTTAATATCCAAACATAATCTGCTTTCTCATTTAATGCAAACTCTATCCCAATATTATTCCCGCCGGCATATCCTAAATTTATTTTGTTAAAAATTAAGTTCCCGACTGGGATATTTTCTTTTAATTGGCGTTGGTCTTCTTCAATGGAATTATTATCTATTACTAAAATCTTTAGATATTTATAATGCTGTTCTTCTAAATTTTTAAACAAAGCAACACTTTCACTGGCACTGTTGTAGTTTAATATAATTGCGTATGTTTTTAGTTGATCAAACTCCATTTTTTCGAATAACTGGTGGGGACTTATAAATATCTATTACTCCTCTTGGGTTAATCGGTGAGGCAGCATCTCCTATATAAATTTTAAACCGTTTATCTGCTTGATTAGACAAAGACATTAACGTAACTTCTAAGAAAATTAGTTTATAATAAGGAATTACAATTGCCATCATTAATCTAAATTTAAATTAAATTCTTCAAGATATAGCTCACTAATTACTCTATTTAACCGATAGTCTCGGGAGGAAAAAATACATATTATTTTATATATAAAAATCCTGGATTTAATATTTGCCAAGGATTTATTTTTACAGGATATTTTAAACAATATCCTCAAAAAATCCAAGAATCCTGAATTATTAATATATATTCTTAATGATCTTTGAAAATCCGATTTATTGTATTGTTGAACATCTGTATGAAGCGTTCTAGAAAAATATTCTAAAATCTCATTTCTCACAAAAATATTGGAATACAAATAACCAGGTTCTGCTTTTTGAAATTTGCTAACTATAGAATTACTGTGCTTACGAAGAAAAAATCCATTTTCATTTATATAAAACCCTACCAAAGTATTATATCCTTCCTTATATAATTGAAAAACAAAATTCAATTCTTGCGATTTCTTTAAGGTCTCATTGAATTTATTTCTAATGATAGCTTTTTTTTTCCAAAGCACTGAAGGAGTTGCTAAATTGATTTTTCCTCGAAAATAATCTATGAAGGGGTCTTCACTTTTGTTAACTTGTTTAATGATTATGTCTTTCAATATTCCGTCAAACACCTGGTAATTAAAAAAAACAAAGTCCAATTTATTATTTAACTGAAAAATCTCTATGGCTTTGGACAAAATGTTTGAATCAATTATATCATCACTATCAAACCACTGTATATACGCCCCCTTACTCAACTCAAACCCAAAATTCCTGCAAGCATTCGCTCCTTTTGGCCGATTAATTGGCCTATGATGATATTGAATCCTGGAATCCTTTTCACAATAAAGCCCCATCAACTTAACCGTAGCATCAGTAGACCCATCATCCACAACAATACATTCCCAATTTGAATAGGTTTGCATCATTACAGAATCCAAAGTTTCCCCAAGCAGGTGAGCACGGTTATAAGTAGGAATAATGATGGAGACAAGTGGTTGCAAGAAGTATTCTGGTTTAGGCTAGCAAGATAAGAAAGAAATTGTAATGAAGTAAGGTTGTGACCCAGTGACGAAGTAATGGATTAACGAGTTAAAATATGATATTTTCTTGTTAAAAAAAATATGTTTTCGGCAGCTGTGTGAATAGCTTCTCAAGCTTTGCAATTAGCCTTAACTGCTTTGTCAATTAATTCATCTAACAATTTGATATGCCTGTCCATATTAAAATTTTCCTTAATATTTATTTTGCCTTTTGCTCCCATTTTTTTTGCCATTTCAGGATTTCCCAAAAGTTTGATCATATTTTCTGCCATGCCATCTACATCATGCTCTTCCACCAATAAACCGGTTTTTCCATTTATTATCACATCAGGAATCCCGGCATGTTTGGTCGAAATTACCGGCAAACCGGCGGCACTGGCCTCCAAAACACCTACTGGGGTTCCTTCAGAATCCCCATTTTCAGCCGTGACAGAATGTTGAACAAATGCAAGGGATTCTACAAGATATTCCCTGTATTTTTCAGGACTTATCACCCCTACAAAACTGATATTAGCTTCCAGCCTATAGTATTTAACCAAATTCTTACAAGTATCCAGCAGTTGGCCATCACCGGCCATGATCAACTTTGCTTCAGGAAATTTCTCGATAACCTTTAAAAAAGAAAGAATTAAATTATAGGGTGCTTTTTTATCCACAAACCTGCCAATAGCTATAAATTGCCGTTTAGAAAAATTAGGATGTACTTTGAAAAATTCATCCCGTGGACCGCAGACATTGTAAACAAGTTTTTGTTCTGGGCATCCCAAATTTAAAAAATCCTGATACATTTTTTTTGAAACCACAACAACATAACTGGCAGTTTCAAAAACTTCTTTATAATTGTTGTTACTCTTTATTATTTCAGATACAGAAGCATCATACCCGTGAAAATGAACTATTAATGGCAGATTTAATAGTTTACAAATTTTCAGAATTTTTTGGGCAGTCTCTCCATATTCTGCCAACACCACATCGATTTTGTTTTTTTTAAATGCATTAAGCAAGGCAATTTCCGGCAAAGAAAACCTGTTAAGATTAAAATGTCCCTTGATAATATCCAAAATTCTTAAGCGGCGTGAATTGATCAAATTCCCTCCTTCAAGTTTGGTAGGTAAGATGCCTGAGTAAAAAAAATACACTTTGCCTTTTAAAAGATCTTTATGTGCCTGAATAAAGGTTTCTGAATAGGCATTATGGGATGGGGAAACCATCGCTATTTTAATTCTTTGCAGTTCCATATAATCCAGTAATTACTGTAACTTTTTCCTTAGTTTGAATTGAATAAAATAAAACACAAATTTAACAAAAGAAGTGTGCTCCAATTTTATATGATAAAACATTGATGAAAAAAGTGAAGAAAACCCATTTAAAGCAAACCACCGTTGGTACAAATTGGCTTCGCTTTTTACATTGTAAAAATTATTTTTAAACAATAAATCAAGCACTTCCTTTTCTTCCAACAAACGCAGTTTTTTTTGTGATGTTGTATAATGATTTCTGCTTATGCCCTCGTGGTTTCGAAAATAATTTAAAGCTTCAGCCAAAAATGCGACTTTTGTTTTTAATGACAGTTGAATCCAAAAAAACCAATCGCCACACATCTTCATTTGCAATAAAGACTTTGAAAAAATGTGGCTATCAACCAGTTCTTTTTTAAAAATTAACGCACTGGCATTTGGTATCACATTTTTTACACTCATATAGTTTTTCACAAATGAAATACCTTCAATCACAAAATTATGTTCCCAGATATTGGGTTTAAATTGCTTGGTGTATTGAATTCTATGGAGCAAGGTTTCACCTTTGTCATTTACATCAATTGTTTGACAATAAGCTATTCCCGCATTTTTGTCTTCATTAAACAATTCCATCATTTTTTCCAAAAAAGCAGCATTGCAATAATCATCGCTTTCCGCTATCCAAATATAATCTCCCTTTGCTAAGTCAATACCTTTTTGCCATTGCTTAAAAGGGCTTCCTGAGTTTTGTTTATTAATGATAAAATGTGAAACTTTAGGATGATTTGCATAGGTTTGTAACAATTGCACGCTGGCATCGGTACTGCAATCATCCAACAAAATAACTTCAAAATTTTGATAGGTTTGGTTAAAAATACTCTCCAATCTTTGTTGTAAGTAGTTGTAGTGATTGTAATTGGGTACTATGATGCTGATGAGTGGTGTCAATATTTAATTAGTTATTTGATAAATATTTTTTTTAAATTTAACGCAAAATCTGTTTTATTCTCAAATTCATAATTTAATTTTTTTATATCATTCTTAAATTTGGTTTCAACTAATTTCTTATTGACATCATTGTAAAAAAATGAATAATGTTTAAATCTCTTCGTATTCTTTTTATCGTGGACATTAAATTTTTTAACTATCCCAAGGTTTTGATTAATAGTTAAAATATCTTGACCAAAATTTTCAAAACGTCCAATAAAATCAATATCAATAACCCCATTTATAGTTAGAAATTCTATTTGTGACATTAAATGATCACCTCGATAATCTATTTGGTTAGAATAATTTAGCACCTCTGAAAACAATCCTGCTTTTTGAATATAATTACTGAAACTATCTTTAATCTTTCTATCTTTCATTAACCATAAATAATCTGAATATGCTCTATCCCAAGGGTTTCTAACAAACGTAAACTTAAAATATGTATCCCATTGTTCTTGTGTGATTAATTCGGTTTCTAAAAGTTGTTTTGCTGTTGCATGTTGCATATGCAATTTTCTTTTAGGACACCATCCAAAAAGTCTTTTATAATCGGGTTTTGCATGTAAAAAAGTTACATCAGGATGAAAAAATGTATTAATACTTGTACCTGCTGTTTTTGGAATATGAACAAAAATACATTTGTGTTCGTGTGAAATCATTATTATAATTTAGTCTTAAAACTTTACTTTTTAAAGTATTTCGAAAATATATTTTCACTTTTCAAAATAGCTTTTACATAATATACATCCGTTCTTGAATTTGGAATATTCCTTTGGACATGTTCTTCAACAACTTCAAAACCATTGGCTTTAAGTTCTTTCTTAAAAGAATCAATCCTTCCATGCTGTTCCATAGGTTCCACCTCCTTATCTTCAGATAAGTTCCAAAAATTATTTGTATTTGGGATTATGTCAATGGTCAGTAATAATTTACCTCCTTTTCTCAATAATTTTGAAGCTTTTTGAATAATCTTTCTTCTTCCTTTACCTGGAATGTGCTCTATTACCGATATTGAATAAATAAAATCAAACAAGACAGCTCCATTAAATTTTAAAAAATCAACATTACTAGACTGTATATCTTTATTAAATAGGGAGTAATCTAAAAATCCCCATTCATTCCAATCGGCAATATTATCTTTTTCTCTTGTTATTGGATGAGAGTCAACAGTAAATACAGACAAACCATTTTCACTTAAACAAATTGGCAAAGGACATACACCTGCACCAATATCTAAAACATTTCCTTTCTTTTCGGTTTCTAACTGCTCTAACAACCAACTATATTCAAAAACACGTGGATAATGACTTGTAAAAAAACCAAAATTATACCGAGAAACATCAACCAAATATTGTAATAAATCAGGTCTGTTTACTTGTCCGAAAGCTTTATTAAGAACTTCAGAAGGAATATCTCTTTTATGTAAATTTTGATGTTTGGTGGCGACTACTACTGATACATCTCTATATTCTGCTATAATTCCTATTTCATTAAATTTATCATAACTTTTTACTTCATCTAAAATACCATTATAAAAATGTGTGATGTCTGAACTATACTGCGGTTTTTTGTTATATGCACCAATTATTATTCGCTCATGTGCTTTTTCAACAATACTTTTAACAATCTCTTTAAAATCTTCTTTCTTGCTTTGATGAATTAAAACATCAAAACACATAATTAAATCCGCATCAGTTATTGCATTACTTGTAATATTGGCATTCAAAAAATCCAAATCTGGTTTTTTGCTTTTAGCTATCCTTAGAGCTTCTTGAGAAACATCCAAACCAAGATAATTTTTAAAATTAAAATCTCTGGTGAGCTCAAGATCTCCACAACCCACATCTATTATTTTCTTATCAAGATATTTATAAGTAGCATACTTAATAATATTCTTCTTATAGTTAAGAACATCCCCTCTAGATCCAACACCACTTCCAAGTTCAGGATATAATACATATCTTAAGTCCCAGAACAAACTATTATTCAATGAATTTGCTAACTTTTTTGATATTACCTCATTAACTTTTTCTATTTGTTCATCAACATTTTTTAAGTCTACTTTTTTTAGTTGCATATGTTCATTTATGGAACTATGAAAATGAATTATATTTGGATGTATATCTGGTAAAAGATCCTTTTTTACGTGCGTTGGAAAATTCCACTTTATATCTAAATTATTAGATTCTATCCCCAATTTATTCAGGGCTAATGCAAAACTCACCTGATCAACATGTTTTGCATAGTTGGCAGTATATAATTCAATATGATCTAAGCTCCAATTTGCAAAATCAATCCATTCTTTTGCTAAAGGTTTTATAATCTTATTAGAAATTATATATACCCCTCCATTTGCATTATTGGCATCTGTCAAGTCTTTTTCATTTTGAGCAAAATTTACAGTCACCTGTTTTAATGATGTAACTTTGGCTGCATTAAAAATATTTTGCAATACTTCATAAGAAGGATTTGGAAAATCAACCACTTTAGAATAAATATCTGCCTCAAGGTTTAAGCCCTCTAAAGAAACAACTGCAATGTCACAGTCCAATAAAAAAACATAATCAAAATCATCCATATCTTGAAAAGTAGCCAATTGCTTAAGTTTATTACAGTATGGATTCCTCTCATCAAAAGCACATATTTCAATAACATTAACTTTTTTATTATCTAACCAGTCGTAAAAATCATCTTTTTCCTTTTTGGTAGTATGAACATAAATATCTTGAGGCTTAATGTCAGCAAGTTCTAATAGACTATTGATAAAAATATAGGCTTGGGCTTTGAATATAGGCTTGTTGTCAACAACACAGGAGAACTTAAAATTCATAGTATTTAAATCAATCTATAAAAAAAATATTATTTAATTACTTAACCATTTACCAACTATATGGACAGGGGCTATGCCTGGTTTTATTCCAGTTACTTGAAAAGAAGAAATATTTGAATCATATAAATATATTTCACCATTCGAACCATTTTCTTTTACTTCATTTATAGCAATACCCAATGAATAACTCCCTTGACCTAATACAAGTTTATCTAGATAGACCGCAACCTCGACTTGTCCTTTTTTTGAAAACGATTTATGAGATAAATACGAATATAAGGTCGCAACAATTTTAGAATCTTTGTCAATAAATGAAAAGTGAATCTCATAAGAGTTCGTAACCTCTTCAACATCAAGAATCATAATGAATTTATATTTTTCATAGAATCTCAACAATAAACTTTTATCACTTATTTCTACCTCATCTTCATTTGCATTGAATACTTTAAATTCAGTAATTTTAATTTTACCATTTCCTCCTACAATCTTGTCAGAGTTTTTAAACGATTCATAATATTTTTTAATTCCCAAACTTATATTATTATCATACACCAATTGTTTGCCATTCTGCATTAACAAAATTTTATTGGATATTCTTGCGACTTGGGGCATTCCATGAGAAACAAAAATCACTGCCGTATTTGATAATAAACTACCAATTCTAGTTAAACATTTCATTCTAAAACCCAAATCTCCCACTGCCAATACCTCATCAATAATCAATACATCTGGTTCCATTTGTGCGGCTACGGCAAAGCCCAAACGCACTTTCATACCGCTGCTGTAATTTTGCACGGGCATATCTATAAATTCCCGTATTTCGGCAAAATCTATAATTTCTTCTACTTTGGCATCAATTTCCTTTTTACTAAAACCAAGTATAGCCCCGTTGTTATAAATATTTTCTCGGCCGCTTAAAATAGCGTTAAAACCGGCGCCCAATTCAATGAGCGCTCCTACCCTCCCTTTTATGGTTACTTTTCCTTCATCGGGGTTTATGAGTCCATTCAATATTTTTAACAAGGTAGATTTTCCTGCGCCGTTATGGCCTATAAGGCCCAAACATTCGCCACGTCGCAACTCAAAATTAATGTCTTTTACCGCCCAAAATTCTTCAGGGCGCAAGCTGCGTTCTTCTTTATTGCCCAATACATTGGCATACAGGTCTTTTACCCCGTACCATAAACTGGTTCTCAGGTCTTTACAAAACTTTTTTGAAAGATGCTCCACTTTTACCAATACTTCATTGTCTTCCATTTGCTTGTTTTTCGTCATTGCGAGGCTTTTGATAAAAAGCCGTGGCAATCTGTTATTCGTTTCGTTATAGCGAATGAAATGAAGCAATCTGTTTCTTTTCTTGAGATTGCTTCAATCTACCTCTTTCACAATGACGTTTCTTATTTATATTTTTCTGTTTCCTATTTCCTATTCCCTAATTCCTTTTTTACGCACTCTATCGTTCCACAATTACAGGAATCGAGATTCTGTAAAACAGCAAGCCTATAGAAAACAAGGCGATGCTCACTCCTAAAATACCAAAAAAATAGCCCAAAAACTCAGGTGGATTTCCCAAGGCCAAATCACGTGCCGTTAAAATCAATGGGGTAAAAGGATTCAATTCCATCATCGTTTTCATAATTCCATCTTTTGGAATCACATATACCACCGGCGTTATATACATTAAAAAACCCATACCCATACTCACGATCTTGCCAATGTCATTGTACAATAAAGCGATGGGAGTTATAAATAACCCCAATGTAGTGCCAAACAAAATGGCCGCCACCATTACAAATGGAAATAACAACAAGGACCAATGAAATCCTATGCCAAACAAAAAAATCAATACGATGAGCAAGCCTATTTTTATGGAACTGTTAAACAGCAGTTTATAAACACCTGTTAATATCAAGGCTTCTTTTGGAAAATTTATTTTTGTCATCAATCCCCTGGCAGCACCGGTATTGCTTGTGGGTGAGTTGATAGATTCCGTAATCATGGACCAGATTAAGGTTCCTGAAAAAACATATACCGGATAAGGCACTCCTGTATCAGAAAGTGTAACAGTACCTGTATAACTTAAGAAAATCCACACAAAAGCCGATGTTAAGGGGGTGATAAAGATCCAAATAATCCCCAAATACGATTGACGGTATTGTGATTTAATATCCCTGGTTGCCAGTTGTTTTGCCAGGAAATGAGATCCCAGTAAATCTTTAAAGCTTTCTTTTAAAAGACTGCCAATTTTACTGTTATTTTCCTTTTGGTATATTTTTGTTTCTAATTGCATTTTTTTTAATTAACCTATTTGATGGTTTCCCCGTCAAATTTATCAAGTTTCAACGTTGGTAAATATATGGTATTGTGTGGGAAAATGGAAATTGTTGCAGGTCTTCCTGAGGGATCAAGGATAAGGGATGAGTTGGTTGATTTGTCATGCTAAACTTGGTTAAGCATCTTTTGCTGTTGCACCAGAACAATGTTGAGAGGGATTTTTCATGAGATCCTAAAATCGAAGGTTCACGAACTCCTAAAAACAATAAAAATAACGAGTAAACGAGTTAGGGATGACGTGCCGGGAAGTCTTTTTCAATGAATCCTGAAATACCCTTTCTATGTTTCGACTATAGCCAATGCTTATTAATGATGCGAATTCAAACTATAATTTTAGCAGTTTTAAGCTGCTTACAATTTGTTCTTTATCATAAAAAGAATTTTTTGAACCGCTTGTTCCGGCGATTCA
>Ga0307486_1001970_pt1 | contig 14894 bp, 8 predicted proteins | sample CBIW02metaG_FD_203663 | JGI IMG/M metagenome (GOLD analysis project Ga0307486, IMG submission 203663) | Sea-ice brine microbial communities from Beaufort Sea near Barrow, Alaska, United States - CBIW 0.2 | ecosystem: Environmental > Aquatic > Marine > Coastal | place: USA: Alaska | collected... | reverse complement strand
GGAACGCCTCGTATCTTTGACGATCCAAAAGTTTATTTAAATCCATTACCACTAGATCAAATCACATTATATAGGGACCAAGGTTTTACCCTCGAACAAAATCCCGGTTGGTAATAGTTTAAGTTGTTTTAATTAAAATGAAAGTCCTCCAGCATTTCCAAACCGGAGGACTTTTCTTTAACCTGCATTTTCTATAATAAACACCCAATATAATAATCATTATTTACCTCAACTATATGTCATTCCGGCTAAGATCCCTTCTATTAGTATTTTTTGTTCTAATCTTTATTTCTGGATGTTCTTCTTTAAAAAAATCTGAAAGACCAACACCTGTACCTCCTGAAGGAGTACCACAGGAAGTCCCAGAGGTAGTTGTTGCAGAAGAAGTTCCCCCTGCTCCCGAACCTGAGGAAATTGTGGAATACATTTCCCGCCCTAAAACCCCGGTAATGAAAGAATTCCGCGCTGCCTGGGTGGCAACTGTTGCAAATATTAACTGGCCCAGCAAACCCGGTTTAAGTACTGCCGACCAACAAAAGGAGGCAATTAAACTTCTCGACCATTTAAAAGATCACAACTTCAACGCCGTTATCTTTCAGGTTAGGCCACAGGCCGACGCGCTTTACCAAAGTGATATTGAACCCTGGTCCTATTATTTGACCGGACAGCAAGGGAAAGCTCCTGAGCCTTATTATGACCCCCTTAGTTTCTGGATAAAGGAAGCCCATGACCGCGGAATAGAAATGCACGTTTGGTTAAACCCGTATCGTGCCCACCATTCTACCAAAGGTGAATTAAGTGAAAAATCTATAGTAAAGACCAATCCTGAACTTGTAATTAAACTCAAAGATGGGCAATATTGGATGGATCCTGCACAAAAAGGAACTCAGGATAGATCAAGCGCTGTGGTAATGGATATTGTGGAGCGGTATGACATTGATGGGGTACACTTTGATGATTATTTTTATCCCTATGATTCTTATAACGCTGGGGCAGATTTTCCCGATGATGTCAGCTGGAAGAAATATCAGAATGATGGTGGAAAGTTGACTAGAGGAGACTGGAGAAGAGAAAGTGTGAATACTTTTATCAAGCGAATTTATCAGGAGATCAAAACGGAAAAACCACACGTGAAATTTGGCATCAGTCCGTTTGGTATCTGGAGACCGGGCTTTCCTGAATTCACTACAGGCTATGATCAATATGATAAATTATATGCCGATGCCAAACTTTGGTTAAATGAAGGCTGGATAGATTATTATACGCCGCAGCTATACTGGAAAATCAACCAGATTTCCCAAAGTTTTCCGGTATTATTGGGCTGGTGGGAAAGTGAAAACACGAAAAACCGTCACCTTTGGCCAGGTATGAATATAGGTTTGGGTGGAGATGAAAAGAATAGTGATGAAGTTATTAACCAGATCATGATCACCCGTGGAATGCTGCCGCATAGTAAAGGTGCAGTCCACTGGAGTATTGGCGCTTTGCTAAAACACCCCACTCTTTCGAAAGCTTTAATAGAGGGTCCTTATAAAAACTCGGCGCTGGTTCCGGCAAGTCCCTGGCTGGATACGAAAGTTCCTGCTGTTCCGGTTGTTGCCTCTCAAACTATTTCAAATAAGCTTAATGTTACCTGGACCCATGAAAATAAATTAGATGTTTTTAGGTGGGTTGTGTATTATCGTTACAACCATGGACCCTGGCAGTATAAGATCCTGACTAAAAATGAAAGCTCTGTAGAACTTCAAAAAGTGCAGGAGGAAAGAAAAGCAACCATAACCCATATTGCGGTTACAGCAGTCAATAGAACTGGGAATGAAAGTGATTTCAACGAGATAAAAATTAAATAATTTTTAGGATTATGATGAGCCCATCACTGGTATTCGGCGTAATAGCTGCATATTTCATTTTATTACTTGTAATAAGTTATTTTACTTCGCGAAAAGCTGATAACAACACTTTCTTTACGGCCAATAGGCAATCTCCCTGGTTTCTTGTGGCATTCGGGATGGTGGGAGCTACCCTTTCTGGGGTTACATTTATATCGGTTCCAGGAGAAGTTGGAAACACGAATTGGACTTACCTTCAATTTGTCATGGGAAATATGGTGGGATATGCTGTAATTGCCTTAGTTTTAATCCCTCTTTTTTACCGTTTAAAACTTGTGTCCATTTATGAATATTTACGAGACCGTTTTGGCCAGAATTCCTATTTGTCAGGTGCTACTTTCTTTCTTATCTCGCAAACAATTGGAGCTTCCTTTAGATTGTTCCTGGCAGCCCTGGTACTTCAGTTGGCATTTTTTGATGCCTTTGGGATACCATTTTATGTAACAGTTTTTACTACAATAACTCTTATCTGGCTTTATACTTATAGGGGTGGAATCAAAACTATTGTCTGGACAGATACCCTTCAAACCACTTTTCTTTTACTTGCTGTGGTAGTGAGTATCATCATGATCATTAACCATTTGGACCTGAATGTTCCCCAGGTTTTTACGATGGTCACCGAGAGCGAACTTTCTACCATATTTGAGTGGGACTGGAGATCGGGACAAAATTTCTTTAAGACCTTTTTGGCAGGGATTTTTATCACTATTGCCATGAACGGTCTTGATCAGAATATAATGCAAAAGAACCTTACCATTAGTAATACAGGTGATGCTCAAAAGAATATTCTCTGGTTCTCAATAACCTTTTTTATTGCTACGGTTCTATTCCTTTCCCTGGGAGTGTTATTATATCAATACGCGATGACTCAGGGAATAGAGATTCCGGGAAGATCAGACGAGCTTTATCCTATGCTGGCGCTTAAGCATTTTGGAGCGGTAGCGGGAATAGTGTTCCTTCTGGGGATAATTGCTGCTGCATTCTCCAGCGCCGATTCTGCTTTAACAGCTCTTACCACTTCATTTTGTGTAGACATTTTGAATATTAAAAAGAGAGAGGTTAAAAATCAGCATAGAACCAGGATTTTGGTGCATATAGGTTTCACCTTATTAATGTTTTGTGTAATAGTTGTTTTTAATAGTCTTAATGACAGTAGTGTTGTTAGTGCGGTATTTAAAGTTGCCGGATTTACATATGGACCGTTATTAGGTTTATTCGCTTTTGGGCTACTTACTAAACGCCCTGTAAAAGACAAATTTGTTCCCTATGTGGTGATTTTATCGCCTATAATCTCGGTGATTCTTGATTACTATTCCGTGGCCTGGTTAAATGGCTATATTTTCGGATTTGAAATATTAATTGTTAATGCAGCCATTACCTGTCTGGGTTTATATTTATTAAAAGGTAAGGGCGCCAATGTAAATACTTAATTATGAAGATCAGATTTTTTCTTCTTGCCTTCTGCTTTATTAGCTTCAGTTTTTCTTCGGAAGGTGCCACTAGGGACACAATTTACGTGCGGGTAAACCAGGTAGGTTATCTGGAGAATGATCAAAAAGTGGCTATCGCTTTTTCAGAAAAAATTTTTCGTGGAAATTTTACTGTGCATAATGCTGAGACAGGGAAACAGGTTTTTAGATCAAAACCAGTAGCCTCAAAAGCTCCCGGCTTCGGAAATTTTCCTCATCATTACCAGTTGAGTTTTTCAGCAATAAAAATTCCTGGGCGTTATTACATTGCAGTCTCCACGGGAGACCGTTCAGCTGAATTTGGAATAGGAAAGGCTTATTCCTATAAAAACTATCAGGAAGATCTTATAGGTTTTATGAGGCAACAGCGCTGCGGGTATAATCCTTTCCTAGATATGATTTGTCACCAAAGGGATGGCAGAAGTATGTACGGACCTATGCCGGATTCCACTTTTGTTGATGTTAGCGGTGGCTGGCATGATGCAGGCGATCAGTTAAAATATTTGATTACCTCCAGCAATGCCACTGCCAGAATGCTGAAAGCTTATGAAATGGAACCCGATAAATTTGCCGATAAGGTAAATGATCTTGGTCAGCCCGGGCAAAACGGAATTCCTGATGTTCTCGATGAGGCAAAATGGGGACTGGATTGGATCCATAAAATGCATCCCGAAAAAAATGAGTTATTTCACCAGGTAGCCGATGACCGCGACCACCTTGGAATGAAGTGGCCCGATAAAGATTCTTCAGATTATGGGTGGGGACCAAATAGCTATCGCGTTGCTTATTTTGCAACCGGAGAACCCCAGGGATTAAGAGCTCATAAAAGTAAAGCTACGGGTATAGCCAATCTTTCAGGAAGATCGGCCGCAGCAATGGCAATTGCAGCCCGAATATGGGAAAACGACCTAAAAAATCCTATTTTTGCTGAAAAATGCCGGATTACGGCTCTGGAATTATATGCTATGGGAAAAGCACAGGAAGGCTTTCAGCAGGGAAATTCATATGGTTCTCCTTACAGATATAATGAAGATACCTGGGCAGATGATATGGAATGGGGCGCTGCTGAATTATATACTCTTACAAAGGATGAACAATTCTTAGAAGAAGCAAAGAGATATGCTGAAATTGCTGCCACCACCTCCTGGATGGATAAGGAAGACGCAGAGCATTACCGGTTTTACCCGTTTATGAATATGGGTCATTATGTACTTTATGAGCACGTAGATGAGGCTTTCAAAAAAAAACTTGCGGGATATTATAAGGCGGGGATTAAGCACACACTCGCACGGGGAAATAAAAATGTATTTCAGGTTGGTGTTCCCTTTATCTGGTGTTCTAACAATCTCGCAGTTAACCTCGTGACCCAGATTATTCTATACGAGAAGATGACCGGTGACACCGAATATCATTCTTTTATGCTTTCACAAAGGGATTGGTTACTGGGAAGAAATCCCTGGGGAACTTCTATGTTGATGAATATTCCTGTGGAAGGAGAGTACCCGAAGGATGTTCACACCAGTGTGTGGTATCTTACCCGGGAAGAAGTTCCCGGCGGACTCGTGGATGGTCCGGTTTATGCATCAGTGTATGGAAACCTTAAGGGATTACACCTTGGGGAACCTGATGAATTTGCCAAATTTCAAAGTGAGCACGTAGTATATCACGATGATTTTGGGGATTATTCCACCAATGAACCTACAATGGATGGAACAGCAGATGCAATCTTTATGATAGCCTTTTTTGGTGAAAATGCAGAAAAATAAATGGAACTAAAAACTTACAAATACAAATTAGAGTTAAAGAATACCTTCCGTATAAGCCATACTGCGCGGGATTTTCAGGAGACATTGATCGTGGAACTTTCAGACGGTGAATTTACCGGCTATGGGGAAGCAGCAGCAACTTCATATTATGGAGTTGATGTGGAAAGTATGAGCGCTCTCATTAAGGCTATAGAACCTTTGATCGCCAAGAATATTCACAAAACACCTGAAGAACTTTGGGAAATAACCAATCCGCATTTTAAAGGAAATTCTTTTGCTCAATGTGCCCTGGACATTGCGATGCACGATCTTCACGGAAAAAGGAAAGGCATGCCCTTGTATCAATTATGGGGTTTGGAATTAAAAGATATACCTCTTTCCAATTATACACTGGGAATCGATACCCTTGAGGTAATGGTTCAAAAGATGAAGGATTTTCCATGGCCGTTGTATAAGATCAAACTCGGAACTGATGAAGATGTGGAGATTATTCGGGAACTCCGTAAACATACAGATGCTGTTTTTCGAGTTGATGCAAATTGTGCCTGGACTGCCGATCAAACCATAGAATATGCCCACATTATGAAAGAACTGGGAGTAGAATTCCTTGAGCAGCCCTTACCCGCAAGTGATCTTAAAGGAATGGCTAAAGTTTTTAAACATTCTGTACTTCCTGTAATAGCCGATGAAAGCTGTATTAAGGAAAGTGATGTAAAGAAATGTGCAGATTATTTTCACGGGGTAAATGTAAAACTTACCAAATGTGGTGGACTAACCCCCGGAAGAAGAATGATTGCTGAGGCGAGGAAACTGGGAATGAAGGTGATGGTAGGTTGTATGACTGAATCTACCATAGGCATATCAGCGATTGGTCAGTTATTACCTTTGCTGGATTATGTTGATATGGATGGCGGAATGCTCATCAAGAATGATATTGCCGATGGCGTAAAGGTTTATGACGGGAAAACACATTTCCCAAACCGGAATGGAACAGGCGCAAAATTGTACAAGTAAAAGAAATCAAAAAACAGGTTAAGATGAAATCACGAAAATTCGGAAATACAGAACTTTTGGTTAGTGAAGTAGGGTTTGGAGCTTGGGCAATCGGCGGAGGCACTATGGTGGGAGATACTGCCATAGGTTGGGGCAATACAGATGATGCCACCTCAAAAAAGGCAATTCGCAAAGCTTTGGAACTCGGCATCAATTTTTTTGATACTGCTGATATCTATGGACTCGGTCATTCAGAAAAATTGATTGGCGCAACTATTGGCAATAGAAAAGATGTGGTAATTGCAACAAAAGTGGGAAATGTGTCCAGGAATGATCAATTTACTGTTGATTATTCCAAAGAATATATCCTGAAAGCCTGTGAGGAAAGCCTAAAAAGGCTAAAAAGGGAAACTATAGATTATTACCAGCTACATACCGCCAAATTGTCTCATTTACAGCAAGGGGAATGTATTGAAGCTATGCAGTTGTTACAGGAAAAGGGGAAAATTAGGTATTGGGGCCTGTCATTGAACACGTATGATCCATTCCCCGAGGCAGATTACCTTATGGACAATCATTTTGGAAGTGGCTTTCAGTTGGTTCTGAATATCTTGAATCAAAATGCCATTCCCCTCGTGAAAAAAGCTTCTGCCTTGGGATATGGCATTATAGCCCGTATGCCACTACAATTTGGACTGCTTACAGGTAAATTTGATTCTGGAGGGAATTTCCCTTTGAACGATCATCGTAAAAATAGGTTGACAAAAGAAGTGATTGATGCCTATAAGCTTTCCATGAAGTCCGTTTGGCTACTTTGCAATAAATACAATATAACAAAAACGGAACTGGCATTAAGTTATGTTCTTGGTTATCCTGAAATATCAACCGTTATCCCAGGCATAAGAACAATTGAGCATGTAGAAAAAAACACACAGGGATTAACAAAATTGGAGAAAGATGATATGAACCTCATAGAAAACACCAACTTTGATGATGTTATGGAAATAATTAGGAAACAAGGCTAAAATCTCCTTTACTAAAGCACAAAAAATCCACAGGAAATATTAAATTTTAGATTAATTATAACTGATTGGTAATCTTACCCATAATAAAAATTAAAATGAACAAAATGAAAGATCTTCTCAAAAAAATAATCTTGATGAGCCTTGTAACATTGATTGTTGGGGCTTGCCAAAATTCAGAAAAGGAAAACAAATCTTTAATCGATTCTCAGGAAATTATTGCTGAAGTATCTGAGGAATACGCTCCCGACAAAAGGGTTGCGCTATTTAATGTGAAAGCCGAAGAAAATGAAGGCAAATTAGTTTTGAAAGGTGAGTCAAATATGCCTGAAGCAGTTAACAGCCTAAAGTTGAAATTGGAGGAAAAACAAATCGCTTATACAGACAGTATTAAACTGTTGCCAGGAGAAGAGATGAAAGAAACCCAAAATGCGCTAGTTAAAATATCGGTAGCCAATTTGCGTTCAAATCCCACTCATTCAGCCGAACTGGCCACACAGGCCACAATGGGAACCCCGTTGAAGATCTTCAAAAAAGAGGGCTCGTGGTATTTGGCACAAACTCCCGATAAATATCTTGCCTGGGTTGATAATGGCGGATTGGAGCCCGTTACCAATGAAAAATTAGAGACCTGGCTTGCAACTCCGAAATTGATCTATACCAAAGCCTTTGGTTTTTCGTATAAAGAAGCCCGTTTAGATTCTCAGGAAGTTTCCGATTTGGTTGCAGGAAGCATTATGGAGCTTTTAGGGGAACAAAATCAATTTTATGAGGTAAGATATCCTAACGGGGATAAAGCCTTTGTAGAAAAGAATGCTGCGCAGCCTTACAAGGAATGGATTGCTGCATTGAACCCTTCCGGAGAAAATTTGATCAAAACATCTAAATCATTGATGGGATTGCCTTATTTGTGGGGCGGAACTTCTCCAAAAGGAGTGGATTGCAGCGGATACACAAAAACGATTTATTTTCTGAACGGGATCATTATTCCCAGGGATGCCTCCCAACAGGTGCATACCGGGAAACTGGTGGATTCAACATGGAACTTTGAGAATTTAATTGCGGGAGATCTACTTTTCTTTGGAAGGGCCGCAACAGATAGCACTGCTGAAAGAGTTATTCACGTGGGCATGTGGATTGGGAACAACCAATTTATACATTCCAGCGGAAATGTACACATCAGTACGTTTGATACTACCGCGACCGATTTTGATGAGGCTAATTACAACCGATATTTACGTTCCAAAAGAATACTTAATAGAGAAGACAAAGACTTGATATATTTAAAAAACACCGATCTTTTTACAACTGCTGAAGTTGAAGAAGTAAAAATGTAAACTTTTTATTGATTCGTTAAAACCTCACAGGTTTCTGCAACCTGTGAGGTTTTTACTTTTTAACCCTTCCTTTTGAAGGGAAAGAATTTCTCAACTCCACCTTAAGGGACTGTTGGGCTTCTTTTCTGTAAATGTAGTAACCCCCACCTTTATCCCAACTGCAAAAAATTAAGGTGTTTTCATCTTCTGAAACGCCAATGCCACGAGGCTCTGCACCGTTTACTTTCGGTAATTCCAGCGTCCACATTTGCTGTTTTTCTTCATTTCTGTAATGAAACGTTGAAGGGGAAATCCCACTTGATCGAACCGCCAAGTATATAGAATTTCCAATTACCTGTACCGCACTTGATCCTGCCAAAATACTGGAAATATCCTTTTCCTTTTTATAATTTTTCCCATTTTCACAGCTATAAACCTGAATTTTTGGACTGCCAGGATCTGGTAAATAAAGCATTTTCCCGTCTGGAGTCATATCAAAAGTGCGCGACAGGTTTCTGTCTTTTAATTTAATAGTCCTTAGCAATTTAAAAGTTTCCCCTTGCTGTTTTAAGACATAATTGGGGTCTTCTCCAAAGAGTGACATAGCATATATCTCACCATTTTCAGCAGCACGGGGAGATGTAATTGCACGCGCTCCCTCAGGTACTTCCCAAATAGCAATGCCTTTTCCGGTCTTCGCATCAATCTTAATTAACCTACGGTTAATTCCCGCCAAAATATTTCCATCTAAGTCCACACCAATTCCATTTACAGGGTGCAGGTTATAAACCTCGCCGCTTATTTCTACAGAAGTTAGCGGTGAAAAATCGGCTTCTTCATTTTCAGTATTTTTAATGATCAATCCGCGGTTATAATCGGCCAGCCAGAGTTTTCCTTCAGCATCCCATTCTGCGCCGTAACCGGCACCGGAATTTTCAATTTTTCCTTCAAAAATATATTCCGGAGCTGGAATTTCAGCAAAATCGTCTAGGAGTTCCTCAGATTTCATTAGCTTAAATTCTGTGATTCCCGAAGAAGAAAAGTTGCTGCCATCACTTACTATAACACGGTGATAAAATGTAACCTGTTCGCCTATTTCAGAATTTCCAAGAAGTTTAAACCATTCTTTTTCGGTCATTTTTAAGCCGGTATCGCGACCGGTTTTTTTCTGAAAAATCAACTCAGAAAAATCCTCGTTTTTTGAAAGCTGATACACATAACTTATAAAATCACCGTTTTCATCAAAAGATTGCTTCCAATTCAATTCATATAGTGCTTCAATATTTCTAACAGCATATACATTTTTTGGTTGATGGGAAGTGATTTCAACTGGCTCTGGCGCTTTATTTTTCTTAGGATAAAGTTGAGTCCTTAAACTTCCATTTTCGGTCTTAATTTGCAGATAAAGGGCACCAATAGCCAAGTAATCTTCAATTTCTTCGGTGACTTTTATCTCACCTTCAAAATTTCCGCTTCCATTGCTGGAATCCTCTATTTTTAATTCCTTTAGTAGTTCACCGGTTTCGGTATGTCTTCCACGATAAATTCCAATGATATTTTTTTCGGAAAATTGTGTTTTCAAATTAAAATATTCACCTGAAATGTGCAGTTTATTTCCAACAATTTCAGCCTTAACGTGACCTATCCCTGAAATATCCTTGCCTTCATTATTGAATGAAGAAAGAAAACCTTTTACACTTTTTGCTTTTTGAATATCCCTTCGCAACATATGCCCATTCACCCCAAACATAGCCGATGGTAGTTCCGTTTGATCCAACAACTGCATATCTGCACCATTTTTTTCCTTGATAATATAGGTGCTGTAGACAATGGTATCTCTTTGGTGGAAAATGTCCAATATAGTCACTGTGTTTATAGGCTTTTTATTTATTGTAAGCCAGGATCTTGCCCCTGCACCTGCTGCGCCGGTATTTAATAATTCCAATTTTCCCCGTTTACCGGGATAATAAGCGTGCTGGTGCCCGCTGATGTACGTATGGACATTATATTTTTCAAGCAACTTTCGGAGTTTTTCGGGTTCTTCCAGCACATTTCCTTTAGAATCTCTTTCCTGTGCAACACTATACAGCGGCATATGGCCTATTACAAAACTGAGTTTTGCGTTTTTCGCCTCAGGGGTATTAAATTGCCCTTCCAACCAATCCAAGTTCTCCCCGGTAATTTTTGAAGAAGAGGCTTCCCAGGAAACAAAAAAGATGTTATTGGCAACAAACGAATAATAATTTGGAAAATGCGAATCGTCTACAAAATCGAGTATGGGTTTATTTTCATTTTTGTTCCAGAATTCTTTTGCAAAATTCCGTTCAACAGGGTAGGATCGAGGCCCATCATGATTTCCCAGTGTAAAGGCAAAGGGAATTTCGGCTTGTTTTAAAGGTTTTGCAATGTGCATATCAAAACCTTTCCACATTTTGTATAATTGTTCGGTGTTGGATATGCCCATCCCGGCCACCATATCACCACCGCAAATTACCAGATCGGGTTGCCAGATTTTTGGTATTCTTTTTATAATGCTGTCCACCTGCCACTCATAATTTGCCGCGCCAAGGCCTGAATTAAGGTCAGATATTACCGCAATGCGAAACTCGCCGCGTTTTGGAAGTTCCGGGGAATCTTTTTTAGCGATCAACCTCACCGCATCTGCCGTAAATTTTCCTTCGGAAGCACCCATAATTTCAAGGGAATCTCTCGTACCGATTTCAAAATTCCCAAGCAAATTCCATTTTCCTAAATTTTTCAGCGAATTTTGATCGAGGCTTATCGTATCGGTTTTTCCTTCACTGTGCAGGATATAATTTACCTCTTCAACATTTTCAGATGTATTCACGGTAATCCAGGCGCCAAGTTGGTATAAATTGCGCTGTATATCCGTAAATGTATAAAATGCTTTGTTGATTTTATTGGAAGTTGCGATGCGGGATGCACTTTCGCCATAATAATTAACCTGATTCCCGCTTTTCCAAATCCCCCTTTCCATATAATTTTTACTATCAGTATCAAATATTATTGATCTGGGCTGTTCTGAAGGCTGAATTTCAGAAATCACCAAAGCCCCGGCATTATTTCGTAAACTGTTTCGGTTTCCACCAGTAATATCAGCAGGTATATTCACTACCTCATTGGCAGCTACCATAGCCGAAGAACCGCCGCCATCCAGGTTTACGGCTTCAACTGCACCGGTTTCAAACATAAGCTTGGCGAGTTCAGGCAAGGTGACTCCTGCGCTAGCCTCCTGCCGACCATCAACCACCATCATTATTAAAGTGTTTTTATCTTTATAGCCAATTGCGGTTCGGGGATGTCGTTGCAGATGGCTGCCACCAAAACCTTCCTCCCTGGAGGAAACATTTATTTTTCCATTCTTAACCAATACAGGCCCACCGCCCACTGCCTGTGCGGGATTCCAAATTTCCTTTTTTGTAGTAATTTGCGGAGATTCATATTTATAAGGAAACGGACTGTTTTTAGAATTGGTCCAGACAATTTCGGGTTCTCCCCGAACCATCCCAAAGGCTCCTCGGGATACTTCTCTAGAATGTCCGGCTGACACCACTTCTCCATCTGAAACCAGAACACTTACCGAGGAGGTATCAGAAAAATAACCACCATTAATTGCTAAAATTCCTTGAAATTGTTCATAAGCTTCAAGAGTTGTTTGTCTTTTTTTGTTGCTGCCAAGGGCCCGAATTTTTAGATTTTCATCTCTAAGATCAACTTCCGCATACATTGCTCTCACAGGTTCTCCATCGGCCAGTTTCCTGTAGGTGTCATAAATTTTTATAGAGCTGGGAAGCAGTATATTCAGGTCTTCCCTCGGTTCCCATTTTACTTTTACTTCCTGGGAAATTGATATTCCTGAAGTAAGCAGTGCAGGGAATATGAAAAAAACTTTTAGGAGAAATTTCATAATTTTATTTTTGTTTGGGCAGAAACTCAAGAACCACCAGAACCGCGCAGTGGTCTGAGGCTATTGTATCACACAGCACTTTTCTCTCTACTACTTTCCATCTTTCTTTTGGATAGTACATGATATAGTCTATTTTCTTCTCCGGTGCATGCGATGGAAAAGTTGGTACAGGACCGGTTAGATCATATGAAGTGCCCCAATGAGATTCAAGGATATTAATAGTTTCACTTCCCGGGATGTCGTTTAGGTCTCCCGCCAGAATAGTGGGAAAATTTTCACCCTGAAGCCGACGGTTCAATTCCTTTACCTGTTCAATTCTTTCGGTACTAACTTTTTGATAATCCAGATGGGTACCCACAAGTCTTATGGTATCTCCGGCAGGCAGGATCAATAAGGATTCTATTGCTATTCGGGGTTCGTTTCCCTTATGGGTAGGCAAATCGATCTTTCCTGTTTTTAAAAAAGTGTATTTGGAAAGCAATGCCTGGCCATATTCCCCGCCATCCCAATCCACGGCTTTGGCAAAGATAGAAACCATGTTCGTACGTTGCCCGATTTCGGAAGTGACATCGAGCTTATTTGCCCGGTTCGTCCTGTAATCCACTTCCTGAAGCGCCGCAATATCGGGTTTTGCCTTAAGAATAGCTCTGGCCACTACATTCAAATCATTATCCCGATTGATAGTTGCCCCATGAAGGATATTATATGAAAGAACGCGAATTAATGTACGGTTTTCTCCGGCATCCTCCTGAGCATTTCCTTTAACAGAAAGGATTATACAAAAAAGGAAAGTAAAGATTTTAAAATTTTTCATTTTTCAGAAATTAATTCGGTATTTATGAACTTAATATAGCAGATATTTTTCCCTTTTTTTTCTGAAATTTTGGCCTGCCTCATCCCACTCTTGAACAATTTTCTGAGGTGAAATGCCGGCCTGTAATTGTTCCCTTACTTTGGTAGTCCCTAACAAACCGTCCATTCTGGAATTGCGCCATTCAAATTTGTCGGGGTATAATTCCAGCAGTGCATGCAGGATGTATACTCCGGCCTTGGCCGACTGGAAATTATCTCGGTCCATAACAACAATTTCAACTCCATAACATTTTTCTCCAAGGAATTTCGGAGGGTATATCTTAATACCATCTACTATGCTATCCGGAACAAAGCTTCGAGAAGTGAAATGCACTCCTTCAAGGTTATAGGAATTTAATTTTTCTTTTAATTTTTCTCCATCTACCCAGGGAGCTCCCAGAACCTCAAAAGGTTTCATAGTTCCTCTTGCTTCGGAATAGTTAGTTCCTTCCAATAAGCAAGTAGCAGGATAAATAATAGCGGTGTTAAGCGTGAGCATATTGGGAGATGGCTTTACCCAGGGAAGTCCGGTGTTGTCATACCACTGGTCACGCTTATAATTCTTTAATGGGATCACGGTAAGTTCAGCAGTGGGAAGGCCCTTTTCCTTTCGTTCTCCATTAAACATCAATGCCAATTCTCCTACGGTCATGCCGTGAGTAATAGGAATATTCCCAATCCCGGAAGCTGATTCCAAAGGTTTTCCCATTGGTCCATCAACATAATCTCCTGTTATTGGATTTGGCCTGTCAAGAACAATGTAAGGAATGCCTTCTTCAGCAGCAGCTTCCAGTACGTTCAGCATCGTTTTTATATAGGTGTAATAACGGGTACCAATATCCTGTATGTCGAATATGAGGACATCTACCTTTTCCAACATTTCTGTGGTTGGTTTACGTACCTTTCCGTAGAGGGAAATAATAGGCAATCCAGTTTTTTTATCCACCCCATCTGCAACGTGCGTGTCTTCTTCTCCTCTCAGGCCATGTTCGGGGCCAAAAAGAACAGTAAGATCAACATCCGGACGATTATTTAAAAGGTCGATTAAATGAGTCCCGTCTGGTAATAGTCCCGTTTGATTGGTAACCAAACCAACTCTCTTTCCTTTAATGAGTTTTTCATATTCAGGGGAGAAAAGTTGTTCGGCGCCAATTTTAACCCTGGGGTTATTCAGAGATTTGACTTTTTCCCATTTCAACATTACAATTTGCCCATCCATAGTCGCCGCCACAAGTTTATTTGGACCTATTACATTTACCGTATTTACCATGGAATTATCTATTTTGTAGGACCAGTTGTGTTCTTGATTTTTCGGATTGATACTGTAAACTACACCGTTCCTTGTTCCAAAATAAACAGAATTTTCCTTTTCGATTAGCATAGATGGAACGTGATCATATCCAAAGCCAAAATCCTTCCTCCAGGCTATTTCCGCTTTTTCTTTTCCTGTTCGGAAAGCCACAATTTCATCATTCATTGTTTTTCCGTAAACCAGCGTTTTATCTTTTGAGATCCCAAGAGATTCCCTCACGGTAGCTTCATTGCTTCTCCAAAGAGTTTTTCCATTGGAAGCGTCTATGGCAGAAATAAACCTATCCGGGGCTACGATATAAACAACATTATTATGTGCAACAGGAGTCACCATTGCAGGGGAGAACA
>Ga0307486_1001968_pt1 | contig 14910 bp, 14 predicted proteins | sample CBIW02metaG_FD_203663 | JGI IMG/M metagenome (GOLD analysis project Ga0307486, IMG submission 203663) | Sea-ice brine microbial communities from Beaufort Sea near Barrow, Alaska, United States - CBIW 0.2 | ecosystem: Environmental > Aquatic > Marine > Coastal | place: USA: Alaska | collected... | reverse complement strand
AAAAGGAACGTATTTCCTCAATTTCAGGAATTGTTGCCATCGTGATTTCTATAGGGAAAGTAATGAGCCTTTCTACTTCCAACGCAGCTAAATTTGGGGAAGAGGTAATTACTTGTACTTGATTATTTGTGATGTCCGGCACGGCATCTACCGGCAATTGTTTTAAGGAATAGGCACCCCAGAGTATCAATCCAAAAGTGAGTAACCCAATGACTAGTTTGTTGGTTATGGAAAACCGTATAATTTTATTAAGCATTGTAGACTTAGTTTTAATTCAGTGAAAGGAAAAAAGTGAATGACATATTATCAGCCACGTAGGGATATAGTTATCCCTGGAATTGCTAAATTAAATTTGAGGAGGTTGCAGAAAAGAAATAAAAACATCTTTGTGGATTTTATTCTTGTAAGGATCTACAAGTTTGGATACTTCAAAATTTACAGGCTCAAAAGCGACCAGATTGGAAGTAATTATTTGACTGTTACAACATTGGCATTCGCAAAAAGGAGGGCACATTTCGTTTGTGCCAGTATGATCCAAATGATCCTCGGCTATTTGCCCGGATTCCATGGAAAGATTTATTCCATCATCGGCACATGGAACGAAAGTAAGTACCAAAAAAAATAAGGACAATATGACCGCACTAAAATTCACAGTGGCAAAAGTAAGCAATTTATCCTGCAACAGCAATGCAATAGGCCGCTACATAGAAAAGCCTATCCATTTAAAACCAGAACCCTAAACTAAAAAACCATAAGTTCTCTTTTACCTCCGGAGAATAGGAATACTTCACCTCAACGGGCCCTATTAAAGTTTCTAAACCATAGCCCAATGCATAGCCTGTATAATCTGGGGCAGATAACCAATTCCCTGTAGAATACAGTTGATTTTCAACATTTGCAAAATTGGCGCTGGCTATAATATGGTTTTTTCTGAAAATTTCATAATCCATTTCAATTAATGCTTTTATATAACTATCTCCGGAAATGCTTATAAAATCATACCCATAAAACGGCACAAAATTGTTTATAAAATTATTGCCGTAACCACCTAGGAAAAAGTCCAGAATATTGGTGTTATCGTCTCCAATCCTAAAACCTGCTTCTGTACTGATCCGCGTGGTAAATTTATCTATCGGGGTAAAAGCATAACCGAATTGTCCCTTGGCTATCGAAAATTCTGAAAAATTTTGATGATAACCTGAGGAAAATAAATACAGGTAAAAATCCCCGTCAAAATAAACTCCTTTTGTTGGAAAATACTTATTATCAAAACTGTCCAGTTTTAAGTATCCAAAAGTGCTGTAATAGTTTCTTTTATCAAGGACGGTGGAAGAAAGATTGCTATTCGGTTCATTCACGAGGGTTTCCGAACTGATCTTTAAATATTTATGTTCCAGACCTAACCCAAACGAGAATATTTGTTGAAAAAGGGTTTCCACATAAAATTGGTTGTTAATATCCTGGTATTTTATCGCTATTTTATTGATCCCAATATCCTCCAAATCCGCATTTTCACGCACAAAATCAAATGCCACTCCTCTTTCGAACAGGTTGTATCGCGATTTTATACCGTAACTCCAGTAATAACCTTTGTCTATATAATATTGAAAATTATATCTAAAATTGTCCCCTAAAATCACATCAACTGAAGCCACATCATTGGTGAAAAGGGTGCTTTTTCTGGTAAGGTTGATCAATGCTCCGCTTTTATATAAGTTGTCATAATGCAATGCCAATCGCAAAAAGGTCTTGTTTGGACTTTCCTCCAATTGCAATGCGAGGGTATAGGAACTATCATTTCGAATAAAATTATAATTGATGCGATCAAAATTGCCGGTAGCAGCCAGATTGTTAATCCCATTGTATAAATCTTCCTGGGTGTATTCAGAATAATATCTGAGTTGCAGTTTTCCCAGAATATAGGCCCTTGGATAACTATTATTACCTTCAATGGTAAGGGAATCTATATAAATTTTATCTGCCCTGATCACTTTCTTTACAGGTAGGGTAGTTGCACCCTGGTTAGAGGCGATAAGCTTAAGCTGATCCATTTTTTTACGTGCTGCAACCTCGCCCGAATCAATTATTGCAGATCCTTTGTCAAAGGAAAGAACGTTAAAATTTGTAATGTCAGGTTTTATGTACAGGTTTGTGAGCTTTATTTTTTTCCGCATATCACTGATCGTCCTGAAATTGTTGATTTGGGTTAAAATATCAAACACGCTTCTCAACTGCTTTCGATCTGCCAGGCTATCCTGTACATCTACTCCTATTATTATATCTACTCCCCGTTCACGAAGTTCGGTCACGGGATAATTATTGGTCACTCCTCCATCTGTGAGCAGTTTGCCATCTATTTTTACCGGACTAAATACCGAAGGTATAGCGCCACTTGCTGAAACGGCTTTTGCAAGTGAACCCCTTTCCAAAATAACCTGTTCCCCTGTTTCTATATTGGAAGCAATACAAAAAAACGGAATTGGCATTTTACTGAAATCCTGAATATTTCCCAGATGCATTGTAAGCCGGGATATCAAATTATAAATATTCTGCCCCTTGGACAGGCCGGAGGGAAAGGAAATTTTAAAATCGTCAAAAGGAAGGGTGAGCACATATTTTTCTGTTTCCTCTTTTTCATAAAATGTTTTCGCGCTGCGCGGAACTTCGTCCTGAATTAAAATGTTAAAATTGATCTCATGAAAGATAGAGTCCAATTGAGTCGCTGAATATCCCGATGCATAAAGAGCACCAACAATTGCTCCCATGCTGCTTCCGCCTATATAATCAATTTGTATTCCCGCTTCTTCTATCACCTTTAAAGCTCCAATGTGAGCCAGCCCCTTGGCACCTCCGCCACTTAAAACAAGGCCTATTTTCACATCTTTCTTTTCCTGGGCAAAGGAAAGGAGAGGTAATAGGAACAAAAAGAGAAGAAAGAATTTTTTCATTTAGTCCTGATGGTAATAATTATAAATTTTTGCAGCTCTGGCCGCACCTATCACTTGTGTCAAATCTTCCAAAGTGACTTCTTTTATCCTTTTTAGGGACCTAAAATGAGTTAACAATTCAACCACGGTTTTATCACCCACTCCCGGAATTGATTCAAGTTCGGTATTAAGCGCGGTTTTACTGCGCTTATCCCTGTGAAAGGTAATGCCAAATCTGTGAGCTTCATTGCGCAATTGCTGAATTATTTTTAAAGTTTCCGATTTTTTATCCAGGTACATCGGGACAGAATCTCCTGGGTAATAAATTTCTTCCAGGCGTTTTGCTATTCCAATAATGGCTATTTTTCCCCTTAACCCTAATTCCTCCAGGGCCTTTAACCCGGAAGATAGTTGTCCCTTGCCTCCATCGACAATTATTAACTGCGGCAAAGCTTCGCCTTCATTCTGCAATCTTTTATATCTCCTAAAAACCACTTCTTCCATTGATGCGAAATCATCCGGGCCTTCCACGGTTTTGATGTTAAATTTACGATAATCATTTTTACTGGGTTTTCCATTTTTAAAAACTACACAGGCCGCTACGGGATGTGATCCCTGAATATTGGAATTGTCAAAACATTCTATATGACGGGGCTCTTCACTTAAACGCAAATCCAGTTTCATTTGTGCCATAATTCGGTTTACATGGCGGTCGGGATCTACAATCTTCATTTGCTTGAACTGCTCCTGCCGGAAATACCTGGCATTGCGAATGGAAAAATCGATTATTTTCTTTTTATCGCCTAAATGCGGAACGGTAATTTTCACATGCTCCCCTACTTCTACCTCAAAGGGTACATATATTTCTTTTGAAGTGGAATTAAAGCGCTGTCTTATTTCTATGATCCCCAACTCCAGCAATTCCTTATCATCTTCATCCAGTTTCTTTTTCATTTCAATGGTATGTGACCGGATGATCGAACCGTGGGAAATTTGAAGAAAATTGACATAACCATATCCTTCATCACTCACAATTGAGAACACATCTACATCGGTTATTTTTGGATTGACCACGGTAGATTTAGCCTGATAATTTTCAAGTACATCAATTTTGTTTTTTATTAGCTGCGCGTCTTCAAATTCCATTCGCCCGGCATGAGCCTTCATCTGCTCCCTGAACTGCTGAAGCGATTCTTTAAAATTCCCCTTTACAATTTCTCGGATCGCTGCGATATTTGTGTTGTATTCTGCCTCGGTCTGCCTGGCTTCACAAGGACCTTTACAGTTTCCTAGATGATACTCCAGACATACTTTATACTTGTCTTTTTTTATTTTATCTAAAGAAAGATCGTAGTTACAGGTTCTAAGCTGGTACAAACCTTTGATCAATTCCAAAAGAGTGTTCACCGTTTTAAAATTGGTGTACGGCCCGTAATATTCACTGCCGTCTTTTATTAATCTGCGGGTGGGGAAAACCCTGGGAAAGCGTTCGTTTTTTATACATATCCAGGGGTAGGTCTTGCCATCCTTCAACATGACATTAAACCGCGGCTGATATTTTTTAATAAGGTTGTTTTCCAGCAACAACGCATCGGTTTCTGTGGTCACCACAATATGCTTGATGTCGCATATCTTTTTCACCATTACCTCTATCCGGTTACTATCATGCTTTTTGGTAAAATAAGAAGTAACCCTTTTTTTAAGGTTTTTGGCTTTTCCTACATATAAAATTCTGCCGTTTTTATCGTAATATTGATAAACTCCGGGGCTTTCGGGCAAGGTTTGTACTTGAATTTTTATTTCGGGTGTTTCCATTACATCAAAGATATTACATATTCTCCGGAGCAGTAAATTAAGACTTATCTGTTAATGTTAAAATTTAAATTAATTGTTTTGAAATTTTCCTTTTAACAGGGTTTGAGTTGAAAAAAATTTTGTGCCTTCTAAAATGTTTAGAATTAAGATTTTTATAAGAACAGGAATTAATCATTTTATTATCTTGCATAAATGGAAAAAATAGTGATTGGCCGTTTTGATAAGGCAGACTTCCCTTTATTGGATTTAGAAAACATCTCGATCAAAATAGATACGGGAGCCTATACTTCCTCCATTCATTGTGATAATATTGTAGAAAAAGAGGACCAGCTTTACTGTACATTTTTAGATGAAGAGCACCCTCTTTACAATGGAAAAGAGTTTACTTTTAAAAATTATGATATTGTGTTTGTAAAAAGCAGCAATGGAATTATTCAGAAGCGCTACCAGGTACAATCTACCATAATAATTTTTGATAAAGTTTTTAAAATTTCGCTTTCTTTGTCGGCTCGGCAGGAAATGCGCTTCCCGGTTTTGATAGGAAGAAAATTCCTTACCAAAAAATTTTTAGTCGATCCCGAGTTAATAGACGTTTCTTATAATTTAAAAACAAATGAACATAAAAATCATTTCCAGAAATAGCAATCTTTATTCCACCCAGCGACTGATGGAAGCTGCAAGAAAAAGAGATCATACTATAGAAGTCATTGATCCTTTGAAATGCAATTTGATTATTGAAAAAAAGCACCCTTCCATTTTTTATAAGGGCAAGATGTTGGAAGGAACCGATGCCGTAATACCAAGGATTGGAGCTTCGGTCACCTTTTTTGGAACTGCCGTTGTGCGTCAATTTGAAATGATGGGAGTTTTTACCACCACCGAATCACAAGCACTGGTGCGGAGTAGGGATAAATTAAGAAGTTTACAGGTCTTGTCACGGGCTCGCCTGGGAATGCCAAAAACCGTTTTCACCAATTATTCCAAGAATGTGGGCGAGGTAATAGATCACGTAGGGGGAGCTCCATTGATCATTAAATTATTGGAAGGAACTCAGGGTTTAGGTGTGGTTTTAGCAGAGACCAAAAACGCTGCCGAATCGGTTATTGAGGCATTTAACGGGTTACAAGCACGGGTGATTATTCAGGAATTCATCAAAGAAGCAGGTGGAGCCGATATACGTGTTTTGGTAGTAGATGGTCACGTGGTAGGCGCCATGAAACGCCAGGGAAAAGAAGGCGAGTTCAGGTCCAACCTTCACCGTGGTGGAACAGCAAGCATTATTGAACTTACCGATGAGGAAGAAAATGCCGCCATAAAAGCGGCAAAAGTCATGGGATTGGGTGTAGCTGGTGTAGATTTGCTGCAAAGTTCCCGTGGACCACTTATCCTGGAGGTCAATTCCTCTCCTGGACTGGAAGGAATAGAACGGGCTACCGGAAAAGATATCGCAAAAACCATTATCCGGTATATTGAAAGAAATGTTTAACCTATGGCTCATATAGATAAGAACAATATTCTTGAAATTTTAGGTAAAAAAATAATACCGGGGCAAGGCGCCATGATCAATTTGAACATGGCCAAATTATATACCACTACTTCAGTAGAAGTTCCCGTAATTATTGAACGTTCTTTAAAACCGGGGCCCGTGGTGCTAATTACCGCAGGGATTCATGGAGATGAACTTAACGGGGTGGAAATTGTACGTCAAATTATATCTAAAAATATCAATAAGCCCGTAAAGGGGACCATAATTTGTATCCCGATAGTAAACGTGTTTGGTTTTTTAAACTTGGCCCGTGCTTTTCCTGACGGAAGGGATTTAAACAGGGTGTTCCCGGGCACAAAAAACGGCTCCCTAGCCAGCAGGTTTGCTTACCAGTTTGTCCATAAAATTCTCCCGGTAGCCGATTTCTGTATAGATTATCATACCGGGGGTGCCAGCCGTTTTAATGTGGCCCAACTTCGGGTAGTAAAAGGAGATCAAAAAAGCCTGAAATTTGCCGAAATATTTAACGCTCCTTTCACCATTTATTCCAAAACTATTTCTAAATCTTACCGCGAAACCTGTCAAAAATTGGGAAAAATGGTCCTTCTTTTTGAAGGAGGAAAATCCATGGACAGCAATAAGGATATCGCCAAACATGGAGTAGATGGCGCGATGCGGGTTTTAAGTCATCTGGGGATGTTAAAACCCAGGTTCTTACTTCCTGAAATTACCGTAAAAAGTATTGTTATTGAAAACAGTTCCTGGATGCGGGCCAAGTATAGTGGTCTTCTTCACATAAAAATAACCTGTGGAAAACACGTTGAAAAAGGAGAATATATAGCTACAATTACCGATCCTTATGGCAAATTCCGGCATAAGGTAACCGCTTCCCATTCCGGCCATATTATCAATGTAAATGAATCTCCCATCGTATATCAGGGTGATGCTATATTTCATCTTTCAATCGCTCCAATCCCATTAAATGAAGAACAAGCTCAGGAATAAATATCAGGAATTGCGAACCGGCATTTCTTCAGAAGAAATTGAAACCAAAAGTATTGAAATTGCCAATAATTTATTGAAATTACCTATTTGGGATTATAATTTCTACCATCTTTTTCTGACAATTTCAGAAAAAAAAGAAATTGACACCCAGCCAATCCTCCATATTCTTCAGGGAAAAGATAAAAATATCGTGCTCTCAAAAGCCGATTTTAACACCGGTAAACTAAACAATTATTTGCTTACCGATTCCACCATGATCAAAAAAAATAAATGGAACATTCCTGAGCCTGTAGATGGGATTGAGATACCGACCTCAAAAATAGAGGTGGTTTTTGTTCCTTTGCTCGCATTTGACCAATTAGGGCATCGGGTAGGTTACGGAAAAGGGTTTTACGACATCTTCCTGGCGGGCTGTAAAAAAGATGTGATAAAAATAGGCGTTTCGCTTTTTGAGGCCGAAGAAAAGATTCCCGAGATTTTAATAAGTGATGTTCCCCTGGATTATTGTGTGACCCCACAAAAAACCTATCATTTTAAAAAATAATCGACTATATTAGGTTTGTTTTTAACATTGCATTACTTTTAAAAAACTTATTTAAATAATTGATGCTCAACGACCTTCAGTTAAACAGTATTTTAGAGGATTTTGATATCGCCTATTGGAAAATCAATCTTATCACCAAAGAAATTACCTGGTCTGAGCATTTTGAATTCCTGGTTGGCAAACACAATTCTGAAGAAACTTTATTCGATTATTTTCTGAATAATATCCTGCACCGCGACTATCGATATGATTTCTTGCTTGGGTTTGAAAATTTAACCTTGGCTTCCCAAAATTTTAATCAGGAAATAAAATTGAAGCTTAACAACGATAAATACCGTTGGTTTGAATGCAGGAATTTAAAAAGCAAAGAGAGAAGTGGTAAGGAATCGGCTGTATTATTGTTTGTAAATATCCATCAGTCCAAACGCGATCAATACACGATAGAGGAAAACTTTTTCTATTACAGGGAAACTGCTGAGATGACTTCCACAGGCGGCTGGTACATAGACACCTTGGCTAAGGCAATTTACTGGGACGATGTCACCAAAAAAATACTGGATTGTCCCCGGGATTTTCATCTGGATTATAATGAACGCCTAAGATTCTATTCTCTGAATCATCAGGAAACAGCATTGTCGATGTTTGATAAATGCGAAAAATACGGGATCCCTTTTAAAGTTGAATTGAAAATGGTCACCCTATATGGCAGGGAATTCTGGGTTAGGGCAACAGGTAAGCCGGTTTATAATGATGAACAGTCAATTATAGGAATTCGCGGAGTTTTTCAGGATATAGACGAAAACAAAAATAACGAGCATAACCTCCAAAATTCATTGGATATTATCGCTGCGCAAAATTCGAGATTATTCAATTTTGCCCATGTGGTTTCACATAATTTAAGATCTCATAGCAGCAATTTAAGTTTGGTCGTGCAGCTTTTAAATGAAACCAAAATAGAAAAAGACAAGCTGGAGCTGATTGATAACATTGCTGATATTTCCGAAAATTTGGATGTTGCAATTTCCACGCTAAATAAAATGGTATCTCATCATGACCTCATGAAAAAAGAGCGTCAGATGGTAATTTTCCACGATTCTTTGGATTTGGTGATCAATTCGGTCTCTTCACTTATAAACCGTGAAAGCGCCAAAATAATATCCGATTTTAAAGCAATGAAAGAAATTGATTATATTCCTGAATATCTTGGAAGTATTTTACTAAATTTAATCACTAATGCAATTCGCTATAAACAGCCGGGGAGAAAACCGATCATTTTTATTCAGACTTACCTAATTAATGACCAGCCTTTTATGGAGATAAGTGACAACGGAATGGGAATTGACCTGAATCAATACGGCGATAAGATGTTTGGAATGTATAAAACTTTTCACAGCAACCCAGACGCGAAAGGAATAGGCTTGTTTATCACCAAAAATCAGGTAGAAACTATGGGAGGATCCATTTCTGTTACCAGCACGGTAAATATAGGAACAACATTTAAAATTAAATTCTAGATTAAAAATGGGGCAAAAAATAGAACTGGCATGTATTATTGATGATGATAAAATATACGTCAACCTAGTTCGAAAAATCATCGAAATAAAAAAATTATCAGAAAATTTATTGATCTTCAAAAATGGACTGGAGGCCTTGGATTACTTTAAGGTGATCTTATCCAATTTGACCGAAGATAAATTACCGGAAATCATTTTTCTGGACCTGAATATGCCAGTGATGGACGGATGGGAATTTTTAGGTGAATTTGTCAAGATCAAAAACAATTTCGATAAAAAGATAAGCTTGTACGTGGTTTCCTCCTCCATTGATCCCCGGGATTTGGAACGGGCAAAATCCTTCAACCTGGTTACCGATTATTTGATCAAGCCTATTGAATTGAGGAAATTTGAAAAAATCTTTGACAGAAACGTGGCTTAGATTTCGGTTTTAGAATCGGATTCGTTCTTGGGAAATGCCTTTTTATTGAATAGCAAAAGCAGGGTAACCCCTGTGCTTATTGCTGTATCGGCAATATTGAATACCGGATCAAAAAAGGAAAAATACTCTCCTCCCAAAAATGGGATCCATTTTGGAAGCATCCCCTCAAATAATGGGAAATAAAGCATGTCTACCACCTTCCCGTGAAATAAAGTGCCATAACCCCCACCTTCAGGTAAAAAGGCCGCTACCTGCCCGTAACTATCTTCAAAAATGACTCCGTAGAAAACAGAGTCAATAATATTTCCCAGGGCTCCGGCAAAAATAAATGAGATTGCAACAATCAAGACACGTGAACCATTATTGCGCACAGAATCCCATAACCAGTAACCTATTCCCACAATTGCCCCCAAACGGAACAAGGTAAGCAGAAGTTTTCCGTATTCTCCAGGGATTTTTGCTCCCCAGGCCATTCCTTCGTTTTCGACGAACAAAATCCGAAACCATTCAAAAACCTTTATTTCTTCTCCAAGATTGAAATTTATTTTAATATATATTTTTGAAATTTGATCGATTAATAAAATCAATATTATAATGAAAGTTGCTTTTTTTAAGGACATTGAATGTGGGGTGTTAAAAACGGCTCAAAAATACTACTATTATTTAGTTTTCCGGCACACTTATATTTCCATTGATGGATGTTAGGTTAACCTGGTACTTTCCGTATGCCGTTGCCGGCAAATTTACTGTGCCATTTCGGGAACTTGCTGTAATTTTTGCATTGTAAGCGGCAACCCAAATTGAACCGTTATAGGTATTGACCACAGCATTTCCCTCCAAATGTTCAAGTCTGCAATAACCAGACTTCAATTCAATTTGCAAATTTTTGAAAGTTCCCTTTCCGGTTACTGAAGCTATATTCGATCTCACAAATACCTGGAGGTTTTCAGGTATTTCCAGGGTAATTTCCATTGAAAACACCTTATGAGCACTCAGTTTATCATATCCGCCTTGTAAAATTTTTCGAAATTTTGAAGTGAGGATTATTTTATTTTGACGCATTTCCGTCTCCAGGGAAATATCATTAAAATATTCACCTTCGGAGTGAGAAGTTAAAATAATTTGATGTGTTTCTGAAGTTATTATATTTATTTTAAAAACTTCATCTGTATAAATATAGATTTGCTCTATTTTTTCAGCATCAAAACTTTGAGAGGTGTCCTTTTGAGAAAATCCAGGCACAACAAAAACAATACTTATAAGAATAGAAATAAAAAAATCCATGGTTGAAATCTATAGAAAGAAAGCTCCAATATGATAAATCGCGATAGAGCGCTCAATTTATTTTAAAAAACCTAACGTTTAGCGCTGCATATTTTTTGCTTCAATGGTCAAAGTTGCATGGGGAACTATTCTCAGGCGTTCTTTGGATATCAATTTCCCGGTTTCCCTGCAAATCCCGTAAGTTTTACTTTCAATCCGGATCAATGCGTTTTTAAGGTCCCTGAGAAATTTTTCCTGCCTTATGGCTATTTGCGAGTTAGCTTCTTTGCTCAGGGTCTCACTCCCCTCTTCAAAAGCTTTAAACGTTGGGGAAGTATCTTCCGTTCCATTATTGCCGTTGTTTACATAAGCATTTTTATAAAGCTCCAATTGTTCCTGTGCTTTCTTAATTTTGGCCTGAATCAATTCCTTAAATTCAACTAATTCGGCATCACTGTAACGTACTTTGGTTTCTACTGACATGGGGGTTAATGTTTTTTTATAAACAATTTGGTGGTGAGGTCGTCAAATTCAATTTCTGTACCAACGGCTACCACCTCTGCTAGTTCAAGGTTAATGGTTAATGTTTCGTTTTTAATATAATTTATATTTTCTAAAACGGCATCTTCAATAATACCGTCTTTTTGAATGGTAACATCTATGGTATCGGTCACTTCAAATCCGGAATCTTTTCTCAAATTTTGAATTCTATTGACCAATTCCCGGGCTACTCCTTCTTTTTTTAGCTCCTCAGAAATATTTACATCCAGGGCTACCGTAATATTCCCGCTGCTTGCAACCAACCAGCCTTCAATATCCTGTGAAGAAATAACCATTTCTTCAGAGACCAAATTAATCATTTTTCCGTTAACTTCCACTGTAATTTTCCCATCGATCTCAATTGTTGAGATATCTTCCGGTGAAAATTGCTCAATTACATTTGCAACCGCTTTCATATCCTTTCCAAATCTGGGCCCAAGGACTTTAAAATTTGGTTTTACCTGTTTTACCAAGAGCCCCGAGGCATCGTCAATCAATTCAATTTGCTTTACGTTCACTTCAGATTTGATCAAATCCTCTACCGCCTCTATTTCGGCCCGCTGCTGTTCATCCAGCACAGGAATCATGACGCGTTGCAGTGGCTGACGAACTTTTATCATTTCCTTTTTACGCAGGGAAAGCACCAATGATGAAATGATTTGTGCTTTTTCCATTTTGTGCTCCAGGTCTTTATCTACAAATGTTTCGATATATTTAGGAAAATCAGCTAAATGAACCGAATCAAACTCTTCTTTGGTAGAGGTTGCATTCAAATCCCTGTAAAGTCTATCCATAAAGAAAGGAGCTACCGGGGAAGCTAATTTTGCCACGGTAAGCAAACAGGTATATAAGGTTTGATAGGCAGAAATTTTATCCTGCTCGTAATCGCCTTTCCAGAAACGTCTTCGGCTAAGGCGAACAAACCAGTTGCTCAAATTCTCCTGAACAAATTCTGAAATTGCCCTGGTAGCACGTGTAGGTTCATAATCGGCATAAAATTCGTCTACTTTTTTGATAAGCGTATGCAATTCTGAAAGTACCCACCTGTCAATTTCCGGGCGTTCTTCCAATGGAACATCCGCTTCTTTGTATGTAAAATTATCCAGATTTGCATATAAAACGAAAAAGGAATAGGTGTTATAAAGAGTTCCGAAGAATTTACGCCTCACCTCAGCGATTCCTTCAAGATCAAATTTCAGGTTATCCCAGGGATTGGCATTTGAAATAAGATACCACCTTGTGGCATCGGCTCCAAAAGTGTCCAATGTCTCAAACGGATCTGCGGCATTGCCAAGGCGTTTGGACATTTTCTGGCCGTTTTTATCTAATACCAGGCCATTGGAAATCACATTCTTATAAGCAACATCATCAAAAATTATAGTTGCAATAACATGTAAAGTATAGAACCAGCCACGGGTTTGATCTACGCCTTCAGCGATAAAATCGGCTTTCCGTTCCCCTTTTTCAACCTTTTCTTCATTTTCAAATGGATAATGCCATTGTGCATAAGGCATAGAACCGGAATCAAACCAAACATCTATCAAATCGGCTTCACGTTTCATGGGTTTCCCCGAAGCTGAAACAAGGGTAACCTTATCTACAATATTTTTATGAAGATCTACTTTTTCGTAGTTTTCTTCAGTCATATCACCAATCTCAAAATCGATAAAAATATCTTTCTCCATCAGCCCTGCCTCAACAGCCTTCTCCATTTCAACCTTCAATTCTTCAATTGAACCAATGAAAATTTCTTCTTTCCCGTCTTCGGTTCTCCAGATAGGCAACGGAATTCCCCAATACCGGCTCCTGGAAAGGTTCCAGTCGTTGGCATTTGCCAGCCAGTTTCCAAAGCGGCCTTCCCCGGTAGCTTTCGGTTTCCAGTTAATTCCCTTATTAAGTTCGTGCATCCGGTCTTTTACCTCGGTCACTTTAATAAACCAGGAATCCATCGGATAATATAAAATAGGCTTATCGGTTCTCCAGCAATGGGGGTAGCTGTGTACGTATTTTTCAACCTTGAAAGCCCGGTTTTCTTCTTTTAATTGAATAGCGATCTCTACATCTACAGATCTTTCCGGTGCTTCGCCATCTTCATAATATTCATTTTTAACATATTTCCCTGCATATTCGCCCATTTCCTTTCTGAACTTTCCCTGCAGATTGACAAGCGGAACAAGATTGTCGTTTTCATCTTTCATCAACATTGGCGGAATCTCCGGCACGGCTTGTTTTGCAACCATGGCATCATCGGCACCAAAGGTGGGGGCGGTATGTACAATTCCGGTTCCATCCTCGGTAGTCACAAAATCCCCGGCGATTACGCGGAAGGCATTTTCGGGATTTTGGTAGGGAAGCGCAAATGGCATTAACTGCTCATAACGCAATTCCACCAAATCTTTTCCCAAGAAGGATCTTTCAATGAAATAAGGAATTTTGTCTCCTTCTTTAAAGCCTTCTAAACCTTCCTTATTATCAACTTTTTTGAATTTTTTATCAAACTGTTTCTCTACAAGGTTTTTGGCCAAAATAACTTTTATTGGCTCAAAGGTGTAAAGGTTATACGTTGAAACCAGAACGTATTCTATTTTTGGCCCAACTGTTAATGCCGTGTTTGAGGGCAAGGTCCAGGGAGTGGTTGTCCAGGCGATAAGAAATGCTCCGGCCAATTCATCTGAAAGATGAGAAACTTTAATTCCTTCTCCTTGTGGATAAGCTTGTGCTGAAATTATTTTAAACATTGCCGTTGCTGAAGTATCGGTGACATCCTGATAGGTTCCGGGTTGGTTTAATTCGTGCGAACTCAATCCTGTTCCCGCTTTTGGCGAGTAAGGCTGAATTGTATATCCTTTATAGATGAGGCCCTTTTTATATATTTCAGAAAGCAGCCACCATACGGTTTCCATATATTTGGACTTGTAGGTGATGTATGGATTTTCCATATCTACCCAGTAGCCCATTTTTTCGGTAAGCTCGTTCCAAACATCGGTATAGCGCATAACCGCGTTTTTACACGCCTGATTATAATCTTCAACGCTTATTTTTTTGCCGATATCCTCCTTGGTGATTCCCAGTTCTTTTTCAACTCCAAGTTCTATTGGAAGCCCGTGGGTATCCCAACCGGCTTTGCGTTTTACCTGAAAACCTTTTTGGGTTTTATACCTGCAAAAGAGATCTTTAATTGTGCGCGCCATCACATGGTGAATTCCCGGCAAACCGTTTGCAGACGGAGGGCCTTCAAAAAACACAAATGGCTCGTTTCCTTCCCTTATAGTTATGCTCTTTTCAAAAATATCATTCTCTTCCCAATAGGCTAAGATTTCCTCAGCTACTTTTGGTAAGTCAAGTCCTTTATATTCAGGGAACTTTGTGCTCATTTTATCAAAATTTCTTATGAG
>Ga0307486_1001966_pt1 | contig 14919 bp, 12 predicted proteins | sample CBIW02metaG_FD_203663 | JGI IMG/M metagenome (GOLD analysis project Ga0307486, IMG submission 203663) | Sea-ice brine microbial communities from Beaufort Sea near Barrow, Alaska, United States - CBIW 0.2 | ecosystem: Environmental > Aquatic > Marine > Coastal | place: USA: Alaska | collected... | reverse complement strand
CTCTTACACAGTGTCTAGGCACTAAGGTTATACTCATACTCTCAATGCTCATGAATAACTGTTTTATCTTATCAACTTTCGTTGATAGTATTAAGCGGTTATTCAAGATACAAGGTTATACTAACCCAAAGAAGAAAACAGTACGACCAACAAACGCAATCAATATATCCGAGAATTCAAACTTGAAGCCATCAGCTTAGTTACTGACCATAAGCGTAAAATACACGACGTTGCCGATTCCCTAGGGATAGGCAAATCGACCTTACAGAAATGGTTGAATCACTACCGTCAAGAAATGAACGGCCAAGCACCTACAATTGGCAGTACCTTGATCGATGAGCAACGAGAACTTCAAGAGCTCCGTAAACAGGTTAAGCGGCTTAACATGGAGCGAGACATTCTAAATGAGGAGGGATAAAGCGAAGCACTGCTTCGCCCCGACGCAAGACAAGAGCTATGCTCGAGTGAGGCATCTGCTCTGCTGGCATTGGACAGTCTGAAAGACTATCGTTAATCAGCCAGCTTGCAGAGCAAGATAAACGGGTGAGTAAAAGTCTTCTATGTAAGCTGTTTGGTGTCATGAAGATCAGTTAAGGTGGCTGGTGTTATCTTGCTGTGGTTTTAGATTTATATACTCGGCGTATAGTGGGGTTTGCCATGTCAGAATTTCCTGACAGCGTGCTGACAACAAAAGCACTGCAGATGGCGTATTAGACACGCCTGAAACCAAGTGATGTGCTGTTTCATTCTGATCAAGGAACCCATTACACCAGTAAAAAATTCGCTGAATCCGTGGCGAGTTGTGAAGGTATGACTCAAAGTATGAGTCGTCGTGGAAATCCACTACGGGCATAGCCCTCCGTCTTGCACTCGAGCAAAGCAGTACTTTGCTAATCCTCGCTCATGGGACAACGCGCCAACTGAAAGATTCTTCAGGAGCTTTAAAACTGAATGGATGCCAAAAAATGGCTATGAGAATATCACTGAGGCTAAAATCGCCATCATTGATTATATCTGGGGCTATTATCAATCCGTGAGACCGCACCGTTTTAATGATTATTTAACACCGCTAGAAAAAGAGAGACGTTATTTTAACAAGAGCCTCTTATCAGTTGTCCTAAGTTAGTTGACCACTACAATACCACCGATTTGATATTGCTGGATCCACTTAGGTACTGTCTTCTCATCAAGTCCAAACTTCTTGGCTGTGGAAACTCCAGTACGTCTTTTTCTATAGTATGCAATGACTTTTAAATTAAAGCCTAGATCATAACGCATAAAATAACCCCCAAAAGTTATGTCCAACTTATGGGAGTCAGTTTATTGGTGAGATTTTTTTAAGTTCAAATTATCAATTATCAAACATACGTTTAATAAAATATTATTTGTAATCAGTAATATAATTCAAATTTAATCTAGAGTTGGCATAGCAAACTGCTTTTCTTCACGTACGGCAGCACTAGGCCAACGCTGTGTAACAGTTTTACGGCGAGTGAAAAACCTTACACCATCTGGTCCGTACATAAACAGATCTCCAAACAATGAACGTTTCCAGCCTCCAAAGCTTTGCGATGCGACTGGTACTGGTAAAGGAATATTCACACCAACCATACCAACCTGAATATTATCAACGAAATAACGAGCTGCTTCCCCATCTCGGGTATAAATACATGTGCCATTACCATATTCATGTTCATTTATAAGCTCTATCGCCTCTTCCATAGTCTGCACACGCATAATCTGAAGTACTGGACCAAAAATTTCCGCATCATAACTATCCATCTCTTTTGTCACATTATCTATCAGAGTAGGGCCAACAAAGAATCCTTGTTCATGACCTGTTGGTGCTGCATTAGAACCATCAATGATTACGTTAGCTCCTTGGCTGGCAGCACTTTTAATATGCTCCAAAATTTTAGATTTATGAGCTTGCGTAATGACAGGACCAAAATCATTTTCTTTGTCAGAATAAGCACCTAATTTCAATTGATGTATGGCTGGCTGTAATGCCTCAACCATTCTATCAGCAATATCATCACCGACTGCCACTGCAACAGATAAAGCCATACAGCGTTCACCTGAAGAGCCAAAAGCTGCGCCTAATAGCGACGTAACCACATTATCTAAGTCAGCATCTGGCATCACGATTGCATGATTTTTTGCACCACCGAGAGCTTGGCACCTTTTACCTTGTGCTGTAGCAGTGGTATAAATATATTCTGCAATTGGTGTAGAACCCACAAAACTTATGGCTTCAACATCTGAATGATATAAAAGAGCATCAACAGCCTCTTTACCTCCGTTAACGACGTTAAGTACACCGTCTGGTAACCCAGCTTCTTTCAAAAGGTTTGCAATAAACATTGATGCACTTGGATCACGTTCAGATGGCTTTAGAATAAAGGTATTTCCGCAGACAATAGCCATAGGAAACATCCAAAGAGGAACCATTACCGGAAAGTTAAATGGGGTAATTCCAGCCACCACTCCTAATGGATGAAACTCACTCCAAGAATCAATATCTGGACCCGCATTACGGCTATGTTCGCCCTTTAATAGCTCTGGTGCGCCACAAGCATATTCAACGTTTTCGATCCCGCGCTGTAGTTCACCGGCGGCATCATGTGAAATCTTTCCATGCTCCTCACCGATTAGTCTGCAAATCTCATCAGCATTTTTTTCTAATAGCTCTTTGAATTTAAACATGACTCTAGCGCGTTTCATCGGTGGTGTTTTACGCCATGCTGGAAAGGCTGATTTTGCAGCGATAACCGCTTCATCAATAGTTTTAGAACCACCTAAAGCAACCTGTTTACTTACTTCACCAGTAGAAGGGTTATAAATTGGTTGTGTTTGACCCTCTTCATTAATTGCCTGACCGTTAATAAAATGTCCGATAGTCTGCATAATATATATTCCTTTTATAGCATTTAGTTTATACGTAGATTAAAAGTAAGCTTTAGTTTTATTAGCTTGTCGAAACATCATTCGAGCTACTTTCTGCCCATAACAATGTATAAAGTTGAATCATTTCTTCTAAACTGGGTATTCGGGGGTTGTTGTTAGGCGAACCTGAAGAAAATGCCTGTTCACACATGGTATTTATTAGCTCATCAAAATCAGCTTTTTGCACACCAAATTCTGCCAGTGTAGGAACTTGTAGTTCTTTATTGAGGCTTTTTAGATGCTTAACCAAACTGACGTTCGCCTGATCATCTGTTTCGCTATGATCGGATATCCCTAACGCGCGCGCGCAGTCAGCATAACGATCGGGTGCACTAGAGATACCGAACTCTGTAATGGTTGGCAGTAACATTGCATTCGACAATCCATGCGGTACGTGAAAAAAGGCACCGATTGGACGACTCATACCATGTACTAGCGCTACTGAGGAATTGCAGAATGCAATACCTGCTAAGGTAGAGCCTAGCATCATCGCCTCACGGGCTATTTCATCTTTTCCATCGTGATAAGCGGTTTGGATATTAGGTCCAATTAAGCGTAAGGCTGCTAATGCTTGTTGATCACTATAAGCATTACGTTTGGGACTAATATACGCTTCAATAGCATGGGTCATCGCGTCGATACCAGTATCTGCCGTGGTACGTGGCGGTACGCTGATAGTGAGACTGTAATCGATAATTGCCGCTATGGGCATGAACCCCATCCCAACACACAACAGCTTTTCATTATTAGCTTCGTCAGTAATGATAGTGAAACGTGTGACCTCTGATCCTGTACCAGCTGTCGTAGGTATGGCGATGATAGGTAGGCCTGTTTCATCGACTTGACGAGGAAATTTATAATCGCGAATGACACCACCGAACTTGCCCAATATAGAAATAGCTTTAGCACTATCGATAGGACTACCACCACCCAAGGCAATTAGACCATCGTAATCTTGTGCTTTGACCTGAGATACTCCAGCCTCTATAGAACTTTCTGTAGGCTCTGGTACAGTATCTGAAAATACATCAGCGATGATTTTCTCACTACTTAAAACTGCTTGTAACTTTTCAACGTAACCTAATTTCACCATCATATTGTCGGTAATGATGAGCGGCTTTTTTATACCTAAACTATTTAGTATCATCGGAAGCTTTTCACATGCATCACGCCCGATTTCCATTGTCCTTGGTAGAAGAATACTGTGTGACATATTTACTCATCCTTGTGTTGATTACTATGTGTTTACTACTGTGCTAAAACGATCCCATCAATGTACCTAAGCTAATTACTGCTATCAGAGCCAATACAGGCACGGCGACAGCCACCATAAATATATCCTTATAAGACTCTTTATGAGTGAGCTGACAAATTACAAGTAAAGTTATAACCGCTCCATTGTGAGGAAGTGCGTCTAAACCACCTGACGCCATAGAAGCGACACGATGCATTAACTCGGGATTAATACCAAATTGAGTAGCTAACTGAAGATAGTGTTCTCCCATGGTATTGAGAGCAATACTTAGTCCACCAGATGCTGAGCCTGTAATGCCAGCCATGACGTTTACGAAAACAGCTTCGGAAACTAGAGGATTACCCGGAGACAAGCCTAATAAGAATTCTTTTACAATGATAAATCCTGTCAAAGTAGCAATAACCGATCCATAACCAACCTCAGATGCGGTATTAAAAATAGGAAGTAATGACCCAAGAGCCCCTTCGCTAAGTGATTCTTTCAGGTTCTTCCAGCGCTTCCAGTTAAGCAAAATCATGGACCCACAAGATACGACTAAAGCTATGACGATAGCCCAAATACCGAGTACTTTAGCTAGTGGAACAGCACCGAATTCCTCACTTGCTAAATAACTGCTATCCATACTAGGTAATAACCATTTGGTACAAATAAAGTTGATCAATATAACTAATATAATTGGTAATAACGCAACTAGTAACGAAGGCTTAGAGCTATGATCAACTATCACTAACTGATCATTATGGTGTTGGCCATAGCCCTCACCTGCGTTGAAGGCCTTCTTAGTGCGATAGTTAAGCCAGATCATTCCGCCCACTAACATAATCAAGCCACCGATAGCACCAAGGCCAGGCGCTGCAAATGAGTCAGTTTTAAAAAACGGCATTGGAATTGCATTTTGGATGGCAGGCGTACCTGGTAAAGCTGTCATCGTGAAGGTCAAAGCACCTAAAGCGATTGCACCAGGAATGAGTCTTTTGGGAATATTTAATTCGCGAAACAAAGCAGCAGCGATTGGGTATACAGCAAAGCCCACTACAAACAATGACACACCGCCGTACGTTAAAATCGCACAGGCCATGACAATAGATAAAACAGCCTGCTTCTTACCGAGCTTGGTAACTAATGACTCCGATATGCTAAGTGCGGACCCTGAATCATCCATCAACTTACCAAATATAGCGCCTAGTAGAAAAAGCGGGAAAAAGCTGATGATGTATCCGCCTAGACCCTTCATGAACACTTGGGTATAAACGCCAAGCATCGTACTGGCTTCACCACTTAAAAGCACGGCTAGCATTGCTAACAATGGCGCTAACAAAATAACGCTATGACCACGATAGGCCAAATACATCAATAGCCCTAGCGATAGAAAAATGGGTAATAAACTTATCATATGCACTCCCTGTGCTATACCAAATCCGTTTGATAAAAATACATAACGATAAATATTCTATCGATATATAAAGATAACAGAGTATTTTTATAATAACAAGACACAAACGCATAAATATTATCGTTATAATGAGTGAAGTTATTGGGTGTTATATAGTTAGGGGTATAAAGTAAGATATGAGTAATATTAAAAAGAAGGGTTCAAGCGTTGAGCGCGTTTTACAGATAGTAGAAGTGTTAGCCAGTTCACAAAGACCGATGAGTGTCAGTGATCTAGCAGAAACGTTAGAAGTGCCTGTGCCCAGTATGTATCGATTATTGGATCAACTGCAGAGCCTAGGATTCGTTCAATTAGATTTACCAGGGAAAGTAACCTGTGGAAAGCGTACGTATAAGCTTGCCATAAACTTATTGCAAAACAGTGATTTTAAAAATGAAAGGTTAGCCATACTGAATGAGCTTTCAGCAAAAATAGGCGAGACGGTCGGTATAGCGATTTTACAAGACTTAGATGTGGTCTATATTGATCGCGTCATGTCGGATTGGCCACTACAAATTTTTCTACCTTCTGGCACTCACGTACCTGTTTGGGCCAGCGCTAGCGGCAAATTATTGTTAGCACAGTTATCGCATGAAAAGTGTGAGCGCATCGTTGAGAAAATGTCGATACATGCGCTAACGACTAATACGCAAACAGACAACCAGCAACTCATACAAACGATTGCAACGACACGCGACACCAAAGTAGGAATAGATAATGAGGAGTTTATTCCAGGTATGGTAGCGTGCGCCGTACTGATTCCCAATGATGAACATCAAGCATTCGCCACCGTATTCACCCATGGTCCTACTGTAAGAAAGTCTTTAGAAGAGTTGTTAGAGTATGTACCTATCATGCGAGAGGCCGCTCTTGAGCTGTCACTTACTTTTAATCAAGATTATAAATAAACCTATGAACAGTTTACCTAGATATCACATGAATACTGATAGCTATAGAAAGTAAGCAGCTTACGATAATTTTTTAATCTTCTCATTCATTCAAACATAGCTCCACCATACTATGAAACTTAGCTCTCATCTCTTTCCATTTCGACATCAGCTGCGTTATTAACCGCCAGAAGTATTCTCTATGGTTATACTCAATAATGTGGCACAGCTTATGCTGAAGGTTATAATTAGCATATCATTTTGGCACTCTAACCTTACTTTATATAGCTGTCCAACCACCATCAACTTTGATGGTTTCGCCAGTAACAAAATTAGCAAGATTTGATGCCAAATATAACACCGCACCTGAAATGTCTTCAGGCTGCGATAGACCCTCCAGTAAGATTCTACTATCGACATCTTTTTTAAACGCTTCATCTTTAAACATTTTTTCTGTCAGCTCAGTTTCTATGAAAGTCGGTGCCACAGCATTAACGCGTATACCCTGCTTTGCCCACTCTACAGCTAAAGCTTTTGTTAGCTGAACTAGGCCACCTTTACTTGCACAATACGCTGCACGCTTTACATAACCGACAAATGCCATCTGAGAAGCGATATTTATGATGCGACCGTTATTTTGCTTCAGCATATATTTAGCAGCCGCCTGACTTGCAAAAAATGCTGTTTTTAGATTCAAGTCGAGTACGGTATCCCAATCCTCTTCTGTCACCTCCATTGCCGGTTTGGCAATATTGACACCAGCATTATTGACCAGCACATCGATAGTGCCAAATTGGGACGCTGCCTTTTCAATCAAATTCCGCACTTCAGAAATGTCGCTTAGATCGCCTGCGACTGCGATGCACTTCGGATTGTACTTGTGCATCTCTTTCAGAACGGTATCAAGAGTCGCTTCGTCTCTTCCAGAGATCACCACATTGGCTTCTAGTTTCGCAAAAGTGAGTGCAATGTCTTTACCGATTCCTTTGCTGCTGCCTGTAATCACAACAGTTTTGTTTTTCAATTCAGAAAAATAAGTATTCATTTTGACATTCCTGCCTTCAAATCGTTTTTTAAGAAATAAATCAGTGTCTGTTCCCGTTCTTCATTCATTTTTGCCGAAACATCGGGCTCCCAAGAATAAAAACCCTCTCCTGCTTTATCTCCCAGTTTATTTTCATTCACAAGCTGAGACAGAAGTTCGCCTGAACGCTGATCTGTCGACAAATCTTCAAATAAATAATTGGAAATAGCCGAGAAGACATCTAGCCCACCCATATCCGCAGACATCAGTGGCCCTGTCACAGGCAGCCGACGGCCAATGCTGTAGGTCACAGCAGCATCGATATCTTCTTTTGAAGCAGCTCCAGCATCTAATAATGCCTGCGCTTCCCGAAACAGTGCATATTGCAAGCGATTCCCAATAAACCCTGGAATTTCTTTGTTAAGTACTATCGCCTTTTTATTCATCAGCGTTAAAACGTCCATTGCTCGTTGAACTGTAACTGCCTCTGTATGCACGCCTTTGACCACCTCTACCAAAGGAATAAGATGGGCGGGGTTCCAGAAATGGGTTACAACAAAACGTGCAGGATGTAGCATGTCCGCTGCTAATACACTTGGCTTGAATCCTGAAGTATTACTGGCAATCACCACATCGTCTTCAACTAACGCTTCCAGCCTGTTATATAGCTCTTTTTTTAAATCTAAAACCTCAGGGATAACCTCAATAATAAAAGTCGCGCCCGCAACCGCTTCTTCAAGAGAAGTCGTGAACTGGACGCGTTTTCTAATTTCGTTCGCTTGCTCGGACGTAAACAGCTCGTTTTCAGTCATTACCTTGAGCTTATTGTTTAAGCCTTTAACAGCATTTGCAATATCATGCTCATCGATGCCATATACGTTTACGGTTTGATTGGCCCATGCTGCTGACAAAGCAATTGAATGCCCCATCGTCCCAGCGCCAAGAATTGTAATATTTTCCATCCTCTGTACTCCTTTATATCTGGATTGTATAACATAGACTACCCAGCAAACTTTTAATTACAGTGTCTGCTGAGCAATTTTTTATAATCCAAATGAGAATAATATAACAGCAAGTACGGCTCCGACTAAAGGAACTACAACCGTCAATGCACCAAAAGCAGGGTACGCATCCTTATGTGTTTCACCTGCGATTGAGCGAATGGTAGTAACGACATAGCCGCCCTGTGGCATTGAGTCTAGTGAGCCTGAAGCAATGGAAACTGTTCTATGCAAGGCTTCGGGATCAACACCCATATCCAAATAATGGGGCGCAAGCAATGGTAAGGCAATGGCTTGTCCTCCAGAGGAAGAACCCGTCAAACCTGCAATAACGGCGACTGCAAGTGCACCTCCAATCAGTGGACTTCCTGGGATGCCGGTCATGATATCAACTGCTGCTGCAAAAGAAGGAGTTGATTTGACCACTCCACCGAATCCGACTACCGCTGCCGTATTGGCGATAGCGATAACAGCACCGACAGCACCTTCACTAAAGGCATGGCCAATATCCTGAAAATACTTTCTATTCAGAAAATAGGTTGCTGCAATTCCGCCGCTTAATGCAATGATTAATGCAGAAGTGCCAAGTGATTTATGGAAGATAAAAGAGATACCTAAGACTACAAATAATGGAACCATGCTAAGAAAAGGGTTTGGTAGGTCTGTACGTTCCTCTACAGAAGGATCGGTTTTCCGAGCTACAAAACTCTCTCCTTTTGCCATCGCTTTGGAGATCATTCTCTTCAGCCACCAGTAACCAAACATCATCATAAACAATGCGACAATAATACTAACTTGCCACCCTGCGTACGGACTAGTTCCTAAGAATTCAATTGGAATCCAGTTTTGAATTTCCGGTGAACCTGCAGAAGTCATGGTAAATGTAGTAGATCCAAAAGCAAGAGTAGCCGGAATGAAACGACGTGGTAAGTCTGCTTGCCTAAACAGACTCAGTGCCATTGGATATACGGAAAAGGCTACTACGAATAAGCTGACACCACCATAAGTCAAAACAGCACAGGCCATAACGACTGCCAATGCTGCTCGCTTCATACCAATCTTGCTAACAATCCATTTAGACACACTGTCAGCTGCGCCACTGTCCTCCATTACTTTACCGAAAATTGCTCCGGTTAGGAACATCAGATACCAAGAAGCGATAAAGCCTGTGAAACCAGTCATATAATTGGTTAAAAAATTGACTGATCCATCTGCAGCGAGCTGAGGAAGTAATGGCAAGCCATTTAAAACTGCTACAAACAATGCAGTCAACGGAGCTGCAATAAGCAAGTTCATTCCACGCATTGTCAAAATTATTAATAAAACCAAACCACCGAACATTCCGATCATACCAATCATTGAACAACCTCCTGTAGTCCTCAGATTAAATAATTTGGTGGTGTATCAAAAAGTATGCTGAAAGAGCCAATCTTAAAGTTACAAGTTCCTTTACTCTTGATTTCAATAAGACTTTACTCAGTAAAGATTGATTATCTTCCAAGCAGCATACTCTTTAGAACACCATCAGTTATTTCTTGCCGTATCTTCTAACTCTAAGAAGCGCTTGTTCTGCGTGTCCTGCGAAGTTTTCAAGCTGGCATAAGCGTGCTGCGTATTCACCAATATACGCACTCGCTTCTGGTGTCACTTTTTGATAAGTAACTGTTTTAATGAATTTCCCGACCCATAGTCCGCCAGTGTAACGAGCAGAGCCTTTTGTCGGTAAAGTATGGTTTGTGCCGATTACTTTATCTCCATATGCAACATTCGTTTCTGGCCCTAGGAACAAGCAACCATAATTAGTCATATTTTCAAGGAAATAATCAGGATTTTCTGTAAGAATTTCAACATGTTCGAATGCTAATCGATCCGCTTCAATACATGCCTCTTCTATTGAATCGACTAATATAATCTGACCATAATCGTCCCACGAAACGCGCGCAATATCGGCTGTTTCCAATGTTTCTAACTGGCGTTCAATTTCTTTAACAGTTTCATGTGCAAGTTTTTCAGAAGTGGTGATCAAAGCACCTGGTGAATTTGGTCCATGCTCTCCCTGACCCAAAATATCTATCGCTACCATTTCAGCATCTGCTGTATGATCGGCTACAATTAGCGTTTCAGTTGGCCCAGCAAATAAGTCGATCCCAACACGACCATACAACTGGCGTTTTGCTTCAGCTACAAACGCATTTCCAGGTCCAACAATCATGTCGACTGAATCAATTGTCTCAGTTCCAATAGCCATCGCTGCCATCGCTTGAATGCCACCAAGCAAATAGATTTCATCCGCTCCCGCAAGTGACATTGCCGCAATCGTCGCATTCGGAACTTCGCCATTGATCGGCGGTGTACATGCAATAACCCGTTTGACACCAGCAACTTTAGCCGTCAACACGCTCATATGTGCAGACGCAACCATTGGATATCGACCACCTGGGATATAGCAACCTACGCTGCTAACTGGAATGTTTTTGTGTCCAAGAATGACACCTGGAATATTTTCAACTTCAACATCATGCATTGAAGCCAATTGGGCTTCTGCAAATTCACGGATATTTTTTTGAGCGAATTTGATGTCATCAATTACATCAGCTGGAACTTTAGAAACGATGTCATTGATTTGATTTTGCGATAGACGGAAAGATTCAGGCTCCCATTTATCAAAGGTCTTTGAAAGTTCGCGAACAGCTTGATCGCCGCGTACTTCAACATCTTTTAAAGCATCTGCAACAATTTTTGAAACTTTAGAATCATCAGCACTTACGTCTTCTTGTGATCTTCCTGCTTTTAAAATTTTCATTATTGATATCCTTATCTTTATTAAATGCATACGTATGCAAATATATTATGAATGCGTATGCATTTTGGTGTTTTCATAGAATGAATTAATTTATAATCATTGTCAATAAATATTATGCCGTTTCTCGTTCGATTAACATACCTTCTATCTCAACAGCGTCCGCCAAACCTGTATATTCAACTATTTCAGACAATAGATAGGTTACTGTTTTTTCTACCATTTCTTCGATTGGCTGTTCCCAAGTTGTCAATTCATAAGCAGGCCATGCAGACATACCAATATTATCGAAACCAATAACTTTAACTTGTTCTGGTACTTGAATCCCTTGTTTGCGCAGCGCATCTAGGGTACCTAAAGCCATAATATCGTTTGCTACAAAGAAAGCCGAAGGCAAATTTTTGTTCATAATAATTTTAAGGACTGTTTCATATCCACCTTCGTATGTATAATCCGAAACATACTTTGTACAGTTCAACTCATTTTGAGCCAACACTTCTCTAAACCCTCTTTCACGCTCCAAACTAGTCGATGTATTTTCATTACCCGAAATATATACGGCATCTTCTAAACCTTGATTTATCAGGTACTGCGCTATGACACGTCCAGCATTCAAATTATTGCAGCATACTGAATAAAAATTTGACTGGCTTAACTTACGGTTAAAGAATACTAATGGAATACGGTTTACCTTAAAATTTTCCAAAACATTTAACGACATCGTCGCATCGGTAATAATGACTCCAGCAACATGATAGTTTAGTAAAATCTCAACATCTTCTGCTTGTATTTCATTACTATTGGTATGGACAAAAAGTATGCTGTAACCAAGTTTTTTGAAGGAGTTTGTAAATTGAGTTAAAACTTGAGGATAAAATGGATTTTTCACTCCTTTCATTACTAAACCAATAATTTTTGTTCTATTGGTAATTAAGCTTCTGGCAAATTCATTGGGTCGATAACCTAGCTCTTCTGCTGCAGCCAATACTTTTTGACGCGTTTTTTTAGAAACATTAGCCCCTTCAAAATACACTCGGGAAACAGATGATTGCGAAACACCTGCGAGTTTTGCCACATCTTTTGCATTAATTGGAGACTTCATTTAATTTAACCTTTGCTCATTAATCTTTAACTATAGTGTAGATCATATCTGCTAGTCTAGGTAACCTAAAGCGCCACAACTATATCAGAGCCTGCTCCATTGAGGCAGGTGTCTAAATCTGACAGGATTAAGATATTTATAATGCATAGAGACACATAACCAATCGCACTGTACAGGCAATTTAACTGCAGCGGCTAACGGTTTTTAAATATGCTGTAATCGACTTTTATTTTTTACAATACACCTTCTTTAATTTTGTTCTTTAATTTTGTTCTTTAAAAAATTGGTGGTGTTCTAAAAAGTATGCTGGCATCAGACGTAGCCATAATTGACATAAAAGAACACCAGATCGAATACTTTAAAGTGATTATCAAGCTTTTTTGAGAAGCAACAAGTCTTTCTAACTGCCCGACGCAATCGGTGTCTAAGACGGCAGTTATTACCTTCTATACCTACCGTATGCTGTTTGCCAATTCGTTTGTTATCACTTTTAAAGGCGGTTATAAAACTGTCCCAGTTGTCCATGCTAATCGAGCCATAGCTGACTGTGAGCTGCTTTAAACGTGCTCTTAACTTCTTAGCCGTTTTTAGGTCACGTTTGCCCCAGACATAAGCGACAATCTCATTAGTAGCCCGGTCATAAGCGTAGATGAGCCAGACTTTACGCTTCTTGCGATACACGTAAGTCCAGAACTCATCAACCTCTAAGCGTTCATAATATCGCTTCTTAGGCGCGATCTTATAAACAGATGAGCCTATGGTGCCAAGTACTTTACCAATGCTAACCTTGGCTATAACAGCTATGTCTCTAACACCACAACCTCGGACAGTCATCAGTCGTATGAGATCTTCTATTCTAGAGTGACAGCCTTGGTAGCTTAAGGCATGATCGCCAATAAATTGGCGTTTGCAGTCCTTGCATTGGTAGTTCTGCTTGCCATAGCTTTTTATGCCATTTTTCTTTAAACTGGGACTGTGACAGTCGGGGCAATTGATCTGTATTTGTGTCTTCATAACCTCAAATATATCATCTTGCTTTGGCTGTCACCCTTCCTTTATTACCCCAGCATACTTTTTGATACACCACCAAAAAATTATGCACTAATAAGAGTTTTGATGTATAGGGTTTTAAACAATACCTTCATTAGCTTCCAAGCCTTGTATTAAATGAACACAAAAAAACTCACCGATCTCATAGCACTAAATCAAGCCGATTGGGGCTTTCTTCCCAGCCGTATCTTCACATTTGCCAGTACTAATCCTAATAAGATCAATATCATCGCCAGCATCTTCCACCAGGTCACCATTTCTCCTGTGAGCAGCACTGACGTTGCCATACCGAATATCGGCACCAGTAGCGCAAACGGTATCACCTTGGAGGCAGTATTTTGACTAAGCAGATGCGCCCACAGTCCAAAGCCAACGAGGGTCGAGATATACACGATAAATCCAAGCGCTAGCCAAGACTTGAGCGATGCCTCCGTAAACGTCGCCAACTGCCATGAGTTGGACTCAAATATAAGAGAAGATAGGGTCAAAACTATACAAGCGATCAGACCGCCCCATACCACCAGTGCTAGAGCAGACAACGCGGATGCCTTATTTTTCCCAGTGGCAGTCGAAATGATAGATCCCGGCTGCGTCGCCTTCAAGGCGGCTTGCGTTGATGCCTGTTTTGATGCAATGTTGCCAAAGCTCCAGCCTATTGCGGCAATTAAAATACAGACAAACCCAACTAAAGGCATGTCACCGCCAAGATTTAGCACGATCACGCCTAGCCCTAGTACACCGACCAGCATGCCGACGATTTGTATACGACTCACTGCCTCACCCAATATGACATACGCCAGCAATACGGTGATAAAAATTTGAAGTTGTAGCAATAGCGCCGTTAACCCTGGCGACGCACCCAAATGCATGGCGGTGAATACGAAGGCATACTGCACGACAAAAGTGCCGATGGCATAGATAAATAACGTACGGTTAAACTTAGGCGGCTTGAGAAACAAAACCAGTGGCACAGCGGTAAAGAAGAAACGCAGAGCACTGAGCATCAGTGGTGGAAAGCTTTCAAGACTCCACGCCATAAAAGTAAAGTTCACGCCCCAAATAAAGGTAACTAGTACAGCTAATGCGATATGTAAAGGGGTCATATAGTGGGCCTAGAAAATCATGACTGGTTATTAGATTTATCAATTGGTTGAGATATAGTGAGTCTCATATACAACTGATACGTTATCAGCTTCCCTCACAGCACTATTATGAGCCTCGTCTATAGTAGTTTATTTAGCTTATTCGAGGTTGATTGCATATTCTTATTGACTTGATCAGGCAGTTTTATAGCATCTAGATTCAAATAAGAAGTGCAACGTTTTAAAAGAATGAGTTGAAGAGTAAGATGTGCCGTGTTGCATTTCAAACTTCAACTCCTACATATCAGAACGTTATGAAACACTATACACATCTTACCCA
>Ga0307486_1001965_pt1 | contig 14919 bp, 11 predicted proteins | sample CBIW02metaG_FD_203663 | JGI IMG/M metagenome (GOLD analysis project Ga0307486, IMG submission 203663) | Sea-ice brine microbial communities from Beaufort Sea near Barrow, Alaska, United States - CBIW 0.2 | ecosystem: Environmental > Aquatic > Marine > Coastal | place: USA: Alaska | collected... | reverse complement strand
CCGCCTCCAGCGCGGCTGAAGTGAGGGCAGCGACGAACGCGGTGGCCGCGATGACGCTGAGGGGCAGCGAACCATCGACGCCTAGCGTCAGCATGACGACCGCGAATGCGGTGAGCGCGAAGGCTCCTGAGCCTTCCAGCGACCGGATAGCGCCCGCGGCCACAATCGGGTGGCGCCCCAGCCGCTGCCCCACCACGGCAGCTGCCGCGTCGGCGAACGCGAGGGTCGCGGCACCGGCGAGGACTGCGGCGCGGTGGTCCCACCATAGCGCCGCGGTGACGAACAGGCCCGCCGCAAAGCAGACCAGACCGTAGTCGCGCCACTTGTTCCCGTAGAGGATCACCGGCAGTGCCTGCGTGTGGACGATAAAGACCAGGACGATCCCAGTGACGCCGACGACGACCAGAAAGACTACGGCGTGCTCGACCAGGAGCAGCGTCGCCAAGACGATGAGGCCGCTCGCAGAATGCAACGCCTTGCGCACAAGCTCCTGGTTGGCGCTGAAGCGGGCAACGGTCCCGCCCGACTGCAGCACGAGTCCGGTGAGCGTCATCGCGACGATTCCGACAATGATGTCCTGTGTCATAAATTCCCCTGAGGTCGACGCCGGCGACGCATGGTCACAGACCCAACTGTGCAGCGATCACGACGAAACTGACAGTCGAGAACGTGATGACCGAGCCGCGGTGCAGTTGCCTGCCCAGTGTCGGTCTCGCTCGGGGTCGGCCCAGGCCGACCGCGATGCGCACCACGAGCGCGGCCCACGTCAGCAGAATCAGGATTCCGACCGCCAGCCCGGCCCCGACCAGGGGTTCCCGCGCGAACGTGACCCCCACATAGCCCACATAGCAGGCCGTGGCTGCCGCATACGCACCCAATGCCAGCCAGGCGGATCGGCCGGCACCGTACTTCACCGAGGTGGTCTGCTTGCCGCCTTGCGCGTCGTTGGCGACGTCCCTGACGTCCTTCACGAGCATCTCGGCCGCGCCGAGGTACGTCACCACGAAGAGAATGAAGAGGTACCCAGCCAGGTCAGGAACGGTGCTCACGGCGAGACAGATGCAGAACGCAATGCCGGCAAGCCCGATCAAGCCAGCGACCGGCGAGAGGAGAGGGCGGCTCTGGGTCCTCAGCGGCGGAAGCTCGTGCTGCGAGACCAGGAGGATGAGCACGGCACAGGCGACGCCGAGCTGCCAACTCACCAGCGTCGCCACCGCGATGCCAAGCAGGGAGCACGCGCCGATCTCGATGATGGCGACGCGGCGAGGGATGGTCCCGAACGCGATCGGGCGGGTCCTCCTCAGCAGCTCGTCCGAGTGCCGGTCCGTCTCGGCGTCCTGGACGTCGTTGAGCAGAGTCGCAGCATAGTGGAGGAGCAGCATCGCCAGCACGAACAGCACGGTGACCCGCCATGGCGGGTCACCGTTGGTGACTGCCGCGATGACCGCCAAGGGCAGCATGATGTCCATCCACAGGCGGGTGCTCGGGCGCGCCTCACGCACATGGGCCTTGAGCTGTCGCAGGCGTCCGCTGGTGCCCGTCCCCCACTCGACGTACCATCCGACGGGCAGCCTGAGCTTGGTCCTTGTCGCGGTTCCGGCCGTCTGGCCGCTCATGCGCTGGCCACCGTCCCTGAGCCGAGCGGAGCAGCGAGCTGGTCCGCAGCCGCCGATGCGTCGGCGGGCTCGGGGTGGCGCGCTTCGCCGAGCAGGAGCCGCCCGACGGAGGTGAACCAGACGAGGGCGGCGGGAGCGGCGATGGCCACACTCGCATCCAGGAGCCAATGGACGACCAGGATCTCCCCGACCATCAGGAGGATGAACCCTCCACCGAACGCGCAGCCGGCGACGGAGAACCACCACGGCACCCGTCCTTGCCGCCACACCGCGACACTGATACTGATCGCCCAGAGCCCGACGGCCCCGAAGGCGAACCATCCCAGGTAGTCGAGCGTGAGCCGGGTCGCCCCGATCGCTTCACGCGTCGAGGTGTCGCCAGCCAGCCACATGTCGGCGCGAAGTTGGTGCAGCGCCGTTCCGCGCAAGGAATCGAGCGCCTTGAGGAGGAACCCGAAGCAGGCAAGTAGGCCCGTGTAGGTGAGCCAGCCCTCGGTCGGGTCAACCCGCGCCCAACGCGTCAGACCGAGGACGACGGCGACCCCCAGGAGACCCAGCGGCACAGTCTCCCACTCGAGGGTGAAGATGGGGCCAGGGTGATCGATCATCGCCTGGTAGTACGCGGCCGGGTCGCCGGTGCCGACTACTTTCATCCCTTCTGGAATGAACAGGTAGGTGATGCCGATTGCCACCAGGGTCAGTGCCAGCAGGTACGACGAGGCACCTGCTAAGCGGTACATGCCGTGGCGTTGTGGTGCGGCATGTGTCTTGTCAGACATGTGGTGCCTCCAGAAAGCCGTCGTCCTCGAACCGTCGGAAATAGGTGCCGAGCAGTCGCTTCACGGGTGGACACGAAACGGTGTGGGAGTCCAGGAAGGCGATTGTTCGGGTACAGCTGTGTGGCGGGATGCTCAGGTGGCTCCGCGTGACGCGGCCGAGGTGCCGACGAAAGGGATAGAGGGATGAGTCCGGGCGACCCATCGCGATCTGTGCCAGGTCCTTCCAGTCCTCGAATGACTCCAGCTGCACCTGACGTCCTTCGTCGCGCAACCAGTCTGCGAACTCGCTCATGGCCAGGGACTGAGGGTGATTGAGGTGGAAGACCGTCGAGGTGCCGACGTCTGGGCGGCGCGAGAGCGTTACCAGGGCCCGTGCCACGTAGTCGACGGGGACGATGTCGACCACACCCGAGTCCGGCAGTGCGCCGATTTCGAGACAGCCCCGGATGACGTTCTCAAAGTACGAGGTCGGATTGAACACGCCGGTACTGCTCTGTCCTGTGATGATCGAGGGCCGGTAGATCCTGGCCGCGAGGCCATTGGCGACTGCCTGGTGGACGATCTGCTCGGCCACCCACTTGGCTTGTGCATAGCCTCCCAGGAGTGGCCGTCCGTGATCGAGGGAGTCCCGCTCCGAACTCGCGACCCCGTCGAAGGGAAACACCGCCAGCGACGACACGTAGTTCAGCCGCTTTGGTCGGCCGGTTCCGGTCAGGCTCGTGATCTGTTGCGTCCCATCCACCGTCGCGGGTGCCAGGGCGGCGTAGTCGTCGACCCAGTTCACAGCGGCGGCGGAGTGGTAGATCGCATCCACCTGGTCCGCCAGGTCTTGGTACTTCTCGATCGCGAGGCCGAGGCGAGGTTCCTGGAGGTCGCCGACCAGGACCTCTACCCTGGCCCAGTCCTGCGGGCCGAGAAAGGCGCCGTAGCGATCGGCGGTCCGTTGCAGGCGGCTGAGGGCCTGAGCGGCGCCGGTGGCCCGCACCAAACACACCACCCGCAGCAGTGGGTCGGCGCGCAGCAACTGCTCGAGCAAGAACACGCCGAGGTAGCCAGTCGCGCCGGTCAGCAGGACACACTCCTCGGTGCCGGGTGGAGCGGGGTCGGTCAACGCCTTCCGTGGTTGCGTGGCCGGGACGAGGGGGCGCAGCTCCTCGGGGCTCGCCTCATCAATCAGGTGCGGGCTGCGCCCGGAGGAGACCGCAGCTGTCGCGGACGAGCGCTGCGTGGCCTCCGTTGCATCCTCCAGCATGCTCACTCCTCGTGCCCCTCGACGACCAGGGAACCGGCCAGGAGCGAGTGCAGCACCACTTGGTGATTGGAGAGCTCGAGGGCCTCGCGCACAAGTGCGTCGTTGACGGCTCCGATTTGGCATAGCCCAAGGCCGAGCCCGGGCGCGGTGAGCTCCATCAACTGAGTCATCAGACCTGCCTCCACGGTGGCGAAGTGCTCGCTGCGCTCGCCATACAGCGGCTCGATTGCGCGCAGGTCCACCACGAGAAACACCGAGAACGCTGCGCTGCGGAACGTGGGCTGGTTCCAGTGCCAGTGCAGTGCCTCGTCGTGCCCCCGGCCAGGTCCGACAGGGAGCAGCTGGTGTTCCAGCGGATGGTAGAAGTAGGCGCCTGCTTCGAGGTCGGCCACGCGGTCAGGTTTGACCCCCACGTAGGTCTGAACCGCGTAGGTGCCTGAGCCCGAGGCGTAGGACCGGCGGGCAGGTAGGTCACGTTTCGAACAGTGGGCGCGCAGCACACCGAGGAGGCCAGCCACCTTGTCCAGGCCCACGCTGTCGGCCGCGAAGGTCCGGACGGTGCGACGACTGGTTAGGGCGACCGCCACTGGCGCGCTGTCAGGCAGCTTGCGTGCCGCCGCCGACAGGTCGTCGCGGACGGCGATCTGACGAGCTGCGAACGCGCGTCGGGCCGCCGGGTCGGTGATGAGGGCCTGCTCCACGGGACGTGGTGACCCAGCGGACAACGCCGAACCGTCGCCATTCGCGGTCCCGGGTGAAGGTCCCCCGGGTGCCGAGTACCAGGCGACGAAGTCCCCCACCTCGTGGAACCGGAACATTTGCTCGATGCCCGGCCGATCGCCGAGTGCCTCTTCGAGATGGTTGGCGACCCGCACCATCTGCAGTGAGGTCAGTGCCTCCCCAGCGAGGTCTCTGTCCAGGGTATGGCGCGGAAGGCCGGTCGCCTCGCAGATTAGATCGCGGATCCTGGCGGCAAGATCTGTTGGCTGGCTGGCAGGCTCCCCGCTGGGCAACTCCTCCTCGTCGGGCCGATCGCTTTCCTGACGTGCCAGCAGGGCCCGGTCCAGCTTGTGGTTCTCAGTAATCGGTAGACTGGGGACGGCTCGGAACTTGGTGGGGATCATCGCCACCGGGAGGCGGCGGAGGAGATCTGCACGCAGCTGCAGTGACCAGTCGGAGGCAGGAGGTGCGGCGCTATGGTCACAGACCACGTGGGCGACAAGCTCTGGCCGTCCCGTCGCGTCCGGGACGCTGGTGACCACGCATGAACCGACACCGGGCAGCCGCTCGAGCTCCGTCTCCACCTCACGCAAGTCGATGCGTATGCCGTCGATCTTTAGCTGGGTGTCGCGTCGTCCCATGAGCTGGATGGTCCCGTCTGGACGTCGCCGACCCAGGTCGCCACTGCGCAGCATCCGGAGGCCGCTGACCGGGTGCGTCCAGAACTTCTCGGCAGTGGCCGCAGGATCTCGCCAGTACCCAGGGCTGACACCCACGCCAGCGCAGCACACCTCTCCGACAGCCCACACCGGCCGTTCCCGGTCGCGGTCATCGAGAACGTGGTACGACAGGTTGGGAAGCGGCAGTCCGTACGGGATGCTGCCCAGTTCGGCGTCGGCATCGCGGACGTCGTGCCAGATGCTCCACAGCGTCGACTCGGTAGGGCCGCCCACGGAGACAAACTGGACGTCGGTCGCCAGTGCGCGGGTGCGCGCGGGCATCTCGAGTGGGATCCAGTCCCCGCCCACCAAGATCAGGCGGAGGTCGGGTGGCAGCCCTCTCCCGCTCTGCTCGGCTTGTTCCAGCAGCATCTGGAGCGTCGTCGGGACCGAGTTCCACCCGGTCACGTGGTGCTGCTCCATCTGGTCGAGCCAAGTGGAGGGGTCGCGGCGAGCGCGGTGCGGCAGGCACACCACAGCGCCGCCGACACTCAGCGGCCCCCACAGGTCGAAGAGCGCCATGTCGTGCTGGAGGTCGGTGACCGCGAGCACGCGGCACTTCTCGTCGAGCTCGTAGCGCTCAGTGGTCGCCGTCACTGCGTTGACGATGGCGCGGTGCGTCAGTTGGACTGGTCTCGGCGTACCGGTAGATCCTGAGGTGAAGATGAGACACGCGACGTCATCGGTGCTTCCCGAGCGCCCCCGCGGTGCCTGGTGTTCGGGCGCGACGGCGATCGCGTCCACTGCGATGATCCGGCTGTCGTCGAGCCCGTCCAAGGACGGCGCGATCCTGCTCTGAGTGAGCACGGCCTTCGGCGCGAGACGGGCCAGCAGCTCGGTGCGGCGCTGCGCGGGCAGTTCTGGCGACACCGGGGCGAAGATCCCACCGCACCCGAGCACGCCGAGCACGGCCACCGCCTGCTCCCAGCCGTACTCGAGGCAAAGCCCGACGACGTCGCCCGGCTCCACCCCCAGTGTTCTCAGCAGCTCGGAGGCAGCGGCCGCTCGCGTCGCCAGCTCCCGGTAGGTCAGGACGCGGCGTCCCGCGATCACCGATGGGCTACCGGGGTGCAGGGTTACCTGTTCGGCGAACAGTTCCTCCAGACGCAGATCCTTAGGCGTGCTGGCCGTCGTGTTCACGCCGTCGACCAGCGACTTGTGCAGCGGCGGCTGGAGATCGTCGACGACGAACTCGCTCCAGTCGTTGCAATCTGCGAGCAGGCTCAAATGCCGTTGGTAGGCCGCGAGCATGTCGGCGACCATGCCCCCAGGGAACAGGTCGTCAGCGGAGTCCCAGTGGAAGTCAAGGGCACCGTCGCGCAGGAACGCCTGGTGGTCGAGGCAGACCTGTGGCGTCTGGGTGATGCCCCAGCTCTGTTCGCCGAGCCAGTCGAGCACACGAAGGTCACCCAGCACTGGGGTGAACACCACCGGCAGCATCGCCTCTCCAGGTGTTCCTCGGTGAGTCTTGACCAGGCGACGGATCACTTCGACGCCGTCGACCAGATCGTGTTCGAGGTCTTGGAGCACGCGCTGCTGGAGCTGGGCGGCCCGCTCGCCGAACGTGCCTAGCCGGGTGTCGATGGTCGTCGGTGTGAAGGAGGAGAAGGGGCCTACAGCCGCGCCTCCGCCGGCGCCATGCAGGGTGCGCGTCATGCTAACGGTGAAGATCGGCTCCTCGCTCCAATGAGCCAGGACGTCACCGTATGCGGCGAGCAGCGCCGTGGTCGGTGTCACGCCCGCCCTGGTCGCGTTAGCCTTGAAGTGTCCCCACTGCGACGCCGTGAGCGAGCCGTGATGTCGCACGAAGCGCGGGTGGGTGGCCTTCGCAGACCAAGTTCGCGTCGGAAGAATCGGCGCGGCAGGCATGTCACGCACCCTTGAGTCCCAATAGTCGGCGTCCACCGCATAGCGGGAGGAGAGGCTCAGGGCCCTCACCTGTCGGGTGCCGGCACGGATGCCGAGCGTGGGCGGGAGCGCCACGTCGTCGCGCTCATAGAGCCTTCGCCACTCATCGAACAGCACCAGGATGGCGGTCGCGTCCACGACCAGAAGGTCCAGGCTCAGGTGCACACGGACGGTGTCTGCTGAGGTCCGCGAGCATCGCAGGTCGAACATGGGCCAGTGCCCTAGCGGCATCACCGCGTGCGACATCTCCTCACGCACCGTCGTCAAGGTGGTCTCGGTGTCGATGGCGTTGAGCAGCTCGGTTACCGGCATCGACCACGCCGGCATTTGGTCGAGGATCTGCTGCCCGTCGTCGTTCACCACCACCCGGAGTGCCTCGTGGCGACCGACGAGCCGCCGCCACGCATCTTCCAAGCGGGCGAGGTCGAGACCGGTGGCGTCGAACTCGGCGTAGACGTGGCCGGCAACGTTGCCGAGCTCGAAGGAGTCACCACGCCCGGCGCAGTAGGCCTGCTGCAGGGAAAGAAGGGGAATTAGGTCCGAGTCAGCAGCGCCGCCTGTGGACTCACGCTCAGGCTGGGTGGGAACAAGATCGACGCGGATCGGAGTCGCTAGGGTCTCCGCAGCATGGTGAAGCTGATGGGCCAGCAGTTCGATGATCTCATCGACGGTGAGGTCGGAGTAGACCTCATCGAGGCGCAGATCAACGCGGAGCGAGTCTTGGAGGGAGTGCCGCAACGACATCAGGCGCATCGAGTCCAAGCCGAGCTGATTCATCGGCGTATGCCCCATTGATGCAGGCAGCTCAGGTCCGACCGCGTGGCGAAGTGCACCAACGAGCACCTCGCGGGCGCGTCGCCGCGCCGCCGCGAGGCCGAGATCACCCGACTGTTCGCTTTCACCAGCGGGTGCGGGTGCTGCCGCCCAAAGCACGTTGAGGCGACCGGATTCGAGCAGGCTGCGGCACAGCCGGCGTTGGACCTTGCCGCTCGAGGTCTTCGGCAGGGAGCCGGGCTTGAGAAAGACCACGTCGACGGTAACGCCGCAGGCCTCGTGCACTCGCTTCCGCAGCTTGAGGGCAAGGTCCAGCTCGCGACCTTGCACCTGCTTGACGCGCACTTCGTGTGCCAGCACGACATGTGGCTGCTCCTGCTGCGCTGGGTCCTCGACCGCGAACGCTGCGGCGGCGCCAGCACGCAGTGCCGGGTCGAGTCCCTCGACGGCTTGCTCGAGGTCCGTGGCGTAGTGGTTTTCCCCCTGAAGCACGATCAGGTCGGCCGAGCGTCCGACCAGGTAGATGCCGTCATCGCCCCGGAACGCCAAGTCACCGGTGCGCAGGTAGCGATGGCAGGCAGGGTCGTCTACGAGCACGCCTCCGAACCGCTCTTCGCTCGCCTCGGGTTGGTTCCAGTAGCCGTTGGCGACACTGGGCCCGCGGAACCACAACTCCCCGACCGAGCTGTCGGGAAGCTCGCGACGCGTGGAGGGGTCCACGACGAGGACCTCCTCACCCTCCTGGGCGTCACCGCACCCGACGAGCCGGATCGACCCGTCGGTCGGTTCCGCCGCAGCTGCCTGTCCGCGCTCGAGCGACGACCGATCCAGGCGACGCTCAGCGAACGACGTGCCGGGTGACTGTGTCGTGACCATCAAGGTGGCCTCTGCGAGTCCGTAGCAGGGGCGGAACTGCACCGGGTCGAACCCACATTCAGCGAACGACATCGCGAACGCGTGGAGGGAGTCAGCACGCACCATGTCGGCGCCTACACAGGCTGAGGACCACCCGCTGAGATCGATGTGCTTCTTTCGCTCTGGCGAGACCCGCTTCGCACAGAGATCGTAGGCGAAGCTTGGCGCGGAGGAGATGTCGGCACGATACGTAGAGATGGCCTCCAGCCAGCGTGCGGGATCATGGACAAAGGCGGACGGCGACATCAGCACGCTGTGACCCCCGTAGGCCAACGGCAGCAGCACTCCGCCGAACAGACCCATGTCGTGATGCAACGGCAACCAGTTCACGAAAGTGAGCCGATCAGGTAGGCACATGGCCGACTTGATACGTGCCAGATTTTGCTCCACGTTGCGGTGAGTCACCATGGTGCCTCGCGGCTTGCTCGTCGAACCCGAGGTGTATTGAAGGATGGCAAGGTCGTCGATTCCGGGAACCTGGACCTCGTCCGCATCCGTGCTCGGCTGTGCCAGCTGAATTCCGGCATCCGGTGTCCACACCGGGACTGGAGCCAGGCTCGGGACACGTTGGACAAGTTCAGCCACTTGGGCTTCCATGCCGCCAGAGGTCATGAGGCAGGAGGGTTGAGCATCCTCCACGATGTTCGGCAACCGGCCGACTGCTTGCGGGTCGTGCGGTGGGGGCACCGGCACCGGAACGAACCCCGAGGTCAGGCATGCCTGGAGGGCGACCACGAAGTCGGTCGTGGGCCCTGCTGCCAGAAGGATGCGGCTGCCCGGCTCGAAGGTGGAGCAAAGAGCTGCCCTGAGAGGCTCGACTCTGGCCTGCAGATCACCAAAGGTCAGTGACTCTGCTTGTCCGTCGCCCAGAACCGTTACACAGGTCGCCAAGGGGTCGCGTTCGGCCCACTCGCTGATCCGCGAGGCGACCGTTCGCCCCTCCGAGTCGACCGTGCGTGTCGTCGATGCGTGCATTTTGGCCTCCCCGACATCCGCCTACGTATGATCATTTGATCATACGTCCATATGGGCTACAGTACACATATTCATGCGATCATGGGCAGATCTGCCCGCCAGGTGAGATCGCAGCGGGCAAACGCCTTGCCAGACCCAAAGGTGAGGTGAGTTCGTGATGCAGGCTCGTTCCGCCGCCGACCAACGAGACAGGGCGCCGGAAGCGACCCGAACGAGTCGCTGGGGGTTGGGTGGTTGTACCGGATCGGATGCGGATGCGCTCGCAACTCGCTCGTCGTCAGCCTCGCGCGGGCAGCCCTTCTCGGCATCGCCACGGCGTTCGTGCCGACATTTCTGACGAGCCTGTCCTGGCCTTCCCTGCTGGTGCCTGATTCGGAGTCGGCGAGGGCGGAACAGATTCTCACCGACGAGTTCGACGTAGCGCCGGTCGAACGAGGAGCGCTGGTCTTCACCGCCACCGACTCGACGTTTGAGGATGCCTCCTACCGCGCAGTCGTCCGCGCCGCGGCGGCGGCGGCGGCGGAACAGCTCACGACGCTGCCGTCCTACTTCCGGCTTCCGACCAGCAACCGTCGGTGATCTCCACCTACGGGCGAACCGCTCTCGCGGTCGTCGACATGCGCGGCAATGACTCAGAGCGGCAAGAGACCAGTGGGAAGCTTCAAGACATCGCCCGGGAGGCCAGCGGCTCGGTCGTCGAGGTGTACTTCATTGGCACGTCCGCGCTGACTAGAGCCGTCACTGAACGCCAGACCATCGACATCGTGCGTTCAAAGGCCGTCGGGATTCCCATCTCCGTGGTCATCCTGTTGCTGGCGTTCCGCACGGTGGTCCAGCGCCTTGGTGCCGCTGGCCATGGTCTCACTGCCCAGGTAGCCGACCTGGAGGACGAGGTCGTCAGCAAGGCGCCGCTCGTAGTGGGCATTGTGCTCGCGGCATCGTTTCTGCTCTTAGTCTTCGCGTTTCGCAGCCTCATCTTGCCTCTGAAGGCCATCGCAATGAATCTGCTCGTAGTCGGTTCTGCGGGCGGCCTGCTGGTCCTCGCCTTCCAGGACGGACACCTCCGGGGCGCTCGGTGCCCCCGATGTCTCGACGATTCAGGTCTACCTTCCGGTCATGGCGTTCGCGATCCTATTCGGCCTCTCCATGGACCACGAGCTGTTCATTGTGACTCGGATGCGTGAACTCTGGGACGAAGGGTACGACAACACGACGGCAGGGGCACAGGGCCTTGCCGACACCGGTCGGGTCGTGACGGCCGCATCGCTGATCATGTTCGTGGTCTTCGCGTCCACGATCGCCACGTCGGTCCTGCAGTTGAAGGAGATCGGGTTCGTGCTGGCAGTGGCCATCATTCTCGACGCGACGGTCATCCGATCAATGATGGTGCCGGCGCTGATGCAGCTCTTCGGACGATGGAACTGGTGGCACCCGTGGACCTCACCACGACCGAGGACCGAGGACCGAGCGTGAGTCGTCTCTCACCAGGTTGCCTGGCCGAATCGCCCTTAGCCCTGCGGAAGCCAGAAGCGCCGCAGGAGCTCGTCCACGTCACCGACTGTGATCTTCGGGGTTCCCTGCAAAGTGGCGATCGCCGCCCGATATCCGTACTCAGGAGTTTGCATGTCAAGAACGTTGTTGCCCGGGCTGATGGCCACCTGATTCATCGCAGTCCTGAGACCCTCGCCCGTCGCCTTCAACCACGCCTCCTTCCGACACCAGAGTTGAGCGAATTCGCCGGCAGTAGTGGGGCTTACGTCGCCGCGAGCGACCACAGAGTTGAACAACTCAACAGGACAGCGCGAGGGCACCCGCTCCACATCGACCCCGAGCGGAGCCACCAGGCTGGCGGCGACGACCATCAGACCCTCAGAGTGGGACAGCGACAGGTGGACGGTGCCGTCGACGTCTCGTGGTCGGCCGTGCTCCTGCCCACATTCACAGCGACGAGACAGCGATGTGCGAGACGGGTCGCGCCCAGTGATCACCGACAGCGCACCCTTGAGGAGCAAGGTCCCACCCAGAAAGCGCTCCGCGTCCCTGCGCACACGGAAGCCATCGAAGCGATCAGATTCTTCGGCGGTCAGCCACTGCTCGGCCACCGTCCCCCAAGCGGGCACCACCGATGTCTTCTGCCACCACACGTGGACCCGACTCATCAGTTCTTATCGTAGCTTGCCGCGACGCTCGCCCACCTCGGCTTCGATGCCTCACACGCTCGACGCGACGAGGTCGTGCTGGCCACCAACGCCGGACGCGGCGGGGCGGCGCACTCCCACACCGCGGCAACTCGCGGAACTTACCCGCTGGAAGGAACTGCTCCCCGCGCTCAAGACAGCTCAGGAGAACGCACCCAGCCTCAGGTCGCTGCCTAGTTGCGTCTGCGTGCTTGCTCGTCCGCAAATGAAGCGTGATCGGACGTCTCAGTAGCCGATCCTGTCAGTCAGTTCGGCGCGCGGATCGCGGATGAGCGCAATGTATGCACCTGATATGTGTCGTAGGTTCGAGTTGATCCTGGGGACGAGCACAGGGATGAGGGTTCGAGACCGGTTCGCTCGCTAGATGGTGATGTAGACGGAGATGAATGCGAACAGTCCGAAGCCGCCGGTGAGCATGAGCGGTCCCCAACTGCTGGTGGGGCCTTCGTGGGCTTGGGTGAGTACCTCTTCGATGATCACGCTCATCAGCACTCCTCCGGTTGCCGCTAGGACGGACAGGGTCACGGTGTCGGGGGCTTGGCGGAGCGTCAGGTAGCCGATGGTGGCTCCGAGGAGTACGGGTACGGCGAAGCTGGCGGCCATGAGCATTCGGATGCGTGGTGCGAAGCCGGCGCGTTTGAGGGTGGCGGTGGCGGCAAAGCCTTCGGGGATGTCGGCTGGCACTTGACCTGCTGCCAGAAGTAGCCCCAGGGCGGGATTGATCACGGTGCCGGTTCCGATCATGACTCCGTCGCTGAATAGGTCCAGTGATACCCCGGCGAAGATCGCCAGTGGTCCCGCGGACTCCTCTCCGGTGTTGAGGCGGTTCTGTGCGAGGTCGATGAGACGTTCGAGGCCGATGAACAAGGCCCCACCAGCGATGAAGGACGTGACGGGTATCCATGGGTGGGTGCCGTCGAGGGCGCGGGGCACGAGCTCGAGTCCGACGACGGCTAGGACGATGCCGGCGGCTAGGTGCAGGGCCAGGCTCAATGCCCGGTCGGAGACATCGAAGACCTCGGCGATGAGACCTCCGGCGATGTTTCCTGCGGCGGGCAGAGTCGCGAAGGCTAGGACGATCAGGAAGTCGCTCACGGCTGGGATGGAGGCTGTTCGGCGCCTTCGCCATGGGGGGGGCTGACCCGCGCAACGATGAGGTAGAGCGCTCCGCCGAGAGCGGTGTTGAAGGCGATCTCGTCCAGGTGTTTACGCACCGATCGCCAGGGCTGGATGTCCTCGTATGCGCGGGTTACGCCGAACGGCGCGGTGGCGGTGCGTCCGAGCGCGACTGCCCATGGGGGCCATGCTGGTGGTCGGCGGAGACCGAGAACCGCGAGCGTTCCTCGGGAGGGTGATAGTTGCGCGGCGAGGTTACCGATCAGGGTGTCCTGCTCGGGGATCATTTCGAGCGATGCGGTCGCCAGGGCACCAGTCGTGTCCGGGGGCAGTCGGACCTCGCGGATGTCTCCTTGGATGAGGGTGACTTGAGGCAGGTTGATTCCTGTCCCACAGCCCAGGTCCACCACGGTGTCGCCGGGGTGCAGGTCGAGCAGGTCGACCGCCCTCTTTTGTAGGCGCTCGGCACCGAGAGGCTGGAAGATCCATGCGGTGGCGTTGTAGGTGGGCGCGAGACGGTTGTACAGCTTTCGGACGGCGTCGGCGCCTCGGACGTCGCCGTGGGATGCGCTGCGTGCGGTGTAGCCGATGGCTACGGCTGCGGTCGCCGCCGCGAGCCAGCGTTTGCGGTGTTTCATGGCGGATCTCCAATGCTGGATGACTTTGCGGGTTGTGCGTCGCGGGTTTCGCTCACCCTGCGGATTCCTCGGACGTGGGAGCTCCTTCTTGGCCGTGGGTCACGTGCTCGCGGGTGATGTCCAAGAGCATGCGGACATGCATGTCGGAGAGGCGGTAGAAGACGTTGCGGCCCTCGCGTCGACCTGTGACGACGCGTGATGCCCGCAAGAGTCGTAGTGACTGGGACAGCGTGGCCTCGCTGATCCCGGTTGCGGCAGCGAGATCGCACACGCACAACTCGCCAGCTTCCAACAGGGCGTACAGCACCCGTGTCCTGGTCGGGTCTCCCAGGATCTTGAACACCCTGGCGACTTCGCTGAGGTCTTCCTCCCCGGGGGTGTTCGACCACACCATCGCGACCTTCTCCGGGTGCACGCAAACGACCGTGCAACCGTTCAAGCCAACAATCTCAGTCATGATCACCCTAACGTCTGATTAGATGATCAGGTAATCATGCCGAGGAAGAACGGGTACGTCAACCTGCACACGACTCGTCAGCAGATCCGGACGCGTCCCGCATGACGAACGCTGGGCGGAATCACTGTCCGAAAGCCGACCCCCTTGCGGGAACGTCGCAGGTCACGGCCGGTACCCGCGATTCGGTGTCCCACAAGACCCGCCCGCGAAATTGCCCGGTGATGGGGCGCTAACCGGGGCATCGGTCAGCGCCTGGATCTGGCGGGCAACGTTAGTTTCGCCGACTCTCCACGTCGGCCATCGACCTCGCTCGAATCAGCCCGGTCAGGTCGTTTGAACGTCGCCGTCGATAGGAGCACCTTGCCTTCGTCGGTCTAGGTGAGTTTAAGACTGCCCCCGTGCCGTATGGAATCGGTCGTTGCGCAGCTGCAAAATTCCGACGGCGCGCTCGGACCGGCTGTTCATGCCCGAGATCGTGCCGAACAGCACCGACAGACTGAATCGAAATGAGCCTTGAAGAGGCCCGAATGACGGTTCCAGCGACGTCCGTCGAGTACTGGTCGTTTTCACTCGTTCCCTTCTGTCGGCACGCATGCGCCTCCAGCCAAGTCTCATGTGCTAACTCATGTGCTACCGGCCCTGTAAGTCCATGAATCCTGATGAAGTTATCCACAACGCGACTCACAGAATTCCCTGTATTTACGGGTAAAAATGCAGATTCATGATCCTGTGTGCGACAGGTTACAGAACAGTTCGAATCCCGTTGGGGGTACAACTGAGAAAGACCGCCTGACAAGCAAAAATGCGAGTCAGGCGGTCTTCCTCATTTCGAGACGGATCGTGGTCGGGCGG